>Ga0256914_1000054_pt1 | contig 109803 bp, 97 predicted proteins | sample HulkmetaG_FD_191571 | JGI IMG/M metagenome (GOLD analysis project Ga0256914, IMG submission 191571) | Hydrothermal chimney microbial communities from Main Endeavour vent field at the Juan de Fuca Ridge, Pacific Ocean - Hulk | ecosystem: Environmental > Aquatic > Marine > Hydrothermal vents ...
TTGCCTTTTTTTGATGGCATCTAGGACCGCCTGGTTGCCGCTCTCCACGCCAAAGCCCACCCGCTTGCAACCGGCCTGTTTCATCAGACGGAATAGTTCGGCATCGGTGTTGTCGACCCGCATCCCATGCACCGTTACCCAGGGCACGTGGTTCAACCCCTCGGCGATGAGCAAACGGCAGATCTCTTTGGCCCGGTCCAGGCGCAGGTTCCACACATCGTCGGTGATGCCGATCTCGGTGGCCCCCATTTCGCGCACCAGGTAACCCCATTCGGCCACCACATCCTCCGGCGAGCGGGCGCGCCAGGTGTTGCCGGTGATCGGCTTGGAACAATAGATGCACTGGTGCGGACACCCGCGGCTGGTGAGAAGGGTGTAGGACCGAGCGTGGGGGTCCAGCCCGTCGGTCAGGGGCTGCAGGTTGGTGTAACGTTCTATCTTGAACAGATGGTAAGCAGGCCACGGAATGTTTTCCACATCACGGCGCAAGGGACGGGGTGGGTTGTGGACGATCTCGCCCTCGGCATTGCGGTAGCTCAACCCGGCAATGGCCGCGAACCGGTCAACGGGCAAGCCGCTTTGGGGATCGGCGGATTCAAGGGCGCGGACGATTTCCACGATGGTATCCTCGGCTTCACCGCGCACGACCAGATCCACCTCCGGCCTCTGCATCGATTCATCGGGCATCAGGGTCAGGTGCGGGCCGCCGAGGACCGTGATGGCGCCGTGTTTTTTCGCTTCGGCGGCAGCTTCCCACGCCTCATAGATGAGGGGGGTGGGGCTGGAGATACCCACTATGTCGTACCGCTCCCTTTCCAGGTGGGCAGCGACGGTCTCATCCTCCACCTCGGCGTCAAAGATGGTGACGTCGTCATAGCCGGCGGCGATCAGCGCACCGGCCAGATACCCCAACCCCATGTGGATGTGCTTCCGCGAGCTCCACACACCGGACTTGGGACTAACCAACAAGATACGCATACCATCCTCCCGCGCTCATTCTACCACAGAACCGACTCGCCGCAAATCCGGCTTGGCCGCCCGCCCACACGTCGGCGCGAACGCAAAGATCCCTGACATATCCTACGATGCCATCCAGAATTCCGTGCCATCCGCCGAAAACGACCTTGCATTCCGAACGCCCCCTCTATTCCGCCCCCAGGTTTGACAATCCTGCTGAAATGGCGTATAGTGTTACGCCGAAGAGCAAAACCACGGTGGAGCTGATGGAGATCGGGACCGTCCGAAAAATCGACATTGACCAGGAGATGCGCAACGCCTACCTGGACTATGCCATGAGCGTCATCGTGGCCCGCGCCCTGCCCGATGTGCGCGACGGTCTCAAACCGGTCCACCGCCGCATCCTCTACGCCATGTACGACATGGGCCTGTATCCCGACCGGCCTTACAAAAAGAGCGCGCGCATCGTCGGCGAGGTCCTGGGCAAGTACCACCCCCACGGCGATGCCGCCGTGTACGAGGCGATGGCCCGCATGGCCCAGGATTTCAGCCTGCGCTATATGCTGGTGGACGGTCAGGGCAACTTTGGCTCCATTGACGGCGACAGCCCGGCGGCCATGCGCTACACCGAGGCCCGCCTGGCCCCCATCGCCGAAGAGATGCTGGCCGACATTGACAAAGATACGGTGGATTTCGTCCCCAACTTTGACGACACTTTGACCGAACCGGCGGTCCTGCCCGCCGTCCTGCCCAACCTGCTCCTCAACGGCGCGTCGGGCATCGCCGTCGGCATGGCCACCAACATCCCGCCCCACAACCTGAACGAAGTGTGCGACGCCCTCATCTACCTGATTGACCATTACAAACAGGTGGATGACGTGACGGTGGAGGACCTGACCCGCTTCATCCGGGGACCCGATTTCCCCACCGGCGGCATCGTCTACCGCTACGCCGCCGAAGGCGACGGCGACCGGGTGGACCTGATCCGCAACGCCTACGCCCTGGGCCGGGGGCGGCTCACCGTCCAGGCCCGCGTTCACATTGAGCAGATGAGCCGCAGCCGCAGCCGCATCGTCGTCACCGAACTGCCCTACCAGGTCAACAAGACCCGCCTCATTGAGCGTATCGCCGAATTGGTCCGCGACAACCGCCTGGAAGGCATCGCCGACCTGCGGGACGAATCGGACCGCCAGGGGATGCGCATCTGCATTGAACTGACCCGCACCGTGGAACCGCGCCAGGTCCTTTCCCAATTGTTCAAACTGACCCCCATGCAGACCACCTTCAGCCTGCGGATGCTGGCCCTGGTGGAAGGCGAGCCGCGCCTCTTGCCCCTCAAACAGGTGCTGCTCCACTACCTGGAACACCGCCAGGAGGTCATCACCCGGCGCAGCCGCTACCTGCTGGAAAAGGCAAAACTCCGCGCCCACATCCTGGAAGGTCTCCTCAAAGCCCTGGACCACATCGACGAGGTCATTGACACCATCCGCCGCTCACGGACCGCCGAGACCGCCCGCAAGAATCTGATCAAACGCTTCAAATTCACCGAGACCCAAGCCCTGGCGATTCTGGATATGCCCCTCCGCCGCCTGGCCGGGCTGGAACGGCGCAAGATCGCCGAGGAATACAAGGAAAAACAGCGGGAGATCAAGTACCTGCAAGGGCTGCTCCGCAGCCCGGCCAAAGTCCGGGGCGTCATCCGGGAGGACCTGCAAGCCCTCAAGCAGCGCTACGGCGACGAGCGGCGGACCTACATCGCCGCCCAGGAGCGGGGCCACCACACCGCCCGCGACCTGGTGGAAGCCCAGGATGTGCTGGTGACGCTGTGGGCCGACGGTCAGGTAGTGTGCACCGCCCGCCCGCCCCGCGTCTCCTCCAAAGCGGTGCCGGTGGCCCAGGTGTGGGGCAACACCCGCGACGACCTGGCCCTCTTTGCCGCCGACGGCCGCGCGGCCCTGGTTCCCCTGCACCAGCTCCCCGCCGAGCAAAAAACGCCCGTCGGCCCCCTGACCGACCTGGAGGATGCAGACCTGATCGCCGCCCTGGTCCTGCCCCATCCCCCGCCGGGCGAGGAGCCGCCGCCGACCTTCCTGACCCTGGTGACAAAGGGCGGGCGCATCAAGCGCATCGCCCTGGCCGATTTCCTGGCGGCGGTCAGCCGGGGGGCGGTTTCGGCGATCAAACTCGAAGAAGGCGACCGGTTGCTGTGGGTGGCCGAAAGCAGCGGGCAAGACCAAGTGCTCCTGGTCACGCGCAAAGGCAAGGCCATCCGCTTCGCCGAGGAAGAGGTCCGAGCCATGGGCCTGACCGCCGTCGGGGTGTGGGCCATCAAACTGGCGCCGGGGGATGTGTTGGTAGGCGGAGGGTTGGTCCGCGCAGGGGATTTTGTCATCACCTTCAGCGAAAAGGGATACGCCAAGCGGACGGCCCTGCGTGCCTTTTCCACCCAGAAACGCTATGGCAGCGGCGTCCAGGCCGCCAAACTGACGACCCGGAGCGGCCCGCTGGCCGTAGCCGCCCTGGCCGGGGAGGACCGGGATGTGGTGCTGGTCACGGCCAAAAAGCGCGTCGTCAACCTGCCGGTCCGGGCCATCCGCAGCATGGGCCGGGCCGCCGGCGGGCAGCGCATCCGCCAAGACACCAAAGAACCGTTCCTAGACGTGAGCAAACACGGTCCACCCGTCCGGTTGGTCACGCTGCCCGGCAAACGCCCCCCGAAAGGACAAGCCGAATCGCGCCGGGATAGGGACCGAAGCGGGACAGGGCAAATGGCCCTACCTGGGCAGCCCGCGCCGACGAAGACGAAAAAGGCCAAGAAATCGCCGCGCAAGCGCAAAGCGGTGCGCAGCGCACAGGTTCCATCAGGTTGAACAAGCCAGGAGTGACCTATGAATTTTCGCGATACTCTTGTCACCTGCAAGGAATGTGGAAAACAGTTCATCTTCACCGTAGAAGCCCAGCGGCGCATGGCGGAGCGCGGCCAAGAGGTCGTCATCCCCGAAATGTGCGACGACTGCACCCGCAAGATCAAATACGGCGGCAAGCTCCACGGGCGCATCAAGTGGTTCAGCTGGGAAAAAGGCTACGGGTTCATCATTGAAGACAACGGCAACGAAATCTTCTTTCACCGCAGGGGTGTCCCCCTGACCATTGAAGGCAAGCTCCCCCCTCTGGACGAAGGACAAGAGGTCCTTTACACGACGATGGACACACCCAAAGGCCCTCAAGCGGTCCAGGTCACACCGATCTAACGAGCCGACGAGCAGGACCGCCCAAGACCGCAGACCGGAGACCTGCCACGCTGCTCGGCGCGGGTTCCGGCCCGCGCCCTGCGGCGATTTTCCCCCGTCGCACCCCCGGCACAAAAATCCAATCATCCGGCTTGACTTTTTGCCCCCTTGCAGGTATCCTATGCCCATAATGGGAAGCAAAAGCAAGGTGCGCTTGGACCGGCTCCTGGTAGAACGGGGGCTGGCCGAGAGCCGACAGCGGGCCAGGCGGCTCATCATGGCCGGGCAGGTGCTGGTTGGCGACCGGCGGGTGGACAAGCCGGGGACGGCGGTTCCCCAGACCGCGGAGGTGACGATCATGGGCCGCCTACCCTATGTTGGCCGGGGCGGGCACAAGCTGGCCGCCGCCCTAGATGCCTTCGGTCTGGACGTGCACGGCCGGATCGCCGCCGATGTAGGTGCTTCGACAGGGGGATTCACCGATTGCCTGTTGCAACGGGGGGCGGCGCGGGTATACGCCATAGATGTAGGGTATGGGCAGCTGGCCTGGAAACTGCGCCGGGATCCCCGCGTGGTGGTCATGGAACGGACCAACGCCCGCTACCTGGAACGCCTGCCGGAAGAAGTGGACCTGGTCACGGTGGACGTTTCCTTCATCTCCTTGCGGCTCATCCTACCGGTGGTGCGCCGTTGGCTCAAGCCCGGCGGGCGGATTGTGACCTTGATCAAACCCCAGTTTGAGGCCGGGCGGGAGCAGGTGGGCAAAGGGGGCGTCGTCCGTGACCCGGCGGTCCACCGGGCCGTGGTGGAAGGGCTGGCCGCCTGGTCGGCAGAGCGGGGCCTGGCGTTGCAGGGCCTAATCCGTTCCCCCCTCATCGGCCCGGCAGGGAACGTAGAATTCCTGGCCCTTTGGGAACCGGGGCAAGAGGTACTTTGGAAAGAGGTTTGGGATAAGGACACTTTCGGCGATCTACCGGCGGAACCGAACCATTGAATTGTCCGAAGACATAAATCCTGGTCACAATTGAAGTGTTGTTTCGGTCGCAACGGTGACGCCTCATGCAATGGGAGAACACCAACCATGCCCAATCTAACTCCGGCCCGGCGGAACCGATTGATCTTGTGGACGGCCCTAACTCTGATCATCTTTCTCATGCTGTGGGCCGCCCGCAAGGTACTGCTGCCCTACATCCTGGGCCTGGTGATGGCCTATCTGCTCCTGCCCCTGGTCAACTGGCTGGACCGCCACATGCCCCGCCGCCTGCGGGCCTGGAAAGTGGCCCGCCCCCTGTCCATCATCCTAACCTACCTGCTGGTCATCGTCATCTTGGCCGGGATCATAGCCTTTTTCGTGCCCCTGGTGGTGGACCAGGTGGAGATCTTGATTGACAAGTGGCCTTCCCTGACCCGTCAGGTGCGGGAGTGGGGAACCCAGGGGCGGGGCTGGTACAACACGGCCATCGCCACGCTGGAGCGGATCTCGCCCACCTGGAAAGAGACGGTGGAGACCGCCCTGAAGAACATGGCCGCCGAGATTCTGGCCGCCGTGCAAGAAGGGATCGTCGCCACCGTCCGCACCGTGTCGAGCACCGTCAGTTTTGTCATCGGCCTGGTGGTCATCCCCTTCTGGCTGTTCTACATCCTCAACGACGAACAGCAGGTCAAGGAAGGGGTGCTGAACGCCTTGCCCCATCAATTCCGCGCCGATGTCCAGTGCATAGCCAGTCTGATCGACGATGTACTCAGTGCCTACATCCGCGGTCAGCTGCTGCTCTGCCTTTTTGTCGGCGGTATGGCGACCATCGCCCTCTTCCTCATCGGCGTCCCCTTTGCCCTGGTGCTGGGCCTGGTTGCCGGCATCCTGGAAGCGTTGCCCTATGTGGGGCCGATCCTGGGGGCCATCCCTGCCGTCGTGGTCGCCCTCCTCTCCGACCCCGGTTCGGCGGTTTGGGTGGCAGCAGCCTTTTTCGGCATCCAGCAGGTGGAGAACCTGGTGCTTGTGCCGCGCATCGCGGGCGAAAGCGTCAAGCTCCATCCGGCCCTGGTCATGATCGTCCTGGTTATCGGCAATGAGCTGGGCGGCTTTTTGGGGATGCTGGTCGCCGTGCCGGTGGCGGCGGCCCTCCGCGACACCTTCAAATACCTGTACCTCCGCTTCTTGGATGAACCGCTTTCCCCTCTGGAGGCGATGTCCAACATCCGCTCCGGCAGGGAGGTGCAACTAGAGGTGTGAGGGGAATCATGGTCTCGCCGACGATCAACGTATTTGACCGTGTGCTCAAGGTGCTGGCCCGCGACTATGCGGAAAGCTTCCTGGCCCTGGCCGCGCCGGGAGTCTCCGTGCGCCTGGTAGGGACCGTGGAGAACGTAGAGCTGTCCCTGCCCGAAGAGCGGGTGGATTTCGTGCACCGGTTGGACGATGACGGCCAGGAAAAGTTGCTGCACATAGAATTCCAAACCGGGCATAAGAGCGACGTGCCGCAGCGGGCCTTTGTCTACTCGGCCCTGCTGACCCGGCAATTTCAAATGGATGTGGTGACGTTGCTCATCTACTTGCGAAAGCGCAAGGCTGCCCTGCCCACGGCCTACACCGTGCGGCTGGGCGGCGTGGAGATGAACCGTTTTGAATATGCCGTGGTCCGGCTGTGGGAGTACGCCGACGAAATCGCAGCAGGACGTTGGCCGGAGCTGGCTCCTCTGCTGACGATGATGGTAGACGAGCCTGACGTTTCGGTATTGGCCCGGGAACGAGACCTGATTCTGCAGGAGCCGGATCGGCGCAAGCGGGCCGATCTATTGGCCTGTGCGGTCACCATCGGCGCCCGTTTCTTTGATAAGGCGTTTTTGTGGCAGTTTTTCCGTGAGGAGGTGGAGATGATGCGGGAAGCGAGCTTTATTGAGGAGTGGCTGGAAGAACAGCTGCAACTGGGGTTGCAGCGGGGAATTCAACAGGGGTTGCAACAGGGGTTGCAACAAGGGCTGGAACAAGGGTTAGAACAAGGGTTGGAGCAAGGGTTGGAACAGGGACTTCAGCAGGGTTTGCAGATGGGCCATCGGCAAGGAATGCAAGAGGGCTTGCAACAGGGGAAACAGCAAGAAGCCCTCTCGCTGCTGCGCCGCGTTCTGATGCGGCGGTTTGGTCCCCTGCCGGCCGACCTGGATTCGCAGTTGCAGGCGATGCCGGTCGCCCAGTTGGAGATATTGATGGATGTGGCCGTGACGGCCCCCGACCTGAGCACCTTTCAGGCGGCGTTGGAAGATCAGCTTGTCCCGGCTTGAGATGCCGTCCACAGCACTGCCCGACATCCGCCGGGGCTGGTTGCTGGCCCTGGCCCTGACGGTGTTCGCCGTCGCGCCCCTGACCTACCCCGGCTTTTTCCAGGCCCGGAGCGGGTTCCTACCGGTGTTCCGCGCCGAACAGACCGTCAACCTGTCCGGCGGCCCGGTGCGCGGTGAAGGGCCGTTGCCCTACCGGCTGATCGGACCGCCGGCCCGGTCGGCGGGGGGCGTGGCCGCCGTCAAGATCGGCTACGGAATCGCCTTTTGGCTGGGGGCGCTGGGCGTCTATGCCTGGACGCACCGTTGGTTGGGCAGCAAGGGAGCGGTCCTGGCCGCCACCCTCTACACCTACCTGCCCTGGCATCTGCACACCGTTTACGTCCGGGGGGCCTACGCCGAAGCCTGGCTGTGGGCCTTTTGGCCCTGGCTCTTCTGGTCGCTGGACCGCCTGAGCGGGGAGGAGCCGGGCCAGGTCCTGGCCGGGGTGCTCGTCGGCCTGCCGACGCTGGCCGCCGTTTTTTGGACCCAGGCGGGGTTGGCGGCATTGGCCCTGCCCCTCCTGGTGAGCTACGGCGCCCTGGTCCCGGCGCGGCGGCTCAGGGCAGCGGCCCTGCTCCTGGTCCCGATCCCCCTCTGGTTCGTCGCCCGCCGCGCCGCCGAAGCCCCACTGCCCTTCGCCGACCACTTTCTCTACCCCTTCCAACTCTTTTCCGCCGCCTGGGGGGATGAAGCATTTCAGCTAGGAGTAGCGGCGGTCGGACTGACCATCGTAGCCGTCGCGGTTTGGGCCGGGCGCAAACCGGGACCGCCCCTACGCTCCGCCCTGCGGTTCTGGCCGATCGCCCTGGCCGTGGTCGTCCTGCTCACCCTGCCTCCGGCGGCCCCCTTCTGGCGGTTGACCGGCCTGGACGCCCTGCTGACCTACCCCTGGCAGGTGCTGGCCCTGAGCGGCCTGCCCCTGGCCTTTTTGGGTGGGGCCGTGACACGGCTCGATGAACGACTGGCCGCACCGCCCCTGTGGGCCGGGCTGCTGGCCCTGACCATCCTGGCCGGCTACCCTTACCTGGCCCCCGATTTCACCCAGGTGGATCCCGGCCCGGCCCCCGTCGCCCTGTTCCGGCCTGTGGAAGCCGACACGCCCCAGATCATGCTCCTGCAAACGGACATCGAACCGCCGACAATCCTCACCCCCACCCTGACCTTGACCCTGACCTGGCAGGCGGTGGCCCCCGTCGCCGGTGACTATACCGTCTTTATCCACGCCCTGGACGCCGAGGGCCGCAAGATCGCCCAGCGCGACGCCCGCCCCTGCGACGGCGACTGCCCGACCGATACCTGGCAGCCCGGCAAGATCATCGTGGACGTGCACCCCCTGACCCTGCCACCCGAAGCGGTAGACCGCGTCCGGCAGCTGGCCGTGGGCCTCTATCTCTGGCAGAGCGGCGACCGTGCCGCCGTCTCCGGCCGCGACGACGATACGGTGATTCTCCATGTCCCATAACCGCCCATCCCCAATCTACCAATCTACCAACCCCCAACTGCCTATCCTCCTCATCCTGTTCCTTTCCCTCTTTCCCATCGCCCCGCTGCTGCAACCGGGCTATATGTGGGATGCCCACGACGCCCGGCACAGCGTCTACTTTCTCTTTGAATTTGACCGGGGCATCCAGGGGGGCAACCTCTACCCCCGCTGGCAGCCCGATTTCGCCTTTGGCTACGGCTACCCCTTTTTCAACATCTATGGACCGCTGCCCACCTATCTGGGGGAGGCGTTCCACCTGCTGGGGCTGGACTTTCCCGCCGCCGTCAAGGCGGTCTTTGCCCTGTCGGTTGCCTGCTCCGGGCTGAGCATGTACGCCTTTGCCCGCCGGGTGATGGGCCGGCGGGCGGGGTTGGTGGCCGCCGTAGCCTACATGGTCATCCCCTACCGCCTGGTAGACCTCTACGTGCGGGCGGCTTTGGCCGAATCGGTGGCCTATGTGTTCGTGCCGTTGGTGCTGTGGGGCGTGTGGGCGGCCCTCCACCGCCCGCGCCTGGTCAATGTGGTGGGGCTGGCCCTGGCCTATGCCGCCCTAATGTTCACCAGCCCCCTCATCACCCTGCTGCTGACCTTGATCCTGGTCTTTTACATCGCAGCCCTGGCCCTGGCCCGCCTCAACGATGAGCAGCCCTTCCGCCAACTCTCGCGGGAATCGCTCTGGGTGTTGCCGGGCCACCTGGGGCACATCCTCATTCCCGTCGGCGCGGGATTGGCCCTGGGGCTGGGCCTCAGCGCCGTCTTTGCCCTACCGGCCATGACCGAAAACCGCTTTGTCCGGGTGGACCAGTGGTACGGGGGGCGCTACGCCTGGGGCGGCGATTTCGTCGAATTCTTTCAACTCTTTTCACCCCATTGGGGCTTTGGGGCCAGCGTGCCCGGCCCTAACGACGACGTGAGTTTCCAGCTGGGCGTCGTGCCGGTCGTCCTCAGCCTGCTGGCCGTGGCCCTGTGGCGCGTGCGGCGTCCGGCCCGGCCCACCGCCCGCCGCCTGCTCGCCTTTTTCGCCCTGCTGACCGCCGTGGTCGTGTTCCTCATGCTGCAAGTTTCGGCCCCGCTGTGGCAAGTGCTGCCGCTGGTGCGCCTGGCCCAATTCCCCTGGCGGCTGCTGGTTCTGACCGTCGTTTCCCTGGCCTTTCTGAGCGGCGGGGTGATGGTCGGGAAACGGGCGGTCGCCGGGGTGGGGGAATGGGTGGACGTGCCGACGATGGTGTTGCTGGCCCTGCTGGTGCTGGGCAGCCTGCCTTACATGCAGGCCGAAATGTCGGAGCAGGAGGTTTCCCTGGCGGGGCTAATGCGCTTTCAGCAATCCGCCGACGAGATGACCGGTTCGACGGCCTGGGTGCGGCGCATCCCCCGCTGGTCGCCCCTGGCCGATTACCACATCGCCGGGAAGCCGATCACCTCCAAAGTCAACTTTGACACCCTCTACCGGCAGGCGGGCAAGGCCCACGCCCGCACCCTGGAGCTGACCGCCGACCATGAGCTGGTCGAATACGCCGCCGACCGGTCGGCACTGCTCACCTTCAACACCTTCTACTATCCCGGCTGGCACGCCTACCGGCTGGATCCGGAGACGGGGGCCGTTCTGGAAGAACTGCCCATCGCCCTGCGCGGCGACCTGGGCCTGATAACGGTCCGCATCCCGGCGGGGGAGGGCCGCATCCTCCTCCGCTTTGAGGATACTCCTATCCGTAAGCTGGGCACGGCGCTGACCTTTGCCAGCCTGGGCCTTATCGTTCTGCTGTTCGTGGGGCGCCGGGTGGGGAAAAGGGGCCTCAAAGATGGAGTGCCTGACCGAATACGTCGTGAACCGCTTCCATGAGCGCTTCACTCACAGTGGGGTGGGCGTGGACGCCGTGGGCGATCTCGTTTGGAGCTAATCCCTTGCTGCGGGCCAGGATCAATTCGGGCAGCAGTTCCGTCACCTCCGGGCCGACCAAGTGAGCGCCTAAAATCTCGCCGGAATGGGCATCGGCGATGATCTTGACAAACCCTTCGCGCTCACCCAAGCCCAACGCCTTGCCGTTAGCCAGGAAGGGAAAACGGCCCACCCTGATCTCCTGGCCGTGCCTGACAGCCTGGTCTTCAGTCAGGCCGAAACTGGCGACCTGGGGCTGGCAATAGGTACAGCGAGGCATCATCGCGTAATCCAGGCGGGCGGTTTCCCGCCCGGCGATTGATTCAACAGCGACGATTCCCTGCGCAGAAGCCACGTGGGCCAGGGCCATCTTGCCGGTCAGATCGCCGATGGTATAGACGCCGGGGATGTTGGTCCGCATCTGCTCATCCACCAGCACATATTCGCGCTCGGTCTGCACACCGACCGCTTCCAAGCCCTCGCTGTTGGGCCGGACACCAACGGCGATGAGCACCCGTTCGGCTTCTACCCGCTGCTCCCCCTTTTTGCCAAAGATGCGCACCTGCACGCCGTGGTCGGTCATTTCCAGCGCCTCCAACCGGATGGCGGTCAGCAATTTGATCCGTCGCCGCTTAAAAGCTCGTTCCACCACGGCGCCAACCTCTGCATCTTCTAGGGGCAGGACGCGGGGTAACATCTCGATCACCGTGACCTTGTTTTTGCGCATCAAAGCTCCGACACCTTTGACCAGCCGCGCCGACACCTTGCGGCTGCGGTCCACCGCTGCACCGTAATCGGCCCGGAAACCTTCCAGGGAGAAGCCAAACTCCTTGCCCCGTCCCAGCAGCGAGATCACTTCCGCATTGCGCAACAGGGATTTGGTGGGGATGTAGCCCCAGTTGAGGCAAACACCGCTTAGGTGTGTTTCTTCCACCAAGGCCACCCGCAGCCCCCAATTGGGCAGCGCGAATGGCGGCCACATAGCCACCCGGCCCGGCCCCGACCACCGTCACAATATTTCTCCAGCGTGCTATTCCTCCCTCCATGGTTCGGGCAAGAAGATTGTAGCGTATTCGGCAAGCACTGGCAAATCCTGCCCTGCCTGCCAGCGGGCGACCTGGCCAGGCAGGATGCCCTCCGTCTTCAAAGGTTATTTCAGACTTATTAGTGACATAAACATCGCCGAGCACATACAAGGCAGAATGTCAAACCTTCAAACCCAAACCCAGGACATTTCAACAATCCTGGACAATCCATCGCATTCGTGGTACAATATTCACGGTCGTTGTCGGACGTGGTGAATTGTCGAGGTTCAGCCTCTTTGCTCTGTGAGGTCGTATGCCCACTTACCAAGCCTCCGAAGTCAACCCGATACTGAAAAATTGGCTCGAACAGGTGGGGTTTTCCCGGGGCAATCCCTTTGGGACCAACGAGGCGGATCGGGAGAGTTTCCTGCCCGAATATTTTGTGGATACCGGGGATTACGAAATCATCCGCGGTGATCCCGCCACGCCCCAGACGACGGTGGTCTTGGCCCCCCGGGGCGGCGGCAAGAGCGCCCTGCGGGTGATGCTGGCCAGCCAATGCCGCCCTACCGACCCCGACAGCGAGATTCTGGCCGTCCCCTACACCCAGTTCGATCTCGTCATCGCCGGCGTACAAAACGACTTTCAAAAAATCACGGCAGCGCATCACCTGCGACAGGTCCTCAAGCGGAGCACCGAAGCCCTTTGGCTTACCCTCCTCCAGGACGCCGACATGGCCGCTGCCTTTGCGCCTGAAGCCCAGAGCCGCTTCCGGTGGTTCTGTCGGCAATACAATCGCAACCTGCTATCGGCAGGAGCCGTCAAAAAGAATCTTGAGTCGCTCCTCGACAGCCCCTTGGATGTCCCCTGGCCTGATTTCCTCCGGGCGGTCAAAGGGGGCAATCTGGCCGATCTCCTGACGGGGCAGGAATGGCGCAGCGATCCCCGCAAACGGCTGATCGTGGAGGTGGTCGGCGCCGAACCGGCCCCTTTAGCCCCCCACTCCTTCTCACCCGCCGAGCTATGGGAGGCCTGGGTATCGCTGGTGCTCGAAGCCGGGCTGCGGGCAGTCTATGTCCTGGTGGATCGCGTGGACGAAACGGCGTGGACCGCTGACAATGTCCGGACAGCCGTGGACCTGATTGTACCCTTGATGGCCAACCTGCCCCTGATGGAAACACCGCACAGCGCCTTCAAATTCTTTCTGCCCCGCTATATGCAAAGTGAACTACAATCCCGGCGGGCCGTTCGCCAGGATAGACTGCTTTTCCGGAAGATTGCCTGGAACGAACGGTTGTTGTCCGATCTGCTCCAGGAACGATTGCTGGCTTATAGTGATGGACTGCGACGCTCCCTGGCCCCCTTGTGCGCCGGAACGTTGGGTTTGCGCGTGGATGACGACCTGGTCCGCTATGCCGACCGCTCCCCCCGACGCCTGCTGCGCCTGGGGAACCATCTGTTTCTGGCCCATTGCAGCCGTCCGACAAAGGGAGTGCAACTGACTCAAGAGGATTGGGATCGGGCATTGGCTGCTTTTCAGCAAGAGTACATCCCCTCTTTGCGATTGGACGAATACCGGCAAAAAGTGTATGTGGGCGAGCGAGAGGTTGCGTTGACCGGGTTGGAGTACCGGTTCCTGTTGTGTTTGTATGAGAATGGAGGCTGGTGCGATAAAGAAAAACTGGCCGTACAGGTTTGGAATGCCGAAGAAGGGGTGACCGATCAGGCGATCAGCCGCGTGGCCCGCCGCATCCGGGAAAAGATCGAGCCGGATCCCGGACGCCCCATCTATCTTATCACCGAACGGGGCAGCGGGTTCTGGCTGCGGCATATCGGCTGAATTTGTCAAGTTGGGCCGCGTTTTTGTCAAGGTGGGGTCAAGTAATACTGACGCAAATTCGATATAGTGGAGGGGCCTGATACCTGCCATCAGGATCGTGTACGGTTTCGCTGCATCATGGGAGGATTTCGTAGGCAGCAGGATGGACCTTTACGGTCAAGCAATCCAGGTTAGGATATGGCCCCAATCACAAGGTTCCGGCGCGAACTGGTTCGCTGCCTGAACTCTACCCACAACGTGGCGTGGCGAACAGCGTTGTTCTGCCTGGGAGCTATGTTTGTCTCCCTTTTGTCTGTCCAACACGCCCAAGCCAAAGGCGTACCTGCCGACGGCGGACAGTCCCCCTGGGGAAGACCTGGAGAAACCGACATGACTACGCTTGATGTAAAAGAATTCAACCGCTGGTTGCGTGAACTGGGGTTCAGGTACGACCCCTTCATTTTGACCCGGACGGAGAATTATTTTCCTCAGTTTACTTATGATCTAGAGGAACACTTTGTCTCCCATCCAGGCTGTCATCTACAATTGCAGTGCCCTCTGTCAACCGCCATTATCGCACCTCCCGGCAGTGGAAAATCCATCAACCGGTTTCTATTAGAGAAAAATTTGTGGGAACAACCCCATACTTTTGTAGTGTGTTACACAACTTCTTCTATTCCAGATTCTCCATGGCTCCCCCAAAAGGATATTTTGCAACGATGTACACCAAGTTGGGCGGAGCAAGACAATTTCAATACTGGAGCTATTCGTAAATTGCTCCTTGACGCTTTTACGGTAGAGGACCTCCGGCGCTTTTGGCAAGACAGCAGCGCATTTCGGGACCTGCTTGACTCGGTCGAGGAACAAAAGGGTTTGAAAGGTCATGTTGACAAGCTGATTACTTACTGTAGCAAGAGGTTGTTATTTCGTGAACTTCTCGCTGAAGTAGAAGAACGTAACCCCCGGCAGTATGCTAGACACCAGGACAAACTTCGTGATGAAACAAACGGTAGAGGGGCAAGATTTGTCCCTTCTAGTGTCGCAGAGTTACCTTTTCGCAGTATACCGGCTGCTCAACTGACAGCTCAGGATTCTTGGAAAATTTTACAAAGGGAGCTTGCTTTTGCCCGGCGGCTAGGTTGTGACCGAGTCTACATACTGCTGGATGGACTGGGTAGAAAAGAGAGTTCCGGTTTGGGCGATGTAGTGGAACTATTGCTGCGGGAGAGCCTCTCAGATATCCTCAAGAAGTTATCAGGCTTATACTTCAAGCTCTTTCTGCCGCTTGACTACAAACGAATTGTAGAAAACAGCCCTGCATACTGGCAGGGAGATTTGGAACTAAGAGAAATTCAGTGGTCAGAGCAGCGATTAGAAGAGTTACTTGAGAATCGACTTGTATGGGCCAAGTGCAAAGATGCATTAAACCGGGTATTCTCTGCGACTTCCTCAAAAGATCCACCAAACCTTGACCAAGAAATCATACAGGCTGCTATGGAGTGTTCTTCTCCCGATCACGGAATGCCAGAGGTTCTGCTGCTGGCAGGCCAAGCCTTGTTGGAGGATATTTTTGCCCAGCTATCCTCCAACAGATTGCCTTCTGGCAGCCTTACCTACTCGTTCGATCGAGTCCGTTTCCGACAGAGGGTGCAAGATCGCCTGCGAACCGCATAAATCTGATAGGAGTCAGAAAATGTTTGAGAGATGCGAATACTCATTAGGTATCATATTAGAAATAAACTACCTTTCCCTTTTGATAACTAGAGACCCAACTTTTCTTTTGAAGATCGCCAAGCACAGCACATCAAACCGCTAGATTTGACGATACCTCAACGGTTATGTTATAATTGTCGGGTAGCCAGGAGTCGCCTGATCCCACAATTCCCCGCAAATGGCCGCTCGACTTCTGGAGGAGCACCATGAGCAAGAAGACCCAACTCAAAGCCCAAAATTCCTCGACTGCTTTTGCCGGGCCGGAGCCTGACGCCTATGATGAAAAACTGTTCACCAATCGCGAAAAAGAGATACAACTGGTCAAACGCAAGGTGGATGAGGGACGATACCACCAGCCAATCATCCAGCCGTTGGTCCATTTCTGGGGGGTGATGGGTATCGGCAAGAGTTGGCTGCTCCAGTGGTTGTTTGGAAGCTATCGTTTTACGGCCAACGGTCAGGAACCTGGTTTGAAACTCACCTTTGCCACTCTATTCGATTTTGGCGAATTCGTAATTTCATTGTGGCAACCATCCAGTGTCGTGCGTTTCCTAAAGGCGCTGATTGAGCAGATCAGAGAGCAGATTGAGCAAGACGCAGAAATTTGGGCATTTGTTGGGCCGCAACTCGAAGATTTTGATGATAACGCTCAGGATGTATTGACGGGCAAGGGCGAGGTCAACGAGCTGGCCGAAAGGTTTGTCCAAATTGTAAATAGATTGTCCCAAGACTTGGTCCCTGTTTTGCTTTTCGATACGGCGGAAAAACTGGATGGAGATGTTTTTTTCTGGTTGGAAAGCCATATCCTGGAACCGATCCTCCGCCAGGACCGCAGCGTGGTGGTCATTGCCGGGCGCAAAGAGATCCCCCGCTGGCGGGAGTTCGGCACCCGGCAGCGTCTGGTGAGAAAGCAGTTACAGCCTTTTGACGAGAAAGAAACGGCAAAGATGCTGGAGCGGCGGGGGGTACAAGTCGCAGAGGACATCTTTTTTTATACCTTTGGACATCCTTACGCCATTCAGGTGCTGGCCCAAGCTACCAAAGGGCAAGAATTTGTTCCTTACCTGGCCCAGGTGGAGGCCAGGTTCTTCCTGGGAATTCGTCCGGACCAACAGGCCATTTTGCGCATCCTTAGCACCGTGCGCAAATTCAATATCGAATCCACACGCTATTTGTTGAAAAAACTTTTGGGGGACGAGTACGGATCCTGGTCCGATGTGCGCTACCTGCGACTTTTGGAATCGCTGGAAGATACCAACCTGGTGTGGTGGGAGACCGGACAGCGGGGTTATGTTCTGGACTATACCGTGCGTCGCATCTTGAACCGGCATTTGCAACTGCAAAAGCCGACAGAGTTCGTCCGTAGACACGGCATTGCTTTGGAATTGTATCGTCGGTGGATTAGAGAATACGCCAAAGGTTGCGGCCCCTTTGTCCGCGAGGCATTGTACCACTTGGGGCAGATGTGGCTTGGGAGTGCGGACGAGAGGAAACAGGAATATGAAAGCCAAGCCAATACATTTTTGGAGCAGGTTTTAAACGACCAAAAGATTGCAACCATTGATGAGATCAATGAGCTGTGGCTCTCCTTACGTGACGACGAAGAGATTCAAGAAACCGGATTGAGGTCATTTTACCAACCTATCTTGGAACGGATACGGGACTTGCGCAATGCGCGAGCCACAGCGCACGAAGAACCGACCAAAACAGCGGCATAGGAGCCGTATCTGCCGGATGCTAAACATGTTCCAACCTCATCTTGGTTCGTTCGCCAAATGAGAGGAGAAAACTCGTGAGCGCAAAACACGACCCGAAATCGCAGGAAGAGCCGCGCCCAGCCGCCCCGCGCACGAAACGCATTGTCGGGCGGGGGAGGGAATTAGGCGCGATCAAAGATGCCGTTGCTGGCGAGGGCACACACATCCTTTGCTTTGTCGGCTCCGGCGGCATTGGCAAAACGCGAATCCTGGAAGAGGTGACATCCCTCCAGAGTGAACCTGACGCCTTGCCCTTTCGCTGGGGAGGGATCATTGACCTCTACCACTCTGAATTCCGCAGCCCGGAAGGCATCGAATGGGCCATCGTCGCCAGGCTGGACCCCCAAGGTGAGCATTTTGTGGAGTACCGCCGGGCACGGGAGCGACTGCGGGAGCGACGGGATGCCGGCGTTGCGGCGGCCGCGTTGGCGATGGAGCGCAGCGAGCTGAGCCGCATCTTTGTCCGCGAGTACAACGAACTGGCCCGCCGTCGGCGCATCGTCCTGGCCTTTGACACCCTGGAACTGCTGGTCTTTGAGCGCGACAAGGTCCAGGAGATTGTGGGCGTGGCGCAGGAAGCGGCGGAGGCGACGGACTGGTTTCTGGAGCATCTGGGCGAGATGGAGAATTCGGTCTTTCTCCTGGCCGGACGCAAAGAGGGACCCTGGGAAAGTTTCGAGACCCGTTTCCAACACGCCGATCTGGAGTTCGGTCGTTTTGATTTGCAGGGGTTGACCCCAGAAGAGAGCCGTGATTATTTTGACGAAATAACCGAACTGCATCCCGACGTGAAGGATATTATTCCCCCCAATATGTGGCAGCGTATCCACGACTGTACCGAGGGCCACCCCATCCGTTTGAGTTTGGTCATAGACCTGGCTCTCTATGGTGACATATCCGGTCTGTTCCCGGTCCACCCTGACCGAGACCGAGACTTGGATGCAATCCGTCGGATCATTGACCAGCGGCTGGTGCAGGAACTGTTGCATGTGCGAGATTATCCGGTTCGGGCGATGTTGCATTACCTGGCCCTGACCCGCAAGGGCTTGGATACTGAGCTTTTGTGTGACTTGGAGCCGGAGTGGGGCGAACAAGAATGTCGGGAACATCTGGACTATATGAAACGGTTCACCTTTGTCAAGACCCGGCCGGGGACCGATCGGGTGTTCCTGCACGACGAACTGTATGATCTATTCGACCGATTCGTTCTGGGAGCGCATCACGAGTATCGGGAACGGTACAAATCTATTGCCGACTTCTATTGGGATAAGCTGAATCGCGCCGACACCCGCGAGGGGCGGGAAACCCTCAAGGTGAACCTGCTGCATTACACCCTTCGTGTTGACCCTTGGTTGGCCTTTTGGTATGTCTATGTGCCTTGGAGCACCGAGGCTATCAAAGGGTACGAAACCTCCTTGGACGGCCGATTGCGGCAGGAACTCCAAAGCTTCTTGCGATCCAGGATGGCCCAAGAGGTACTTCCAGATGAGAAGATCCTAAAAGCCCTGGACCAGCACGAAGCCATCAACTGGCTCCATCGCTTTTTGGTCCGCGGGAAGGCTGACCAGGTCCTTGACGCTGTACGGTCTATCCTGCATAGCGATTACCTTGCCCCCGAAGACGCGCCTTTCTATGACCTTTTCTATGGCCGCCTGCTGACCGCAAAAGGCGAAGCGCAGCTCTATGCCGCTGCGCCGGAGGAAGAGACACGGGCAACTTTGCAAAGTGCCATTGACATTTTGCAAAAATCGCTCCCTTCCCTCTCTCCGCCTGAACATGAGCGTGGGTGGTGGCAAAAATTCAATCCTGACCCTATCCGATGGTTGCGTTTGCGGACCATCGGACGGGCGTATAACGATTTGGGCTATCTTCACCGGGCGGCAAAGCGTTACCACGCTGCAACGGAGAACTATCGCCAGGCCAACGCTGCCTTTCGGGCGGCGGACATCCGCGATGAGATAGCCGATACCCTGAACAACCTCGCTTTCCTGTACGGGAGCTGGGGCTGGGACGACCGGGCCGAGATGCTGATCCGGGATGCCCTAGAGCTACGTCGGCGGTTGGGGATGCGCTACGCCCTGGCCCTCAGTTACAATACGCAAGGGCTATTGGAGATCTTTGCCGAAAAACCCCACCGGGCCGTTCAATCGAGCCTGCGGGCTTTGGACATGTTCGAGGAACTGGAACCGAAGGGCGGCGGGCGGGGTGTGGGCCTGGCCTGCATTGCCCTGGGGATGGCCCACCGCCAGCAGGGCGAACTGTGGAAGATAGAGATCTATTCGCCCCAAGAAAGCGAGGGCATCTTTGAGGAAGCGGAAAGATACCTACAAAGGGCAGCTGAGATCTTTCGGCGAGTTGAGGAGCCTATGCGCCTATGGGAGGCGCAGAATGAATTGGGATCGCTATATTGTGATTGGGGCAATTTGTTACGTTATCAGGGACGTAAGAAAGTGGCCCGCGAACGATATAATAAGGCGATCAAGTACTTGGAAAAAAGCGTGTCTCTGGCAAAAAAGCACGGTTGGCAACCGCAATGGCTGGATTCACTCGACGACCTGGCCCAGGTGTACGCCGATCTGGGCAACCTCCCCAAAGCCCGGGAGTATCTCGATGAGATACTGGCCAGCATCCCCGATGAGTACAAGCTGCCTTGCGATGGGAGCGAGGAATCGGAAGTAGCAGGCTTCCAAGAGATCTCAGAACCTGTGGAAGAGTACTGGTTGGCGCTCGGCAAACTGCATCTTCAAAAGGCCATTTGGGCTTTTAGAAGGACAGGGCGCGAGGACTTTAAACCGCTTGAAGCTCTGATCCCCTTTGATGAGTGCGAAGGTCTGGACACCGACGCCTTGTTGCAAAAGGCGGCGAGACACTATGCCTTGGCTTTCGCATATTTCACCAAATATTCGCCTAAACACCCGAGAAACAAGGTAACGAGCAAATCCTTTTATAGACGGATCAGCCCGTTGAAACGGGAGCGATTGGAACGAATACGGGAGATCATCGAGGGTGTCCATAACGAGTATGGGGTAGATCTAACGGACCTGGTAGAAGTCGTAGACGACGTGCTAGGCATGGAACCATTTCGGAAAGGCGAAACTTGATGTGTTTGGCAATTATAAATTTCTTGTCTTCCGACGGGCAACGCCGGCCGACGCCCCCGGCATCATTGCCGGCATCAACTTTGTCTGTGCCGAGGGGACATACTTTCACACCCCGCGTTACATCCCCACGCCCCAGTGGGAGGTAGCCCTCTATCACCCGGAGACGGCCCCCGACCACCTGCTGCTCATCGCGGAACAGGGGAATCAACTCATCGGCAGTCTCCGCCTTTTTCCTCGCAAACCGGGGTGCAAGGAGATCGCCGAACTGGGCATGTTCGTCCTCCCTCCTTTTCGGAACCAGGGGATCGGTTCGGCCATGATAGACCGTGCATTGGACTGGGCCTCAAAGCAAGGATACGCCGAGATCATGCTGACCGTGCATCCTACCAACCGCCGCGCCATTCACCTGTACGAGAAATTCGGATTCCGCATCCGGGGTGAATACCGGGAACCGGAGGAGGGCGGCTGGCGAGACCGCGGCTGGCTGTGGATGAGCCGTACTGTCGGAGGGGCGCGATGACTGAAGAGATCATTGTACATTTGACACAAAATCATGCGGTGGGTGCCGAACCGCAGCCCCTGGCCTGCGATTCGGACTGTGCCTGCGGCATCAATGTCGGCCCCATCCCGCCGGTCGCGGCGTTGCCGGTCTTTTATTCGTTAGAGTTGACGCCGACCTGCAACAACCGCTGCCAGGGGTGCTACAACGTCTTTGCCCCCAACAGGCAGTCCCGGGATGGCATGATCGGTCATCGGCAGCCCCTGACCTTTGCGGAATGGCAAGGTATCCTGGCTCGCATCGCCCCCCACGCCCGGCGGCTCAAACTCACCGGCGGGGAACCGACTCTGTCTCCCGATTTCGCCCGCATCGTCCGCCGCATCCAGCATCTGGACCTGGAATTTGTCCTGTTCACCAACGGCCGCTGGCTCCAACCTGATGCCTTGCTCGATCTGTTAAGTGACGTTCCCCAACTGGTTGGGATGCTGATCTCGCTCCATGGGGCGCGGGCGCGCAGCCACGAAGCCTTTACCGGCGTCCCCGGCTCCTTTTCCGAAACGGTGACCAACATCAAGCGGGCGGTGGATCGGGGCCTCCCTGTTACCATCAGCACCGTGCTTACCCAGGCCAACGCCGACGAAATCGCCGACATTGTGGCCCTGGCCCGGGAGCTGGGGACGGAGCATACCGTCTTTAACCGCTTTCTCGGCCCGCCGCTGCCGGGCATCTCCCTGAGCGACGCAGAACTGGTTCGCGCCACCCGCCGGGTGGACAAGTTACGACAACAGGGTGAACGGGTGCAATTTGGCGTCTGTATCCCCCAGTGCCTGGTGGACAATAGTTCTACCGGCTGCCTGGCCGGCACGGCCTATTGCACCATAGACCCTTGGGGCAATGTGCGGCCCTGCAACCATTCGGCGTTGTTGGCCGGCAACCTGCTCCACCAGCCCCTGGAGGAGATATGGCATTCGGCAGTGATGGAGGACTTTCGCAACGCCATCCCTGCCCAATGCCGGACCTGCACGGCTTTTGGTCAATGTCACGGTGGATGCCGGGCCGTGGCAATGGAATTGGGCCTGGACCGAGATCCTTTGATCCGCCGTCCCATACCTGACCGGGAGCGACCGCCCACCGTCCTGCACCTGCCGTCCGAGGCACGCCCTTTGGCTCGTTACCATCTGAGCCAGGGCCTCCTCGTTCATGGTAACGCCGTTCTTGCCGTCCCGATGGAGAACCGCGCGGTTCTGTCCATCCTGGACGGGCAGACCACTCTGCAAGAGATCGAACAGCAATTTGGTCAACCGGGTTTGGCCCTGGTGGGCGCCCTGTACCAGAACAACATGGTCGAGTTGCAAACGGGATGATGCCGTTCACATACCATTTAGAGGGCAGCCAAGCTGCCCTCTTTTTTGTTTGGTATGTACCCGGCACTTGGCAAACGCCGGGCACATGTTTGTTTCCTCTTTTGGTGACAAGGTTTAGAACATCTGCTCACCCTCCCGCAGGTTGGCAAACCGATTGAAATCGCTAGCTTTGTCCGACGGGCAACCGGTTCCAACCTGAAACCGCTTCCAAGCCTGCGGGAGGGTCGGCCGAGCAGTAACATCTTTTGTTTGTGTTCGTCAAGCAGTGGTGCATTGTTGGCAAGACCAGGTCAAGCAATGGCGGCGCGTTTTTGCTAAGATGTAGACGCTGAACAAACAATGCAGACCAGAGCATAGAAGGAGGGATTCTTATGGAATGGCCATCAAGCCGAATGGCCCAAATTGTCAAAGCCAAACGCTATGTAGCGGAACCGGAGCGTTTCTCCTGGCAAGGTCCGAATCGGGTCACCTTGCAGGGCAAACACCACACTCACACGCTCACGCGGGATGCGCACGGAGACTGGCATTGCACCTGCTCCCACACCGGTCCGAGCCACTCACCATGCAGCCACATCCGGGCGGTGGAAATGTTGCAAAAGCAGAATCGCCGGTTGTCCCAGCCCCCATCGCTTGCTCCCTTTCAGTTGGAGGCCACGGTTGGATAAGATCGCAAGGAGGTGCACAAATGGATTTCTCGCTACTCGCTGCGGTTGTGTTCTATTTCATTATGCTGGGTTTGATCACCTACTGGCTTGCTTGCAAAACAGTGGCTGCAATCAAGACGTGGCAAAAACTCAAATGCGGCTCCAAGTCTGCATCGGTGATCGAAAACATGGTCCTCGGCTCCCCGACGGCGCCGTCGGTTCCCGGCGGTCAGGTCGGATGAGGCGGGGAGGGTTGGGAGGGAGGGTAGGAGGAACACGGTGAACGGATCGCCGGTTTTTCGTCATCATTGGCTGGCTTACTGGCGGTCCCTGGTCGTCATCGCCGGGCTAACCACCCTGGGACTGTTGACGATGGGGATCCTGCATTGGCCCTTGTTGGGCGTTGGATTGTGGAGCATCGCCCTCGTTCTCGCAGTTCGCATCTACCTGCTCCGGACATGGCACACTCTCACTTTCACGCCGGACAACCGCCTGATCTACCGTCGGGGGTTGTTTGGATCTACGCAAGACGTCATCTCGATTTTAGGTACCGTCACATCTCATCGCACTCCCCTACTAAGCAACCTTCTGGACGTGGGTAGCGTGTACCTGGGCGTGCCCGGCCCCGATGTTCACATTCGACACATTGCCAACTTCACAGCCTTCTACCAGCGATTGTGCCAAGCGCGTCGCCCAGGTCCACTCTCGCAGTCGTCACAACCGCCACAACCGCCGCCATCCATCCACCTTTGGATTCAACTGTTGCCCTTGTTACGCCTTCCCACCGATCACCTGACCCCCTGGGGACCAGATCACTGGAAGATCATCCCTCCTGGAGGTCAACACATCCGGGAAGAGAGCCAGGATGAACCGCCAGTATGAGGCTTTCCGCCGGATCTGGTTCACCCAGGTCCCAGAATGGGGATTGGCCGGGGACGTGACGCTGATAGTTGCGTAGGCCGCCGATCACCCGGAATGGAAGATTGGTTTTCGTCGGACGACGATTCGACATGGAGGGGATGACAATGGCTTATATCCTTCTATCGTTGGAAGAACTACACGCCTTGCGGGGCGCAGCAGGGCCGGCCCCGACGACGTTTTGGTTTCCCGACCGAGCGGCTCCACCGTTGCTCCCTACGCCAGGGGAGCGGCAAAGTCTGGAAGTGCCCTACAATCTGAACAACGCCTCATTTGTCCATAATATATCACCCGGTCCTGTCGAGCAAACACCTCCGCCGTCCCTGTCGCGGATCTTGGTCGCCCTCTCTCGGTTTCTGCTGCTGGTCAGCGGGCTGGTCGGGATCCTGGCCATCGTCTCTGCGCTGGGATTTTGGCCGGTCATTGCCGCCGAGGAACTGGGGCTGGATCAGGTAGAAACTTTTTGCCTGCTGGTGGGGGGAGGGTATACGTTGACATCTACCCTGTATGTCATCTGGCAGACCCGGTTCTTGCAAGATAGGGACAATCTCGCTATCCGCGTCCACCTGATGATGTACATCAACCTGTTCATCGGTGGGGCGGTTAGCCTGGCGGTTATAATCGCTCTGTTTGCCGTAGCGGCAATCCTCCTGTTGCTCGCCGGGTTAGGGGCGTTGCTCATACACGGATCGCGCGGACAGCCCACGCCACAATCTGTTTGATCCCTCTGTCGGGCAGACACGGATTCGCACAGACTTCCACCAACCATGTGGTTCAAATCTGCGAATCTGTGTCCTGGCTAGCGCCAAGCCGTTCAACGGTCGATCTTGTCAGCCGACCAGATGTCCTGGCCCCCTTCTGACAACCTGACCGAACCTCTTTAGGGCGTCGCCTCCGGCGTGGGCGTGGCCGGTGGCACTTCCAGCAGGTCGCTCCGTTCTCGCTCCACAAACTCCCGGACGGCAAAAGCCCCTACCCGCATAGTAGGGCGATTCGGACGAGATGACCACGTAGCTGACAGGGGGTAACAGGAGAATGCTACCTACATAGGAGGGACTGGGTTTTCCTCTCCCACAAGGACGGTGGCCCTTTGACTCCCAGTGGCGTCAACCAGCTCCTCTCCCGCTTGCGGAAGCGGGCGAACGTCCACGGACGGGCCAACCCTCATGCCTTCCGGCACGGATTCGCCAAGATGTACTTGATGAACGGTGGGGACCTGGCTTCTCTGGCCGACCTGCTGGGACACGAAAGCGTCGAAACTACCCGCCAATTCTACGCCGTCTTCCGGGCGGAGGAACTGGCCCAAAAGCATGAGCGGTTCACCCCCGTAGCCCAGCTGTGAGAGCCACACTCCCGTTTCAACCCGTTTCAACGCAAAACAACTTCCCGTTTCTGCGGGAAGTTGTTCTTTTTGTACGTCGGTTGTTGCTTTCTAATGGCGAGGGGGAGATTTGAACTCCCAACCAAAGGCTTATGAGGCTTTAACAACACTTCGTGGCGCAAGGCAAGGCCGCGCCTGCCCCGGTCCGCCGGGGCAGCCCGTAGGGACGGCGGGCCGGGCAGCGCGGCCTTGCTAGTCAGCGGGTTGTTTTCCGTTGCTTTCCTCGGTTAGCAAACTCGCCGTCTTTCTCCATTCAACAAATCTCCGGTAGAGGTTTTTCGCTTCCTCAAGATCCTCATCGGTCGGCATTTGGCCGGACGTGACGATCTCCTCTGCCTCCATCTTTTGCCTCTCTTCCCATAGTAAAATAGCATAGAATTCTTTGGGAACCTGCGCCCTTTCGTATACCTTAGTCTTCTCGTACAGCCTGCACAGCTTTTCTACCTCACGAATCGCCTCTTGTTGCCAAGATTCGGATAAAGAGCGGAACAGGGTCAACAATTTCTTCTCGCGGTCGCTCTGTGCCTCAGATCCCGGAGGATAGAAAAAGGTTATAGGTTTCCCCAAGATCTCGGCGAACCGGGCCAAGCTTCCCGCACCTATTTTGACTCTTCCCGTTTCAATACCCGATATGGTCGCCTGGCTAACACCGAGCAGTGCGGCCATTTCTCTTTGGGATAGCCGTCTTTCCTCTCGGGCCACCCTAAATCTGCGTCTGATAAAATCGTCTGGTTCCACAGCTTCCCTCACTATCGCCTTTCGTTATGCCCATTATACCTTAAAGCGGTCGTTTTGGCTATTGCACGATACGACGCAGATTTGACAAGGTGACTTCAATCTGTTATAATTTAGACACCATTTTGTCATCACAGAAATTACGTATTGTACTCAACAGGGGGGACATCGTGGCTGAACTGACCATGTTGGAACGTCAGCAATTGAAGCCGGTGTACCCGGTCATCGTGCGCCAGCTCCGGGGCCTGCGGCGCGAGATTGAGTTGGCGCACCTGGAAGATGGCGACCGCCACTTCATGAGCCTGGATGCGGCGTGTGTCCTGGCTGATGTCTGCCGCGTGCTCGGCCTATCTCCAAGAGATACCGACCGGGTGTTGGGGGAAGCGATCCAAGCCATGCTAGGCTGAAGGGAGGGAAAACCATGTTTGACTGGCAACAGTTTCTGGATGACGTGGCCGAGGTGAGCCGGGGGGACTATGCCTCCGCCTTCAAGATGCTGGGGGCAGTCCTTTATATCGGTGAAAAGGGCATTGAACCCCTGCTGGCCGGTGGGATGGTCAGCCCGCGAACGGTCTACCGTTGGTTAGAGACCATTCGGAGGGCAGGTTGGGGGTCTCTCGTCTCGGAAGTCCGCGTCTTGCAGGCAATCCGTGAGCACCTGATGTCTTTGCAGGGTGTGGACACGGACGCGGCGCAGGCATCCGTTGCACGCCTGCTAGAAGCTTTGACGGCGGAAAGCATGTAGGGGGACAAAGCCCCTTCCGTCGCCGTCGCCCAGCCTAAAGCCAGAGAACCACGGGGGGGCCCCCGCCTGTCAAGGCTGGGGCTGTCCAGGCGGAGCGGTGCGGAGCCTGGACAGCCCCACCGCAGGCTTGGCCTTGACAGGCGGGGTCCCGTGGTACACTGAGCGGAAGGCTGGGCAGAGGCGGCGGGAGGGGCGGCCCCTTCCAGAGCCGGAGCCTGGCCTTCGGCTTCCAAGCGGAGAGACTGTGCCACAACAAGAGCTTGCCAAGGTGTTGACCGCCGGACCGTTCCCATTCTGTGCCCCGGTTGGGGCTGCGTCTCCCCCCTGGGCTCGTCATAGTGTCATATCTCACCGCTGGTTTTTTGGGGGTAGTGTGTCGTGCCGGTGATGGAGATCGCTGAGGGCGGTACGTACACCCGTCTACGGCTTGAGTGCGTTCCGGGACAGAACGGCGGGGGTATCCGTGGCAGAATACGGGGATTCAGCCGGCGGTCACGGAAGCGTCTGTTGGACCTGCTCAATCAGGTGCATAGGTCGGTCGTGGCTTCTGCTCTGTTCGTCACCCTCACCTACCCCGACCACTTCCCCCAAGACCCGGAACGATGGAAGCGGGACCTTGATGCCTTTTTCAAGCGTTTCAGGCGCAAGTACCCGACCGCCGCTGTCATTTGGCGTCTGGAATTCAAGACCAGAAAGTCGGGGGACAATGAGGGAAAGATCGCGCCCCATTTCCACCTGCTTGTGTTCAATTTGCCCCTTTTCCCGAAAGATCTGCTGGCCCGTTGGTGGTATGAGATTGTTGGCTCCGGCGATCCTCGCCACTTGCAGGCAGGCACGCGGGTAGAGCGGGTGCGTTCCTGGCGGGGCGTCATGTGGTACGCTTCCAAGTACATCGGCAAAGAGGATGATGAGGGCTTTGATCTTGAGGCGGGCCGTGTGTGGGGCGTCGTGGGACGGGAGAATCTGCCGATTCACCTGATCCAGATACCCGTAACCTGGACACAATTCTACCGAATGCGGCGTGTCCTGCGCCGTTGGCTCTCGCGCAGGCTCAAAAGGAAACTCAAGTACGCCGGGTTGCGCGGGCAAGGCATGACCGCTTACCTGGACGCGGACTCTGCCGCGCGGCTGTTAGCCTGGGCTGTATTGTAGAGGGAAACCATGCGCTTGTCAGAAGCTCTTGACCTATTCATTGAAGCACGTATGGCGGAGGGAGCCTCGGACGCAACCCTAACCTGGTATCGGCAACGGGTAGGGCGGTTCGTCGCCTGGGCGGGGGATTTGCCCCTAGAGGCCGTAGGGGTGGGAACAATCCGGGGTTTCCTCGCCTCCTTGCGCGGTCAGACAAAGCGATACCAAGACCACCCTTACAGAAACCCCGAACCGGGGGGGCTGGCTCCGGCCACCATCCGGGGCTATGGGCGTAGCCTGCGTCAGTTCTTCAACTTCCTGGCTGCTGAGGGGTTGACGGATGACAACCTCATGGCGCGGGTCAAACTGCCCAAGAACGGCAAACGTGCTCCCAAGGGTATTGCCTTCGAAGACCTGAAGCGTCTGTTGCAAGCAACGGAGCAATCGGTCTGCCCAGAACGGGACCGGGCCTTGCTGCTCTTTTTGGCTGACACCGGTTGCCGCGTGGGTGGCTTGGTCAACCTCACCCTCTCGGACCTGAACCTGTCCAAGCGGCGGGCCTTGGTGACGGAAAAGGGGGACAAGGCACGCTTGGTCTTTTTCTCCAAAAAGACGCAAGAAGCTCTGCGGCAATGGCTCACGGTGCGTCAAGGCTGGATGATGGTCAAGGACTGGGTGGGGGACTGGGTTTTCCTCTCCCACAAGGACGGTGGCCCTTTGACTCCCAGTGGCGTCAACCAGCTCCTCTCCCGCTTGCGGAAGCGGGCGAACGTCCACGGACGGGCCAACCCTCATGCCTTCCGGCACGGATTCGCCAAGATGTACTTGATGAACGGTGGGGACCTGGCTTCTCTGGCCGACCTGCTGGGACACGAAAGCGTCGAAACTACCCGCCAATTCTACGCCGTCTTCCGGGCGGAGGAACTGGCCCAAAAGCATGAGCGGTTCACCCCCGTAGCCCAGCTGTGAGAGCCACACTCCCGTTTCAACCCCTTTCAACGCAAAACAACTTCCCGTTTCTGCGGGAAGTTGTTCTTTTTGTACGTCGGTTGTTGCTTTCTAATGGCGAGGGGGAGATTTGAACTCCCAACCAAAGGCTTATGAGTCCTCTGCTCTGCCGTTGAGCTACCTCGCCAAGAGGCAGATGGTGAACCCCACCGTCTGCCTTGTGCTCAGGTAGCGGGGGGAGGATTCGAACCTCCGACCTTTGGGTTATGAGCCCAACGAGCTACCTCTGCTCCACCCCGCATCGCACCCCAATTATACTCAAGATCGGCGCGTCCGTCAACTTTGGGCGTGCCGTTGGTCACATGGCCGCTTGGATCGTCGCGCCGAGGACAAAAAGCCAGGCCCCTACGGCCAGGAACATCGTCAGCACTGCTCCCACGGCCAACCGCAGCCACATACGCCGGATCGTGGCCGGGTCTGCTTCCCCACCTTCGGCCACATCGGGGGAACGATTCGGCTCCAACGGCGGCGGGATCGTCAATTCCAGAGAGGCATCTTGCTCCCAACGATCCAACTCCCGCAGCCGTTGCTCTGCTTGGGAACGCAACCCCGGCTCCCACGTGGATTGAAGGACCGCCCGAAAGGCACCGGCAGCCAAGGGTTGTCGCCCTTTGGCCAAATAAGCCAACCCCAGGTTGTAGTAGGCCAGGGCAAATCGGTCATCATGGGCCAATGCCTGCCGATAGCGGGCAATTGCTTCATCGTACTGCCCCGCCTTGTGGTAATCCAGACCGATGTTGAAGTGGATTTGGGCCGGAGTGAGGTCAGCCCCCTCCGTGGATGGTGTCTCTTCTGGCGGGCGGAGCTGCTGTGCACCTTCGGCGCCGTCCCCCGGCCATTTGCCCCGGATGGCTAAATAAAGGCTGACGATGGCCTGGAAACCGTCTAGCATCGGCACAGGTAGCAAGTTGAACACCCCCAGCACCAGGTTGACCCAGATGACATAGATGGTCAAGGAAATGGCAGCCCCCTGGAGGTCCAACGCCGGTTCGGGATTGGCGAAAAAGGCATACAGTTTCCCAAAATCGGCGTTGATCAGCCAGGCAACCATCATAATGCCCACCCATCCCACAAAAGCGACCAAACAGATCGCAAAGTTCGCCGCCGCCCCGGCGATAGACACCAAGAACAACCCCCAGGCCGGGTTCTTGAGGCGAAAGCGGTTGGGGTCCACCTGCACAGGTTTGGCCCAGCCAAAGCCGAACAGCAAAAAGACGACCAGCCCTACCCAAGAAATGTGCCGCAGCGGGTTGAAGGTCAGCCGCTTGATCTGCGTCGTATCGCCCAGCAGGAACGCCACCAAAGCGTGGGCCAACTCATGCCCGGTGAAACCGATCAGCAATCCCGGCAGAAACAGAAGCATTGTCCAGCTAGGCGGCCAGTTGATGAACCCATCCATCCCCTTGCACCCTATCTCTCTTGGACGAAGACAAAGCTCCGCGCAGCATGGGCCACCAGCCTCTTTTCATAAAAGACGCCGATATGCAAAATGTATGTACCCGGCCGGGCATCCCGTCGCAGGTGCAGGATCTTGTCCACCATCCACCGGCGGTTGTTCAGCAGAGTGACACTGCACAGTTCGGTGTCGTCCGGCCCCACGATGACCAACTCCACCCGAACCGGTTGCCGACAAGGCGTCAGGTCGACGGCTACATCTACCCGCCGCCGGTCCAAAGGATTGATGCCCACGCTTTCAATGCGTATCTCTTCGGGCGAGACAAAACCCTGGCCGAAAAAGGTGTGCTGCGACAAAATTCACCTCGGTCCGAATCTCTTTGCTGATTATACCGCGACCGCGGCAGATGGTCAAAGCAAGGCAAAGGGATGTGCCGACCGCGACCTCTTGGGGTGACATAAAGAGATGCAATCTTGCCAAAGGACGGGTTTTGTGCTAAAGTTAGTACATGGAATTGGCTATCTCACACCGCTGGGACCTTTCGGTAGACCAGGCCCGGACGCTGCAACTGCACTTGGCCAGGCGCGTGATCACCTACACCACATTCGACCCGGACGCCGTGGAAACGGTAGCAGGCGTAGACGTCGGCTTTCCCCAGGGGCGGGCGCGTGCCGCCGTCGTCGTCCTCCACCTACCCGACCTGGAACCGGTGGATTTCGCCCGTGCCGAGATGGAGGTGACCTTCCCGTACGTGCCCGGTCTGTTGACCTTCCGCGAAGGACCGGTTGTGCTGGCAGCACTGGAGAAGCTAACCATCCGGCCCGATCTGTTCATCTTTGACGGGCACGGGCTGGCCCATCCACGCCGTATCGGGCTGGCGGCACACATGGGCGTCCTGCTCGACCGTCCGAGCATCGGCTGCGCCAAATCGCGCCTGACCGGTCGGAACGCCGAGCCGGGGCCGCACAAGGGGGATTGGGTGCCCCTGCAGGACGGCCAGGAGATCATCGGTGCGGTGCTCCGCACGCGGACAGGTGTCAAACCGGTGTTCGTCTCCATCGGTCACAGGATAGACCTGCCGACGGCCGTTGATTTTGTGTTGCGCTGTACTACCCGCTATCGTCTGCCGGAGACAACGCGCTGGGCACACAAGGTAGCCGGGGGCGCGGCGATTCAGATCGGCGAAAGGCAAATGGCATTGTGGCCGACACCCTCCCAGGGTGCGTCACGGGGAGCATTTCCTCCTGCCACCCAACAACGGAAAGGACCCTCATGAATGCCAAGGATATTGAACGCGCTGTGGATTTGATCCGCCATTCGCGGCACATGATCGCCCTGACCGGCGCGGGGCAGAGCACCGCTTCCGGCATCCCCGATTTCCGCAGCCCCGGCTCCGGCCTATGGGAAAAGGCCAACCCCTTGCTGGTCGCCTCCATTTGGGCCTTCCGCCTGCAGCCCCAAGCCTTTTACGATTGGATCCGTCCTATGATGGATCTTCTGCTCCACGCCGAACCCAACCCGGCCCACACCGCCCTGGCCGAACTGGAATCCCTGGGCTACCTCAAGACCATCATTACCCAAAATATCGACGCCCTGCACCAAAAAGCCGGTTCCCGGCACGTATTGGAGATCCACGGCCACTTGCGGGAGGCAACCTGCATCCGTTGCTACAGAACGTATCCGGTAGATGCGGCCCTGGAAGAAGAAGTACGATCAGGCCGCGTCCCCCGCTGCGCCTGTGGCGGCCCCCTCAAGCCCAACGTCATCCTTTTCGGCGAACAACTGCCTATCCAGATCCTCAACCGCGCCCTGGCCGAGGCCCGTCGCTGTGACCTGATCCTCGTCTCCGGCTCCTCTCTGGAGGTCATGCCCGCTGCCGACATCCCCACCCTGGCCGTAGACCACGGAGCGCGGGCAATTATCGTCAATCTACAGCCAACAGCTTTCGACCGGCGGGCCGATGTGGTCATCCACGGCGATGTAACCCAGGTGCTCCCGGCCATCGTCCGCGCATTGCGGGATTGATACCACGGAATCACCTATGGACCTGAGCGCGTTCCGCCCTCTGTTTCCCGTCACCCGCCGTTACGCTTACCTCAACCACGCCTCCGTTGCCGCCCTGCCCGATCCGGTGACAAAGGCCATGAACCGCTACCTGGCCGAACGGGCGCAAGGCGGCAGCGAAGCGTTGCACGACTGGGAAGACCGTCTGGAGGGGATTCGCCGCCTGTGCGCCAAGCTGATCGGCGCCCACCGCGACGAAATCGTACTGACCGGCAGCGTCTCCCACGGGCTGAACATCGTCGCCGCAGGGTTGCCCTGGCAGCCCGGCGACAACCTGATCTGTGCCGAGACCGAATTTCCGGCCAATGTCTACCCCTGGGTCAACCTGCAGCGGCGCGGCGTGGAGGTTCGTTTTGCCCCGGCCCACGACTACCGCATCACCCCGACGGACATCGCCGCCCTGATGGATGGGCGAACCCGTTTAGTCGCCATCAGCTGGGTTGAATTCGGCAGCGGCTACCGCAACGACCTGGCCGCCCTGGGCCGCCTCTGCCGCGAGAGGGGAGTTCTCCTGTGCGTAGACGGCATTCAAGGCTTGGGGGCACTGCGCTTCAGCCTGGAGGAAACGCCTTTGGATTTCATGGCAGCCCATGCCGCCAAATGGATGTTGGGACCTATCGGCGCAGGCTTTCTTTACGTGCAACGCAACCGGCTCCCTCTGCTGGAACCGGTGATGAGCGGCTGGCGATCCGTCGTAGACCGCGACGACTATTACCGTTACGATTCACCGCTGCGCAAGACAGGGGAGCGGTTCGAGCCGGGGTCGCTCAACCAGGTCGGATTGGTAGGCATGGCGGCGGCCGTTGAATTGCTGCTGGAGGTGGGCATAGAGCGCATTGAACGGCGCATCCTTGCCCTGACCGACTTTCTCATCGCCGGGCTGCAGGCGCGTGGCTGCGAGATCGCCTCACCCATCGCCGACCGCAGCGAGCGTTCGGGGATCGTCTGCTTCCGGCACCCCACCATCACCTCGGAGGCGTTGGCCCGACGACTGCAAAAAGCAGACGTCATCATCTCCCTGCGGGGTGGGTTGATCCGTGTCGCCCCCCATTTTTACAACACAGAGGAGGACCTGGATCGCTTGCTGCGCCTCCTGTAAAGATCACAACTCCGCTTCAGATTCAAGCAGTTGCTCCAGCCGACGGTACTGCTCCCCCGGAATTTTATCTCCCATCTTGCGCAGTGCTTTTTTCAGCCCTTTGGGAACGACCACAGGGCGAGGCGGGTCCTGCACCTCCAGCCGAACCTGGGGACTGAAAAAGACCAAAATGTTTTTGACCTCTGCCTCCACCCCATGGGCCTGGAGGAGTTTCTGCAACGCCTGCACCTGGGCATCGGCTTCGGCCAGAGGATTGCCCAAGCCCTCCTCGGCCATGAAGCGCAAAAGGCGGCCCAAGCTGAAATCACGGCGGAACTTTTTGCCGTCAAAACGGATCGTTCCATCGTGGCCCAGGGCGGTGAGGACAAACAGGCCCAGTGGACTGAGCAGAACGTGAGGGGCAGGCAAGCAATAGTTGTAGAGTTTATAACGGTCATCAAACCCTTTGAGGGCACGGGCCAGGGCCTGATCGGCGCGTGGTTCACGCACCCAACGGTTCATATTCGCCGTACCGATGCTGGAGACGATCAACCCCAGGAGCAAACAGAGGAAAGAAAGCCACAACTGGGGCGAATCTTGAAAGACCAAAGAGATGATCAACCCCCCTACCAAGAACCCCAGGCCGATCAAGGTGGCAACTTTGCCCACCCGCGCCCCCCGCACGATCTTTTTCTCGTTGGTGATCTGTTTCATGTTCTCTCCTCAAGTCCCTCAAAACGGCGCAAGACCAAGCAAGCGTTCTGCCCTCCCAGCCCAAAGGAATTGTTGAGCGTCGTGCGGACCTCCGCCTTGCGGGCGACGTTGGGTACATAGTCCAGATCGCACTCCGGATCGGGAACCTGATAGTTGATGGTCGGATGGATGATACCCTCGCCGATGGTTTTGGCGCAAACGACCGTCTCAATGGCCCCGCTGCCCCCCAAGGCATGGCCGGTCATGGACTTGGTGGAGCTGATCGGCACACGGTAGGCATGGTCGCCGAACACGGTTTTGATGGCCTTGGTCTCTATGGGATCGCCTACCACCGTACCGGGGCCGTGGGCATTGATATAGTCAACCTCCTCCGGCGCGATCCCGGCATCCTCCAATGCCCATTTCATGGCACGCACCGCCCCCGCTCCTTCCGGGTCGGGAATAGCAGCATGGAAGGCATCCGAACTGGCGGCATACCCCAGAACCTCGGCGTAAATGGTTGCGCCCCGTTCCATCGCCTTGTCCAGCCGCTCCAGAACCACCATGGCCACCCCTTCCGCGCTGCAGAAACCGTCACGGCGGGCGTCAAAGGGTTTGCACGCCTGCTCCGGGTGTTCGTTATCGGTCGCCAGGACGCGCATGATGGAAAATGCACCGATGATCACCTCGTGGATCATGCCCTCCACCCCACCGGCCAGCATCAGGTCGGCGGCCCCCCGCCGGATCGCTTCGGCGGCGTCACCGATGGCAATGGTCCCCGCCGCACAAGCGGTGACGGTGGTGTTGTTGTACGCTTGGCATTGGAAGCGATGGCTCACGTGGTGGGCAGGCATGTTGCACAAGACGGACATTGCGGCAAAGGGATTGACCCGCCGCAACCCTTTGGCCTGATAGGTCTTCCAGGCAGCAAAGCCCGCATCCAGGCCACCGACGCCGGTCCCCACAATCACCCCCGACCGCTCCGGCACGGGGACCCGTTCGCCCAGACCGGCATCCTGCATGGCCTGCACGCTGGCTGCCAGGGCCAACTGGGAAGCACGGGCCATACGCCGCGCCTCCTTGAAAGGGATGTACTCGGTGGGATCAAAGCCCTTGATCTCCCCGGCAATGCGAACCGGCAGGTGGCTGGCGTCAAACTGGGTGATGGCGGCGATTCCCGACCGTCCGGCCAGCAGGTTCCGCCACGTCTCCTCCACATTCAGGCCCACAGAGGTAATGGCTCCCATGCCGGTAATGACGACACGCTCATGGATGGCTCGTCTTTTCATGATCTTTCCCCCAACACGCAACGGCAGGTTTTCCGTTGGCAAGCCCACCCCCACCGGATCAGCGGCTCCGGGCGGGCAGCATCCAAAGAAAAGGCACGCCCAGCAAGGGGATCAGCGCACTGAAGCCAAAGGCCGGCGACAACCCCCACATGTCGCCCATCCGCCCGACGACGACTATCACCCCGGCGCGGATGCCGAAGCTCAAGGCCATGTAGGTTCCGTTCGCCAGGGCACGGCTTTCCGGGAAGCTTTCCTGCACCAGGGCCATGATGACCGGCGTCACCGAAAGAGCCACAAGTCCCAACAGCAACAACAACGGAAGGCGAAGCCAACCATCGGCGAACAAGAAGGCCAGCATCAACGGCGGTGTGCCGAGCAAGGAAAGAAGCAACATCTTTCGCCTGCCCAGTCGGTCGCTCAAGCTCCCCCCCAACAGCGCTCCGGCAACGCCCGCCGCTTCCAAAATGGAAAGGGAGAAACTGGCCGTTGCCGTCGCCGCCCCTTCGTCCACCAAAAAGAGGGGCAAATAGGTGGTCAACGCAGCAGACATGAAGGAACGCACGGCGATTATGACCGCCAGCGGGATCAAGAACGGCCCCATGCTCCGCAATGCCTGACGCCAGGGCAGACCGTTGTCGCCGTCGGCAGGCCGCCACTCCACCCCCTGCAGCCGGATGTAGAGCAGAGCCGAAGCCAGCCATCCACCGACCATTAGCAAGGGCAAGCTGCGCAAGCTTTCGGGGTGGAGCAAAAAGTAAGCACCGATGACCAACGGCCCCAGGAACCGCCCCAACTCACCGCCCAGCATCCAAATCCCCATGCCCCGCCCCAGGCTTCGGCCCGAAAGTCGCCCGGCGACCACAGGAGCAACGGCATGGAGCGTCGCCGAACTAAGGCCGACGACCAAAAGCAGCAAAGCCAACACCAGGTAACCGGGGGCAATGCCCAACAGCCCCATGGCCGTCGCCGTGATGGCCGGAGTCAGGATCACCAAGCGACTCAAGTCTTTGCGGTCGGCCAGGTGACCGATGACCGGTTGCAATAAGGATGGCCCCTGGGTAAACACCGACAACAACCCCGCCTCCGTGTTGGAAAGGGCCAAATTCTCCCTAAAAGCAGGGAGGAGGGGATTCAAAAAGGCGGTATAAGTGTCGTGGACGGCATGGCCCGCGCTGATCGTCACCACGCGGTCGGCCTGGAATCTTCCGGCCTCCGTCGGGATCGCGTGATGTGTCATCATCATCACCAGACAATATCCACCGGCGTACCGACCGTGGCCCAGTTGTACAAGGTTCGGGCGTTCTCCGTGCTGAGGATGATACAACCGAAGGAGACGGGCGTCCCCAAGTAGCCTTCCCACAGCCGCCGACCGTCGGACATGATGGGCAGGGCGTGGATGCCGTTCTGCAAACTACCGGCCCAATAGATGCCCAACCAATAGGGCATTTGCAGGCCCCAGGTGGAAGCATAAGCGTTGGGGATCTTGTTCAGCACTTTGTAGTGGCCCACCGCCGTTGCCTGACCGGGCCGCCCTGTAGAAACAACCCAGTTCCAGAGCAATTGACCGTCCTGGTAAACATACATCCGTTGGGCCGAAAGGTCTACGACGATGCGCTTGCCGCCGCCCGCCGCCGGAGCCGCACCCCCGGCGGGGATGGTCAGCCGCTGACCGGGGTAGATGAAATTGGGATTGCGCAGACCGTTGGCCCGGACAAGGGCCGCCACCGTGGTTCCGTGGCGGTAGGCAATAGATGCCAGCGTATCCCCGGCGCGGACGACATAGGTTCCGCCGGTAGGAGCCACGCCATCCCCACCACCGCCGGGGATGACAAGCCGCTGCCCGACATAGATCAAGCGGGGATCGCGCAAGCCGTTGGCCTGGGCAAGGGCTGCCACCGTCGTTCCATAACGGTAAGCAATGGCCGATAGGGTATCGCCGGGGCGGACGATGTAGGTCCTGCCGGCAGCCGTCGCGCCGCTGCTCCCGCTGCCGGGAATGACCAACCGCTGCCCGGCATAGATGAAGCCGGGATCGGTCAAACCGTTGGCTTGGACAATGGCGGTCACGGTCGTCCCGTAACGCCGGGCGATGCTGTAGAGGGTTTCCCCCCGCCGGACAACATGCACCCGCTGCCCCTGCGCGTAAACAGGCAACACGGTCGGCAGGGCCAACAACAAGAGAAGCACCCACATTCGGGTACGACGACTCTTGTGGTCTGTCAGGCTGCGCAGCATCGTGTACCAAAATCCGCGCACTTTTGATCCGCAGACCTCCTTTCCACTCCAAAATCTCGGCCTCGCCGCAGCCCAAGCTTTCGGGCCTGTGCCCTCCCGCGCGGCGGTCCGGCGCAAGGGGAGCGCCGCCGGGACCGTATGAGCCGAAGCCATCCCACCCCTTTCGGCCAGCGGCAGCGGAAGCATAATACACCATCCCCCTCTGCTTGTCAATGTCCGACCGGCAAGGCGGCAGGGCAAAGGCATTTACAAGATTCCGCACCGCGGAGGCAAAACTCGCCGCGGAGCGGTTGACCGTACACGGCCCCTCTCCGCGCCTTCGTTTCCGGGGCAAGGCATCCACCTCCGCTCCGGGCGCAAAACCGGGCTTGCCGAATTGACTTGCAGGGGATCGTGCCTTATAATACACGGAGCCGTCCGGATTCCGGTCCGATCCGAAAATCGCAAGTTTCCGGCCTGTGGAGGTGTTATGAGACAACGTTGGGCACGGTTGGACGCTCCCCTCAAAATCGGCCTGATCGCGGGGCTGCTCGGCGCGCTGTTGACCGTAGCCGGTCTGCTCAGCGGCAATCTCGCCCCGTTGACCGTTCGTTCCCTGCTGCTGGGCGTCCTGCTGGGCGGCGGGTCGTGGGGCGTGGTCGCCTGGGCCGTCGCCTCCGCCGCCACCGAAGCGGAAAAGCATTGACGGAGCCTATGACCCTCGCCGAGCGACGTGGCCGTACGGACAATTGAAACACCTCTTTCGGGGCCGTGGCCGGGCGGTCGGTCAACGGCCCGCCCGGTGCGGGTCCAACCACTCGGCTTGGTCATCCGCGAATGCGCCGCGACACATGAACGGGCCGGGCAAATTCGCGCATTCGTATTCTATTTGCGGACGGCCCGCCATCTCCGGGGGAACTAAACTATGAGGACAGGATGGGGAGCGACACTCGCCGTTGCCTTGCTGCTGATGACGCTGGCGGCAGTGTTTACCGTCGGCGTCACCGCCCAGGACGCCGGAAGTGCGGATAGGGCGACCTTTCCTTACGAGTTGCCCGAACGCGCGTCCCTTCCGGGAACCGCCGACCTGTCCAACTCCGCTTACACCGTCATCTCTTACACCCTTCCCTATTCGCCTCCCTTCCTGATTGACGATCCCCGCTATGCCAAAACCTGCTTTGACATCCACACCCTGACGGTCTACCGCCCCGTCCAGGATGGAACCCCCTTGGACAGGCGGCCTGTGGTCTTTTTCGTCCACGGCGGGGGCTGGACCGACGGTTATGCCGACCAATACGGCTTTGTCTCCCGCTCCTTCAGCGGCGAGCTGGGCTGGGTTACGGTCGTCATTGACTACCGGTTGACCTCCGATCAGGTGACCCTGGCCGAAAACTGCCCTGCCCGGCGGAGCGGGAGCGGCCCTGCAGGCGTCCTCACGGCGACCAAAGCGGCCTGGTATCCCGACAACATCCAGGATGTGGCCGCCGCCCTGAGCCGGACGGTGGGGTACATCGGCGATTACGGCGGCAACCCGGAGCAGATCGTCGTGTTCGGCCATTCGGCGGGCGGCCACCTGGCCGCCCTCCTGGCTACTCATCCCGCCTACGCCCGCCTCCGCCCGGCCATCAAAGGCGTGGTCGGTTTGAGCGGAGCCTACTCGGTCAAAGACCTGAATATGGTCGTCTTTGGCGCGAACATCAACCAGACCTGGCCCGGCGGGATCACCGACACCGAAGCCCTGGACGAAGGCTCCCCCACCACCTATGTCACGAAAGGGGCCACCCTGCCGCCCTTTTACCTGCTCCACTGCGGGCAAGACCTACCTTCCCTCCCCGAACAGGCGATCATGTTCTATAACAAACTGGGACAGCTGGGCTTTGATGTCCGGCACGACTTTTTGCCCGGCTACGACCATGTCTCGGAGATGGCGGCCATCGCCTTCGTCACCGCCACCCCCACGGTGCTGATCGCCGACTTTATGGAGGAGGCGTTCTGGGGCTACGGCGTCTACCTGCCCCTGGTTGCCAGAGAATCGCCATGATGCTGCGCCTGGCCTTTGTCGTCCGCAAACACAACCGCAACAGCATCGCCGTCCTGACCGGCGCGCTGGAAGCCGATCCGCGCACCCGCCACATCCCCCTGGATTTTCTGTGGCACGATGAGCGGTTGCTGCCCCGGCTGCACGCCCTTTCCACCGGAGCAGAGCGATTGGTAATCGCCCTTTCCTTCGCCACCGCCGACCTTCCGGCCATGGCGGACCTGCTGGCCCGGCTGCGCAGCCTGGATGGGGCGTTCATCGTCGCCGGGGGGCCGCACCCCTCGGCCCGTCCCGTTGAGGTGCTGGGGTTAGGGGCCGATGCGGTGGTCGTCGGCGAAGGGGAGGAGACGCTGCCCGCGCTCCTGGACCGGCTGCAAGGAGGGGGGCCGTTGGCCGGGCTGCCCGGCTTGGTCGTTTTGGATGAGGCGGGACAGCCGGTGCGCGGCCCCCGCCCTCGGCCCATCCGCCTGGACGATTACCCACCCCTGGGCCTGGCCCACCGCCGCTTTGCCCCCATTGAGATCACGCGGGGGTGTCCTTGTGCTTGCTCTTTTTGCCAGACTTCGTTCCTGTTCGGCGGGCGGATGCGCCACCGCTCCGTGGAGAGCATCGTCGCTTGGGTGCGGCGGGCGATGGAAAAGGGCTACCGCTACCTGCGCTTCATCACGCCCAACGCCTTCGCCTACCAATCGCCCGACAACGGCCGCACCGTCAACCTGGAGGCCATCGAGCATCTGCTGCGCGAGATGGCCGCCCTGGTGGGCCGGGAGCGGGTCTATTTCGGCACATTTCCTTCCGAAGTAGGGCCGGAGACGGTGACGCCGGAGGCTGTGGCCCTGGTGCGCCGTTACTGCGGCAACGACAACCTGATTTTCGGGGCGCAAAGCGGCTCGGAGCGGATGCTGCGTGCTTTGCGCCGCTGCCACACCGTCGCCGACGTGCTCCGCGCCGCCGAGGTGGTCTCCGCCGAGGGGTTGACGCCGGTGGTGGACCTGATTTTCGGTCTGCCCGGCGAAGAAGCGGAGGATGTGGCCGCTACTCTGCACCTGATGGAGGAACTGGTGGCACGGGGAGCGGTCCTTCACACCCATACCTTCATGCCCCTGCCCGGCACGCCGCTGGAGCACGCGCCGCCCGGTCGCGTGGACCAGGCCCTGCGCCCTCTCCTGGATCGGTTGGCCGGTCAGGGCCATCAGATCGGCCAGTGGCGTAGGCAGGAGCAGCTGGCCCGGAGCATGTACCGGCCACAGGATCCACGCTGCTAACCGGGTTGCAGCCCGGCCCAGGGGTTCAGTGCCGATAGTCGAGGAGGACGACCTCGGTTTCCTCCGGCAGGGAGGACCTGGTCACGCGTAAATCCGGCTGGGGGGATAAGGAGGCCAATCCCATCTGTTTGAGAAAGATCTCCACCTTGTGCAAGCGAGCCTTTTCTTTGGGCGTTTTGTAATGCATGGGGATCACCAGCCGTGGCTCGATCAAGCTGATCACCTCTGCGGCTTTGGAAGCATCAATGGTGTGCAAGCCGCCGACGGGAATGAGCAGGACATCTACCGCACTGAGGGCTTCCACTTGGTTCTGGTCCGGCACATGCCCCAGATCGCCCAGGTGACAAACGGTCAAGCCGTCAAAATCAAAGAGAAAGATGGTATTACGCCCCCGTTTGGCTCCCTTGCGCCCATCGTGATAAGCGGCAATGCCGGTGATGAACACTCCCTTGACTTCATATTCGCCCGGCCCATCGAAAAAACGAGGGCCGCCCCGGAAACCGACGCGGTTGTTGTGCCCCGGATGGTCATGGCTGATGGTCACCACATCGGCGCGGATGCGGGGCCGCGTGTACCCTAAAGCGTCGGTAGGCGGGTCGGTGACGATAACGACGCCACGCTCGCTCAGCCGAAAGCAAGCATGACCGTACCAAGTGATGTCCATCGCAGCTACTCCCAGAAGCGGAGGCCATGCCCGCTGCTCAGAAATCTATCGGCTTGCCCTCATAGGCATAGCGAAATATCTTTTCAACCTCTTCCTCTTCCGGGAAGCGGGAGCCGATGAGCATGGCACTGTCATTGAGGGCGTTATCCACCAGTTTGGGCAATTTGGCTTCAAACTCTTCCGGGGAGATACCTGCTTCCTGCAGCGAGGTCGGCTGCCCGATGCGCCGGGCCAGGTCGCGGACGGCGGCGACAAAGCCGGCCGCGCCCTGGGCTTCGTCCTCCGCGGGCAAGCCCAGGAAGCGGGCCAGGTCGGCGTAACGGGTGGGCAGGTAGCCCCGCACGGCAAACTCTATGGTGTAGGGCAAAAAAAGGCCCACGGCCCGCCCGTGGGGAACGTGAAACACCGCCCCCAGCGAATGCCCCAGCGCGTGGGCCGTAGCCGCCTGGGCGTTGCCGAACCCCAGCCCGGCGATGGTCGCCGCGTTGTGCATCTTTTCACGGGCTTCCTCATCCTCCGCGCCCGATTCGTAAGCGCGGGGGAGATATGTGAACACCATCTGGACCGCCTTGAGGCACAAGCCATCGGAAAAGTCGTTGCGCCACTGACCGGTATACCCCTCAACGGCGTGGGTCAGCACATCCATCCCCGTATCGGCGGTGATCTGAGGGGGGAGGTGCAACGTGAACACCGGGTCCACAATGGCCAGATCGGGGATGTTTTCGGCATGGCCCACCGTGACCTTGCGCCCTTCGGCCAAATCGGTGAGGACGATGGGCCAGGTGACCTCGGCTCCCGTGCCGCTGGTGGTGGGGATGGCCATCAGTTTGGCCTTCTGACGCAGGCCGAGGTGCCCCATGGGGGCCAGGTCATCGGGGGGAAGGTCAGGCCGCTCATACTGCACGAACACCGACTTGGCCGCATCCATAGCCGAGCCTCCGCCCAGGCCGATGATCCAATCCGGCCCGTAAGCCCGGGCCGCCTCCGCCCCCCGCTTGACGGTCTGCAACGAAGGATTCGGCTCCACTTCGGCAAAAACTTCCGTTTCAATCCCTGCTTGAGCCAAAGCTTCCTGCACCCGCCGGACGAACCCCAGTTTGACCATGTTCTCGTCGGTGACGATGAACGCTTTATGCCCCGGCAGATCGGTCAGGTAGTCCAACGCCCCCGCCCCAAAGACGATCTCCGGGCTGCGAAAGAACCACATGGTTTGCCTCCCGACAATCAATGACGAATGACTAATGAGCAATGAGCAATGCCCATCGGTCATTGCTCATTGGTCATTGCCCATTGCTCATTGTCCACCGGCACTGCTGCGTTCAAATCCCGCATCAACGCCTCAACGTCAATGCCGTGGGCCAAAGCCCCTTGCTCCACGTTCTCAAAGCGGGCAATGGCGCAACCAAAGCACATCAACCCATGCCGCAAAAAGACCTCAATGGTCTGGGGGTAGGTCTGCACCACTTCGCCGATGGGCATATCTTTGGTAATTACGCTCACGGGACCTCCTTTTCATCCCATCTTGCCGGGGTAAGCACGGTTCTCCAACCGCGCGATATAGTGCTCGGCCTGCAGAGCCGCTTTACAACCGGCCCCCACCGACGTTGCGATCTGCTTATAAACCGGGTCGCACACGTCTCCGGCGGCCCATACCCCCTCTACACTGGTTCGCTGGTCGGCATCGACCACGATGTAGCCGTGATCGTCCAGCTCCAGTTGGCCGCCCAAAAAGTCGGTGTTGGGCACATAGCCGACGGCGATGAACACGCCTTCTGTGGGGAACAGGCTTTCCTCGCCGGTTTTGACGTTACGCACCCGCAGCCCCGTCACCATCTCCTCACCCAAGATCTCGGTGACGACCGTATCCCACAGGAATTCAATTTTTTCGTTATTGAACGCCTGCTCTTGGAGGATCGGCTCGGCGCGGAGCTGATCCCGGCGGTGGATGATGGTCACCTTGCTGGCATAGCGGGTGAGGAACAACGCCTCCTCCACGGCAGCATCGCCGCCGCCGACCATAACGATCTCGCGCCCGGTGTAGAAAAAGCCGTCGCAGGTGGCGCAGTAGGACACCCCCCGCCCGGAAAACTCTTGCTCGCCGGGCACTTCCAGCTTGCGGGGCGACGCGCCGCTGGCAACGATCAACGCCTGGGTCTCCAGATCGCCGCTGTAGGTCGTCACTTTGAAAGGATGGGAGGAGAGGTCCACACCGGTCACAATATCCATCTCAATCCGCGCCCCGAACCGCTGGGCTTGGTTTTGCATCAATTGGGCCAACTCCGCCCCGGCAATATCTTCCGGGAAGCCGGGATAGTTGCCGATCTCGCTGCTGATGGCCACCTGCCCGCCCAGGGAAGGACCGGCGATGACCAGGGGATTCAGCTTGGCCCGCGCCGTGTAGATCGCCGCAGCATAGCCTGCCGGGCCGCTTCCGATAATGATCACCTTTTCCATGATTCACCCCTCTGGTTCAAGTTGTTGAACGGCGTTATTGTACCTTGTTTTGTGCCCTTTGACAAAAAGCCACAGGGGGTATGTTGCCGGAGAGATTTGACTTTTTTCGCTCCCTCAACTACAATGGGAAAGGTTGCGAACGTCAAGAGAGCCGGGGGCGGCCCCAAACCCCCGGCTCTCTGTCAAAAGGAGGAGAAGAGATTTTCGGAATCCGCATGGCCCATGATGACCTCCGGACGGATGGTTCCACCCGATTGTGGTTCCTGGCCCGGCGGTTGCTCGCCCGCCATGGGCCATGCCCTTCCAACTGCGTTTATCATACCATACTCGGCGTCGTTATGCTGGATGAGTCCTTGACGACTACTCTACGTTCACAAAACGCTCGGAGAAAAGGATGCGCATCTATCTTGAATCCCTGGGCTGTCCCAAGAACCTGGTCGATGCCCACGGCATGATCCGACGGCTCGTCGCCGGGGGGCATACCATCGTCGCCGATCCCGACCAAGCCCAGGTGCTCATCGTCAACACCTGCGGGTTCATTGCCGACGCCCGCCAAGAATCGCTGGAAACGTTACGCAACCTGTCCGAAGGCAAACGCCCGGACCAGTTATTGATCGCTGCCGGCTGTCTTTCTCAGCGATGGGGAACGCGCTTGAGCAAAGTCGTTCCCGGCTTGGATGGGCTACTGGGAACCCGGCGTTGGAACGAAATTGATGCCTTGCTGGACCGGTTGACGAATGCTGCCGCCCGTCGCTCCGCTCCGCCGGTCTGGCTGGATGATCCGTTGCAGAGGGTGGAGGAGCGGCGGGTGGCACGCCAAGGGGCCTCCGCCTACCTCAAGATCGCCGACGGGTGCAGCGCAACCTGCGCTTTCTGTGCCATCCCCCTCATCAAGGGGCCGGCCCGCAGCCGTCCGGCAGGGGCCGTTGTGCGTGACGCCGTCGCCCTGGTTGAGGCAGGTGTCCGCGAGATCATCCTCATCGCCCAGGATACAACCGCCTACGGCCGTGACCGGGGTGAAAAGGATGCCCTCCCCGATCTACTGCGGGCCATTTTGGAGGCCGCCCCCGATCTCCGCTGGTTGCGGCTGTTGTACGCCTATCCGGGCCACATCGGTCCACGCCTCATTGAAACCATGGCTACCGACCCCCGCATCTGTCACTACCTGGACCTCCCCCTACAGCACGCCCATCCGGCGACCTTGCGGCGCATGAGGCGACCGTCGGATGTGGACCGCACCCTGCGGCTCATCGCCGACCTGCGGGCCGCCATGCCCGACCTGGCCTTGCGCACATCCTTTATCGTCGGCTACCCCGGCGAAACGGAAGCGGAATTCCAAACGTTGCTTGATTTTGTCGCCCAGGTGCGCTTTGACCGAGTGGGAGTTTTCATCTACTCGGAGGAGGAAGGGACCCCCGCAACACAGCTGCCCAACCCCGTGCCCCTCCGGGTTCGGCAGGAACGGTTTGAACGGCTGATGGCCCTGCAACAGGGGATCTCCCTGGAGATCAACCAAGAGCAAGTAGGGCGCACCCTGGAAGTACTCGTTGAGGGGGAAGGCGACGGCTGGAACGTGGGCCGTTCCTACCGAGACGCCCCCGAAATCGACGGGTTGGTGCTCCTGCCCGGCAGCCTGCCTGCGGGGGAAATGGTGCAGGTCCGCATCACCCAGGCGTTGGAATACGACCTGCTCGCCGAAAGGTGCGAATGACGATGGGCTATGCCTCTGCGACATGGCGACTGATCCTGGACGGGCAGGCCGACGGCGCGACCAACATGGCCGTAGACGAAGCCATCCTGACCGCCGTCCTGGAAGGCTCCAGCCCGCCCACCCTTCGGTTCTACGGCTGGTCTCCGCCTTGCCTGAGCCTGGGGCGCAATCAGCCCCTGGCCGATGTGGACCGGGCAGCCTGCATCCGTGCCGGTGTGGACGTGGTACGGCGGCCCACAGGGGGGCGGGCCATCCTTCACACCGATGAATTGACCTATTCTTTGGCCCTGTTGCAAAGCGATCCCCGCGCCACGGGTGATGTGGTAGAGAGCTACCGCCGTCTCAGCGAAGGGCTGTTGGTCGGATTGCGCCTTCTGGGAGCCGATGCCCGCCGGGCGGGGGCAGCCAAGCACGGCCTTGCCCCTTCGGCCATCTGCTTCGAGACCCCTTCCGACTACGAGATTATCGTCGCCGGCCGCAAACTGGTGGGCAGCGCACAATGGCGGACACAAGGCGGCCTCTTGCAACACGGCAGCCTCCCCCTCCACGGCGACCCGGCCCGCATTGTGGACTGCTTGGCCCTGACGCCGGAGGAGCGGGAGACCGAACGGGCACGAGTGCATCGGCGGGCGATGACGTTGGAAGAAGCCCTAGGGCGCACCGTCTCTTTTACAGAGGCAGCCCAGGCCCTGTCCGCCGGCTTTGCCCAGGCGTTACACCTGATCCTGACCCCCGCGCCCCTCACCGAGCGGGAGCGGGCGTTGGTCGCCGAGATCCGCCGTCGTTACGCTTCGCCGGAGTGGACCGCCCGCCGATGAATTGCTATTCACCCCGCCGTGCTTTGCGGCTGCGGCGGCGCGCGACACCCACGATTAGGACAATGGGCAACCCCACCAGGAGGAGAAGCGGCAGCGTAAAGACGGCCATCCAGATCGCCACATTGGCCAAAGCCTCCAATACCTTGAGCAACGTCCGGAGGGCATTGCGCAGAGTGCGGCCCGGATCCCAGCCATCCTCATCAACAACCGGCGGTTCGGCTTCTTCCGGATACAGCTCAACGGTGATGGTCCCCATGGCCGCCAGGGTGGACAGATATTTCATCTGCCCTTTGACCTGCTCAATTTCGGCCTGGGTTTCGTCCAGGTGCTCATAAACGGCCAAGACGGCCTCGGTATCCTCGGCGTCTTCCATGAACTTGAGCAACTGAGCCTCTTTGGCCTCCAAATGGCGCAGCCGCGATTCCAGGTCCACATACCGGTCGGTCACATCCTCGCTGTTGGCGTTTTCGCGGTTGACCCGGATTCCCATCTCGCGCAGACGGGCCATGGCTTCATCAAACCGCTCGGCGGGCACGCGGATCGTCACCGTGGCGTAGAGCTGCTCCTTTTCCGTCCATGAAGAGATGTTGATAGGATAGCCTCCCATCTCGCGGGCCAGAGATTGCACGGCGGTCATGCTCTCTTCCACATCCTCCACCGTTAGGGAGATGTTGGCGTTCCAGATGATCATCCGCTCCGTCGCCAGGTCTACCGGGTTCACATCGGCAATACCACCGCTTTCGGCAATAGGTCCGCCAACGGCTTCGCGCTCCACCAGTTTCTCCACGACGACTTCGGGGGGCGGGACCTCATCTTGGTAGGACATCGCTCCACAGGAAGCTAAAAACATGACCAGCAGCAAGACCGAGGTAAACTTGATCGCCTTTTTCACGGCTCTTCTCCTTTCGATGTACGCTCCCAATCGCACGGCCGACGGTCTTTACAGAATTTCGCATCGGAGTGCGCCGAGGAACGGTTGATCTTGCCTGGTTTCTCCCCGCGCTCTCGGCGTCTCCGCGAGGAGACCGGCAGTGGGAACGATAAATACACCCGTCCAATGGCCTGCAAGTTGAGTCGCCACCGACTTCTGTCTGTAAGACGTTGGGGAAAGGGATACGGTTCCGTCAGAATGCAATCGGCCCAGAGTGGGGAAAAGTAGGGCGGATGGGATTCGAACCCATACGGAGTATTCCTCCAGCGGATTTTAAGTCCGCAGCGTCTGCCATTCCGCCACCGCCCCGCCTAATCACAAACGGCTGATAGCCCCCACCGAGACTACCAGCCCGTTTGCCCTCAGAGGCGACGACGGGATTTGAACCCGTGATCGCGGTTTTGCAGACCGCTGCCTTGCCACTTGGCTACGTCGCCCGATCCGCTGCCTAAATAAACCGAGAGCGGGCGATGGGATTCGAACCCACGACCCTCTCCTTGGCAAGGAGATGCTCTACCGCTGAGCCACGCCCGCAAAGACAAACTTTTGAATTTGAGTGCCGCAGCCCAGATTCGAACTGGGGACCCTTTGATTTTCAGTCAAATGCTCTACCAACTGAGCTACCGCGGCATCTTTGGCTTGCATTTTAACGCAAACCGCTTTTTTTGTCAAACCGGGAGGTGGCGTTTGCTCACCCCGCTCACCCATGCCCTTGAGAAATGAGAAACGAAAGGATCAGAACCTGTTTGCCTTTTTCAACGACTTGTGGTAGAATGACAACGGTGAGGGAAGTTATGTTTGCGGGTACTCATATCTCACAACCGCATATCATCCGCCAGGTTTCAACGGCCACGGGCATCATGGGGGCGTGCCCCCCGACGATCAAGATGCATCCCCGCTGAGTCCCTTGCCGTTGTCTGTGCGGTAAAGAACGCCACGAACGAACTGAGCGAGGGGACTCCCTCGCTCAGTTTTTTGGTAGAGGAGGAATTCATGACCAAGATTCTTGTCGCCGTTGCCTGGCCCTACGCCAACGGCTACCAGCACCTGGGCCACCTGGCGGGGGCCTACCTGCCACCCGATATTTTCGCCCGCTATCACCGTCTGGTGGGCAACGATGTGCTGATGGTCTCCGGTTCCGACACCCACGGCACGCCCATCACCGTCCGCGCCGACGCAGAAGGTGTCTCGCCCCGCGAGATTTTTGAACGCTACCACGAAACCTTTTTGGAAACCTACCAACAGATCGGCCTGACCTTTGACCTGTTCACCCACACCGACACGGAAAACCATTACCGCGTTGCCCAGGACATCTTTCTCAAGATTTTGGAGAACGGTTATCTCTACAAAGAGGTACAGCAACAACTCTACAGCCCCAAGGAAGGCCGCTTCCTGCCCGACCGCTATGTGGAAGGCGAATGCCCCTACTGCGGCTACCCCGACGCGCGGGGCGACCAGTGCGACCATTGCGGCAAGCTGCTGGAACCAACCGAGCTGATCAATCCCCGCAGCAAGGCCAGCGGCGATACCAATCTGGAAGTCCGCGAGACGGAGCATTACTTCCTTGACCTGGCGAAACTGGGCGATCGGCTCCGTGACTATCTGGCCCACGACAAGGAGCACTGGCGGCCCAACGTCATCAACTTTGCCCGCAACTATGTCCGGGACCTGCGAGGGCGGCCCATCACCCGCGACATTGATTGGGGCATCCCCATTCCCCTGCCGGGCTATGAGGGCAAGCGGCTCTACGTCTGGTTCGAGGCAGTCATCGGCTACCTTTCGGCCAGCATTGAATGGGCCAAGAACCGAGGCACACCCGACGCTTGGAAGGCATGGTGGTACGACCCGGAAGCGCGAACCTATTATTTCATCGGCAAGGATAACATCCCCTTCCATACCGTCATCTGGCCGGGGGAGCTGCTGGCCGTGGGGCGGCTGTATCACGACGATCCCGATGCCCGCCTGAACCTGCCCTACGACGTGCCTGCCAACGAGTACCTCAACTTCCGCGGAGGCAAGTTCAGCAAGAGCCGGGGTGCAGCGGTGGACGTACCCTATTTCCTGAGCAGGTACGACCCCGACCCTTTGCGCTTTTATCTGACCGCCGTAGCCCCCGAAACCCGCGATACCGAATTCGCCTGGGAGGACTTTGTTGAGCGGAACAACAATGAGCTGGTCGCCACCTGGGGCAACCTGGCCAACCGGATGCTCAGTTTTGCCTACAAGCGGTTCGCAGGGCGCGTTCCCCAACCGGGCGAGTTGGACGAAGCCGACCGGGCACTGCTGGCCCAGGTGGAAGCAGGCTTTGAGACGGTGGGTGCGCTTTACAACGCCTGCAAGTTCCGGGCGGCCCTGGGGGAAGCAATGGCCCTGGCGCGGGAGGCTAACGTTTATCTGGACCGCAAGGCCCCGTGGTTCCAGATCAAGGAAGACCGAGCCGCGGCGGCGACGACGGTCTATGTCATCTTGCAGGTGGTGGACAACCTGAAAACGATCCTGTCGCCCATCCTGCCCCATACGGCCCAGCGGTTGCACGAGTACTTGGGTTACGAAGGGCGGCTGTTCGGAACGCAGCAGGTGGTTGAATACCGGGAAGAAACCCGCAGTCACCGGGCATTGACCTATGACCACGGTGGCGCGGTAGGGCGTTGGCAGCCGAGCCGACTCCCGCCGGGGCAGGCGTTGCGCAAGCCCGCACCTCTCTTCAAGAAGCTGGACGAACGGTTGATCGATGAAGAATACGCGCGGCTGGGGGGCTGACGGCCGGGTTATTGTGACGCCGGGGCGGGGGAACTCGCCCCGGCTTTGCATTGGTGAAAAATAGATGCACTTCCCCTGCCCCGGCAAAACAACGGTCCGAGGTTGACAAATCCGGCGATTTGGGTATAATGGGCCTCGCTTTACGGGCAGGTACCCAAGTGGCCAAAGGGGGCGGACTGTAAATTCGCTGGCTCAGCCTTCGGAGGTTCGAATCCTTCCCTGCCCACCAAAGAAGCGGCCCTTGCGGGCCGCTTCTTTGTATCCTCACAACCTCAACGATGAGAGCGGAGCCATTCCACCCAAGCATCCACCCCTTCCCCCGTCTTGCACGAAAGCTCAAAAAGAGGAGCCTTTGCGTTGAGGGCGCGGACCGCCCGGCGAAAGGCGTCGGTGTCAAAATCCAAATAGGGGATCAGATCAATCTTGTTGAGCACAAAAGCGTCTACCACGACGAACATGTTGGGATACTTGATCGGCTTATCGTGGCCTTCCGGCACATGGGCGATCATCATTTTGTAATGCTCGCCTAGATCCCAACCGCTGGGACAAACCAGGTTGCCCACATTTTCAATAAACAGCAGATCAATCTCCTCCAGGGGGAGCCGTGCCAGTGCGCTCTGCACCTGGGGAGCGTCCAAATGGCAGCCGCCGCCGGTGTTGATCTGGACCACCGGGGCACCGGCAGCGGCCACCTTGTCGGCGTCTACGCGGCCGGCCAGATCGCCTTCAATGACGCCGATGCGCACCCGGTCGCGCAAGGCCTCGATGGTCCGCAAAATCAAGCTGGTTTTGCCTGCGCCGGGGGAAGCCATGACGTTCCAAGCAACGACGCCGTGTGCATCCAATAGTTGGCGGTTTTCGGCTGCGATGCGGTCGTTCGCGCTCAAAATCTTTTCCACGACGGGTATTTCGGTCGGCATGATCCTTTCCTCCTGGTTGCGTGGGGTGATTATACCACAGATCGGGGGGGCGGTGTCAATTCGCAAGGTGTGGGCGGGGGATGAACAACCTGCCCTTCGGAGATTTGCCCACGTGCCTATTTCCGTGTACAATGCCAGGGTCCGAATTGTGGAGGAGGTGCACCGATGTTTCTGCACAGACGGTTCGGGATGGTGTGGTTCTTGGCGGCAATACTCCTGGTCTCCTGCGGTCGTCAGCAGGCCGGGCAGGCAACCGCGCCGGTCGTCATCATCGCCGAGCCGACGGCCGGACAACAGGTCCCGCAGGGGACGGAGATCGCCATCGTCGTCGCCGCGACCGACGGTCAGGGTGTCGCCAAGGTCGAAGTCGGGGTGGACGGAGTTCTGCTGGGTGCGTTTGAGAACCCCTCCCCGGCGGCCAACGTCCCTTTTGAAGTGCGCCAGCCCTGGCGTGCAGAACAACCCGGATCCCACGCGGTGATGGCCGTGGCATACAACACGGCGGGGGTTGCCGGTGCCCCTGCTGTGGTCAACATCACCGTTGTAGAAACCGCCGAACCGACTCCCACCTGGGTGCCTACGGGGGCCGTCGGTCCGCCTCCCACGCTCACCTGGACACCCATCAGCATCAAAACGCCGCCCGCCGCCTCGCCCACCGCCCCACCGCCCACCGTGCCGTCCCCTCGCCCACCGACGGCGACCAAGACACCCTCCGGTGCAAAGGGCCGACCTGCTGCGCCCGGCCCCATCACGGGATTTGAGGAGTTCGGCAGGTGGCGCAGGGGCGATCAACCCAACGGCACATTTAGTCAGACCACCGAGCAGGTCCACAGCGGCTCTTATGCGGGAAAGTTGGCCTACAACTTCCCCACCGGCGGCAACGATTTCGTCGTCTTTTTGCACACCTTTCCCCTGGGTGGACGGCCCAACCGCCTCAGCATGTGGGTATACGGCGACGGGCGTAAGCATTACCTGAACGCTTGGATCAAGGACGCCCAAGGGGAAACCTGGCAGTTCACCTTTGGGCAGGTCAAACACACCGGCTGGCAACAGATGGATGCCTGGATTGATCCCACCGCCCCCTGGCCGGTGGGGCACATTGACGGCCCTTCCAACGGCGTCGTGGACTATCCTATTGACTTCCGCGCCCTGGTATTGGATGATGTGCCCGATAGCTTCAGCGGAAGCGGCGTCATCTATGTTGACGATCTGAGCTGCGCCCAATCCGCCCCGCCGACGCCTACCCCCAAGCCCACGTCCCCACCGGCCAATGCACCGGTTGTCGACTTTCGGGCCGATGCCACCACCATCCCTGCGGGAGGGTGCACCTGGTTGCGCTGGGACGTAGAAAATGTCCGAGAGGTCTACTTGGACGGTGAAGGGGTCGTCGGTCACGGCTCTCGCCAAGTCTGTCCCACCGCAACGACCACCTACCGACTCAAGATCATCCGCCTGGACGGCGGCGTTGAGATCTATGAAGTGACCGTCAAGGTTGTTTAGGACCTGTTTCCGGAGGATTCGGCCCCAAACCCATCGCGGCCATCAAGCCGCAATTTTGCAAAAGCATTCTGCGATTGCAGCACGGGAGGAGCGACTATGTGCGGCATCGTCGGCTACGTAGGCAGCCGGGAAGCGACGGACATCATTTTCGAAGGATTGAAGAGGTTGGAGTATCGGGGCTACGATTCGGCGGGGATCGCCGTCATACAAGGAAGTCGGATACAGATCCGCCGCGAGGTGGGCAAACTGATCAACCTGGAAAGATTGTTGAACGCCGAACCGATGCAGGGGACAATCGGCATCGGGCATACCCGTTGGGCCACCCACGGGCGTCCCTCTCAGACCAATGCCCATCCCCATCTGGATTGCAGCGGTGAGATCGTCCTCATCCAGAACGGGATCGTGGAAAACTATCGCACCTTGCGCCGTGAGCTGCAGGCTGCCGGGCACACCTTCTCCTCCGAAACCGACACCGAAACCATCGTTCACCTGGTGGAAGAGGCCATGAAGCAAGGTGCAGACCTGGCAACGGCGGTCCGCCTGGCCCTGAAGCGCATCGAAGGAGCGCACGCCATCGTAGTCATGAGCAGCCGCGAACCGGATAAACTGATAGCCGCCCGTCTGGGCAACGCCGGGGGCGTAACCATCGGTTTGGGACAAGGAGAGATGTTCGTTGCCTCCGACATCCCCGCCATTTTGGAACACACCCAGCGGATGGTCTACTTGGATAACGGCGAAGTGGCCGTCGTCACCGCCAAAGGGGTCCGCATCACAGACCTGGACGGACGTTCTCGGCAAAAGCAAACCCACACCATCCCCTGGGATCCGGTCTCGGCGGCCAAAGGCGAGTTCCGCCACTTTATGCAGAAAGAGATCTATGAACAAGCGGAGGCCATCTCCCATACCATCAGTGGGAGGGTGGACTTTGACGCCAACCGCGTCGTTCTGGACGACCTGAACCTGAGCGAGCGAGAAGCCCGGCGCATCGCCAAGATCGCCATTGTTGCCTGCGGCACATCGGCCTACGCCGGGCTGGTGGGCAAGTTCCTCATAGAAAACCTGGCCCGTATTCCCGTTGAGGTAGATTACGGCTCCGAATTCCGCTACCGTGACCCTTTGGTAGATGGGCAAACGGCGGTGTTGGCGATCACCCAAAGCGGCGAGACGGTGGATACCCTGGCGGCGATGGAGGAGGCGCGGCGCAAGGGGGCAAAACTGTGGTCCATTGTCAACGTCATCGGCAGCCAGGCCGCCCGCCTGGCCGATGGGGTGATCTACATGCACGCCGGGCCGGAGATCGGCGTGGCCAGCACCAAAGCCTTTACCACCTCCCTGGTGGACCTTTACCTCCTGGGTCTGTACCTGGGGCAGGCGCGGGGCCTCATCTCCTCGGAACAGATGCTTCCCCTGCTGGATTCGCTGCTGGCGTTGCCCAACCTGGTCGGTCGGGTGTTGGATAACGACAAAGAATACGACGCGCTGGCCCACCTTTTCCACAAGGCGGAGAATTTCCTCTACCTGGGACGGGGCATCAACTATCCCATTGCCCTGGAAGGTGCGCTCAAACTCAAGGAGATCAGCTACATCCATGCCGAAGGTTATCCTGCCGGTGAAATGAAGCACGGTCCCATCGCCCTCATTGATGAGAAAATGCCGACCGTAGCCATCGCCGTTCGCGACCGGGTGTACGAAAAGATGATCAGCCAGGTGGAACAGGTCAAGGCCCGCGGTGGAACGGTCATCGCCATCGCCACGGAGGGCGATGATTTTATCCCCGGCAAAGCCGATCATGTGCTCTATGTGCCGCCTACTTTGCCCCTGCTGACACCGGTACTGACCGTCATCCCTTTGCAGCTCTTTGCCTATCACGTGGCCGTGCAGCGCGGCGCGGACGTGGACCAGCCGCGCAACCTGGCCAAGAGCGTGACGGTTGAATGACAAAACGCCTCCTTCTGTATCTTCTGTTATATCTTGTTACAACATGCAATTACAAATTTGACAACCTCCCCCTTCTGTGATACACTGCCCACACCTTTGAAAAGCCGGTGTGGGCAGTGGATGATCTACTCACAACCAAACAACTGCAAGACCTGCTGCAGGTAGACCGCATCACCATCTACCGCATGTTGCACGACGGCCGGATACACGGTTTCAAAGTAGGCGGTCAGTGGCGGTTTTCGCGCCGGGAAATTGAGCGTTGGCTCCAGGGGCAGCGCACCGGCGGCCAACCTTCCACCGACCCCACCGCAGCGGGGACACTCCCCTCCGATCAAGCATTGCCCCCCTCCTGCATCCAGGCCATTCAAAATATCTGCGCCGAGGCATTGGGTGTTGCTGCGATCATCACCGATCCGGAAGGCTCCCCCATGGCCGAAATCAGCAACTCCGGCAAATTTTGTGACCTGATCCTCTCCACCGCCGAGGGGCGACGACGCTGTGCCATCTCCTGGAAACAATCGCAGGATGCCAAAGTCCACTTTTGCCATGCCGGTTTGTTGTGCGCCAGTGCCGCGGTCATCGTCAAAGAGCACCAAGTTGCCATCGCCGCTTGTTGCCAGTTCACCACACAACCGCCATCCGCCGACCGATCGGCCTGGCAAGTCCGTCTTTCCCGCTTGGCGACCGACCTGGGCCTTTCGGAACAAGCCCTGCACGCCGCCGCCGAGACGGTACACGTCGTGCCCGATGACCACCCCCGACGCGTCTCCCGTTTGCTGCAGCGGGTGGCAGACACCCTGGCGGAGATCGGACGCGAACGGCTGAACCTGCTCAGCCGCCTGCAACATATCGCCCAAATGAGTAGAATCTAGCAAAGGAGGAAAGAATGAGCGAGGAGAAGAAAAAATGTTCCATCGTCGTCTTTAGCGGAGACATGGACCGGGTGATGGGTGCTTTTATCATCGCCACCACCGCTGCCGCAATGGACATGGAAACAACCATGTTCTTTACCTTTTGGGGCCTGCAGGCCATCAAAAAGAAGACGGGGACGGGCAAAAGTTTCTTCGGGCGCATGTTGAGCATGTTCCTGAAGGACATTGACGGCATCGGCCCCAGCAAGATGAACTTTGGCGGCATGGGGCGCTGGATGTTCAAAAAGATGATGAAGGCCCAAAACGTGACTACCCTGCCCGAACTGCGCCAGATGGCCATTGATCTGGATGTGAAACTCTTGGCCTGCCAGATGAGCATGGAGGTCATGGAAATTGACAAGGAGGATCTGATTGACGAAGTAGAGGACGCGGTCGGCGCGGCAACCTTTATCGCCGAAGCACAGGATTCCGACATTCAGCTATTCATCTAAAAACAAAAAGGAGAGACAAAGATGAGCGAATACACACCTGCAAGGACGTTGGACGCAAAGGGCCTCAAGTGCCCGATGCCCGTGGTCAAAACCAAGAAAGAGATCGCCAAGATCGCCGTAGGCGAAATCTTGGAGGTGCTGGCCACCGATCCCGGTTCTATGGCCGACATCACCGCCTGGGCCAAGAGCACCGGCAACGAGCTGCTGGAGGCCAAAAAGGAAGAAGGCGTGTTCAAGTTCTACATCCGCCGTACCGCGTAGCCGGGCACGTGCCGGAAGCCGCGCCAAACCCGACCGCGGCTTCCGGCCTCCCTTCATAAACGGTACATCAAGGAGGATAGGCAATATGGAAACTGTTGAGTATATCCTGGCCTATATCACACCCTACCTGGCAGTGATCATCCTGATCGGTGGGTTGATCTATCGGCTGCGAAACTGGTTCCAAAAGCCCCCTGTGACGGCCCACCTTTCCCTCTACCCCCGCCCGGAAAGCCGCCTGGGGCGCATTGCCGACGCCCTGGTGGACATGTTCACCATGCGGAGCGTCTTTCGTGTCAACCGCCTGCTGTGGGCCGGGGGGTTTATCATGCACGTCGGGCTTTTGCTCCTGTTCTTGGGCCACATCCGCACCGTGACCGATTTTTACTTCCTGTGGGATCTGCTCGGCTGGGGGGAAGAGGAAACGCATACCTTCTCGGCCATTGCCGGGATGACCGCCGGGTTGCTCTTTTTCATCCCCCTCATCTACCTCTTCCTCCGCCGCTGGGGGGGGACGATCAAGGTCCTTTCCACGCCGGAAGACTATTTCGCCCTGGTCCTGCTGGCGAGCATTGCCATCACCGGTCTCCACATGCGTCTGGTCCTGGAAGTGGATCAACAGGCGATCCGGGAATTCATGCAGGGGTTGTTCAAATTTAGCTGGCAACCCGTGCCGGAAAGTGCCGGTGTTGTCTTTATCTGGCACTTTACCCTGGTCCAGATTTTGATGATCTACTTCCCCTTTGGTAAACTGCTCCACACCGTTGGCGCGGGCTTGAACAAAATGGTTATGCGGAGCTAAGGAGGTCCTCACCATGTTGAACCAATTTGTCGAAACAATGCGCGACCGCTTCAACCGGCCCATCCAATACTATGCCGACATTTGCGTCCGCTGCGGCTCCTGCGCCGATGCCTGCCACTTTTACACCGTTTCCCAAGACCCTGCTCACATCCCGGCTCAGCGCATGGTCTTGATCAAACAGGCCCTGGAGGCCAGCAAGGCCGGCAACAATAAGCTGGCGGACTGGTACCACGAGCTACCCCACAACGACGCCGTTCTGGCCGCCCAGTTGGAAAAGGCCCTGTGGGATTGCACCGGTTGCCGACGCTGTGCCGTCTTCTGTCCTTTTGACCTGGATACCGGCTTACTGGTCGGCACGGCCCGCTACGCCATCCTCAAGGAGGGGATCGGGCCGGAGATCATCGCCGAGATCGGCGATTCGGAGGTGGCCAAAGGCGAGATCATAGAATTCGTCAAGGACTTTTTCCTGGAACAGGTCAGCGAGCTGGAGGCTCAATTGCAGGCCGAGTTCCACCCCGATCTCACGATCCCCGTGGGCAAGGAAGGGGCCGACATGCTGTACGTGCCCCTTGTGGGCGAACACGCCATCATTCCGGCGGCCAAGATCTTTTTCGCCGCCGGGGAAAACTGGACGCTGAGCATGTTCACGGCCACCAACCATTCCTACTTTGTCGGGGATGGGGCCAAATCCAAACAGGCAGCCCAGTGGATCGTAGACGAGGCCAAGCGACTGGGTGTCAAAGCCATCGTGTATCCCGAATGCGGGCACGCCAGCCGAACTCTGTTCAATTACTTTGAAAGCTGGTTCGGCGATGAGATCGCCGGCATTGAGCGGCTTAACATCGTGCCCTTGACTTACGAATACCTGAAACAAGGGCGGATCAAGATCAAACCGAATCTTTTTGATACCCCCATGACCTTCCACGATTCGTGCAGCCTGGGGCGCAGCTCCGGCATGTACGACGAGCCGCGGGCGCTGATCCATGCCGTTGCCACCGACTTTCGGGAGATGACGCCCAACCGTGAACTGAACTGGTGCTGTGGTGGTGGGGGCGGTCTCATTGCCGCCGCCGATGAGAAATTCGAACGGCGGATGGAGGGTGGCCTGCCCAAAGTCCAACAGATCCGCCAGACCGAGGCCAAGTGGGTCGTCACCGCGTGCGAGAACTGCAAAGCCCAGTTGGAAGACCTGAACAAACACTACGAACTGAACATTGAGATCAAAGGGGTCATTGACCTGATTGCCGATGCCCTGATCGTCTGATAAGAAGGGGGACAAGATGACGCTCAAAACGTGGGAAGAGAAGCTGACCGACGATTATTGGAACTACCGCTGGCATAAAATTATGGAACCCCTGTGCGAAACCTTCCAGGCGTGGAAAGCCGGGAAGGTAAGCCATACCGAGGTGGACAAGGCGGTGGACAAAGCATACCAGGAAAAGTATGCCATCAACAGTCTCCTCAGCCAGCGACCGGACCGGGCAGCGGCCCTCATCCATTGGTGGGATCCCGAATGGTTTGAGGCATGGATCGAGAAGAACCGCCCGCCCGATGACGCCAACGTGCAGCTGATCGCCCAAGATACCTGAGATTCCCCTGCCGAATGCTCCGTAGACACCCTCCTGCAGGGGGCCTGTGGGAGAGGGCAAGGCACTTCCAAGACGGCACACCGCGGGGGCAGAAGCCGCAGGGAAACGCCATCCCCCGGCGGCGCGACCGGCGCGGGAACGGCAAACGCACCGGCCCTACTCTGCAGGAGGGTGAGGGTTACCCATGCACGGGCGGCACGCCGTCGCACAACCTCCGGCCCGCGGTCCAAAGGCGGCAGAGGAACGCGGGGACCGGTCCTCGGCACACCCCGCCGTTGTGGCGCGGAATGCACAGCCGGAACGGCCAAAGGACCGTTTCAGACGCAAAATGTGACGTAAAGGAGGTATCGGATGAGCGAAGTGACGATTTTTACCAAGCCGGGCTGCCCCTACTGCGCGGCGGCCAAAGCCGATCTCCGGCGGCAGGGCATCCGCTACACCGAGTACAACGTCAAAGCCGATCCCGACGCCCTCAAGCGCATGTTGGAGCTGAACGGCGGTCGCCGCCATGTGCCTACCATCCTCCGGGATGGGCAGGTGACGGTGGGGTTCAACGGCTTTTGAGGAGTCTGATGCCGGTCGGTGACCGGCCAGGCCTCGGACCGGGCGTTCAGAGGACCTGCCCTGCGGCGATGACCGCTCGGACCAGGTTGGAGCCAAAGCGATAGCCCAGATGACGATGGGAGGGCACATCGAGCAGGATTAGGTCGGCCCGCTTGCCCGGTTCCAAGCTGCCGACCTCGTGGCCCAGGCCGACGGCATAGGCGGCGTTGATGGTCGCCGCGCTGACGGCTTCCGCCGGGGTCAGGCCCATGTAACGGCAGGCCAGGGCGATCATGAACTGCATATTTTCGCACCAAGAGGTCCCCGGATTGCAATCGGTGGCCAATGCCACCGCCCCTCCTGCCTCAATGATGGCCCTGGCCGGGGTGTAATCCTGCTGCCCCAGGCCGAAGGGTGTGCCCGGCAGGGCTACGGCCACCGTATCCGAACGGGCCAGCATCTCGATCTCTTCGGGTGGGGTACAAACCAGATGGTCCGCCGAGACGGCCCCCAGTTCAACGGCCAGCCGCGTGCCGCCCAGGGCTGCGAACTCGTCGGCGTGTATCTTGAGGCCCAAGCCCAGATCGCGGGCCGCTTCCAATACCCGCCGCGATTGCTCCAACGAAAAGGCCCCCTCCTCACAAAAGACATCGCAAAAGGTCGGCGGGGCATCGGAAGCGACGGCGGCGGGCAGCATTTCCTCCACAACAAGGTCCACATATTCATCGGCGCGATCCGTATATTCGGCGGGGATGGCATGGGCGCCCAAAAAGGTCGGGACCAAGCGGGCGGGCGTATCGGCCTGCAAACGGCTTATGACCTCCAATTGCTTCAATTCGTCGGCGACGTTCAGGCCGTAACCCGTTTTGATCTCAACCGTCGTCGTGCCGTGGGCCAACATCTGCTCCAGGCGGGCGAGGCTTTGGGCCGTCAGATCGTCCAGGGAAGCCGCCCGCGTATGGCGCACGGTGTTCATAATTCCGCCACCGGCGGCCATGATCTCTTGGTAGCTGGCCCCGGCCACACGCATTTCAAATTCATCGGACCGCTCCCCGGCCCAAACCAGGTGGGTGTGGGGGTCCACAAAGCCGGGCATGACCAAAACCCCCTTGACGTACAACGTATGGGCAGCCCGCACCTGGCTGCGCAGCTCTTCAGAAGGACCGACATCTACAATGCGCCCATCGCGGATGGCTACCGCTCCGTTGGGGATGATCCCCAGATCGCTCATGGCCGCGCCCCGTTTGGGGCCACCGGGGGAGGCCAGCGTCAACACCTGATCTGCATCATAGATGAGGAGATCTGCTTCCATCGTTACCTCCGGGATACGCCGTTGACACCATATCCTTTTTACAAGGTTCGCGCTGTAGTGGCGCAGGGACCGCCGAGAGACGACAGGGTTTGCGCTTCCCCTCCGCGATCCCACGGCGGGCAAGATGAGGGCACACGCCCGGCCTCAAAGCCGACACCGGGAACGATAGACGCCTCTGCCTGCGCCCCGTCGTGGCGTGGCGGGATCAGGCCGACCGGGAACGTTCGTCCGGGTGGCGGTCTGTCCCTTTGCGGCCCTGTAGCAGCTCTACGGCGTGGGGCAAGGCAGGCAAGATCGTCTCCAGGTTTTCGCGCACCGCTTTGGGGCTGCCGGGCAGGTTCACGATGAGGGTCCGCCCTCTGATCCCGGCCACGGCCCGCGAGAGCATGGCGTGGGGTGTGACCGCAAGGCCGGCAGCCCGCATCGCTTCGACCAAGCCCGGTGCTTCCCGCTCAATGACATCGCGGGTTGCCTCCGGCGTCACATCGCGGGGAGCGAACCCCGTCCCTCCCGTGGTGAGCACCAGGTCCAGGTGCGCAGCATCGGCCCAGGTGCGCAAGGTGGCCGCGATGACCGCCCGCTCGTCGGGCACGATGGTTTCCTGCTCGACGGCGGCCCCCAAACGCTCTTGCACCATCTCGCGGATCAAGGGGCCGCTGAGATCGCGGTATTCGCCTCGGTAGCCCCGGTCGCTGACGGTCAAGATTCCGACTCGGATCGCCATCTCAGACCTCGGCAAAGTAGCTCTCGCAAGCAGCATCAATGAGCTGCTTGGAAAGGACCGGTTTGATTCCCAGATAGGAGGCAATATCTTCAATCTGGTCCAACAGGTCGCGGGGATGGCAGGAGCGCAAGGGCCGGTCGGCGGCGATGTAATGTTTTTGGATCAGGTAGACAAACGCCTCCGGCGGTAGGTCCATGTTCCGGCGGGCGCATTCTTGTTGCATGATCTGGTAGAACATCTTTTCATCGGGGTAATCAATCAGCAGTTTGTGGCGAATGCGCCGCAGGAAGGCATCATCCACCAGGTCTTTGGGGTCCAGGTTGGTAGAAAAGACGATCAGTTCGTCAAAGGGGATCTCTATCTTTTTGCCCGTCTGCAGGGTCAGAAAGTCAATATGCATTTCCAAAGGGACGATCCAGCGGTTGAGCAGGTCCTGGGGACGCATCGGCTGGCGGCCAAAGTCGTCAATGACGAACAGCCCGTTGTTGGCCTTCATCTGCAGGGGGGCTTCGTAGGTTTTGGAGATGGGATCGTAGATCAGGTCCAGGTTATGCATGGTCAGCTCACCGCCGACGACGATCTCCGGGCGACGAATCCGCACCCAACGGGGGTCCAACCGCCGGGCGCCCAAGCCGCTGCCCTCCTGCCGTTCCCGCTCCGGCGGCCCTTTGATCCGCTTGTGATTCATCTCATCAAAGACGCGGATGATCTGACCGTCCACCGTCACGGCGTAGGGAATGTAGACGTGTCCTTTGAGCATCCGGATAATGCCCTTGGCGATGACCGTCTTGCCGTTGCCCGGCGGCCCGTACAGGAAGAGGGAGTGCCCGGAGTTGACCGCAGGGCCGATCCGGTTGACCAACTCCCCACTCAACACCAGGTGGGAAAGGGCCTGACGAACCTCCGCCGGGCCGACGCGTAAACGGCCTATGGTCTGCCGCCGGACCATCTGGTTATACGCCTCCAGGGGGACGGGGGCCGGGCCGATGTACATATCCCGATCCAGGGCCTTGACCGCCCGGTCGCTGCCCTTGCCGGTGATAACCCATTGGTATCCCCTTTCCCCGAACCCCTTGGAACCGGAGACCTCTATGTATTCTTCTCTCTTGAGAAAGTCCAGAACCTTTTCCATGATGCCCACGTAGGGCAGGGCCAGTTCCTCGGCGATCTCCATGCTGCTCATCTCGCTCTTGTAGTAGACCAGTTTGAGCACCAGATCGGCGATAAAGCCCATGGTCAGGCCCGTTTCCTCGATAGATTTCGGCTCCGGGATGTATTGCTCATAAGGATCGGTAGATGATTTCGTTGTCATAGCACAACCCTTCTGCAGGTACCCCCCCCGCCGGACCGTGGCGCAGGTCTCCGGAATCGGTCACAGATTGCGCCCTTATGCCGGATTGCAGCCCGGCACGAACCGACCGGCGGTTCATCCCCGTCGACGTACCGCGGGACGGCCCATCCCCTCGGCCAGGGCGGGCCGTCCGCGAATCGAGCCGAACGCGCAAGTGTGCCCGGCCCACTCGTGTATTCGGGCGCACTTGCGGACGGCCAAGCCCCAAAAGAGCAACTTGGACCGACCTTACTCTTCCAAAAACACGCGCCAGGGGCCGTCTATGCCGTCCTCCGTGACGCCATAGTAGACATGCAGCTGGCCGTCGGGCATCCGCTGGACCAGGTCATAGCGCACTTTTCCCGCCCGACGCGACGATTTCCACAGCCCCAAGTTGCCTTGCCAACGGACCTTGTCCTCCTGCACCGGGTTGTTTTCATGTTCGGTGATGGCGTATCGCCATAGCTTCCGGGCCGAGGAGCGGGTCACGTTGTGGACGATGCTGCCGTTGCGCAGGTTCTTCATGGTGTGGTAAAGGGTTCCCTTGCGCTCTACGGTTTCCAGGATTTGGACGCCGGTTCCCGGTGGTTCAACGCCCCCGGCTGCCGTCTCTTCTGCTTCGGCCTTTTCCGCATCCTGCTCTTTGCCCTGCAGGGCGCGGCGGACCAGGGCGACGATTTCGTCGCGCATGGCCTGGTGGGTCTCGGTCTCTTGGCGGAGGTAGATTTTGGTCCCGTCCAGGGCGTAGGGTACATCTTCGCCCAGGGGGACGCTCAGCTGCAGCACAGGACGGCCATGGGTTTCTACCGTTGTGATCTCTACGTCCAGGGGCGGGGTGATCATGCGTTGGATCTCGGCCTTGAGGGTGGCGGCGGCCGCCTCCGGGTCGGAGATGCCCGCCGGGATCGCCTTAGGATCGGCCTTGACGCCGACAAAGATGGTCCCGCCGTTGGTGTTGGCCATGGCGACCACATCCCGCAGGATGGCATGGAGCCGCCCACCGCGCTTGGTCATGCTCTCGTGGAAGGCTTGGACGATGCTGGGGCCTTCTTCGCGGGCGGCTTGGACGTGGTCAAAAGGGGCTTTGGCCGGGCGGTAGGGCCGCGTTCGGGAAAAGTCATCGCCCAAAAAGACGGCCTTGATGGCCTCAAAGGTCGGCTCCGGCAACAGGATTTCGGTCACGCGGTCGCCCCACCCCAAACGGCCGGGATCGTCGGGATCGCGGTTGCGGCGGTGGGCGTCGGATCCCTGGATGCAGTGCATCCGCCGGGGGTATTCCGGTTTGCGCCCGCTGAAAAAGGAGGCGGTCGTCCGGCGGCCTCGCTTTTCCAGGTCGGTGACTTCCAGGGCGTGCAGGTGACGGTCTTGGGTGTAGGCGATGCGCGTCTGGCCGCCAAAGTTGAGGCCCTGTAAGGCCACGCCGTGGCTTGAGTTGGCGTGGGCGGCGATGACCAGGCCCCCCGCTTCGTCAATGAGGCGGTAGGCGGTCAGGACATCAACGGTGGCCCCGACTTCGGTCGCTCCTTCGTCCAGCATGGAAGCCGGTACGTTCAACTCCAGCAGCAAATGTTCCAATCGGCGGATCGAGGTTTCGGGCGGGAAGACGGCCAAAATATGAAATCCCAATGTGGCCGTGAATTCAAACCCCGGCAATACCAAAATCTTGTTCCCAATGCGCCGGTACTCGTCCAATCTGCGCTGTTCGTCAGGCTGGATTCTCCCCAATCGTTCCAATAAATCAAGTTTCTCAATGTCCGCCTGCAATGCCGCGCAACCGGCAACGGTGTTGTGGTCGGTGATGGCAATAATGTCCAACCCCCGCATCTCCGCTGTGTGGAGCAGGTCCAAATAGTCAACCCCCGGTTCTTGCCAATCGGCAGAAGCGGGTGTGTGGAGATGCAGGTCCATCTTGTACCACTGCATCTTCTTTTTTTTCTTCTTTGTCACATGAATTCCTCACTTTTCTGAAATCTCGTTTACGGCAAAGCGGGTGATGCCTCGCGCCCGGCAGGAACGCCTACGGGGCTTGCGTGGGGTGTGTTCAAGCCGTGGCATTTCGGATGGCGTCGAGGAGATCTTGAATCTGGAACGGTTTTTCCAGGAACCCGTTGGCTCCTGCCTGGGCGCTTTTGTGTGCCTGGTTCTCGGCGGACATCATCAGGACCGGGATGCGGGCCACTTGGGGGTCGGGATGCTCCCGCAAGCGGCTGAGAAGGTGCAACCCGGTGGTCGTCCGCAGGTAAACGTCCATGATCACCAGGTCCGGTTGTAATTGCGCTACCTCCTTGAGGGGATCTCGCCAATTCTCCAGGATCAGGGGCTGAAACCCCTCCATCTCCAACACGGCGGAAAGCAACCGTGTGCCCGCAGGGTCATCGTCAATGATCAGAATCTTCTTCCGAACCGTTTGCACCGGATTTTTGCTCCTCATTGTCTGCTTCGATGTTTTCCGAATCTTTGGGTGCGTGCTCCTCTTCCGGCTCCGGGGGGCGCAAGGCGGCGGCAAAGACTTCGTCCACGCGGTCGGCAAAGATGAAGGTCATCTTTTCCCGCACCTCTTCCGGGATGTCTTCCAGGTCTGGCTCGTTGCGGGCGGGCAGGATCACGGTGTCAATGCCTACACGGGCGGCGGCCAGGACCTTCTGTTTGATGCCGCCCACCGGCAGCACCTGGCCCCGCAGGGTGATCTCGCCGGTCATGGCGACATCGGCCCGCACTTTGCGATTGGTCAGCAGGGAGACGAGGGCGGTGGCCATGGTCACGCCCGCCGACGGCCCATCCTTGGGCACGGCTCCCGCCGGAACGTGGATGTGCAGGTCGCTCTTGCGGATGAGATCGGGGTCAATGCCCAGTTCCTCCGCTTTGGAGTAGACGTAACTGACGGCGGCTTGAGCCGACTCTTTCATCACATCGCCCAGTTTGCCGGTCAGGATGAGCCGCTTGTTGCCCGGCATCCGCGTCGCCTCAACGAAGGTGATGTCCCCACCGGCAGGCGTCCACACCAGGCCGGTGGCGACGCCGGGGATTTCGGTCCGCTGGGCCACTTCGTAGTAGAAGCGAGGGCGGCCCAGGAACTCGACCAGGTCCTCCTTTGTCACGCGGACCGAGATGTCCTCTTCCGCTTCGGCGACGCGGGTGGCAACCTTGCGGCAGATTTTGCCGATCTGTCGTTCCAGGTTGCGGACACCGGCTTCGCGGGTATAGTCGCGGATGATGCCCCGGATGGCTTCGTCGTCGAACGAGATCTCTTCCGGGCGCAGGGCGTTTTCCCTGATCTGGCGCGGGATGAGGTATTTTTTGGCGATGTGGACCTTTTCATCCTCGGTATAGCCGTCCAGCTCCAGGACCTCCATCCGGTCGCGCAGGGCGGGAGGGATGGCCCCCAACATGTTGGCCGTGGTGATGAACATCACCTGGCTGAGGTCAAAGGGCACATCTAGGTAGTGGTCGCGGAAATCGCGGTTCTGTTCCGGGTCCAACACCTCCAGCAAGGCGGAGGAAGGGTCGCCCCGCCAGTCGCTGCCCACTTTGTCAATTTCGTCGAGCATGATGACCGGGTTCTTGGTCCCCACCCGCTTGATGATCTGGATGATGCGGCCCGGCATGGCCCCGATGTAGGTCCGCCGGTGGCCTCGGATTTCGGCTTCGTCGCGCATCCCGCCCAGGCTCATGCGCATAAACTTGCGCCCCAGGGCGCGGGCGATGGAACGGCCCAGGCTGGTTTTGCCCGTGCCCGGCGGCCCGACGAAGCAAAGGATGACACCTTCCCGCTCGCCTCGGATCAGGTCTGTCGGCTCGTCTTCCTCCCGCTCCGCTTGGCGTTCCAGGCGGAGTTTGCGCACGGCCAGGTACTCCAGGATGCGCTCTTTGATGTCCTCCAGGTCATAGTGGTCCTCGTCCAGGACCTTGCGGGCGTGGGCCACGTCCAGTTGGTCCTCCGTCGTCACCTGCCAGGGCATCTCGGTCAGCCAGTCCAAATAGGTCTTGATGACCGAGTATTCGGCGGCCTGGGGCGGCATCTTTTCCATACGGCTCAGTTCGCGCAGGGCCTCCTTTTCTGCCTCCTCCGGCATCCCCGCTTCGGCGATCTTTTTGCGGTATTCTTCGACCTCCAGGGCCTGTTCATCCTCTTCGCCCAGTTCCTTTTTGATGGCCTTGAGCTGCTCGCGCAAGAAGTATTCGCGCTGCATCCTCTCCATTTCGCCCTGGGCCTCGCTTTGGATCTTGCGGCCCAGTTCCAGCACTTCTAGCTCCTTGGTGAGGATGGTGGTCAGTTTGAGCAGTTTTTCGCGGACGCTGTCGATTTCCAAGATGGCCTGGGCGTCGGGGATCTCCATGCGGATATTGGTGGCGATGAAATAGACCAACTGCCGAGGGTCGTCCAGGTTGATGGCGGCCATGAGTAGCTCATCGGGCAGTTGGGAGACCAAAGAGACCATGCGGCGCAACAGATCGGTGGCGTTGCGCATCAACGCCTCTATCTCCAGCCCTTCCTCTACCGTGTCGGGAATGGGGTGAACCCGTGCCCGCAGGTACGGCTCGGTCGCGGTCCATTCGTCGATCTGGATGCGTTCCACGCCCTGGACCAGCAGGCGGATGGTTCCATCGGGAGCTTTGATCATGCGGTGGATGGCGGCGGCCACGCCGACCCGGTACACATCATCCGGTCCGGCTTCCTCCACTTCGTCGTTGTGGATCGTGACCAGGCCGATCATCCGCTTTTTGACGGTGGCTTCATCCACCAGTTGGATGGAACGGGGCTGGCCCACGTTGAGGGCCTGGAAGGTCAACGGGTAGACGACTACCCCCCGCAGAGGCAAGATGGCCAACTCAGAAGGGATGGCGGTTTCTTCTTCTTGTTGATCCGGTTCTGTGTTCTGGGTGTTTTGTGGCTCTGTCATCGGTCTCGTTCCCTCATCACGCGGTCTCGTCTCCGTTCACGATGGGGATCTGGCGTGGTCGGACTTTGGGCAGGCGGATGTCAAGAAAGCCGTTCTGGTAGGTTGCTTCGATCCCGTCTAGGTCAATGGCACGGGGCAAATGAACGTAGGTCTCAAAGTGACCGTACATGATCTCCATTTGCTGATAGCCTAATTTGTCCGCCGGATCGTGGCGCACGCCGCTGATGACCAACGTTTTGGCATCCAGGGAGATGGAAAAGTCGCTCTCTTTCATCCCGGCGATCTCGACTTTGACGATCACATAAGTATCGGTTTCATAGACATCGGTAGGCGGTCGCCAGATTTTGGATTGCCCGGCAGACACCCATCCCCGTCCGGGCACCGGTTCGCGCAACAAGCCCAGCAATCCGCCGTCCATTTGTTCTGCTTGCAAAGGATCAATGTCCAGGTATTGCCCCATCATGCTACTCCGAAGATTACGCTTTCTTGCACTACTATTCTACCACACCTGGCCGATCTGCCCAAACCGTTATGTTCGCACGACCCATCCGTTCCCGTCCGGGAACGGTGCATTTTGAGACGCCGGAGGTGGAAAATCAGCCGTTCCCCGGCGCACTCCGGCCCTGCGGTATGCGATTTTGTGAACGGCTGCCGGTTCCCGCCGGGTTCAGATCCAAAAGAGCCGCCCGGTGCGTCGTTAGAGATCATCGCTATCCAAGATCACGGTGAACGGCCCGTCATTTTCTATCTCGACCAACATCATGGCCCCGAACTCGCCCATCTCCACCCGGCGGACGCCGGCCCGGCGCAGCCGCTCGGCGAAATAGTCCACCAGCGGCGCGGCGACCTCCGGCGGCGCGGCATGGACGAAGCTGGGCCGTCGCCCCTTGCGGCAATCGGCGTACAGGGTGAACTGGGAGACGACCAACGCCTCCCCATCCACATCCAGAAGCGAAAGGTTGGTCTTGCCCCGGGCATCGGCAAAGATGCGCAAACGGGCGATCTTGGCCGCCAGCTTATCGGCCTGGGCTTCGCCGTCGCCCCGACCGACCCCCAGCAAGATGACCAACCCCGGCCCGATCTCGCCGATGGTCTTGTCCTCCACCGAAACCCGCCCCCGACGCACCCGTTGGATGACGGCTCGCATGTCTTGACCTCCTCGTTTGCAGTGATCTCCGGTTCTTTGCCCCGTCCTTTTCTCCCCCTTGCGTTTCTATTCTAACGGCTCCACGGTGAAAAGTCAAACGCTGCTTGCGGGTCGTTGGCCGCGGGATTGCCCTTTATCCTCTCATTTGTTTCACAAGTCCTTCACAACTTTTTCAAAAGTAGGTGCTATGATCAAAGCAACCTAACGGGGCAGGGGATGCACATCTCGCCCCGGCGCGAAAGTAAGGAGGACAAAATGAGAAAGCAGAAAATGATAGGCTTGAGCCTTGCCGTTTTGACGATCATCGCTCTGGTGCTGGCGGCGTGCGGGACGCCGACGGCCGTCCCTGCTACGCCCACCGCCGAAGCGGCAGATGTGGCGACATCGGTCCCGGACGAGGTCCCGGTCGCTTCGCCCGTGCCGCAGGAGGAAGCGGCCGTCGCCCCACCGGCGACCGATGTAACCCAGGTGAGCGGGCAGGATGGCGCTACCGACGTGGACCAGCAGGCATTGGCCGAGGCTCTCGCCCCGGTGGCGACCGATTCCACCCTGACCGAAGCCGAGATCGCCGGTCTCCTGTACATGCGGGAGGAGGAAAAACTGGCCCGTGACGTGTACCTGGCCCTCTATGACCAATGGCAGGTACAGGTGTTCCAGAACATCGCCAACAGCGAACAGACCCACACCGACTCGGTCAAGACTTTGCTGGATCGCTACGGCCTGGAAGACCCTGCCGAGGGCAAGGACCTCGGTGAATTCACCAACCAGGACCTTCAGGACCTCTACAACTCCCTGGTTGAAACCGGCAGCCAATCGTTGGTGGATGCGTTGCGGGTGGGCGCGGCCATTGAGGAAATTGACATCCTGGACCTGGAGGAAAATCTGGCCCAGACCGACGCCGAAGACATTACCCTGGTCTACGAGAACCTGATGAAGGGATCGCGCAACCACCTGCGGGCCTTTGTCTCGACGCTGGAACGGGAAGGGGAGACCTACACACCCCAGTACCTGAGTCAGGAAGCGTATGACGCCATCATCGGCTCGCCCGTAGAGCGGGGCGGCGGACAGGGCGGAATGCCCTCCGGCGGCATGGGCCGGGGCCGGGGTGGACAGGGCCACGGTCAAGGCGGTTGGTAGAAAATCGCGGTTGAAACCGCGCCCGGCGGATCGTTGGCCGACCGCCCGTGCAGGCGGGCGGTCGGCCGCAAGCCCAAGGGGGACAACTTGAGTCGCCACGCACAAGACCTAGAAGGAGGAAAAGATGACAAAGACACGGCGTTCTTGGAAATGGCACAGCCTCGTTTCATATTTTCTCCTGTTTTCCGGTATCATCCTGACGGTTTCGGGGATCGCCCTGTACGTCGCCCCACCGGGCCGCATCGCCAATTTCACCGATTGGCGGCTGCTCGCCCTGGACAAGGGCCAGTGGGAAGCGGTGCATACCCTCTTTGGCTACGCCGTCCTTCTGTTCGGCATTTGGCATCTGGTGTTGAACTGGAAGGTGTTGCTCAGTTACCTGCGGGATCGGGTCAGCCGGGCCTACAAGGTCAAGGCCGAATTCACCGTCGCCCTGATCCTCACCCTCCTCATCGCCGCCGGGTCCATTGCGGCCATTCCACCGTTCAGCACGGTGATGGATTGGGGCGAATCGCTCAAGAACGCATGGGATACGGGGGGCGTGATTATAGAGCACGAGGACCACGGCGATCCGGCCACTCCTACCCCGGCAGATGCGCCGCCCACGGCAGAGCCGGGCGAAGAAGAGCATGAGGAAAGTCATGGGAGCATGGGTTGGGGACGCTTCACGGTGGAGGAGATCTGCACCGAGTACAACGTATCCCTCGCCGATGGCCTGGCCCACCTGGCGGACTATGGGATCGAGGCCGACGCCTCGTCCCGCGTCCGCACCCTGGCCGACCGGAGCGGTTACACCCCCTCCGAGATCATTGACATCATCCGTGGGACCGAATTGGGTACGACCGAGGGGAGATGAACGCCCAGGCGTTGTTTCCCGATAGACAAATCTGACAGGATACGGACGAACGAGAACAAGTAGAAGACCAAACGTATCCGTGTGAATCCGTGGAATCCGGGTGACATTCCACACGCGCCTGGGCGACGACCGAGTTCCGTCGGTCAATCCGGCGGGACCGTGACCAGCTGCAGATCCGCCACCTGCTTTAGCTCGGCCACAAAGGACTCAAAATCTTGAGGGCGGAAGGTGGGGCGGCCCGGCCCCTTCAGCGGCCAACCCATGACCAGCATATCGGCCCCGCTTTCGGCGGCCAGCCGGAGCAGCTGCCGGCGCACATTGCCCTCGCGGATGATATAATCCACCTCCCGAACGCCGCGCCGCCGCGCCCGGTCCACCAGGATCAGCATCATAAACTCGGCCATCTGGACCAGCTCACGGTAGATGACGCTCAGCGGGCGACCGATGATCGTCTGGGCCTGGAATTCGGCGTCTACGATGTAGGCAAAGGTCAGCCGCGCTCCATGTTCCAGGGCCAGATCAATGGCCCGCGTCACCGTCGCGCGGCTCTGCGGGCTGCCTCGCACGGCGCAGAGGATGTGATTGATCTTCTCGCCCATCATACCCCCTCTCAGACAGAATCGCTCATAACACCAAAAAATGCAGTAACAGCCACAGCATCGCCAGGCTGACGGTGATCAGCAAGGCCGGAAAGCCCTTTTTGAAGAAATAGCCGTAAGTGATGGGATGCCCGGCCCGCTCGGCGATGCCCGCCGTGACCATGTTGGCCGACGCGCCGATGAGGGAACCGTTGCCGCCCATGGCCGAACCGACCGAGAGGCAGTAAAACAGAACTTTGCTCTCCGCGCCGGGGATGGTCAACGTCAGATAGCCGATGACCGGCAGCATGGCCGCCGTAAAGGGGATGTTGGCAATGACCGTGGAGAGCAGCGCGCTGGACCAGGTGACGACCAGCATGGCCAGCAGCAGGTTTTCGCCCACCAGGTTGCCGATCAGGTCGGCGATGAAGCTGATCAGCCCCACCTCCTGAATGGCCCCGACGCAGATAAAGAGGGTCATAAAGAACACCAGCGTCGTCCAATCCACCGCCTCGATCATCTCCTCAATGTTGGGCCGTATCCAGACCAGCAGGGCCGTGGCCCCCATGATGGCCGTCACCGCCGGCAGCAGATGGATGTGTTCGCCCAGGACAAAGAGCACGATCATGCCCGCGCCTACCACCCCCGCCTTTTTCAGGTGGTCCGGTTGGGTGATGCGCCCCCGCTCGGCCAGGGCCTGGAGCAACACCGGCGAAAGGCCGCCGCCCCCGGCGGCCCGGAAGCTCTTGCGGTAGACCAACTCGCTGTAGACGATGAGGCCCAGCAGGGCCAGCACCACCCCCGGCGTCAGGTTGAGCAAAAAGTCGTTGAAGGATAGATTGGCGTAGGAACCGATGAGGATGTTGGTCGGCGTGCCGACCAGCGTGCTGATGCCCACCACGTTGGAGGCCAGCACCTCCGGGATGAGGAGGGCCAGGGGGTTGACGCCCATGGCCAACGCGATCTGGACCGTCATGGGCGTCATCAACAGCATCGTCGTCACATTGTCCAAAAAGGCGGAAGCAACGCCGGTGACGACCATCAGGATCGGCAGCATCAGCCACAATTTGCCCCGCGACAGGCGGTAGGCCATAAAGGCCAGCCACTGAAAGATGCCGGTCCGCTCCACAACGGCGATGACGATCATCATGCCCATAATGAGAAAGATCACGTTCCAGTCAATGTAGCGCAGCGCACCCTCAAAATCAAAGATGAACAGCTCCGGCGCCAGGAGAGGCCCCAGGTAGCTGACGGCAAAGAGGGCGCTGGCCCCCAGCAGAGCGGCCAGGGTGTTGTGCAGCTGCCCCGTGGCGATGAGGATCAACACCGCCGCAAAGATGGCCGTGGCGATCCAAAAGGCGGCGGTAATGCGCCGCAGGAGGGTGGTATCGGGCAGGACGACCGACTGCCCGGCCCGCAGGGCGGTCACCGTTTCGGCGTCCAGGGGAATGTCCGTCGCAGCAAAGTGGGCGCGTTCTATGTGGACCGTCAGGTTGTCACCAAAGGTTTCGGGCAGGACCAGGGCGTAGCGGCCGTCGGGCTGGGTCGTCGTTTCGGCCAGCGGCTCACCGCCGGAACCGTCGTACAGGCGCACCTCGGCGTCGCGCACCGGCGTCCCTTGGCGGTCGTAGACGCTGCCGGTGAGGAGGGCGGGCAGTGGCTCATCGGCTCGGCTGTCCGGCCCCGTCAGGAGGGTCAGCAGCAGGCTGCCCGCCAGCAGCAGGGCGAGCAACCCCCAAAGACGCACCTGCTTGCTCATGGGACCGCCTCCCCGGCCAGGATGACCTTCGCCCCCGTCTGCTCCTCAATGCGGGCGACGAACCGCTGCAGCTGCTCGTGGGTGAAGACCGTGTCCTCCCGGCCTATCTTGGGATGCCCCAGCACCAGGTACTCGGCCCGGAGCTCATGGCACAAGGCAATGATCTCGTCCAGCACGTTGCCGTGGCGGATCACCCCCTGGGCTTCGACCCGATGGCGGGCTGCCTCATCCTTGGCCATGAGCAGGATGAAATCGCCCATCTGGTCCATCTCCTCCGAAATGGTGTGGACGCGGGTGCTGCTGGTGTGGGATAGAAAATCCAGGTTGACCACATACAAAAAGTAGAGCGGCTGGCCTGTTTCCTGGGCCAAGGCGATGGCCCTGGCGATGGTAGGTCGGCTATGCGGCCCGCCTCGGATGGCGCAAATGATGCCTCCCATGAGCTACCTCCATCATCTGTTTTGCCTTCGGCTTTCGTCGGTGGGGGCACTATAACAAAGAGTCCCTGTTTTGACAAATGGCGAATGCCGGACTCGCGGCCCCCTGTTTTGCTCCGCCCGGAAGCGTCCGTCCCCGGCCCGCGCCGGAACGCAAGCGTGCCAGTTGTCAACAGGTACGCCTTGTTGTATAATGGGGCTGTGATACCGGGGCGCCCGGTCGGTTTGCGCGCGGTGTTGCTTCGTCAGAACGCAGGAAGCGGACCGATCCCCGGCTCATCGCCAAGTGGCGACTCAAGTCGCTCCTTTCGGGCCTGGGGCCGGGCGTTTGCCTACGCGGGCGCTCCCGCTTCCGCCCGCGCAGGCGGGCGGTCGGCCAACAACCCGCCAGGGGCGGTTTCAACCGCTATTTTCTACGACACAAACCGAAGAAGCGGTCGCCGAAGGGATTGTTCAATGATGGAAAGGCAAAGATTGGTGCCACAAATCATCGGGGGTATTTGTGCCCTGTTTTGTTTGAGTAGTTGCGGCTTACAATCGATTGCACCAACCCCAACCCTAACATCAGATTGGCCTGTATATGCAACACCTATGGCTTCCCTAAAAGAAATACCAATCTTCGTGGGTGCAATGACATTTAACGAACTTGACAACAGGGGATTTACTCAACAGTATGTAGTTTCCTGGACGTCTGATGATCTGCAAGTAACCACGGACGGCAAAGCAACGGGGTCATTTCGGGTCATTTATGATGGGCCACCCGTTCCCTACACTTTATTCAAAGATATTCTATTCTTTCAGGTGCAAGGCAGGTACATCTGGCCTCAATACGGCGACATTCTTCAGCAGCCGTTGAGCGACGTTGTTCCCATAATTGCACAAGTTTCCGATAAAAGCACTGCTGAATTTTATGTTGATACCAGTTTTCAGATACCACCGCTTGTGAATGATATTGATGGCGGTATGCCTCTAAACAGTCTTGCATTGACCCTTACGTGGGTGCGCGTGTACCAAAGTCGGCAAGGCCTCTACGTCCACGTGTTTCCCGGAGACATCGAGCGTTATCCAAACAAGCCTAAAATCGGGTTCGACCAGGAACCTCGGTCGCTCACAGGTAGGTTTGGCTACTACACCGTACTTCCCGAAAGTTCCCTCAAGGGTGGCAGAGCCATTGGGTTGCAGGGTGAATTTGAATACTCCACCTGGCTTCAGGAGAACATCAAACAGTAGCGCAAACGGTACGGCCACCCAACTTTTTCCAAACAAATTTCCCCCATGTTTCGCCACCGTCCTTGCGGCTTCTAGGGGTGGGCGCCATCCAGGCGGCCATAGACAGCATCACCGACGCCACGGCGGCCAGGCCGTACCCGGTGCGGGTGGCGCCGGGGGTCTATAGCGAGACGGTGACGATCAGGCCTTACATCCACCTGCAAGGGGCAGGGCAGGAGGTGACGTCATCACCAGCACCGTTGCCGGCACCGGCCCCGACACGTCCTTTACCACGTTGGTTTTGACTTCTAACGTCAGCCTGCGTGACGGTGATCAATGAAGGAGTAGGCGATCTCGCCGCGGCCTTGTTGGCGCCGGAAGGGACGACCGATGCACCGGTGACAAACGTGACGGTGCGCGCCCAGGGGAACAACACAACGAACTACGGCATCTACCTGTTCGGCGGCGGCACCGCCACCGCGAGCAACTCCCGGCCGGTGGGCGGTGCGGTATACGGCACGGTAACCTGTGTGGCCGTGTCGCGGGGCACCACCTTCAACGCCAACGGTTGCCCATAAAGAGGTGAGGGATGAAACGGCCGGATTGAGGACGGTTACAAGGCCCTGACCGATAAATGCGTCGGCCCTGCCCGCTGCCCATGACGCGGTTGACAAAGTCGGCTGCCCAGTGTATCATGAAGACCCTGGACCTGTGCCGGGAGACTATGCCAGCGAGACAGAGCCGATGATTTCTGTTGTGATCCCATGCTACAACGAGGCGAAAAACCTGGAACGAGGCGTATTGGACGAGGTGTACGCCTATCTCACGGAGCAGACCTTCCCCTGGGAAGTCATCATCGTCAACGACGAATCCACCGATGGCAGCCGCGCCCTGATTGAACAAAGCATCCGGAACAAGGAAAACTTTTCCCTCCTAGACATCCCCCACGGCGGCAAACCGGCGGCCGTCTGGGCCGGCATCCGGCAGGCGCGAGGGGAAGCCGTCCTCTTTACCGATATGGACCAATCCACCCCCATCTATGAATTGGATAAACTGCTGCCCTGGTACGAACAAGGGTACGACGTGGTCATCGGTTCGCGCCAGACGGTGCGGCAGGGAACGTCGCTGCTGCGCAAGGTGGGCAGCATCGTCTTCCTCACCCTGCGCCGCCTGGTTCTCCTGCCCGAAATTGAAGACACCCAGTGCGGGTTCAAGCTCTGCCGCCGCTCCGTGGCAATGGAGATCTTTCCCCACTTGGAGTTCCTACGCCGTGCGGAAAGGCCCACCGGCTGGAAGGTCACGGCTTTTGACGTTGAATTCCTGTTTCTGGTGGATCGGGCCGGGTATCGCATTCGCGAGGTCCGCGTGGAATGGCGCAACCGCGACGAAAGCGACACCAAAGGCCAACGGGGGGAGATGGCCCGTTACATCCACGAATCGCTCAACATGGCCCGCGAGGTGACACGGGTCAAGCTCAATCAGGTGCGGGGCGTGTACGACATACGGTAAGGCGTTTACTCAAGCCAGCGGCGCGGGCCGACGACGGTGGGCAAGGGGTATCGCGCCCCGGCCAGGGCATCCCGGATGCGGAGCACCGTGTAGTCGCTGATGGGCCGGGGCAGGGCGTCGGGCGGCCAAAAGGCACAGCGGCTGATCTCTCCCCTGCCGGGCCGCAGATCAAAACGCCCGTCGGGCGTAGTGCACCAAAACACCACATTGAGCATATCCAGATCCTGCTCGTAGTACAGGCCGGTCACATACTCGGCCACCACCGTCAAGCCGGTCTCTTCGCGCACTTCACGCAGGGCCGTCTCGGTGATCGACTCGCGGGGATCGGCCGCCCCACCGGGCAGGGTCCAATCCTGGCGGGCGTAGTTGTGCTGTACCAGCAGCACTTCCCCCCTTTCGTTGACGATGACCGCCGCCGCCCCCAGCCGATAGCGGGCATAGAGAAGCCTACGGGCCAGTTTCCAGCCCACATCCAACAGAGCGGAAAAGCGCGGCAAGGTTTGACGGCTCATTGCCCAAAATGCTCGCGGATATAGTGGGTCGCCTTGCTGACCGAAAGGGGCTGGGTTGCGTTCCCGGCACGGATGTAAAAGGTTTCCGTCCCTTTGTGGGTCAAAAACGCCGGTTCGGAAGCAGGCCGCACAGAAACGATGCAGACCTCCTTGCCCTCCATCTCGGCAAAGCGCACGTCTACAAACCGCCGGAATTCAACGCCGATCATCTTGTTGAAAGCCATGTTGAAGACATTCTCAAAACCGTCGGCATTGGGCTTGGGAATGGAGCGATAGTCCGGTTCCAAGCCCAGGACCTGCCCTTCGTCGTCTACACCGATGAGCAGCGTACCCCCTGTAGTGTTGAGGAAGGCGACGATGTTCTTCATCACCGGGACGTAAAGCTCTTTGTTCACCTTTTGCCGACGGTAGTCCCACAGCAGGCTGGATTTGAACTCCACATGCTGATTTTCCCCCTGGGCAAGCAGCTCGGCCAAAGAGGGTTCCCGGTCAGGCGCGGGTGGCTTCTCGACCAGAGCCAAAATCTGCCCGGCGCGGCGGGCCGGATCGGGCACGTCGCGGAGGTGGATCGGGCGGTCGTTCCCGCGGCTGTAAATAAGGAGGGAGCCGTAGCCCAACCGCCGCCCTAACCGGCTCTGCCGTGGTTCTACGGCGGTGATGCTCTGGGTGGCGGTCAGCACCCGGTCCTCAAACAGATTGGCCCGACGGTAGAGAACACGCTCCCGGTCTATTTCATAAACGGGGAAATACCACAACACAAAAGCGACGATGAGGATGAGCACCTGCAGGGTGGCAATTCCCAGGGCAAACAGGAGAGGGTAGGATACACTGGCCGCCAGGGGAGTTGCTTCGTAACTGGCCCGCAGGTCGGCAAGCAGGGTGAGTGCCAGCGGCAAAAGGGCGAAAAAGAATTCAACCAGGATCAAGCGTTTGAAAAACAAAAAGGGCGTCTTGCGGATGACGACGGTTCCTTCCATCATGAACAACCTCTATTCCACCGGCAGCACCGTCCAAACCAGGCGCAGGACGGCAATGCAGGCCAGAGCTGCCGCCCCCACCAGGGTATAGTCTGCCGGACGGTGCAAAGGGGCGATAAACAGGTACTTTTGCGCCAGGGGGATGACGGTCGCGGCGACGAACAGGATCAGCAGGGAGAGGGCCAAGGCGGTGAAACGGGGATCGCCGAGGCGCACCCGCAACCCCCGCTCCAACCGCAAGGGCGGGGACATGAGCATCACCAACCCCAGCCCGGCCAGGACCAACAGGTGGGTGATGGCCTGCCGGGCATAATCCATTTCCCCGCTTCGGAGCCAGAAATGGCGGTAGGTGAGGACGGCTGCCGTGCCCAGGGTCAGGGCCGCGGGCAACACAAAGCGGGCCAGAATGCGGCCCAATCCCCTGCGGGGCAGGACGCCCGCCCTGGCCCACAGGGAAAAGCCGGCCGCCGGCAGAGCAACGGTAACCAGGTTGATGACCGTCACCTGCCCCGATCTGAAAGGGAACCCGGCGGAAAGCAGATAAAGGGCCAGAATGAGGATCGCCAAATAGGAGACCTGGGTCAGGTTCAGTTTGAGCACATCCAACAGGCCGCGGCCGATGCGTTGCCCCTTGTCCAGCACCCGCCGCAACACATCCGCCGAATCGCCCAGGAGCACAATGTCTGCCGCGCTGAGGGCGGCCTGGCTGCTGCTCTGGCGGGCGATGGCCAGATCGGCCCGGCGCATGGCAGGCAGATCGCTCACCCGGTCGCCGACGACGACCACCAATTCCCCCCGGCGGCGCAAATCGCGGACCAGGTCGCCCACCTGTTCGGGAGTGACCTGCCCAAAGACGGTGTGCTCCTCCGCCGCCTGCTGCCGCTCTTCCTCACCGAGGGCCTCCAGCTCCGGCCCGGTGATGGTCCGCAGGAGGGACTCCTCCAGCCCCGCCCGGCGCAAGATCGCCGTCGTCTGCGCCGGATCGTCGTAGGTAAAGGCTTTGACGCCGATGCCGCTTTCGGTGAAGGTGCGGATCGCTTCGACCGCTTCGGGACGGACCTGCTCGGTGTAATGGAGTTCGCACAGGGGGATCAATGGAGCAGGCAGGCGGGGGCGTCCGTCGGCCCCGTGGAGCGGTCGGAGCTCCGGCGTGTAGGCGAACAGCAAGACGGTTTCCTGCAACGGCTCGCGCTCCGGGGCCGCTCCTCCATCCGGCTTTTCCCCCCGGCGCAGGAGCGTGCCCAACCGCCCGCCCAACTTCCGCAGCAGGCCCGCCCCCCGCTCTCCGCCCAGTCGCCGCCAAAATCCTTTGCGGGGTGGCTCCTCCTCCGAAAGAGCAGGCGTCTGCGTTGCGGCACCCGGCCCTGCAGCAGGGGAGATGGGGCGCAGCTCTTGGGAGAGCGTCCCTTCAGGCCGAGGCGCAGGGCGGCGGAAGAGACGCCCCAGGGGGGAGGCGATCTTGTCCAGCACCTGACGGCCCACCTCCACCGCCCCGCCCTCCGGCGGTGGAGCTTCGCCTCCGGCGGGCAGGCATGGCGCCAACGCTTCCCGCTCGCCCAAGATGTAGACGCCCTGCAGGTCGTCATCGTCAAAGGCGACGGCACACCAACCGTAGACCGAGAGGAAGGGAGCTTCTTCCCGCACCGTGCGCGGCGTCCCTTCAAACACCGAAAGCATGGCCCGCGTCGCCAGGTTATCCAGGGAGGTGTTGCGCACGAAATCGCCCAGGATCTGCCGCAGCCGCGATTCGGCCACCGGTTCGTGGCCTTCCGGCGGAGCGATGGGCTGCATCTCAACATGGGTTCCGGTGAGGAACCCCGCCTGCGCAAAGCAAACGACCGTCGCCTGGGCCAGCGATTCGACGGACCGGGCGCGGTGTACCAGCGCACCCAAGCGGGCCAGGTCCGCCGTACCTGCCGCGTAGGTCAGCACGATCATAAAATAAAGGCTGCTGGGGGCAATGTTAAAAATGACCGAAACGGCATCGGTAAAGGGTTCCACATCCACCTGCAACGCCCGGTCCAGCCGGAAGTAGACGCCCAGCAGCAGGAGGGTCAGTAGGGCGACGACGCCCAGCAACACCCACAGAACCCGCTCAACGATCCGCTCCAGGGGGGTCGATTCGGGGCGGGCGGCAGGGGCCTCTTTGAGCCGGATGGCAATGAGCCGTTCATCACCCACCCGCTGCACTTCGTAGACGGCCCGCCCATCTAGGCAGATGCTACCGGCGTAGAGGGGATCGCCCGGTCCTTTAGGAACCCGCCGCCCCCGGCCCAACATCGCCTCATCCACCACGATCCGGCCCCGGCCGATCAACACACCGTCGGCCAACACCTGGTCGCCGGGGCCGACGACCAACGCATCGCCGACGACGATCTCGGCAGGGTCTATGCTGTGGACGCGGCCTTCCCGAATGGCGGTAGCCTGGGGCCGCCCGGCTTGCTCGACGGCCCGCAGACGACGGCGGGCCAGCATCTCCTGGGCAATGTTGAGGCCGATGTTCAAAAAGATGGTTCCCAAGCTGACCAATGCGCCCAGGGGCTGGCCCAGAATCAACTGGGCGACGGCCAATCCCACCAGACTGAAATTGAAAACGGTATAGAGGTTCTCGCGCCAGATGTCGCGGACGGTGCGCGGCGGCGTGGCAAAGATGGCGTTATCCTGGCCCTCTTGGCGGCGGGCTTTTGCCTCGGATTGGGTCAACCCCCGGATGTCGGTGGGGATGACGGAGGGGACGGCGCGGCGCGGCGGCGCGAGACGGACCGTTTTCCGTCTACGCCACAACCAGGCCAGCAGGATGATGACCGCCGTCAAGCCGGTCAGGTTCAGCACGGCCCAGAGGAAGGGATGAGACCGAACCTTTCGCATCACACACCTATCTCGGTCGGGGTGTACCGGGCCATCCGCAAACAACTTCTGTGGCCAGGGTGGGTTCCGCCAAACCGGAGCGATTATACCTCATTCAAGGGGGAAATGCAAAATCCACTTTTGGGTTTCGGGCAAGGGCAATACGGCCTGTGGCCCGAACTCTAACATTGACCGACCATGTTTGACTTTCACCCCCGATTCTGTTACAATGGATTGGGCAATGTCCTCTGGGGAGGGAGCGTGATTGAAGTGAGAGGGCGTATTTTGTGCATGGAAGATGAACCGGGGATGCAGGACCTGTTGCGGCTCATCCTGGAAGCGGCGGGCTATGAGGTCCTGGTGGCCCGCGACGGGATGGAAGGGCTGCAGATGATGAGGCAGCACCGCCCCAACCTGGTGCTGTTGGACCTGATGATGCCCAACATGGACGGCGCAGCGGTCCTGCTCGAAAAAGGCCAAGACCCACTCATCTGTGATATTCCGGTGATCGCCGTGACGGCTCTTTCCTCACCGTTTGATCAGATCATGTGGCGGGAGCATACCGAGATCAAGGATTACATCACCAAGCCCTTCAAGCGCAAAGAATTACTGGCGGCCATCGATGCGGCCCTGACCGCTCAGGAGGGGAAAGGGGAATGACCCAGGCCAAGATCTTGTGCATTGAAGACGACCCCGATATGATTGAGTACATCAGCCTGGTCTTGAGCAAAGCGGGGTACGACGTGATCGGCGCGGAAGGAGGAGAAGCCGGGCTGGAGGCCATGCGCCGCGAATCACCCGATCTGGTCCTCTTGGACCTGATGATGCCCGGCATGGACGGTGCGGAGGTGCTGCTCCACAAAAAAGAGGACCCCGCCATCCGTGACATCCCGGTCATTGCCCTCACCGCTTTGGATTCACCCTTTGATCAACTCATGTGGCTGGCCCGCACCGACCTGCAGGATTTTATCGTCAAATCAAAACTGCCGCGCCGTGAGCTGATCGCCCGCATAGAACGCGTCCTCCGCTCTTACAAGTCACCCGCCAACGGCGGAGACAGGTGAGGGGGTGGAGATGGACTTTCTCCCGGCCTGGCTCAACCCCTTTGACGTAGTCATCACCTTTGCTCTGCTGGCCGGCATTGCTTATGGCTTCACCAAAGGCTTGGTGCGGATGGCCCTCGGCCTCCTGGTGCTCTATGTTGCCACCGTCTTGGCTATGACCCTGTACATCCCCGTCGGCGGCTGGATCCGCTATCTGACCAGCGGTGCCCTTCCGGCAACCTCAAGCCAGAGCATCGCCTTTGGTCTGATCCTCATCCTCTTTTACGCCTTGACCACCTTCGTCTTGGGGCGCACTTACAGAGATACCGCCTTGCCCGGCATTCGCCAATTTGACCAGATCGGCGGTATGGTCCTCGGTTTCCTCCTGACCTGCTTTTGGATCGGCCTATCCCTGATCGCCATCTCTTTTGTCCTGTACGCCACCGACATTGCACGCAGCGCGTTGCGCGAAAATATGCTGATGTTCTTTCGCACCTCTCACCTGGTTCCCATCTTTATCAGGCTGTATCCCATTTTCATGTTCACGATCCGACCCTGGATGCCCAAAGGTCTCGCGCCCGACATCTTCAGATCCTTGCGGTAGCCGATGGATTCCAAATCGCTCCAGACCCTGGAATTCCCCCAGGTCTTGGCCCATTTGGCCCGGCACACCACCTTTTCCGCCGGGCGGGAAATGGCTCTGGCCCTCACTCCTACCCCCTTTGCCGATGAGGTCCGGGAACGGCTGCAGGAAACCGCCGAAGCCCGCTACCTGCTGGACACCCAGGGCGGCCTGTCCCTGGGCGGTGTCCGCGATGTCCGCCCCCTGGCCCACAGTGCCCAACGGGGTGCGATCCTTCAACCGGACGACCTGCTGGACATCCTCGGCACCCTCCGCGCCGGAGGGCGGGTGCGCCGCACCCTGCACCGCCTGCGCAACCGGGTTCCCCTCCTGGCCGACATCGCCGCCCGCATCGAACCCTGCCCGGCCCTGGCCGACGAAATCCGCCGCTGCCTCAACGACCAAGGCGAAGTGGTGGACCAGGCCAGCCCCCAACTGGCCCGCATCCGCAGCGACCTGCGGGCCGTCCACGAAAGACTGCTGGACCGGCTGAACCGCATCCTCACCAACCCCCAGAACGCGCCCTACCTGCAAGAGGCGATCATCACCCGGCGGGGTGGGCGGTACGTCATCCCCGTCAAGGCCGACTTCAAAGGGCGCATCCCCGGCATCGTCCACGATACATCGGCCAGCGGCGCAACCCTTTTCGTTGAACCCCTATCCCTGGTGGAGATGGGCAACCGCTGGCGGCAACTGCAGGTCGAGGAAGACCGCGAGGTGAAGCGCATCCTGGCCGACCTTTCGGCCCAAGTCGCCGGGCACGGTGAGGAATTGGCCTGGACGGTAGAGGCCCTGGCCGCCCTGGACTTGGCCCTGGCCAAAGGCCGCTACGCCGACGCCATTCAGGCCGTCCCGCCGACGATGGTCCCCGACGCCGACCCGGCCATCGGTTCCCCCCTGGACCTGCGACAGGCACGGCATCCCTTACTTGACCCCGAAACGGTCGTGCCCATTGACGTACACCTTGACGGCAACCGCATCCTGGTCATCACCGGTCCCAACACAGGCGGCAAAACCGTCTCCCTCAAAACGGTGGGGCTGATGGCGGCTATGGCCCAGGCAGGCTTGCACCTGCCCGTCGCCGAAGGCAGTCGCCTGCCGGTGTTCAGCGGCATCTATGCCGACATCGGCGACGAACAATCCATTGAGCAATCCCTTTCCACCTTTTCGGCCCACCTGATCAACATCATCCACATTCTGGAGCGGGCCGACGAGCACAGTCTGGTGCTGCTGGATGAGCTAGGGGCCGGCACCGACCCGGTAGAGGGTTCGGCCCTGGCCCGCGCCTTGTTGGCCCATCTGTTGGCACGGCGCATTACCACCCTGGTCGCCACCCACTATTCGGAGCTGAAAGCCTTCGCCCAGACCACACCCGGCGTCGAAAACGCCAGCATGGAGTTTGACCTGGACACCCTCTCGCCCACCTACCGGATGCGGATCGGGCTGCCGGGGCGCAGCAACGCATTCGCCATTGCCGAGCGGTTAGGGCTGCCCGCCGAGATTGTAGAAGCGGCCCGTGCCCTGGTTTCGCCCGATGAACGGGCCGCCGAATCGCTCCTGGCCGAGATTCAGCAGGCGCACCGAGAAGCGGCCGCCGCCCGTGATGAAGCGATTCAGACCAAACGGCGGGTGGAGGAGCAAGAACGGCGATTGGCCGCCCACCTGGCCGCCATTGAAGGGGAACGGGCGGCCATTTTGGGCGAGGCGCGGGCCGAAGCCCGCCGGGAGTTGGCCCGCTTCCGCCGGGAAATTGAATCGTTGCAAGAGGAACTGGACGAACGCCGCCGCCAATCCTCCCTGACGGCCCGATGGCTGGCCCAGGCCCGGGAGCGGTTGGCCGCCCAGGAAAAAGCCGCTGCCCCTCCGCCCCCACCGCCGCCACCGGAGCCGGAAGCCCTGCCCGGAGAGATCGCCGTCGGCGACACGGTGTTCATCGTCGGTCTGGGAACCACGGGGCAGGTCACCGCCCTGGAGGGCGACAGGGCCGAGGTGCAGGTCGGGGCCTTTAGCGTCCGTGTCCAGCGGAGCGACTTGGAACGGCGGAAGCCGCGCAAGGCCGCGCCGGAGCCGACCGTCTCCTTGCCGAAACCGCCCCCTTCCCCCGGCATTGAATTGGACCTGCGCGGTCGACGGGTGGAGGACGCCCTACCGGAGCTGGACCGCTACCTGGACGACGCCTTTCTGGCCGGGCTGCCCTGGGTGCGCATCATCCACGGCAAAGGGACCGGTGCGTTACGCCGGGCCGTCCGCCGACACCTACGGGAGCATCCTCTGGTCCGCTCCTACCGTTCCGGCGAGCAGGGAGAAGGGGGAACCGGCGTGACCATCGCACACCTGCTTACCGACTAAAGGGCCGAGGGTGATATGCGATGATGCAGTTGACAAAATGATCGGTTCGTGCTAATGTTTTCAAAAGGTTGCCCGCACCGGACCGCAGCCACGGCCTGCAAGGTGCGGCTTCAACCGACGGAAACCTGTGCCGCCGGGTCGGGTACATCCGCACTCAATTCGTAGACGGTCCGCCATTTTTTAGGGAGACGCATCATGACGAAACTACACCGCTTGGCCGAATTGGGCCAGTCAATCTGGTATGACAACATCAGTCGGGGATTGCTCAACGGCGGAGGGCTGCAAGCCCTGGTCGAACAGGGAGTGCGCGGCGTCACCTCCAACCCCACCATCCTGAACCAAGCCATCGGCCACAGCGACGACTATGACGACGCCCTGGCCCTTTTGGCCACCACGGGCAAATCCACCCTGGAGATCTACGAAGATCTGGTCATTGAGGATATTCGGCGGGCTGCCGACATCTTGCGCCCTGTGTTTGAGGCGAGCGAAGGGGAAGACGGCTACGTCAGTTTGGAGGTCAACCCCCACTTGGCCCATGACACCGAAGGGACCGTCGCCGAAGCCAAGCGCCTTTACACCGCCCTAGACCGACCGAATGTGATGATCAAAGTCCCGGCTACGTCGGAGGGCATTCCCGCCATCGAATCCCTCATCGGTCAGGGGGTCAACGTCAACGTGACCCTCATCTTCTCATTGGATGTCTACCGCGACGTGGCCCTCGCCTACATCGCCGGGTTGGAACGGCGGGCCGTCGCCGGGTTGGACCTTTCCCAATCGGCCTCGGTGGCGTCCTTCTTTGTCAGCCGCATTGACACCGCCGTAGACCGCCTCTTGGATTCCATTGCCAGCCCCCAAGCAAAGGCCCTGAAGGGCAAGATCGCCGTCGCCTGCGCCAAATCTACGTATGCCCTTTTCAAAGAGATCTTTGCCGGTGAACGGTGGGAACGGCTGGCAGACCGAGGTGCGCGGGTCCAACGGCCCCTTTGGGCCAGCACCAGCACCAAAAACCCGGCCTACCCCGATACCCTCTACGTGGAGCCGCTCATCGGCCCTCATACGGTCAACACCCTGCCGCCCGTCACCCTGGAAGCGTTCTTGGACCACGGTCGGGTGGCCCTCACCCTGGAAGAAGGGATAGATGAAGCCCGTGATCTGCTACGACGGCTCGCCGACCTGGGCATCAGTTTGGACGCCGTGACCCGTCAGCTGCTGGATGATGGGGTGATCGCTTTTTCCCGCTCCTTCGATTCCTTGCTGGCCGTCATAGAAGCCAAGAAGTGAGGGGAACATGGCCGAGGAACCAGGCCCCGGCACAGGGGTTGCCGAGGCGCGGGTGGAGTGCTATTCCGGTTACACATACGCCCAAGAGCCGCGTGCTTTTACCTGGCAGGGCCACCACTACGCCGTTGCCGAGATAGAAGCCCGTTGGCGCACGCCGCAAGGCCCTGCATTTCGGGTATGCACCGACACGGCCCGACGGTTTGACCTGCATTACTGCGAGCGGAAAGACCGTTGGACCGTAGAAACCAAAGAATGAACAATGACCAATCAAAGGAGATGGGACAAATGAAGACCTTTGTCGCCCAAAAAGTCCAGGCCGTGCCACCCAGCGGTATCCGTCGCTTTTTTGACATTGCCGCTACGATGGATGATGTGATCTCGTTAGGCATCGGTGAACCCGATTTTGCCACGCCGCCGGGCATCGTCCGCGCCGGGATCGATTCCCTGGAAGCTGGGGAAACCCACTACACCTCCAACTCCGGCATCATGGAGTTGCGCGTCGCCCTGGCCGAACACCTGGAACGGCTCTACGGCGTGCGCTATGACCCGGAGACCGAGCTGCTCATCACCGTCGGCGTCTCCGAGGCCCTCTATCTGGCCCTTACCGCCACCGTGGACCCCGGCGATCAGGTGATCGTCCCGGAGCCGTGCTTTGTCTCCTACAACCCGGAGGTGATCTTTGCCGGGGGAGAGCCGGTCAATGTCTGTACCGATGTGGAGAACGATTTTCAGCTGCTTGCTTCCCAAGTGGAAGCAGCCATCACCGAGAGGACCAAATCGCTGTTGCTGGCCTACCCCAACAACCCCACCGGCGCGGTGATGAGCCGCGAACGTCTGCTGGATATTGCCCGCGTGGCCGAAAAACATGACCTGTTGGTCATCTCGGACGAGATCTATGACCGCTTGGTCTACGGCGTGGAGCACACCTGCTTCGCCTCCTTGCCGGGGATGCAAAAGCGGACGATCCTGCTGGGCGGCTTTTCCAAATCCTATGCCATGACCGGCTGGCGTATCGGCTACGCCGCCGCCCCGGCGGAGATTTTGGGCGCGATGCGCAAAGTCCATCAGTACACCATCATGTCCGCACCGACCACGGCCCAGTTCGCCGCCCTGGAAGCCCTGCGTCGCGGCGAAGAAGCGGTTCAAGAGATGCGCGCCCGCTACGACCGCCGCCGCCGCCTCATCGTAGACGGGCTGAACAGCATCGGCTTGACCTGCTTTGAGCCGAAAGGGGCCTTCTACGCCTTCCCCTCCATTGAGGCAACCGGCATGAGCGACGAGGAATTTTCCGAACGGTTGCTGATGGAGGAAAAGGTGGCCTGCGTACCGGGCAGTGCCTTCGGTGCCTGCGGCGCGGGGCACGTGCGTTGCTCTTACGCCACCGCCTATGAACAGATAGAGGAGGCGTTGGAGCGCATGGCCCGCTTTGCCCAACGGCATGGCTGACGGGCAGCAGAATCAAAAACACCCGATTCACCGAACGGATCGCCGCAGGTAGCTTGGATACAGGGGGAAATCCGTGAACTCTGCAAACAAGGTACCCAAAAATGTCTATGAATCCAAACACCCGCTGGTGCGCCATAAGCTGACCGTCCTGCGGGGGGCCGATACCGGCGTGCGTCGCTTCCGGGAGTTGACCTGGGAGATCACCACCCTCCTGGCCTACGAAGCCCTGGCCGACCTGGCTTTGGTCACCAAAACGGTCATGACCCCTCTGGCCCCGGCGACCGGCTACGCCCTGGCCGAGCGGGTGGCCCTGGTCCCGGTCCTGCGCGCAGGGCTGGGCATGGTGGACCCTATCTGGAACCTGCTGCCCGAAGCCCAGATCGGGCACATCGGCCTTTACCGCGATGAAGAGACCTTGCAGCCGGTCGAATATTATTGCAAGCTGCCCTCCGCCGAGGAAGTAGACCTCTGTCTGCTGCTGGACCCGATGCTGGCCACCGGCGGCTCGGCGGTGGCGGCCTGCAACATTCTCAAACGCCACGGCCTGCAGCGCATCAAGTATGTGGGCCTCATTGCCGCACCGGAAGGGATCGCCGCCATGCAACAGGCCCATCCCGACGTGGACATCTACATCGCCGCTGCCGACTGCTGCCTCAACGACAGGGGCTATATCGTCCCCGGTCTGGGCGATGCGGGAGATCGCCTGTTCGGTACAAAGGCGGATGAGACGGAGAGGATTCCTTAATGACCAATGGGGAATGGAAGAATGACCGATAGGGAATGGGGGAATGACCGGCAGGTTGCGGAATCGGTGCGGCGCCCGGCATGGGACGATTATTTCATGGAGATTACCTTCCAGGTAGCGCGACGGAGCACCTGCCCGCGCGCCGCCGTAGGGGCCGTCATCGTCCGCGATAAGCGAATCTTGACCACCGGCTACAACGGCGCACCAACCGGCTTGCCCCACTGCACCGAAGTTGGTTGCCTCATGGTCGGCGGCCATTGTGTGCGCACCCTCCACGCCGAACAGAATGCCATCATCCAAGCGGCCCTCCACGGCGTGGATGTTTCGGGTAGCACCATCTACGTCACCCACCAACCCTGCTTGACCTGTGCCAAAATGATCATCAATGCCGGGATCGTCCGTGTCGTCTACGGCGGCGAATACCCCGACGAGATCGCCGTCGGTTTTTTGGAAGCCGCCGGTGTGCAGCTGGATAAATTCGAGCGGGCAAGATGAGGAGGAGAACCGATGTTCGTGCGGGATTGGATGACCAAAGATCCTATCGTCGTCTCACCCAAAACTTCTGTCGAAGAAGCCATCCGTTTGATGCGCAAGAACCGATTGCGCCATCTACCGGTCGTCAAAAAGAAGGACCGATTGGTAGGCATCGTCACCCAAACCGACTTACTACAAGCGTCCCCTTCTCCGGCTACCTCTTTGAGCGTCTGGGAAATCAATTTTCTGCTGGCTAAAATGCAGGTCCGTGACGCCATGACCAGAAAAGTCATCGTCGTTGAAGAAGACTGCCCCCTGGAGGAGGCGGCCCTGGTCATGGCCGAGCACAAAATCGGCTGCCTGCCGGTGGTGCGCCAAGATCGGTTGGTAGGCATCATCACCGAGACCGATCTGTTCAACATCTTTGTCGAGCAACTGGGCGCGCGCTCAACCGGCGTGCGCTTGACTCTGGTCGTCCGCGATGTCAGAGGGGAATTGGCGCGGTTGACAGGTCGCATTGCCGAACTAGGAGGCAACATCATCCGCTTGACCACCCTACCGGCCCAAGAACCCGACAAACAGCTCGTCACCGTCAAAGTAGAGGACGTGGACCGGCAATCGCTGGTAGACGGCTTGGCCGAAATTAATGTGGAAATCCTAGATGCCCGCGAAGGCCGAGGCTGGGGGAGCAAAGGATTCATCCCCTACCACCGGATCATAGAAGGATAAGTACAGAGCCACATTGCAACGGGACAGCCGGGAAAGCATCAACCGGCCCAGAAAGACCTACCGGTCGGATCCGCATCCCCGACGAAGCGCAACGGTCTCCGGGAAACAGGGCACGGATGATGCACAAAGCACGATAAACTTCCCGGTTCCCGCCCAGGGTTGGCCGCCACGGAGGAGAACCGACCGGCGTAGATCAACACCGGTACGGGCAGGTTGGCAACGGTAACCACAATCACCGGTTTGTCCTTTCGGCAGCAAAGGCGTGCTCTCGCGGTAGAATCTCCCGGCCGCCGGTCAGACCGTTTCCTCTCCACGCACCACGCCCCTGGCCATTTGGGCCGACAGAGGCAAGCGGTTACCCAGAATCCCCGTACGGTCGGCTTGCCGACCTCCCGCCATCCGCTTTTCCGGCGACCGGTTCAATCCTGCTTGCGGCTTGGGCTTGCGCTCCCACCTTTCGTTTACTTGCCGCCCATCAGATTTTGGGGTATAATTGACCCGCGCCGGACGGACGACGGCGAACCGTTGTGGCGCGGTGTTCAATCCGTCACAATAAAATAGAGGAGGGATGAAATGACCAGAAAAGGAACATGGGCGGTTGTGATCGTGTTGCTCCTCTCCCTGGCACTGAGTGCTTGCGGCGAGGAAAAGCCCGAAGTGGTCGGCGGGTTCGAGATTCCGGCCATTGAGAAGGGCAAGTTCAACGTGGCGATGGTCCTCATCGGCCCCCACGACGACGGCGGCTGGAGCCAGGCTCACTATGAAGGCTTGGAGTATGTGGGTGAGCACATGGACAATGTCCACGTGGCCTACATCGAGAACGTGCCCGAAGGCGCGGATTCGGAACAGGTCTTTCGCAGCCTCTCCCGCAAAGGGTTTGACCTAATCTTCGGCACCTCTTTCGGCTACATGGATGCCATGGAGACGGTCGCCGAGGAATTCCCCGACATCACCTACATCCACATCAGCGGTTACAAGTCCAACCAGAAGAACTTTGGCAACCTGTTCGGGGCCATGGAAGACATGAAGTACCTGGCCGGGATGCTGGCCGGTTCGCGGGCCAAGGTGGACGGCAACCCCAAACTGGGCTACATGGCCACCTTCCCCATCCCGGAGGAGATCCGCTTGGGCAATGCCATCGCCCTGGGGATGAAAAAGACCTGCCCTGAATGCACGATGGACGTCCGCTGGATCCACACCTGGCACGATCCGGTTGTGGAGAAGGAAGCTGCCGCCTCCCTCTTTGACGCCGGTGCCCAAGTCGTCTTTACCGGGGCCGATACGCCCGCCGTGGCCGACGTGGCCCAGGAGAAGGGCAAGTGGGGCGTGACCTACGACTGGTACGGTTCCTGCAAGGTGGATGCCTGCCTGACCGCGCCCTACTGGAACTGGGGGCCGGTCTATGTCCAGATTGCCGAGGGTGTCCGCGACGGGACCTATGAGGTGGGCTGGCACTACTTTGACGCCGATAGCGGCGCGTTGGGACTCTTTGGCTTTATGGAAGGGGAGACGCCGCCGCCCGGCATCGCCGACCTCCCTGCCGAGGATGTGCAGTTGGTAAAGGACACGCTGGCCAAGATGCTGGCCGGAGAATTCACCCGCTTTGACGTCTTTGCCGGGCCGATCAAGGACAACCAGGGCAACATTGTCGTCCCGGCAGGCGAAAAGATGGAGCAAAGCGACCTAGACCAGTTCCCGCCCGGTGCACCCGGTCTGGAATGCAAGTACTGCATGTACTGGTGGGCCGAAGGCATCACCGCCGAGCTGCCGGAGTTGTCAGACTGAGGGGAGAAGGGGCCGGGGGGATGCTTGTCTCCCCGGCCCTTTGTTGTCCCTGGGCAGTGGGTTGCCGATGCACGATAGACATTGGCAGGATATAGACAAATTCCAAACTTTCCTGGATGATCTCGCACGGGGAGAGTCTTATGTCTAATCCCCAGGATTTTGCCGTAGAAATGCGGGGGATCACCAAACGTTTTCCCGGCGTGTTGGCCAACGACCGGGTGGACTTTACGCTGCGCAGCGGCGAGATTCACGCCCTGCTGGGCGAAAACGGCGCGGGCAAGAGCACGCTGATGAACGTCCTGGCCGGTCTCTACCGGCCCGAAGAGGGCATCATCCGCGTCCACGGCCAACCGGTCGCCTTTCGCTCCCCCCGCGACGCCATCGAGCGCGGGATCGGCATGGTCCACCAACATTTCATGCTGGTCCCTTCCCAATCCGTCACAGAAAACGTCCTGCTGGGCCTTGATGAGCCGCGCTTTGTGATGAACCTGTCCCGCTACGAGCGGCGCATCGCCGAGCTGGCCGAGAGTTTCGGCCTCTATGTGGACCCCAGGGCCAAGATCTGGCAGCTTTCTGTGGGCGAGCAGCAGCGCGTCGAGATCCTCAAAATGCTCTATCGCGGTGCGGATATTTTGATCCTGGATGAACCCACGGCGGTCCTGGCCCCCCAGGAGATCGAAGACCTGTTTGCCATCCTGCGCAGCATGATCGCCGAAGGCAAATCTATGGTCTTTATCTCCCACAAACTGGGCGAGGTGATGGAAATCGCCGACCGGATCACCGTCCTGCGCAAGGGGCGGGTCACGGCAGCCGGCCTGCGCCCCGCCGAAACGACCCCCGCCGACCTGGCCCGGCTCATGGTGGGCCGACCGGTTCTCTTCCACATTGAGCGGGAGGAGCAGGAGCCGGGGGAGATCGTCCTTTCGGTGGAGGGCGTCTCCGCCGAAAACGACAAAGGATTGCCCGCCCTGCGCAATGTCTCCTTCCAAATCCGCGCCGGGGAGATTTTGGGCATCGCCGGGGTGGCGGGCAACGGTCAGCGGGAGCTGGCCGAAGTGATCACCGGCCTGCGCCCCTGCACCGCCGGGCGCGTCCTGGTCAACGGCCGGGAGGTCAGCAACCGCTCGGCCCGCACCGCCATCGAGCAGGGGGTGGCCCACGTACCGGAGGACCGCAAGGAGGTCGGTTCGGCCCCCAATCTGAGCATCACCCACAACCTGATCCTCAAATCGTACCGCCGGCCGCCCATTGCCCACGGCTGGGCCGTCCACTACCCCACCGCCCGCCGCCGTGCCCAGGAGCTGAAAGAAGCCTATGACATCAGCGCGCCGTCGGTGGATACCCCCGTCCGCTTTCTTTCCGGCGGCAACCTGCAGCGCGTCATCCTGGCCCGCGAGATCTCGGCGGAACCGAAGCTGATGATCGCCATGCAACCCACGCGGGGACTGGATGTGGGCGCTATTGAGGGAGTCCACCGCCTGCTGCTGGACCTGCGCCGTCGGGGGGCGGCCATCCTCTTGGTCTCGGAGGAACTGGATGAGATCATCTCCTTGAGCGACCGCATCGCCGTCCTGTACGAAGGCCGGATCGTGGGCGAGGTGCACGGTGAGGTGGATGAGACCACACGAGAGCGGATCGGGCTGATGATGACGGGACAAGTTGACGACGGGGAGAAGAACGGTGTCTGAAACGGCAACGATGGGAAAGAAAGGGAAAATACCCTTCGCAATTCGGGTGGAGCCGCGCATAGAGGAAGTTCCGCGCTGGATGCCTCCCTTGATCTCGGTGGGGGCCATTGTGGTCGCCCTGTTTTTGGGCGGGATCGTATTGGCCGTTGTCGGCGGCAATCCCTTGCGGGCTTACGCCCACATCGCCCAGGCATCCTTTGGCAGCATCGGTGTCTTTTCCGATACGTTGGTCAAAGCCACGCCCATCATCCTGACAAGCCTGGCCTGCACCATCGCCTTCCGCATGAAGCTGTGGAACATCGGTGCGGAAGGGCAACTCTTCGTCGGGGCCTTTGCCGCCAGCGCCGTCGTCCTGACGCCCCTCCTGCCGCCGGAGACGCCCGCGCCCATCATGCTGACGGCCATGGCCGTCGCCGGGATCGCCGCCGGGGCCTTGTGGGGTTTTATACCAGGCATCCTCAAGGCCAAGCTCAACGTCAACGAGGTGGTGACAACCCTGATGATGAACTACATTGCCCTTTCTCTGATCAACTTTTTCATCTATGCCGTCTGGTCGGAGGGGGGCTTTCAGATGAGTCCCATGTTCCCCAAATCGGCCTGGATGCCTCGCCTTTCCGATTTCGCCGACCGGGTCCCGGCCTTTCGCGGCCTGACCACCCACCTGGGCCTTCTGATCGGCATCGTCGCCGCCGTGGTGCTTTGGTGGGTCCTGTATCGCAGCAAATGGGGGTTTGAGATTGAGCTGACCGGTGATAACCCCCAAGCTGCTCGCTATGCCGGTATCAACATCGTGCGCAACACCGTGCTGGTGATGATGGTCTCCGGCGGGCTGGCCGGGCTGGCCGGCATGTCCGAAATTTCGGGCGTGGTTCATCGCTTGCAGGCGGCCATCTCACCCGGCTACGGCTTTACCGGCATCATCGTCGCCTGGCTTTCCAAACTGAACCCTCTGGTCGTCGTGCCGGTCTCCATCCTGTTCGGTTCCCTTCTCCTGGCCGGGCGCGAGATCCAACCTTCCGGCATCCCCAAGCTGATCCAGGGGATCATCCTCTTTTGTCTTATCAGCAGCGAAGTGCTGTTACGCTATCGCATTCGTATCGTCAAAACCTGAGAGGAGATTGAATTATGGCCAAGAAATCCCGTCGCGCCCGACGGCGCACTGCAAAACCTGTGCAACCGGTGCGTGTAGCCCGTCCGACCCAACCCATCCACACCGTTACACAGCAACCCAAAGAAGTGGACTTTGCCACCGAGTACCACTATGTCATTGAAGACCTGAAACGGATCGCCATCACCGCCGTTGCTTTGTTCGTCCTGTTGATCATCTTGGCCTTCGCCTTGAGCTAAACGATGGTGAAGCGGCCCGCATGGATGTCAAATACTGCCCCAAATGTGCCACCGAATTGGTCTGGCGCAGGGATGGGGAAAGACAGAGACCAACCTGTCCGGCGTGCGGCTTTGTCTTCTACTTCAACCCTGTGGTGGGAGCCGGCGTTCTTGTTGAAGTAGAGAGGCGCGTCGTCCTGGTACGGCGAGGGGTGGAGCCGAAGAGAGGGTTATGGTGTCTGCCTGCGGGCTATGTCGAGGCCGACGAACGGGCCGAGGAAGCCGCCGTACGCGAGGTGCGGGAGGAAACCGGCCTGGAGGTAGAGTTGGACGGCATGTTGGGGGTTTACACCTTTGGTCACGAACCCCCAACCGGTGTGTTGATCCTCTATGCTGCCCACACCGTGGGTGGAGAACTGCGGGCCGGAGATGACGCTCAGGAAGTCCGTGCCTTTGCCCCGGAGGATTTGCCCGCCGACGACCAGATCGCATTTCGTACCCATTTGCAGGCCCTGCGCGACTGGCGGCGGGCGCGAGCCGTAATCTATCGACGGGCCGAAGCCCGAGATCGGGCAGCGGTCGTGGACCTGAGCCGCCGCTACCCGGACCTGGGAGAACAATGTGCTGCCTATCTAGATGATCCGGATCGGGAGTTGTTACTGGCCTGGGATGGGACACAGTTGGTCGGCATCGCCTCGGTCAGCCGCCGCCCCTGGGATTGGGCGGCCAATGTAGATCAGGTTTTTGTCCGGCCCGACTATCGGCGCTGGGGGATCGCAACCTGCCTGATCAACCGGGCCATTGCCCAAGCCCGTCGGCAGCAAGCCCGCACCTTATTGGCCGTGGCCCCCGTGACCAACCCTGTGCTTTTGGTCTATCTCAAAATCGGGTTTCGTGTCAGCGGCTTCCTAGACGCTTTTTATCCACCCGGTCAGTCCGGTCCGGTCACGGCCCTTTTTTTGGCCTACGACCTGGCCTGACCCGGAAAAATTTTGAGAATCGGCAAATTAGGGGCTTGACAAGGGGATAGTCTTTTGGTATAATAGCAGCGCAATTGGACCTTAATGGGATGTGGGCCTGGGACGATGTCAGGCCGATGGCCAGCAGGTTGAAGGATTGATCTGCTGGTTGTTTTATCTCCAAGCCACACGCAACTCGCGATTTGACAAAACCAAAAGGTAGTGGTAAACTCCCGCCTCGGTTCGCCCGGAGAGGGCGATGGGGCTTGTCAGGGTGGCCGGAGATAGCAGCCTGGCAGGAAGGCCCAAGCAGGGTGGCGAGCCATAGAGCGGCCCCGATTTGACAAGGGGAAAAGAGCGTGATATACTCCGCCACCCTTGAGGATGAAGGACCTTAACAGCTGAAGAGTGATAGGAAAGCTTGCGAGCACCTTTGGGGCCAAATCCAGGTTGCGGCCTGGTCCCAAACCTCGGTTTGGGTGCAAACTCGTAAGTAAATTTACGGAGAGTTTGATCCTGGCTCAGGATGAACGCTGGCGGCGTGCCTAACACATGCAAGTCGAACGGGAACCCTTGGATTCGTCTAAGGGGGAGAGTGGCGAACGGGTGAGTAACACGTAGGTAACCTGCCCCAAAGAGGGGAATAACCACTGGAAACGGTGGCTAATACCCCATGTGGTCTGCCCTGAAGGGCAGATTAAAGCTTCTTCGGAGGCGCTTTGGGAGGGGCCTGCGGCCCATCAGGTAGTTGGTAGGGTAACGGCCTACCAAGCCGACGACGGGTAGGGGGCGTGAGAGCGTGACCCCCCACACTGGCACTGAGACACGGGCCAGACTCCTACGGGAGGCAGCAGTGAGGAATATTGCCCAATGGACGAAAGTCTGAGGCAGCAACGCCGCGTGCGCGATGAAGGCCTTCGGGTTGTAAAGCGCTTTTCTGGGGGACGAGGAAGGACGGTACCCCAGGAATAAGTCACGGCTAACTACGTGCCAGCAGCCGCGGTAATACGTAGGTGGCGAGCGTTATCCGGATTTACTGGGCGTAAAGCGCGTGCAGGCGGTCTCGTAAGTCGGGCGTGAAAGCTCCTGGCTTAACTGGGAGAGGCCGTTCGATACTGCGAGACTTGAGGTCGGGAGAGGGACGTGGAATTCCCGGTGTAGTGGTGGAATGCGTAGATATCGGGAGGAACACCAGTGGCGAAGGCGGCGTCCTGGCCCGCACCTGACGCTAAGACGCGAAAGCGTGGGGAGCGAACGGGATTAGATACCCCGGTAGTCCACGCCGTAAACGGTGGATACTAGGTGTTGGTGACTATCGTCATCAGTGCCGTAGCTAACGCGTTAAGTATCCCGCCTGGGGACTACGGCCGCAAGGCTAAAACTCAAAGGAATTGACGGGGCCCCGCACAAGCAGCGGAGCGTGTGGTTTAATTCGAGGCAACGCGAAGAACCTTACCTGGGCTTGACATGCACGTAGTAGTGAAGCGAAAGCGGAACGATCCTTCGGGAAGCGTGCACAGGTGCTGCATGGCTGTCGTCAGCTCGTGCCGTGAGGTGTTCGGTTAAGTCCGGTAACGAGCGCAACCCTCGCTGCTAGTTACACGTGTCTAGCGGGACTGCCGGTTTATTGCCGGAGGAAGGTGGGGATGACGTCAAGTCAGCATGGCCTTTATGTCCAGGGCTACACACACGCTACAATGGCCGGTACAATGGGTCGCCAAGCCGCGAGGCGGAGCTAATCCTCCAAAGCCGGTCTCAGTTCGGATTGCAGGCTGCAACCCGCCTGCATGAAGTCGGAGTTGCTAGTAACCGCAGGTCAGCCACACTGCGGTGAATACGTTCCCGGGGCTTGTACACACCGCCCGTCACGTCATGGGAGCCGGTAACACCTGAAGCCGGTGGGCTAACCCGCAAGGGAGGCAGCCGTCGAAGGTGGGACTGGTGACTGGGACGAAGTCGTAACAAGGTAGCCGTAGCGGAAGCTGCGGCTGGATCACCTCCTTTCTAGGGAGTTCTGACCACAGCCTGTGGGCTTGTGGTCCACTCCAAAACAAACAGCACCCCCAGGGTGTGAGCGGCTTTCCTGTCACTCCTCAGTTGTTAAGGTCCGCGCACGGGCCATTAGCTCAGCTGGCTAGAGCACTCCTCTGATAAGGGAGAGGTCTCTGGTTCGAGTCCAGAATGGCCCACCAGAAAATTCGCCGATGGCTCGACGAAGGAGGGTAGAGCAACTGAAAGGGTTGAAGCCTATCGGAGGAAGTGAATAGCCCGGGAGTCGAGGACATAGGCGGAGCTTGTAGGCTCGGCGTATGCCGGGCTTTTTTCTTGGGCCGATTGGGTGCTGGCCGTTGGGGCCAGGCGTTGTCTGCCCCAGAGGCTAGCGGCCGATCGCTAGGATGGTTTGGCACCTTAAAAACTGAACAGGATGGAAAGCGCATCAAGCGTGATTCACGTGAATTAAGCTACTAAGGGCGCACGGTGGATGCCTTGGCGCCAAGAGCCGAAGAAGGGCGTGGAGAGCTGCGATAAGCTTCGGGAAGCTGCCTCAAGCGTTAGACCCGGAGATACCCGAATGGGGAAACCCACCCAGGGGAATGCCTGGGTACCGCTGGCTGAACAAAATAGGCCAGACGGAGGGAACCGGGGGAACTGAAACATCTTAGTACCCCGAGGAAAAGAAACCATTCCCTGAGTAGTGGCGAGCGAAAGGGGAACAGCCCAAACCCATGTAACTCAGTGGTCCAGCGCCTATGTTACATGGGGGTTGTAAGGCTCGGCTGGGTGAGCTGGTAAGCCCAAGGAGTTACAAATCTGGTCCGTAGCCGAAGTGTCTGGGAAGGCACGGCGCAGAGGGTGATACCCCCGTAGGCGAAACGGAACCAGACTCCTGCCGATGACCTTGAGTACCACCGGGCACGCTAATCCGGTGGGAAGCAGGGAGGCCCACCTCCCAAGGCTAAATACTCTTGGCGACCGATAGTGAACAAGTACCGTGAGGGAAAGGTGAAAAGAACCCTTGTTAAGGGAGTGAAAAGAACCTGAAACCGTGTGCCTACAAGCAGTCGGAGGACTATGCCAGGTCCGAGAACTCGCCTTCGGGGCGAGCCGCTGGCAGGTCTGACGGCGTGCCTTTTGGAGCATGAGCCGGCGAGTTACTCTCTGTGGCGCGGTTAAGGGAGGAACACCCGGAGCCATAGCGAAAGCGAGTCTGAAGAGGGCGCACCGCCTGTCTTAGAGGCAGGCAACGTCGCAGGGAGTAGACACGAAACCAGGTGAGCTACCCATGGCCAGGCTGAAGCGGAGGTAAAACTTCGTGGAGGGCCGAACCCACCAATGTTGCAAAATTGGGGGATGAGCTGTGGGTAGAGGTGAAATGCCAAACGAACCTGGAGATAGCTTGTTCTCCCCGAAATAGCTTTAGGGCTAGCGTCACGCGTTTAGTGTTGGAGGTAGAGCACTGGATCGGCTAGGGGGCTTCACCGCTTACCAAACCGAACCAAACTCCGAATGCCAGCACTCCAGAGCGTGGCAGTTGGACTGCGGGAGATGAGTTTCGTAGTCGAGAGGGAAACAGCCCAGACCGCCAGCTAAGGTCCTCAAGTTTAGGCTAAGTGGGAAAGGATGTGGGGTTACCGGGACAGCCAGGAGGTTGGCTTAGAAGCAGCCATCCTTTAAAGAGTGCGTAATAGCTCACTGGTCTAGTGATCCTGCGCCGAAAATGTAACGGGGCTCAAGCCTAACACCGAAGCTGCGGGCCTCGCCTTTGGCGGGGCGGTAGGGGAGCGTTCTGCCCGCGGAGAAGCTCGACCGTAAGGACGGGTGGAGCAGGCAGAAGTGAGAATGCCGGCATGAGTAGCGCAAATCACGTGAGAAACGTGGTCCCCGTAAGTCTAAGGTTTCCGACGGAAGGTTAATCCGCGTCGGGTTAGTCGGGCCTAAGCCGAGGCCGAGAGGCGTAGGCGATGGACATCCGGTTAATATTCCGGAACCGCGTCGGGTTGTTTGAGCGATGGGGGGACGCAGAAGGGTAGGCCAGCCGGGTAATGGTCGTCCCGGTGCCAAGCCCAAAGGGAAGTGAGGACGGCAGGGAAATCCGTCGTCTGATCCTGAAGGGTGATGGCGGTGCCCATAGGGCCACAAGTGGTTGAGCCCATGCTGCCGAGAAAAGCCTCTAGCGAGACCCACGCGCCCGTACCGCAAACCGACACTGGTAGACGGGTAGAGTATACCAAGGGGATCGGGAGAACCCTCGTTAAGGAACTAGGCAAATTGGCTCCGTAACTTCGGGAGAAGGAGCGCCCCGGTAGGGTGATGCCACACACGGTTGAGCCCGAGGGGGTCGCAGAGAAATGGCCCTGCCGACTGTTTAACAAAACCACAGGTCTCTGCTAAAGCGTAAGCTGATGTATAGGGGCTGACGCCTGCCCAGTGCCGGAAGGTTAAGGGGAAGGGTTAGCGCGAACTCCGGTTCGCGCGAAGCTCTGAACCGAAGCCCCGGTGAACGGCGGCCGTAACTATAACGGTCCTAAGGTAGCGAAATTCCTTGTCGGGTAAGTTCCGACCCGCACGAATGGCGTAACGAGTGGGGCACTGTCTCAACGAGGGACCCGGCGAAATTGAAGTACGTGTGAAGATGCGCGTTACCCGCAGCAGGACAAAAAGACCCCGTGGAGCTTTACTGCAGCTTGGTATTGAGTTAGGGTTTAGCTTGTGTAGGATAGCTGGGAGGCTGCGAAGCTGGGGCGCCAGCCTCGGTGGAGCCGTCCTTGAAATACCAGCCTGGCTAAATCTTGGCCCTAACCCGTGTCCGTGATCCGGCACGGGGACAGTGCCAGGTGGGCAGTTTGACTGGGGCAGTCGCCTCCCAAAAGGTAATGGAGGCGCCCAAAGGTTCCCTCAGGCTGAATGGAAACCAGCCGAAGAGTGTAAAGGCATAAGGGAGCTTGACTGCGAGTCCGACAAGACGAGCAGAGTCGAAAGACGGGCTTAGTGATCCCACGGTTCCGGGTGGAAGGGCCGTGGCTTACCGGATAAAAGCTACCCCGGGGATAACAGGCTAGTCTCCCCCAAGAGTCCACATCGACGGGGAGGCTCGGCACCTCGATGTCGGCTCGTCGCATCCTGGGGCTGGAGTAGGTCCCAAGGGTTGGGCTGTTCGCCCATTAAAGCGGCACGCGAGCTGGGTTCAGACCGTCGTGAGACAGGTCGGTCTCTATCCGCTGTGGGCGTAGGGGATTTGAGGGGAGCTGCCCCTAGTACGAGAGGACCGGGGTGGACAGACCTCTGGTGTGCCAGTTGTCGTGCCAACGGCATCGCTGGGTAGCCAAGTCTGGCAGTGATAACCGCTGAAAGCATCTAAGTGGGAAGCACGCCCCAAGATGAGATCCCCCTCCCCTCTGTGGGAATAAGGCCGCAGGTAGACTACCTGCTGGATAGGCGGCAAGTGTAAGCACAGCAATGTGTTCAGCTTAGCCGTACTAATGGCCGAAAGGCTTAATTCACCAGCGTGAATCGCGCCTGCGCCGTACATCCTGTTCAGTTTTTAGGGTGCCAAACCGCCACCACAACGGCATAAAAGGTTCTCTTGGTGACTTTAGCGGAGGGGAAACACCCTGCTCCATCCCGAACCAGGAAGTTAAGCCCTCCAGCGCCGATGGTACTTGGGACGAGAGTCCCTGGGAGAGTAGGTCGTTGCCAGGAGAACCTTTTTTGCATTTCTGCGTATAGAAGGGCAGCACCACATGAGGAGGGAAACACATGTCCGAAGAACAAAGGACACCGGATCAAACCGCTACCGAGCCGACAGGCAGCGAGGTCTTGCAGGAACTGCAAGCGTTGGGGCGGGAACTGGCCGCAACGATCAAAGCCTTGTGGGAAAGCGAAGAGAGTCGCCGCTTGCGCCAAGAGATCGCCGAAGGATTCATGGAATTGGGACGGCAGGTGGATGCCGCCGTCAAAGCTGCCCAGGAGAGCGAGACCGCCCGTCAGTTGGAGGAACAGGTCAAAGAGGCGGTTGAGAAAGCACGTCAGAGCGATCTTCCCCGCCAGGTGGAAGAAGGATTGGTCATGGGGCTGCGCACTTTGAACGAGCAACTTGCCAGAGTGGTCAGCTCCCTGTCAACGGAGAAACCACCGGAATCCCCTCCTGACGACGATACACCGCCTGCGCCGGAAGAATCACCCAACACCTGAGAAGGGCCTTTCCGAAACGCAAGAGCGCAAGGGATCTCTCGGTCCCTTGCGCTCTTGGCGTCTTTCAGCGGTCGTCGTCATCGGAGCGGATGTCGGCCTCCAAAGGTATCTCAATATCTGCAAGAAGGGGAAATCAAGGAGCCGGTTTTGGCTTCGGCGCAACTTGGCGGGCAGAAGAAGGTATGCTATACTCTCAGCACTGAAGGAGACCTCCGATGATCTCGCGGTTGCGGTGGATTTTGGCCGGCGGATTGATATTGAGCCTGATGCTCCGGCCCCCCGGTGGGAAGGAGAAAGGAGCAGCCCAGGCCGCCGACGGACGCCTGGTCTTGGCCTTCTACTATGCCTGGTATGACCGGAAGACCTGGACCTCCGGTCAGACGCCCGATACCCCTCTGGTTCCTTACGCCTCGGCGGACCGCGAAACGATGGCGCGCCACATCGCCCAGGCGCAAAGGGCAGGCATTGATGCCTTTGTGCTGAACTGGTGGGGGAAAGGTAACCAAACGGAAAAGAATCTCATAGCCTTGCTGGAACTGGCTGCCCAAAAAGGGTTCCGTGTGGCCGTAGACTTTGACATCAATTCCCCTTTCATGCACGGTGCAGGCGATTATGCCGATAACCTACGCCATGTGCTGCAGGTTCATGCCGCCCGGCCTGCTTACCTGCGTTATCGCGGCCGCCCGGTGATCTTTTTCTACAACGTTGCCCGCCTTCCCCTGTCTACCTGGCAGAGCATCCGCGCCCAGGTAGACCCAAACCACAACGCCTTGTGGATTGCCGAAGGGGTAGACCTGAAATACCAAGCGATCTTTGACGGACATCACCTTTATAGCATTGCCTGGCCCAATAAAATCCCGCCGTCGCAAACCTTGCCCAAATGGGGCAACCGGTTGCGGCGGTACAACCGCCGACATGGGACCGATAAACTATGGGTAGCTACCGTAATGCCCGGTTATGATGACCGCCGGGTACGTCCTGCCAACGGCTTTGTCCAGCCCCGACAAGGTGGAGATTATTACCGCCGTTGTTGGCAGGCGGCCATTGCCAGCCGCCCGCACTGGGTCGTTATCAACTCCTTCAATGAATGGCCCGAAGGAACCTACATTGAGCCGAGCCAATCTTACGGCGACCTTTACCTCACCCTGACAAGCGAATGGGCCGCCCGATTCAAAGGATCGGCATTGGCCTCCCCGACGGCGATCGAGCCAACGGCCACGCCCCACCTTCCAACGCCGACACCTTCACCTACCCCTACCCCATTGCCCCCACCGCCCACCCCTCGTCCACCGCTCCACCTCCTCAACGACGGTTGGTTCCGGCTCCAACAAGGTCAGGGCCGCCGCTGCGGCTACACCATTTTGGACCTGGGGGTCCTATCCTCCTGGATCCCCTACTGCGATTCGGAAACCGCCGCTGCCGATCTGTTCCTTGCTCATTGAACCTTCCCGATCAACCTCTAAGGAGGCGATATGGAAGTAGAGGAAATCATAGACCGCATCTTGGTAGATGCCGATACGTTGCAACGCCGTGTGGCCGAATTGGGCCGTCAGATCTCGGAGGACTATGCCGGTAAGGACCTGGTCCTGATCTGCATTCTGAAGGGCGGCGTCACCTTTCTGACCGACCTGATGCGCCAGATCACCATTCCCCACGAAATAGATTTCATGGCCATCTCCAGCTACGGCGTCGGGCGACGGGAAAGCAGCGGTGCGGTGCGCCTGATCATGGACCTCAAAATTGACATCACCGGGCGTGACGTTCTCATCGTAGAGGACATTGTGGATACCGGCCAGACGATGGATTACCTGCTGCGGCTCTTCCGGGCCAGGCGGCCGGCCAGCCTGCGGGTTTGCACACTGCTCAGCAAGCCGAGCCGCCGCATCGTGGATGTGCCTTTGGATTACATCGGCTTTGACATCCCCAACGAATTCGTGTTAGGCTACGGCCTGGACCTGGACGAAAAGTATCGCAACCTGCCCTATGTAGCCGTTGTGAAGCAAGATCGTTGAAATCCGGAGAGGCCCAAAATGGATGAACTTTCTTTTGATCGGTCAATCGCCGAGGCGCCACCGCCTGCAGCCAATGCGGTACGCCAATTCATCAGTGGAACATATATCGGGCAACGCGGCTCCTACCGCTTGATCCTCCGCTTGGACCTGCGAGAGCCGATCCCGCACGGCCTGTACCGCCCTCTGAACCTGGTCAGCGGCGACTTTTTCCGCGATGTCGGCGGCGAATGGGACTATCGCTATTCCTTCATCGTCGAGCACCCTTACATCAAATGGGGTGCGGAAGAGACGGTCATCACCGGCACAATGGCCTTCTACCGCAACCTAGAAGCCGTCACCTCCGGCGTGGATCCGTTCACCCGCCAGGTCCTGCGCGTTACCATCCCCGTCTTGACCCCCCACGAACCGGCGGCCACGGCGACCGTACAGATCATCCGCTGGGGGACCTATAAGCAGACCTTCTTGTGCGATAAAACCTCCTCTTTCTTGCGGACCATTGACCTGGAGATTGACCGCATTGACGGAACCGAACTGCCCAAACCCTTCCGCACCGTATCGGTCCGGGAACGACCCGCCGACCTGCCGGACATGGTGTTGGACATCTCCGGGGCGTACCGGCGGGCAGGGTTGGATCTACGCCTCCTTGCCGATACAGAGGTGTTTGCATCCGGCGCGGGCGAAGATGCCAAGTGGGATGAGGACGAATTGCACCATGCCATGCAGTACCACTTTTCCCAATGGAAGAACGAGCCGCAATGGAAGCTTTACCTGCTCATCGCTACCCATTTCAGGCTATACCCCCACAGCCTGGTGACGGGGATCATGTACGACAACCAATACCGCGACGCCGAGGACCCTTACCCGCGGCAAGGAGCGGCGGTCTTTTATTCCACCATGCGGGAGGTATGGAGCAACCTATCTCCCGCCCAATTCGACCGAAATTTTCTCCGAACCTGCGTCCACGAATTAGGCCATGCTCTGAACCTGCTCCACTCCTTTGATAAGGACCGACCCGATTCCCTTTCCTGGATGAACTACCCCTGGCGTTACCCTTACGGCTATAACCTGCCCCCCGGCTGGAACGGCACGCAGCAATTCTGGCAGCAGTGCCGCTTTGAGTTTGACGCCGAGGAGCTCCGTCATCTGCGCCACGACGCCCTGATGGAAGTTATCCCCGGCGGGGCGGCCTTCGGTACGTTGGCCCACGACATCCCTGCCCCTCCGCCTGCTTCGCCCACAAACCTGGCACAAATGCCGGTTGCCCTTTACGTCCGCATCCGTCCGGAACGCTACCTCTTCCATTTTGCGGAACCGATCCACATTGAACTCAAACTCAAAAACCAAAGCAGCGGGCCGATGATCGTCCCCGACATGCTCAACCCCGAATTCGGCTTGTTGGAAATCTACATCCGCGATCCGCGCGGCGCGGTCAGACCGTATCGGCCCCTCTTCAAGGTATGCGGCGAACCGCGCATGACCGAGCTGCCCCCCGGCGAGAAGCTCTTTGAAAGCATCTTGGTTGCCTATGGAGCCGACGGCTTTTACTTTGAGGAGCCGGGCGAGTACCAGATTTGGGCCATCTACACGGCCGGGGGATTGCGGCTCCGCTCCAACGTCCTCCGTATCCGCGTCGCCTATCCCCAAAAGCCCGCCGATGAGGAGATCGCCCTTTATGCCTTTGGCCGCGAGCAGGGCCACGTACTGTATATGCGCGGCGCGGCCCATCTGACTCGGGCCAACGACATGCTCCGCGAAGTGACGGAACGGTTCCCCAACACCAGCTTAGCCCACTACATCCACTATTGCTTTGGCAGCAGCCAAGCCCGCGGCTTCAAAGATCTGATCAAAGGACAGACACAGCCCCCTCAGCTGGAGCAGGCTGCCCAGGAGCTGAGAAAAGCCAGCACCCTTGTCACCATCAACCGGCGAAAGCGTTCCCTGTTGGATAATATCACCCACGGGCGGGCCGTGGACCTGCTGTACCAAGTCTACCGCCAGATGGATGAACCGGAAGAGGCTGCTCCGATCCTGGCCGAAACGGCCCGCTATTTCAAGCGTATGGCGGTCAAAAAAGAGGTAGTCGTCAAGTTCGAGAGCCAAGCCAAAGCCCTCGGCATGAAATAGCGGGGGGTGAACGGGCAGGCTGCCGAACACCTTCCGACATATTGAGTATACGGTGAGGTGATCATGCAACGAAAACAGATCGTCCGGCTTTTGCTCCTTTGCGCTTTTTTGGTCCTGCCCGGCTTGGCCTGGGCGCAGGATGGGACACAGACCCTTGTCATCCAACTCGGCCCCAACGTAGGCCAGAACCAGGGAGTCATTTGGCAAGCAGAGGCGGATTGGCAATTCCCCGGTCAAGAGACGTTGCCCTTTGGCAACTATGTGGGACGGCAAACGGGCCAACTCGCCCAATGCCGCAGCTTCCTCCTCTTCCCCCTGGACGGGCTACCTGCCCAGGCCCAAGTGCAAAGTGCGGTCCTGGAACTTTATGTAGACGATTGGCCCTTTGCCGGGAGCGGCGATATGGGCGTCTATCGGGTGCAGGCTTCCTGGACCGAGCCGTTCACCTGGACGGTGCAGCCGCCGACCGACTCGTCTCCCATCGTCACCCAACGGCTGACTTCAACGCCGGGGTGGACCCTATGGGACATTACTCCCCTGGTGCAAGATTGGGCCGACGGCGCACCCAACTACGGCCTGATGCTGGCAGCTGCCCCCCAACCGGAAACGGAGATCGGTTGGGCTGCGGCAGCCCGCGGGCGTCTGAACGAAGGAGATCCGGGCCTTTTGCCGCGCCTAACCATCACCTACCGTCCCTTCCAGCCCCCGGCGGAGACACCTCCCGTCGTGCCCGAAGCCTCCACCCTTCTCTTGTTGGGGGGAGCCGTCTCTACCTTGTCGCTGTACATCGGCCGGCAACTCCATGCCCGCCGCTCCTGACCGTCGGAGCAACCGGGAGCATAGAAGCGCACAAAACTTGCACTGCAAAGGTACGGTCCGCCGAGGAACGACCGGTTTTCCGGCGGTGAGAACAGAGACCGGGAAGGGTAAATGTACCCGCCGTCGGTGGAACGAACAACCTTGGGGTTGGTCAAAAGCGGCAAGGGGGTTTGGCCTTTGGCAACCCTTTGACAGCAAAAAAGGAAAAGGGTACAATAACGGTGCGCATCCCGCGCCGAACGATTTTACACCGAGGAGTCGCAATGCACAGAAACAGATTCCGGTTTCCGCTCCCGGCGCTGCTGGCGGTCTGCTTGCTGGTCACCGCCTTCATTCCCGCAGATGCCCATGCCCAACAGCAGGTCCATGTCGTCCGGCCGGGGGAAAACCTGTATCGCATTGCCTTGCGTTACGGCACGACGGTACAAGCCATCATGCAAGCCAACGGCCTGCGCAACCCCAACTACATCTGGGTCGGTCAGCGGTTGATCATCCCCACCAAAGGCGGTGGAAGCGGCGGAAGCGGCACAGGAACCCGCGTCCACATCGTCCGCGCCGGGCAAACCCTGGCCCAGATCGCCCGCTACTACGGTACAACGGTGCAGGCCATCGCCCAGGCAAACCGTCTGCGCAACCCCAATTACATCTGGGTCGGACAACGGCTGATCATCCCCGTCGGCGGGCAAAGCAACGGCAGCCTGCGAGGCGGGGGGAACACAACGGGGAGCAGAGTCCACATCGTCCGGCGCGGCGAGAACTTGAGCCGTATCGCCGCCCGCTACGGAACCAGCGTCTGGGCCATCATGCAGGCCAACGGCCTGCGCAACCCCAATTACATCTGGGTCGGTCAGCGGTTGCGCATCCCCGCCGGTGCCGCTGGGCGGAGCGGCGGGAGCAGCGGGGGCGGTGGCGGCAAATGGATTGACGTGGACCTGAGCAGCCAGCGGGTGCGGGCCTATCAGGGCAATACCTTGCTGCGGACGATGATCGTTTCCACCGGCATTGCCCGTTACCCCACGCCCACGGGCCGTTTCAAGATCCTGTCCAAATATCCCAGTGTGACCATGTCCGGACCGGGGTACTACTTACCCGGCGTGCCCCATACCATGTTCTTCTACCGGGGATACGCCCTCCACGGGACCTATTGGCACAACAACTTTGGGACGCCCATGAGCCACGGCTGCATCAACCTGACGCGAAGCGATGCCGCTTGGCTTTACAACTGGGCGCCTGTGGGGACGCCGGTCGTCATCCACCGGTAGCCCCGTGTGGCGCGAAGACGACTTCCGGGTGGACGAGTTGCCGGACGATCTGCAACATGAGCTAAAAGTCTCCATCCGCTTGGCCCGCCGGGCGGGAGAGGCGATCTTGGGGTACTACCGACGGGGCCTGCCGGTGGAACGCAAGGCCGGGGACGAACCCGTCACCCTGGCCGACCGCGTCGCCGACGATCTGATCCGGGCCGGGTTGCGGGATGCTTTCCCGGACGACGGCTTGCTTACCGAGGAATCGGCCGATGACCTCTCGCGGCTGGCTAAGGAACGGGTGTGGATCGTGGACCCGTTGGACGGCACAACCGAGTTCATCACCGAAACGGGCGATTTCGTCGTCCAGGTTGGGCTGGCCGTCGGCGGGGAACCGGTCTTGGGGGTCATCTATCAGCCCACCACCGGTCTGCTGTACCATGCCGCACGGGGGCAGGGGGCCTATCGCCATCAGAACAATCGGAGCGAACGGTTGCATGTTTCGACGACCGCCGACCCACGCCAAATGCGACTGGTGGCCAGCCATGCCCACTACTCCCCTTTGGTCCAAGAGGCGCGGCGCGCGTTGGGTCTGGCCTCCGTCCGGCGCATGGGCAGCGTGGGCCTCAAAGCAGGAATGCTGGCTGCGGGGGAGTGCGATCTCTACCTGGCTACTACGGTAGCCAAGGAGTGGGACCTGTGCGCTCCTCACGCCCTGATCCTGGAAGCGGGGGGCATCCTGACCAACCTCTGCGGCGAACGGGTGAGCTACAACAAGCCCCGTCCGAGCGGTTGCCGCGGTCTCATCGCCAGCAACGGGCAAATCCATGAGCACATCGTCCGGGCATTGGCCCCGCTGGTGGAAAAGATGTACGGCCCGCGGTAGCATGGGGCGAGTGCATCTCCGTTGTCAACCCACACCCACTGCGAAGACGCCGAGGGCGGCGAAAAACCGTGTACAATGACCTGGGCCTTGGAGGGACGATCTGTTCAAGGGGGAAGGCATGTGCGAATGGCTGCGGTCTTTGCTATCCTGGGGGACCGAAATTCTGGTAGCGATCCAAGCCCACAGCAGCGATCTCGTCCTTGTGATCTTTACCCTCTTTACCTTCCTGGGCGAAGAAGAATTTTACCTGTTGGCCCTCCCTTTCGTCCTGTGGTGCATCGACAAAGGGATCGGCAGCAGTCTGACCGCCGTTTCCCTCCTCTCGGTCTGGACCAATGATGCGCTGAAGTATGTCTGTGCCATCCCGCGCCCTACCGATCCCCGCCTGCACATCCCCCATCCCGCGACCACCCCTGCCTTTCCCAGCGGCCATGCCCAAAATGCAATGGTCAACTGGGGCTATGTAGCATATCGCCTCCGCAACCGCGCCTTGTGGGTTGTAGCCGTGATCGCCATCGTCGGCATCGGCCTTTCGCGCTTGGTGCTGGCCGTCCACTATCCCCAAGATGTCATCGGCGGTTGGCTCATCGGCTTGGTCCTCTTGCTCATCTACGCCTGGGCCGAACCCAAACTGCGACCTCTCTTGACCGCCCAGGGGAAGCCGGTGCAACTGGCCCTGGCCGTTGCCGTCCCCCTTGGCCTGATCTTTCTTCATCCCGCCGATACCAACGGCGCGTACCCTGCCCCCGGTGCGGTGACGCCCATGGGGGCGTTGGCCGGGTTCTGGCTGGGGACCGCCATGGAAAATGCCCGGATACGCTTCCGGGTGGAGGGGTCATGGCGGCAACGGGGTCTCCGTCTGGTGCTGGGCCTGATGGTCGTCGCAGGGGTGTATATCGGCCTGAAACTATTGACGCCCGACGGCCTGGCCCCTCTACCGGCGGCGGGGTTGCGATTTGTGCGCTATGCCCTCGTCGGTTGGTCGGCGGCGTTTGTCTGCCCCTGGCTGTTCGTCAAACTGCGGTTGGCAAGCCGGGCGCAAGTCTGAGGGGATGACATGTTCCTTCACCGCCGCAGTCGCGCAAACAGGGGCGACTTGAATCGCCCCTTGGCGGCCTGCCGGATGCGGTTTCAACTGCGATTTTCTTGCGTCACCGGGCCGGATACACGCGCGCATTCGTACCCGATCCGTGGACGGCCCACGATTTTCAAGGAAAAAAAGATTCTGAGGAGGGACAAATGACGATCATCTTGGACGGTTCGGGATTGACCGTTGAAAAGCTGGTGCGCATTGCCCGTTATGGGGAAAAGGTTGAGCTGGCTCCGGACGCCCTGGAGCGGATCAAGGTCTGCCGGGCCATGCTGGAGGAAAAGATCCAAGCCCACGAGATTATGTACGGTGTCAACACCGGCATCGGCGAGTTCTCCGAAGTGGTACTGACCGATGAACAGGTCAGGCAGTTCCAACGCTACCTCGTCTACAACCACGCCGCCGGGATCGGTGAGCCGGTCCCCATTGAATATGTGCGCGGGGCGATGGCAGGGCGGATCAACGTCCATGCCCACGGCAAATCGGGCTGTCGCCCGGAGATCACCCTCACCCTGGTTGAGATGCTGAACAAGGGAGTCACCCCTGTCGTTTGCCAAAAGGGTTCGGTGGGGGCCAGCGGCGACCTGGCCCCTATGTCCCAGATCGCCTTGCTGATGATGGGCGAGGGGGAAGCGTTCTACCGAGGCGAGCGGTTGCCCGGTCGTGTGGCAATGGAGCGGGCGGGGATTCCCATCCCCGGCCTTCAGGCCCGCGACGGCTTGGCGACCATCAACGGCTCCAACCTGCTGACGGCCATGAGTG
>Ga0256914_1000055_pt1 | contig 109112 bp, 105 predicted proteins | sample HulkmetaG_FD_191571 | JGI IMG/M metagenome (GOLD analysis project Ga0256914, IMG submission 191571) | Hydrothermal chimney microbial communities from Main Endeavour vent field at the Juan de Fuca Ridge, Pacific Ocean - Hulk | ecosystem: Environmental > Aquatic > Marine > Hydrothermal vents ...
GTTACCCACACAGTCCATGACAGCCGTGTTAGAGCCGGCACCACCTGTAGCGACACCGCAGTCGCCATAGTCATAGTTATACTCGGCACAGTTCAATACGAGGCCATAGGTGCCGTCGTCACAGTAACCGTCTCCCAGCCATGCCTGGATCTGGGACAAGGACGTGATGTTACCCACACAGTCCATGGCGGTCGCCTGAACTCCACCGCTGCCTAAACAATCTCCATTGTCGTAATTGAACTCGGCACAGTTCAGATCAAGGCCATAGGTGCCGTCGTCACAATAACCGTCTCCTAACCAAGATTGTACTACGTCTCCAGAAGTGATATTGCCTACACAATCTGATACGGTCATGTAAATGGCCGCCGCATTGACGTAGCACACTGAGAAAACGAAAAGGCACACAGCCAGACAAGCAGTCCGCAAACAAGTCAATTTTGTCCCACGTAGCATTATGTCCCTCCTTTTGACTAACTTTTCGGCGAAAAATCGAAACGCCGTAAAAATTGAACCACCACTTTTTACTCCCTAGCCACAGCAAGACAGGCAAATCCTGAGAACCTGTGTTCAAAGGCACTTAGAATAGCACAAAAAATGATACTATAAGGTTATTAAGATTTTTAAAAATTGCCAAAAGACACAGGTTTCTCCTAGAATTTGCCGAGGTTGCCGAACATCCTCAACATGCTCCCTACCTTCTAAGACAGATACCTGCAGTGCCTGGCAAGAAAAGGGCGAAAACCCACGCCTTTCTCTTATGAAGATGGACCTATTTGTCAGCAAATAAAAAAGTGCAATCGAAAAACCACATTTTGATAAAAATTGCACTTTACGTTGTCACATCAATCAGGCTATTCCATTGATACTATTACCTATTTTAATATTTATTGAATAATTTGCAACTGTGATTATCCAATTTGGCTGAATATGTTCAAGTCTTTGCCACAGGTCTTTTGCAACTCCTGCTTGTGCCCTTTTTGCCTTTTCTTCTTCTTTTGAACACAACTCGTATCGCCTCGTCCAACTTAGATACCAGATGAAACTTCATGGCCTCCCTGACCTGTTGAGGAATTTCATCCAGATCGTTGGCATTTCTCTTTGGCAAGATCACCTCCTTGATCTTTGCCCTGTGTGCAGCAAGGATCTTCTCCTTGACACCTCCTACTGGCAAGATCAGGCCCCGGAGTGTGATTTCTCCTGTCATGGCCACATCAGGCCTTACAGGCTTGTCAGTGAAGAGGGAAATAAGTGCTATAGCGATAGTTATACCTGCTGAAGGGCCGTCTTTTGGTATTGCACCAGCAGGTACATGGATATGGACATCCTCGCTCTTAAACACCTCCTGAGGTATATTGAACTCACAGGCCTTTGAACGTACATAGCTAAGGGCGGTCTGGGCAGATTCCTTCATGACATCCCCAAGCTGACCGGTAAGGGTCAGTTTGCCAGAACCAGGCATTCTTGTGGCCTCTATGAAAAGGATGTCGCCTCCAGAAGGTGTCCAGGCAAGACCTGTGGCCACCCCTGGCACTGAGGTACGCTCTGCGATATCGGAAATGAATTTTGGTTTGCCAAGATATTCTTCCAGATTTCTCACCTTAATAACAATCTTCCCCTCATGGCCTGTTGCCACTTGCCTTGCCACTGCCCTACATATGGAGCCAATCTGCCGCTCCAAGTTACGCACCCCAGCCTCTCTGGTATACTCACCTATTATCTTTACGAGTGCCCTCTTCTCTATGACCAGATCCTTTCTAGTGAGGCCATGGGCTTCGAGCTGCCTGGGGATGAGATACCTCTTGGCAATTTCCACCTTTTCCTCCAAGGTGTAGCCAGAAAGCTCCAACACCTCCATCCTGTCGAGAAGGGGGGCAGGAATGGTATCCAGGATATTTGCAGTAGCGATGAAGATCACCTTGGAGAGATCGAATTCAACGCCCAGGTAATGGTCAGTGAACCTGGAATTTTGCTCTGGGTCCAAGACTTCCAGAAGAGCAGAGGCTGGATCTCCCCTGAAATCTGAACCTATCTTGTCTACCTCATCCAACATCATAACCGGATTGTTCACACCTACCTTTCTAAGGCCTTGTATTATCCTGCCAGGCATTGCCCCCACGTAAGTGCGCCTGTGGCCCCTGATCTCTGCCTCGTCCCTTACACCGCCAAGGGCGATCCTATGAAACTTTCTGCCCATGGCCCTGGCGATACTCCTGCCCAAAGAGGTCTTGCCAGTGCCTGGAGGCCCTGCAAAACAAAGTATAGTGCCTTTTGCATCGGGCTTGAGCTTTCTCACAGCCAAAAACTCAATGATGCGTTTTTTTATCTTTTCAAGATCGTAATGGTCTTCATCCAGAATCCTCTGGGCTTCGTCCAGATCGAGATGGTCTTCGGTGGATTCATGCCAGGGAAGCTCCAGGATCCAATCCAGATAGGTCCTGGAAACTGTATATTCCGAAGACGATGGATGCATGCGGGAAAGACGCTCAAGCTCCCTTTCCGCCTCTTTTCTCGCTTCCTCTGGCAGATCCTTGTCCTTGAGCTTCTGCCTAAGTTCTTCTATCTCATCAGGGTGCTCCTCGCCCTCACCAAGCTCCTTCTTGATCGCCTTGAGCTGTTCTCTGAGGAAATATTCCCTTTGGGTCTTGTCCACCTGGTCCCTGACCTGGCTTTGGATCTTATGGCCTAGCTCCAGTATCTCCAGCTGCTCAGACAATATCCTAAGAGCCTTGTTGAGCCTCGCCATGACATCGAGCTCATCCAAGATCTCCTGCTTCTGGGCCAGAGGTATATTGAGATGGCTTATTACTATATCAGCAAGCACCCCAGGGTCGTCCACATTCATTATCACTGCCTTTAGCTCGCTAGGCAGGTTGGGAGAAAGCTCCAGGACCTTTGAAAACACCTGGCGTACGTTTACGATCATGGCTTCCAGAGCCACGCTTTGTGTTACCTGATCTTGTACGGATTCAACCTTTGCTTTGATATAGGGCGTGGTGGAAGTTATCTCCTTTATCCGAACTCTCGTAACTCCTTGAACTACCAGACGCGCATGCCCCTCCTCATTTTTTGCCATCCTGAGGATGAGACCCATTGTTCCCATCTGGTGCAATTTTTCAGGCAGTTCCTCTTCGTTTTCCACTGGACCATCAATCGAAACCACAGCAATGGTCCTGTCGGCGGCAAGCGCATCGTCTATCATCTTGACCAGATGCGGCGGCTCAACGATCCATGGCACGACCATGTGGGGAAAGAGCACCACGTCCTTACTGGGAAGCACAGGTAGCTCCCTGATCGTATTGGGCTGACCTATCTGTTCAGCCTTGTCCTTTATCTCTATTCCATTCTTTATATCCATAACTACTCCTGCATCCAAAGTGGTCTGTTGTTCTTTTGCCTTTTCTTTACTTGACCTTTATGGTCACCTTTTCCGGCCTTTCCTTGCCAAGCCGGACCAACAAAAGGCCATTTTCCAACCGGGCCTCTACCTCTTCTGATGCAACTGAAATGGGTATCCTTATCACCCTTTCGAAGGGCCCGTATTCCACTTCCATTTGAAAAAATCTCTTACTCCTGGTGGCCACTGGAGGTTTCCTATTCCCTGCCACCCTCAAAAACTGACCTTCCATGGCAAGCTCCAGTGTGTCAGCTTCCACTCCTGCCAAATCTGCAACCACATATATGAACTTATCGTCTTCATAGATATCCATGGCTGGCATCCAGGCCATGCCAGGTAACAATGAGGAATGCGGCATCCTGAAAATTTCATCTATCATTTGATGGAAGTCCCGCCTCAGACTCCTCAAATCCTTGGCAACCGTTATCTTGATTACAGGCATAATCTTCCTTCCTTTGCTGATATGAAACTGGCGTTCTTCCCTGCCAGTAAAGATCTCTTGAAAAAATCAAAAAAACCATCTGACTGGATATAGGGTTAAGGATGGGGGCCGTCTAACCTCCAGGGAGCACCCCTTTTTCAGGAAAATAGGTACCCTTACGTCTCGTGACAAGAGGGTGGAGTATGCATTACCTCTTTTTGAGTCCTCGATAAGTTGCCCTGTCCACAAACAAAATCGCCAAAATTTTGCCATGAACAGTTGTCCTTAGCCCATATTTCCCTTGACTCATTGCATCCTTTTGAGTTAAAGAAACGTGTTTTAACTCCTCCTTGCCCTGGTTTGGAACGCCAGGGCCAGAGAAAAGACCGAAAGGGGGCACATAGTATGAAATTGCGCCATTACGAAACCATGTTCCTTCTCCATCCCGAGCTCAGTACCGAGGACCGGGATGACGCTGTTGAAAAATTCTCCAATATCATCACAAAAGACAGTGGCCAAATAGTCAACATTGACAAATGGCCATTAAAAAAACTTGCTTACAAAGTACAAAAACAGACACATGGTTATTATGTGGTGATTGATTTTGGGGCAAAGGGCCATACCATCCAGGAGCTTACAAGGAATTTCAGGCTGGATGAAAGGGTGATGAAATTTATAACCACCAAACTGGATGACGAATTCAACCTGGAAGAAGCGGCCAAGAAGTATGCCCAAAAAGAAGAAAAGAAAGACCAGAGCGAAGAGTCTTCGTCTGAAAGCAGCGAGGGAAAGGAGGAATAGATGCAGCGCCCGCAAAACAGATACAGACGCCGTAGAATTTACGTTCGCAGGAAGATATGCCGTTTTTGTGCAGACAAATCCATTGTGCTTGACTTCAAGGATGCGGATCTACTGAAACATTTTATAACCGAACGTGGAAAGATCCTGCCCAGAAGGGTTACTGGAACTTGTGCCAAACATCAACGCAGGCTCACTAACGCAGTCAAAAAGGCTCGGATAATGGCCCTTATTCCATTCACCTCAGGCCATGCCCTGAAAGATTGATATGCTTCAAGTAATGATGGAGTGAATAAAGAACTGCAAAATGGCCATACTAAGGGCCAGGGAAAATCTGGAACACCAAATTCACTCTTGATTGGGGCTGCGGTGCTCATGCTCCCTAGCCTTTTGCCGAGTTTGAGTTCAGGCCTTCAATTCTTCGCACCAGGACTCGCCGCCTGTTTTTTGGACTCACCCGACAATAGACGCCTAAAGCTTGCAGTCATGACAGGCGTCTTCATCTTTGGGGGTCTGATGTTGGTACTTCTTGGAAGGCCTGAAAGCATGCTGCTTCTAGCTCAAAGTTTTGCCATAGCTGCGATTCTTTTAGTGGCTACCTGGGCTGAAAGGACAGCTCCTGAGGCTTTGATCGCATGTTCCCTGTGCCTTGCGGTGCTGTCTGTAACCATACTCTTTTTGTCCTCTGGTGGACGGCCTTTGGCTGCTTATGATTCGGTGATCCACGAAGTGGCATTACAATTTGACAAGGGAATCGAGATCTACAAGGAGAATGCAGGGGGCCAAGTCCCGGCGCAACTCGATGAGATCATGAGCCAGATAAAGGATACCTTGATTGCCTATTTTCCAGGCATACTGGGTACGCTCTTTGTCTTTCTCAGCCTGGTGAATATCTATGCCTTTTCCACCTGTGGCAAGGCCAGAAGGAATCCCCATGTATTGGGTCCTGAGTTCCAGAGATGGAAGATGCCCCAATGGCTCATCTGGGCATTTATCATTTCTGGATTTGTGGCCCTTTATCCTGGGGAAGGGGTATCCACCTACGGAAAAAATGCAGTTACAATAGTAAGTATTTTCTATCTCTTGCAAGGTTTTGCCGTAATGAGGTTCTTTTTTCAAACAATGAAAACCCCTGCCTTTGTCAGGTGGCTGGTTTATCTATTGATAGGTATCCAGTGGTATGGTCTACTTATGGTAGTATTCACTGGACTGATGGATAACTGGTTTGATTTTCGTCAGCGGCTCGAAAATAATAGAAAAGCCCTTGACGAATAGGAAAATTATTTACACCAACTAATCTTTAAATCGTCTATAAAGTATCTTGGAGGTTTTTCAAAAAAATGGAAGTCATACTGAATGAAAGCATAGACAACCTTGGGAAGGCTGGAGACATTGTAAACGTGGCAAACGGTTATGCCAGGAATTACCTGCTGCCCAAGGGTATTGCCATAATTGCAGACAAAAAAAATCTTTCAAAGATTGAAAAACAGAGGGAAGCTATCCTCAAACGTGCAGCAAAGATGAAAGAGGAGTACGAAGCCTTGGCTTCACAGTTGGCCGCTCTTGACATCGAGATCCCCGTAAAGGTAGGTGAAGAGGAAAAGCTGTACGGCTCCGTAACCAATCTGGACATTGCCAAGACGATTGGCGAAAAGGGCTATGAAATAGACAGAAAGAAAATCATCTTGGAAGAACCCATCAAGAGCCTTGGAGAATACGAGATTCCAGTAAAACTCAGCCCTGACGTAACAGCAACGATAACGGTCAAGGTGGTATCCAGCAACTAAAAGTGGCACTTCGTCAATTCAAGATAAAAAATTTTAAGAAGGACGACTTCAGGATACCTCCACAGAACATCGATGCAGAACAGTGTGTGCTCGGGAGCATCCTGATTGAAGATGGTGCTTTGCTCAAGGTCATAGAGATCCTGAGGCCAGACGATTTTTACAGGGAAAGCCACGGCATCATCTATGGGGCTATGGTGGATCTTTTTGACCGAAATGAACCCCAAGACCTGATAACTGTCCATAACGAACTGGCCAAAAACGGCAAACTGGAGGCGGCAGGCGGCGCAGTCTATCTGGCAGAACTCACCGAGACGGTGCCTGTGGCTTCCAACATCGACTACTATGCCAAGATTGTAAGAGACAAGGCAGTCCTGAGGAAACTCATCCAAAAGAGTTCAGAGATCGCTTCCATGTGCTATGAGGAGGCAGGGGACATAGACGATATACTGGAAAGCGCTGAAAGTGCCATTTTTGAGCTATCCCAGTCCAAGATTAAACAGGCTTTCAACCCGCTCAAAGACGTTCTCAAAAACAGTATAAAACGTGTTGAAGAGCTGTATGAAAAGAAGGAACTCATTACTGGCATACCGTCTGGCTTCACGGAACTCGACAAACTCACAGCAGGCTTTCAGCCCTCTGACCTGGTGATAATTGCTGGCCGTCCTTCTATGGGAAAGACGGCCTTTGCACTCAATATTGCACAACATGCCGCAGTAGAGCATGGAGTTCCTACAGCGATCTTCTCACTCGAGATGTCAAAGGAACAATTGGCCCTGAGAATGCTCTGTTCCGAGGCCATGGTTGACGCCCACAAGGTTCGCACTGGCTTTCTGGGCAAAGAAGACTGGCCTAGGCTCATTACCGCTGCTGGCAATCTATCCCAGGCCCCTATCTTCATTGACGACACACCAGCACTCACTGTACTTGAAATGCGGGCAAAGGCCAGGAGGCTCAAGAGCGACCAGGACATCGGCCTTGTAATCGTGGATTATCTTCAGCTCATGCAGGGACGAGCTGGCACAGAACGGAGGGAGCAGGAGATTTCTGAAATATCACGATCCCTGAAGGCCATGGCCAAAGAATTGAATGTCCCTGTGATAGCCCTTTCCCAGCTTAACCGGAAGGTGGAAGACAGGCCCAACAAAAGACCCCAGATGTCAGATCTGAGAGAATCAGGGGCAATTGAACAAGATGCGGATGTCATAGCCTTTATCTATAGGGATGAAGTCTATAACAGGGCAGAAGACAATCCCAAACGGGGCAAGGCGGAAATCATAGTTGCAAAACAACGAAATGGCCCAACAGGCACTGTGCTCCTTGCCTTCGTAGGCAAATTTTCATCTTTTGGAAATCTTGCAAACGAACAACTCCCAGAAGCTTGATGAAATCATTTCCAGGATTGGACTGGAGACAGGGTACATATTGTCTCCCAAGGTTCAACAAGATCTCCAGCTCTATTTCCAAGAGCTTCAGGCCTGGAACAAAAAAATAAACCTCACTGGCATCAAGGAACTTGGCACCCTGGTGCAGAAACATCTGGGTGATACCTTGCTCCTTCTGGAACACATGCCAAAAGGCGTTCATACAGTGCTTGATATTGGCACCGGTGCTGGCATCCCAGGGATTTTGATGAAGATAATCCGCCCTGAACTGTATATGGTTCTGGCAGAAGGGGTAAAAAAGAAGTGCTCGTTCCTGAAGTTTATTATTGCGAAGCTCGGCCTCAAAGATGTCTTTGTAGAACAAAGACTTATCGGCCCTCAAACTCCTCCAAGGCATCTTCCTGCGCTTGGTTTCGATCTTATAGTCAGCCAGGCCACAGGCTCTTTAAAATGGTTTGTAGAAACTGCCCTTGGGTTTCTAGCCCCAGAGGGATCTATGATCATGCTGAAAGGGCCTTCAGGATGGGAAGAGATAAAAAGCTGTCAGTTTTTTCTGCAACAGGCCGGACTTTCTATCAACACCATTGAAACTAGCCTACCCATTGCAAACCATAAGCGCCTGCTTATCGAATGTAAGTTTAGCAGTCTCTAAAAAAAACCGATTAAAAAAATAGAACTTTACAATACGCATTTATTTGCTATTTTTGTTCTAAAATTTAGAACAATAAGTGTATACATATGGTTAACATATTCGATGGCATAATAACCTCCAAAACCCGCATAAAAATTCTTATGCGCCTTTTCCTCAATCCAGATCAGGAGGCCTATTTGAGGGAACTTTCCAAGGAATTTTCAGCTTCCCCTAGCGTTATAAAGGAAGAGCTTACCAATCTATCCAAAGTGGGCATTTTGTTTCAAAACCGGAAAGGTAGACAGATCTTTTACAGGGCCAACACCAAGCATCCGTTATTTCCAGAGCTGCATTCCATGGTCCAAAAGGCCCTGGGCATGGACCGCATCCTCGATAGCATAATCGCACGCCTGGGAGACCTTAAACAGGCTTTCCTGATTGATGACTATGCAAGAGGAAAGGATACAGGAATCATAGATCTGGTGCTAGTTGGCAATATAGATACAGAAAATCTAGCAGATCTGGTCACAAAAACTGAACGATACATCAAGAGAAAGATTAGAACTCTTGTATTTACCGAGAAAGACTACAAAAAATTTGCCAAAGTTCTTGAAGGCAGGCCAAGACTACTCTTGTGGGAGCGTGAAAAAATAAAAGGGAAAAGTAACTAGGTTTCTGGCTGCGAGCTATCTCAAAGTCAAATGTCCAGACCATATGTCCTTTCACCTAGATGTAAGATGCACTTAAAACAATTGTGGAATAATGCGGAATTTCACCGCTACTTTGCCAATACATCCTGGCTGTTGGCAGAAAAGGGGCTAAGAATGGCTGTAGGGCTTTTTGTGGGCGTCTGGGTGGCAAGGTATCTCGGACCTGCCAGGCTTGGCCTTCTGAGCTATGCACAAAGTTTTGTGGGGCTTTTTGCCGCAATATCCACGCTTGGCCTTGATGGAATAGTTGTCCGTGAACTGGTCAAAGACGGCTCCAGCAGGGATCGCCTTCTTGGTACAGCCTTTTGGCTGAAATTGGCTGGCGCCATCGTACTACTAATCGTCTTGACAGGAGCGACCCGGCTTGTAGCAAATGACAGCCATACCAACCTGCTTATCTTTATAATAGCTTCAGCAACCGTCTTCCAATGCTTCAATGTAATTGATCTTTTCTTCCAGGCCCATGTCCTTTCTAAGTATGCCGTATTTGCCAATTTCATCGCTCTGTTTTTTACATCAATTGTCAAAATTATCCTGATCTTATTAGAAAAACCACTAACATATTTTGCTGCTGTCACACTCTTTGATAGTTTGGTTTTGGCATGCGGCTACCTCTACATGTACTGGTTTACTGGTGTTGATTTCAGACAATGGAAATTTGACAAAGCACTGGCTTACAGATTGCTGCAAGAAAGCTGGCCACTGATCTTTTCCAGCGCCGTATTGATGGTCCAAGCCAGAATCGACCAGGTTATGCTCAAGCAGATAAGCGGAAATGTGGAGACAGGATATTACAGTGTTGCGCTAAGAATCGTCGAAACCTTTGGGGTGATCCCAATAGTTCTCAAAACCTCCCTTTCTCCCTTGATCTTCGAAGCAAAAAAGACCTCATCGGCCCTTTATAGAAAAAGACTAGTAAACTTTTATAAGATAAATTTCCAGATTTTTCTGATTATTGCTATCCCACTTTTTTTGTTCGCAGAAAAGATCGTGGTCTTACTCTATTCACCAGAGTATCAAAGTGCCGGAATACTACTCGCATTAATGGCATTTAGGCTCTTTTTTACCAACATGGGGGTGGCAAGGGGTGTATATATTATTACTGAGAGTCTCTTTAGGTTTTCTCTCTTTACCATGACAATTGGAACTATCGTAAACATAACACTAAACTACTACTGGATAGAAACTTATGGAGGGAAAGGCGCAATATTTGCCACAATCATCTCTTTTGCTGTCACAACCTTTGCCTTGGATGCACTCTACCCCAGAACTAGGGGCAATGTCTGCTTGATGTTCAAGGGAATTAGAAATTTCTATCATCTGAACTGGATCAATGCCGATACGTAATTATTTGAAAAAGAAAAGGATATTTCACAACTATTACCGTCTCTTATGCAACTTAAAGCCATTTTTCACATTTTCTCCCATCCTGTTTTTTAAACAGTACCTCTGGTTTTTCAATCAACACAGGTTACTAAAAAAGATGGGCCCCAATAAGGTGTTTCAGGAAGTGGAATGGTATCCGTGCCTTTTTGATAAAATTACCCATACACCAATCGATCCTGTATATTTTTACCAAGATAGCTGGGCGGCAGGAAAGGTGTTCGAGATGAAGCCGCGCCGCCACGTTGACATAGGCAGTTCAGCAAAGACGATGGGAATCTTGTCCCAGTTTGTGCCTGTAACCATGGTGGATATCAGGCCTATTGGGCTAGCACTTGAAAGCTTGAATTTTGTACAGGCCTCTATTACAGAGCTTCCCTTCAAAGATCAAAGCATAGAATCCCTATCATGTCTGTGCGTTGTTGAGCATATAGGGCTTGGAAGATACGGAGACAAGCTAGACCCTTACGGCAGTGAAAAGGCGATTATGGAGCTTAAAAGGGTCCTGGCTCGAGGAGGATATCTTCTCATCTCCCTACCAGTGGATAAAAAAAACAAGATATATTTTAACGCTCACAGGGCCTTTTCTTACGACTACATTCGAGAGCTTTTTAGTGGCCTAGATCTTGTGGAAGAAAAATTTCAATATGGCCCGAAAATGTATCCAACCTATATGCCCGAAAAGGGTTTTGGGACAGGGATGTTTATGTTGAGGAAAAAAGATGTTTGTTACAATGCCTTTTTGGAAAAAATACGTAAGAAATATATCGCTAAGGATATTTCATCTTATAGAAAACAATAATAATAGCAACTTTGACACCAATGGTGAAAAGACATTTATCAAAAATCTCTTCGCATATTTTGCAAAAGAGAAGGGGAAAAATAGAAAGATTTTCGACATAGGCGCAAATAAGGGAAACTATACTGCAATGATCCAAAAAAGATGCCTCGCTACTGGAGTCAACAGTGAGTGCCACCTTTTCGAACCATTACCTGCATGTTTTGAGATTCTAAGGCATAAATTCCAAGTAAGCGATGTTGTCTTAAACTGCTTTGCAGCCTCTGACCGGGAAGGCACAGCTACCATCTATTTTGATGAAAAAACAAGCAGTCTTGCATCGCTTTATAGGCGGGACTTGGATCTTTTTGATATCCATTTGAACCAATCTCAAAAAATAAAGCTTAGGAGAATGGATAAATATATTGTAGAGCACAATATAATTCATATCGATCTAGTAAAAATAGATGTAGAGGGACATGAACTTAAAGTTCTCCAAGGGTTTGGGGACTATTTGAATGGGCGTTTCATCGATTTCATACAGTTCGAATACGGGGGGAGCAATCTCGATTCTAATACTAGCCTGAGGCAGATGTACAAGCTCTTGTTAACGCGGGGCTTCATACTCGCCAAGATGATGCCTAAAGGGCTGGAAGTACGCGACTATGCCCCATTTATGGAGCATTTCTGCTATTCTAACTATGTTGCAGTTTCCGAAAGGGTAATAGGGGTGTGTTGATCTTTTTAGCCAACGGAAAGTTAGGGAACCAGATATTTCAATATCTCTTTCTTAAAAAACTAAAAAAAGAAGGTGAGCTGATCCTTACCTCAGGGTTTGAAGAGCTCAAAACTGTGTTTGAGATAGATGACCTAATCAATATAAATATCGGTAGTGGGATACTAAAAAACTATTTGCTCAGAATGGCTAGGCCTTTTACTGCATCTATTGTTGAAAAGGGCCTGATCAACGGTGTCAGGATAATCAGGGAAGACCTGCCCAGTGGGTTCAGCCGGGAAAGCAATGCCTTCCGTTATAGAAAGGGCAAGTTGAAAAAAGTAACCTTCATATATCCAGGTTTTTTTCAGAGCGAAGCCTTTTTCAACCCAGAAGATGCCTATAAGCTAAAGATACGAAGACAATACATAGATGCTGCAAGGACACTACTGGCTGATGTCCCTGCTTCAGTGCATCGGGTTTTTGTCCACATCCGAAGGGGTGATTATGCCTGTTACACTGTCATGGGGAAAAGTGTTATGCTTCCTCTTTCGTATTTCAAAGAACAAATAAACTACTTCACCAAGGTCAAAAAAAACCCCTTTTTTATCTTTTTCAGTGATGATCCAAAATTTGTAGAAAAGGCATTTAGCTATTTGGACAATAAACTCATATCTACCAGATGCCACTTTGGCACAGATCTGGCCGCAATGACTATGTGCCACAGCGCTATACTCAGCCCGAGCAGCTTTGGGTGGTGGGGGGCCTACCTGATGAAAAACCGAGATACTATTATAGCGCCCAAGTATTGGTTGGGATTTGCCTCAGGCATCGAATATCATAAAGGCAGCCTTCCCAATTTTGTAAGGCCGGTAGAGGTAAAATGACCCCTGCCCCTATAGCCCTCTTCACCTATAATCGCCCTGAGCATACGAGACAAACCTTAGAGGCGCTCAAAAAAAACAGCCTGGCCAAGGCAAGCCATCTCTTTATCTTTTCAGATGGGCCAAAGAGTCCACTGGATGAAGAGCTTGTAAAGGAGGTCAGAAACCATATCAGAAACATCGACGGCTTCAAAGAAATCACCACAATTGAAAGGGATGAAAACCGCGGGCTTGCAAGTTCCATCACAGATGGCGTTACAAGGCTTGTTGATGAATGTGGCCGTGTAATAGTCTTAGAAGACGACATGATCACCAGCCCTGCCTTTTTGACGTTTATGAACTCGGCACTTGAATACTTCAAGCTAAAAAAACGGGTCTGGCACATAAGCGGATGGAACTATCCAATTGACCCAACAGGGCTTCCAGATACCTTTTTGTGGCGGGTCATGAACTGCTGGGGCTGGGCAACATGGGCTGACAGGTGGCAATTTTATGAAAAGGACACAAAGACTCTCATCAACAACTTTACCAAGCAGGACATCTACCGATTCAACCTGGACGGATGTGAGGATTTCTGGGGCCAGGTGCTGGCAAACCGCAGTGGGGCAATAAACACGTGGGCCATTTACTGGTATGCCACCATATTTTTGAACCAGGGGCTTTGCCTTAACCCTGCATGGAGTTATGTAAAAAACATAGGCCTTGATGGAAGCGGCATACATTGCGGAAATGACCCTAGCCTCAATAGACGGCGCCTCAACACCAAGACACATGTCAGGTTTCCTAAAAAACTGGAAGAAGATAAAGAGGCTCTAAAGGCAATAAAGAAATATTTTTCATCGAGAAAGCGCCCCCTTCTTACCCGCATAGTCAATAAACTTTCCAAGACCTTGACACAAAGGGTAAGGCCCCGATGAAGCTTCTCCTTTTAAATAGCGTCGACACCCAAGGAGGTGCAGCAAGGGCTGCCTACCGTCTCCACAAGGCCCTTTTGGATCTTGGTATCTCTTCACAAATGCTTGTACAAAGAAGGCTTGGCCAAGACCCGACAGTACACGGGCCATGCTCTAAACTGGACAGGGCCCTGTCATTAATTAGGCCTTATTTAGACCGCCTGCCGCTTCGCTTATATAACAAAAAAAGTGGCAAGCCACTCTTCTGTCCTGCCTGGCTTCCAGACTTCAACCTAAGGGCCATAAAGCGGATAGACCCTGACATTGTCCATCTCCACTGGATCTGTGATGGCTTTTTGAGAATAGAGACGATAAGAAGATTGAAGACGCCAGTTGTTTGGACATTGCACGACATGTGGCCCTTTACTGGAGGCTGCCATTACGATTCAGGATGCGGCAGATATGAAAGCTCCTGTGGCCCTTGCCCCAAGCTTGGCACCGAGACCCAGAAAGACTTGTCCCATTGGATATGGAAAAGAAAGGAAAAGGCCTTTAAAACCCTGAATCTGACTGTGGTTGCACCAAGCAGGTGGCTTGGGGCATGTGCCTTAAGAAGTTCTCTTTTCAGGAAAAAGCGCATCGAGGTGATTCCAAATGGCCTCGACCTTAACACCTTCCGGCCCGTTGACAAACTCGAGGCCAGGAAGATACTCGGCCTTCCAACTGAGAAGAGATTGATCCTTTTTGGGGCAGAAGCTGCCACACAGGACAGGCGAAAGGGCGTCCACATCCTCTTTCCAGCCCTTGAACACCTTGCTACAACCAGCGCCAGAAAGGATATGGAGCTGATGGTTTTCGGAGCGTTTGGGCCTCCTGAGACTAACCCAGAACCAGGCATGAAAAGCCACTATCTTGGCAGATTTCACGACGACATCAGCCTTTGCCTACTTTATTCTGCAGCAGACGTTTTTGTTGCCCCATCCATGCAGGAAAATCTTTCCAACACGGTAATGGAAGCCATGGCCTGTGGCACACCCTGTGTCGCCTTTGAAATTGGGGGCATGCCTGATCTCATAGATCAAACGAAAAACGGCTACCTTGCAAAACCTTTTTCCAAGACAGACCTTTCAGCCGGGATCAAATGGATCCTGAATTATCCGGAACCCTACAGGCTTTGTGATAGTGCCAGAAAAAAGGCTGAAAGGTGTTTTAACGTGCATGCCACTGCAAAAAAATACATTGCCTTATACAGTGAACTACTAGGAAACGTGAATCCTAAAGGATAATCAGAAGGTATCTGTTGAAGAAAAAAGTTGCGTTAATCACTGGAATAACAGGCCAAGACGGCGCATATCTTGCCGAATTTCTTATTGGCAAGGGATATATCGTCCATGGCATAAAAAGGCGCGCCTCCCTCTTTAATACCGAAAGGATAGATCATCTCTACCAGGACCCGCATACTCCCGACAGAAGGCTCATCCTTCACTATGGAGACTTGACAGATTCAACAAACCTCATCCGCATCCTCAAGAAGGTACAGCCTGATGAACTTTACAACCTTGCTGCCCAAAGCCATGTGGCAGTATCCTTTGAATGCCCAGAATACACGGCGAACGCCGACGCTCTGGGCACATTGAGGCTGCTCGAGGCGATTCGCATCCTGGACCTAAAGAAAAAGACCAGGTTCTATCAGGCCTCAACCTCTGAACTATTTGGCAAGGTGTCAAAGACTCCCCAAAATGAAGAAACACCCTTTTATCCCCGATCACCCTATGGTGTGGCAAAACTATATGCCTACTGGATCACGGTAAACTACAGAGAGGCATATGGTATTTATGGTGCAAATGGCATCTTGTTCAACCATGAATCTCCCTTGAGGGGCGAAACCTTTGTAAGCAGAAAGATAACAAGGGCCGTAGCCAGAATCTGCCTCGGACTCCAAGATTGTCTCTACCTTGGGAACCTTGATGCAAGGCGTGACTGGGGCCACGCAAAGGATTTTGTGGAGGCCCAGTGGAGGATATTGCAGCATCCCGAACCAGACGACTTTGTAATTGCTACAGGCAAACAACATTCTGTAAGGCAATTTTGCGAAAAGGCGTTTGGCGTGGCTGGAGTGACCATTCAGTGGGAAGGCGCAGGAGACCAAGAAAAGGGCAAGGTATTGTCCATAAGAGATTGCCCTTTCGTTTCTCATTCGGAGGTGAAAATCAGACCTGGTGATGTCATCATTGCCATTGACAAGCGCTATTTTCGGCCTTCTGAGGTGAATACCCTCGTAGGAGACGCCTCCAAGGCCAAGAGGATATTGGGCTGGAGCCCTCGCATCAACTTTGGAGAAATGGTGGAAGAGATGGTTCGTTCCGACTTCAATCTTGCCCTCAAGGATAAGTTATGTAAAAGCGCTGGCTTCAGGATCTTGAACCAAAATGAATAGAGACAGAACATCCCTCGACAGGCCTGCCGTTTCCATTGTAGTGGCCAGCAAGAATGCAGCATCGACACTGCAACGATGCATCGACTCCATTACAAGGCAGACATATCCCTGCTGGGAGATGATCGTGATTGATGGAGACTCCACTGATGAAACCGTGGAGATCATAAAGGCAAACAGTAAAAATATCGCATACTGGGAATCAAGGCCAGACAGGGGTATTGCACACGCCTGGAACAAGGCCTTGAAACAATTAACGGGAGACTGGGCCTTGTTTCTCGGGGCAGATGACGTGCTTGAAGACAGGTTTGTACTTGAAAACGTAGCATCCTTGCTCAAACAGGCATCAAGGCATGGCAAAAGGGTTGTCTATGGCAAAATAGTCCTCACCGGCGCAGATGGCAGGGCAATGAGCGTCATGGGACAACCGTGGGACATCATTAAAAAGGATTTTTTTATGGAAAAAGACCTGATCCCTCATCCTGCATGTTTCCACCACACCAGTGTCTTCCATGACTACGGCCCCTTTGATGAAGACTTTCATATTGCAATGGACTATGAATTTCTCATAAGGGTATTAAAGACAGAAGAGCCGCTCTTTATGGACATGATCGTATCAAAAATGAGCTTTGGTGGCTTGAGCCACCACCCGAGCACCTTGTTGAAAATGCATAGGGAATCCCATGCAGCGCTGCTTAAACATGGCCTAAGATCAAGAACTGTAAGGTTCAGGATCAACCAGGTGGCTTACCATATCCTGAGTGCCGTCATGGCCACGGCAGGAGAAAAGGCCGCCAGGTGGTATCTTGACGTCTTACGTATCATTTCTGGCAAACCAAGGACCTGGACAATAAATGATTAGCGTTATCGTTCCCACTTACAACCGCCCCCACCTGATCCGGTCCTCTGTAGAAAGCATCCTTGACCAGACTGTCCAGGATGTGGAAGTCATCATAGTAGATGGATCAACTGATGAGCTCACCCGACATTTAATGGAACGGATAAAAGACCGGCGCATCAGTTACAAAAAAGTAAAGAACAGATCTGCAGCCTGTTCCAGAAATATAGGCCTTGACATGGCTAAAGGGAAATTCATCGCATTTAACGACGACGATGATATCTGGTTGCCCCAGAAGCTCCAGCACCAACTGGATTTTCTAAGTGATCATCCTGGTTGCCACCTATGTTTTTGTTCCTTTGAGAAAAACACAGGGGGAAAGAAAAAGATCATCCCAGGCCAGGATATAGAGCCAGGCTGCCGCCCCCTTTTCCAAAAGTTACTTTTTAAAAACTTTGTGGGGCTTCCCACATTACTCTTTGACCAAAGCATCTCAAAAGGACTCAGGTTTGATGAAACACTTACATGCCTGGAGGACTGGGATTTCATACTTTCACTTACTCGGCGAAACAGGCTTGGCTACCTGAATGAAGCCTTGGTGCTTGCCAGGGATACCCCTGGCAGTGTCAACAAATCTTCCTATGCAAGAAAGGCTGCATCGTACAAAAGGATATATTCAAAATACCGCTCAGAAATCCACAAGGACTACAAGATCCAGGCCAAACATCTCCTCAGTATTGGATCCAACCTTGTCCTTTCAGGCGAGCAAACCAAAGGGCAACGATATATCTTGAGGGCTGCAAAACTAAACCCACTATCCCCTATCATGTGGCTTGCCTTCTTTTCCTCCTGTTTTGGCACCACTGTGTACCAACACATATTTAGCTTATTTGAAAAGATTACACACCGGGAGCCATAAGATGGCCGAGACCTGCTCGATTTGCATAGCCAATTACAACGGTGAAAAGACCCTTCATGATTGCCTGAGCTCTGTTGAACGGCAAGACACCTGCCTAGATATGGAGATAATCGTCCACGACGATGCATCCACTGACAGGTCTTTGGAGATAGTACGGGGCTTTCCTGGCGTCAAGCTCATACGTAGCAACAAAAATGTGGGCTTCTGCAGAAGCAACAACAGGATGGCCAAAATAGCCAACGGGGATTTTTTTCTATTCCTGAACAATGATGCATGGCTTGCAAAGGACTCCATCCAGCTACTTTATGACAGATCGCGGCAAAACGGGCACAAGGCAATCCTTGGTTTGCCCCAATATGATGCATCCACCAAGCAACTCCTAGACCTTGGGTACCGCCTGGATTTCTTTTTAAATCCTATATGGAATAAGAAAAAGGACAAAATCTGTTATGTCTCTGGTGCCTGCATGTGGGTGCCAAGGGCCGCATGGGAACACGTAGGAGGATTCCCCGACTTTTTTGGCTCTGTAGGAGAAGATCTCTATCTGTGCCTTACTGCAAGGCTTCTTGGCTACAAGGTTGGTATGGAATACGCATCAAAATTCTTTCACCACGTGGGCCAAAGCCTTGGAGGGGGAAACATCGGCCACACAAAAGGGCTTTCCACCACATACAGGAGGCGCTTTTTAAGTGAAAGAAACAGGCTTTTTGTCATGTATCTCACCTATCCTCTACCTGCACTTGCGGTAATACTGCCATGCCACCTCATGATTATCTTGGCGGAAGGAACTCTTCTGTCCCTGTTGCGATCTGACCCAAGGTGCCTCAAACAGATCTACCTAAAGGCCGTGGGCCAATTTTTCAAATCATTACCCTCACTGAAGGGGAAAAGAAGAGATATTCAGCAAAAAAGGAGGACTGGAATCAAGACCTTCTTCAACGGCTTTATCCCATCGTACTATAAGATCGTATTACTATTCAGGTATGGCCTACCAAGGCTCAAATAGGGTTCTTCCAGCAAAAGAGTAACCGCAAAGATATGGCCATGAAAATACATGTACGAAAATTACATTTCCATGCCTGGCAGTGGCAGATACAGGATTGGCCGTGACCGTTTTTTTGAGGTAGCCCCAGGGAGAAGGGCAAGAAGACTCAAAGCGGGTTCGTTCAGGCGTGAGGCGCAGGACGCAGGGGATGGCTTTGAGGCAGACGTCGGGAACAAGCCATAGAGATTCTTTTGGCTTGAGCGGAGCCAATGGAAATCAAGTCCAGCCAGGCGAAGCAAGCCCCTAGAAGCCCCAGGGCCTTTTTTCTTCTTAGAAAGGCTTTGCCTTGACTCTTTCTTATATCCCGTGCATCTTCTATTGACGACTTAAGAGGTGTGACCGATCTCACTTTTATGTACCCATCTGCTGGAAAAACCTGAAAATAATAACAACGCCCTAAATTACCACCTATTTCTTGCCCTTTCTCAAGAGTGTTTCCACCCTTTTCACCACCTTTTCTGGAGTTATTTCCTTAAGACACTCTGGAGGATGCTCACTGCATTTTATGCGAGCCCTTTTCGACTTGAAAGGATAATCGAGACACGGGGCACAAACGATGGAAGGCTTTAGAAAATGTGCATTCCTGCCATGGGGGGCTGTGCGGGTCCAGTCAGTAGGACCAAAGATTCCAAGAACAGGGGTTTCTACAGCTGCCGCTACATGCATGAGGCCTGAATCATTGCTCAACATGAATCGACATTTTGCAATCAATGCAGCCGTCACCTGAAAGGGTGTATCCACAATCAGGGCCTTTTCCGGACTTGACATCTTCAACAACCTCTTCTTGAGATGGTTTTCTTCAGGACCGCCAAATATCAATGCCTTAGAAAAATGGCCCTTTCCAACAAGCCTTTCAATCGTTCTTGCAAAGTATTCCTGGGGCCATCTCTTCCCCACTATGGGTCCAGAACCTGGATGAATTCCCAAAAGATCCGTTCCAGTCAAGCCATAGGACTTGAGAAAATCAGCAGCAGCCCTTTTGGATTCCTGGGATATTTCCACCTTGCAGCCCCTGTGCACCTTGTGTGGCTCCGCTCCGAGGCCATCTAGTAGGTTCAGGTTCTGTTGGACGTCATGCAACCCTTGGACAGCACCTATCTTAACATTGGAAAGAAACGCAAAGGGCGAAGAGCAACAGGGATAGGAATGAATCACCCTCTTTTTGGCCCCTATGACAAAGGGCAAGAGGTGAAACTCCGACCTGTTTGAAGGGAAACAGGCCACACTAAAACAATAGCGTATTTGCCTTAATCTTCTAACAAGTGCCATCTTCTGGATTAGTGATTGCGGCAGGACAAAACGGTGATCTATCCCCTTTTCATCCATTAGCAGGGATGCCATTGCCTCGTTGCCAAAAAGTATGTCCACCTTGTAGCTGGCTTGGGCTGCTATACTCCTTATGAGAGGGATCTGAAGGATGGTATTGCCAATACCTGATACCGAAATGATGAGTATCTTCTTTTTTTCCAGTCCAAAGGCCATGTTGATAGAGACGACCTGAAACTAATCCTCTGGAATGGAACCTTCCACCCTGTCAAATCTCATCTGGGTGATCTGTTCGGAAATGAGCCCCATGAGAAAGATCATGATGCCTGTACTCATCAGGAGGGCAGACATATTGGTAAACCTGTGAGATGTGAAAAACGTGTAACCATAATAGCATGTGCCAACCGTTAAGAATAACAAGCTCACAGGAAGAAATATTCTCAGGGGCGAAAAGAGGGTTGCAATCCTGATGATGATAAGGAGAAAGCGACTGCCATCCCGAATGACCCTGATCTTGCTCTTACCTACTCGTTTGTGCGCCACTACAGGAACATAGTGGATTGTAAGACCGCTTCTTAAATATGCCAGGGTACTGGTGGTGGGGTAGGAAAACGTGTTTGGAAACAGGTAAAGGTAATTTAGTACTGTCTTGCGCCTGAATACCCTAAACCCAGATGTCAAGTCCTGGATGGGAAACTTTCCCACATAAGAAGCCAGCCTGTTGTAAAACCAGTTGGCCATCCTTCTGCCAAATGATGCCTGGCTCTCGCTGCTCCTTGCCCCCACCACAAGATCATACTTGTCCGCTTCTTCTAGGAGTTTTCTGATGTCCTTGGGGTCATGCTGTCCATCTCCATCCATCACCACCACGAGATCCCCACTCGCCCTTCTTATTCCTGTCTTGACTGCTGCGCCATTGCCGATGTTGTAAGGATGTCTTACCACTTTGGCCCCAGCCCTCTCAGCATGTTCGGCTGTGTGATCGGTACTGCCATCATCCACTACAATAATTTCGAAGTCTGGATATAACTCGCGAATCTTCGATACGGTCAAACCAACCACAGGTTCTTCGTTATATGCTGGGATAACCACCGATACACTTTTATTTTGCAGAATGCGCGGAGACAATGGAATCTTAAGAAATGGGGCTGACTTGTCTCAAGATAACTTCAGGATTTCATATCTGATGAAATCGAGGAAAGGTGATTCAGGCTTGAGATCAAGATATTTGCTGTAGGCTTCAAGTGCCTCCTTTTTCTTGCCCTTTTCGGACAGGACCCTAGCCTTGTCTATTAGCGCTACTGCCTCAAAACCCCTGTTGGCATCTCCTGCCTTTATGTAGTCGCTCAGGGCCTTGTCCAGATTCTTCTCCTCTTCAAGGGCATATCCGTGCCCCATGAGAGCCGTATCCAACAAAGCGCCTTCATATTCAGAGACGCAAGAGTCGAAGGTGCCTGACGCAGCCTTCCAATCCCCTTTTTCCAGATAGGCCTGCCCAAGCAGCAGTTTTGCGAGGCGAGCTGCGCTCGTGTGTGAAAATCTGGCTGTCAAGTCTTTGAGCTCCTTTATCCTTCCGTCAATATCCGACTTGGACATGGCTATACCCAGATGATATGAAGCAGACTCTTCCTGTCTGGTTGTATAGTAGGAATATCCGCTCCAAAGGGACACGCTAAGGACGATTATGGCCAAAGAAACAAGTATTTGTTTGTAATTTTCCTTAAGGGGCCCTCTCAACCACTCTGGCACATCTGCCAGAAGCTCATCCAACTTGTCTCTCTCCTCCCCTTGTCCCCCTGTATCCTGGGCCTGTTGACCCAATTCATCAGCAACATTCTTTTCTTTTTCACTCATTGTACATTACCCTCATTATTTCTTTCCAAAAAAATCGTCCCATTTGAAGATCAACGGCTTCGCATCGGCCTTGAGTTCACCAGAATCCTTCACTTCGCCTACAAAGATCTCGTGATCTCCTGCAGGGAAAATATCCTTTACTTCACACTCGAGATATGCAAAGGCATCCTTTAAGATAGGGGAGCCATGAAGGCCATTTTCATATTCTATCCCCTTGAACTTATCGGTTTTTCTGCCGCTTTTGAAACCAAAGTGTTTTGCCAGATCCATGGCGCTGTCTGGCAATGCATTTATGCAAAAAAAGCCCGACTCCTTCACCAGTCCATATGTGAATCTCGGCGGCGCTATAGAAACTGCTATAAGCCTAGGCTTGAAAGATACCTGAGTCGCCCATGCCACTGTCATGCCATTTATTCTCTCCCCAGCCCGCACCGTCACTATACACACCCCTGTTGGAACTGCTTTAGTTATTAGGCTTTGCATATCTGCATTCCCCTCACTTAAGGATAGTTTTCTTAATAATTAGCAGGATACATTATGGAATTCAACAGCAGGTGCCAAGGCAGGTCAAGTAAAACGTATGTCATAAACCCTTCTTGCCACCTACTTTGCATATTTGGCACACCTCACATATCTAGGCAGCCATAGATAGTGTGAAATTTGCCTTTTTGAAAAGATTTTTTAGTTGCTTGGATACGAATATTGGTCTTGACACATGAGACAAAATAGTTAATAGGTAGCTTGCCACGGGGCGGTGTAGCTCAGCTGGTCAGAGCATGCGGCTCATATCCGCAGCGTCCGGGGTTCAAGTCCCTGCACCGCCACCATCTATCTTTTTTCATCCCTTTGCCACAGATGAGTCGCAGCTAACTTCAATTACTTATGCCTACCCATACATGCCATCTATTGCTAGGTTCGCCGTGCCGGCCTCGTAAAATGCCAGCCTCCTCTTATCCATTTAAATCGTTATCTTTTTATGTTAAAAATCAGCCTTCAAGATCCGTAATCAAATGACATCTGGAGTACATTTAAGCACATGAAACTCTTCCTCACAGTTATTGGCGTTATGATGGTGATTGAGGGCATTCCCTATTTCGCATGCCCTGAAAAGATGAAATCGGTGCTGAGGCAGATACTGGAGATGGAGCCCGAAACCCTCAGGTTCATGGGTCTGCTCGCCATGCTCATGGGCCTCCTCCTCTGCTATATAGCCCAGAGGACAGGGCTATTTTCATGAGCCACGACTTCCATATATCGAAGTACGACTATCACCTCCCCCTGGAACAAATCGCCCAATATCCGGTTGAAGACAGGGACGCATCCAGGCTCCTTGTCCTTGACCGCAAAACTGGCACAGTCTCACATGAACGATTCAGTTCTATCTTACAATTTCTTTCCCAGGGCGACTGCCTTGTAATAAATAATAGCAAAGTGTTTCCTGCCAGAATCAAAGGCAGAAAGGCAACTGGAGGTAAGATAGAGTTCTTTCTTCTCCACTACCCTAAAGTGACTGGCCAAAGAGGCCGGGCCAAGGCACTCTCCCTATATAAAAGCTCTAAGCCAGTAAAGGCAGGCCAGGTGTTTGACATTTGCCCAGGCCTTGAAATCAAGGTGTCTGAGACATTGGGAAACGGCCATCTTCTTTTGGATCTCTCCTATAAGGCAAGCATAGACGAGGCACTGAAAAAGGCAGGAAAGATGCCCCTTCCTCCTTACATAAAGAGGGAGCCAGATACCCTCGATACTGAGCGCTACCAGACAGTTTATGCCTCCTCTACCGGTTCAGTAGCCGCCCCTACTGCCGGGCTCCATTTCACCAAGGGTCTGATGGAAAAGGCCAAAAGGATAGGCATTAGGGTGGCATCAATCACCCTCCATGTGGGGTATGGCACCTTTGCCCCAATACGGGGTGAAGACATCAGGGACCACAAGATCCACTCAGAATGGGTTGAAATCGACGAAGAGGCTGCTGCTGCCATACAAGAAACCCGAGATGCTGGAAGACGTGTTGTAGCTGTTGGGACCACCTCTGTAAGAAGCCTTGAATTCGTACGGCAAAGGTGTGGCAAAATAAAGAAATTCTCTGGAGAATGCGACCTCTATATCGTGCCTGGCCATAGATTCTTGGCAACAGACGCCTTGATAACCAATTTCCATCTTCCGCGGTCTTCCCTGCTGGTGCTGGTCTGTGCCTTTGCTGGAAGAAAGAGGATACTTTCCGCCTATCGGGAGGCTGTCAAGAAGGGCTATCGGTTTTACAGTTATGGCGACGCCATGCTTATCATCTAAAAAGGTCGAGATTCTGGTACGTTCCGTGTCAACAAGCCGTCCGGGCCATGTCCCTTCCCTCCAAAAATCAGGCTAGGGCAGTTGCATTAAAGCAGGTTTGTGATAATTTTGGACTTTGAATAACAATTCATTTGATCCATCTTCAAACTCCTTTTTTACTTCCGTCTTCAAAGGAGGACATCTCAATGAGCCAGAAAATTGTAGTAGTTGGAGCAGTAGCTGCAGGGCCTAAATCTGCTTGCCGGGCAAGACGCCTTCTTCCAGACGCAGAGATCACCCTGCTCGACCAGGATGATCTCATCTCCTATGGAGGTTGCGGCATCCCCTATTTTGTCTCAGGAGACGTATCAGACGAGAAAGAACTCCGGTCCACCAGTTTTCACATGGTCAGGGACGCCCGCTTCTTCAAGGAGGCCAAGGGTGTTGAGGTAAGAACACTTACGCGAGCCGTCTCCATTGACCGCAAGGAAAAGGTTGTACACGTAGAAAATGTTGAGAGCGGGGAGAAGGGCCAGATCCCTTACGATCAATTAGTTTTGGCCACAGGCAGCAGGCCAAACATGATCCCAATACCAGGACGTGATCTAAAGGGGGTCTTTACCATAAGCAGTCTACACAAAGCCATTGCCATCAAGGACCTCTTGGCCCAGGGCAAGGTGGGAAAGGCCGTTGTCATTGGCGGAGGTGCCATAGGCATAGAGATGGCAGAATCCCTAGCCGATCTCTGGGGAGTGGAAACAAAGATCGTCGAATTCATGCCCCAGATCCTGCCAAGGATCGTTGATACCACCATTGCCTCCATGGTACAGCAACATCTCAAGGAAAACGGGGTGGATGTCTTCACCAGCGAGGCGGCCCAGAGGTTCGAGGGCAACGACCAAGGCTGGGTAACCAAAGTCGTCACCAACAAAAGGGAACTGGAATGTGACTTGGTAATAGTGGCTGCTGGTGTGAGGCCAAGGGGAGAACTGGCCAAAGAGGCCGGACTTGAGGTCTCCCCCATGGGCGCCATAGTGGTGAACCAGCGAATGCAGACATCCGACCCGTCCATATACGCAGCTGGTGATTGTGTCGAAACCTTCAACCTCGTTACTGGCAAAAAGGCCTATGCCCCCCTGGGCTCTGTGGCCAACCGCCAAGGCAGGGTTGTGGCAGACAACCTTGCAGGCATTCCCACCCGCTTCGACGGCGTAGTAGGCAGCTTTATCATGAAGGTCTTCGAAGTCTGCGTCGGGGCCACTGGCATAAGCACAGAAGTGGCACTTTCCGAAGGTTACAAGGCTATCAATGCTATGGTTGTGCAATCGGACAGGGCACACTTTTTCCCCACCCAGGCGCTTATGTTCAACAACCTCGTGGTGGATTCCTCAGACAAAAGGGTCCTTGGGCTACAGGGCTTTGCCAATATGGGAGACGGACTCCTTGCTCGCATAAACGCAGCTGCCGGATTGATAGCAAATGGGGCGAGGATTTCCGATTTCAGCAATCTGGAATTGGCGTATGCCCCGCCATTTTCTACGGCGGTTGATGTGCTCAACGCTGCAGCCAATACGGCTGACAATCTGGTGGAAGGGCGCCTTAGGGTGGTGCCAACGGAAGAATTCGTCTCTTGGATGGACGGCAAAACAGAACATCCAGACTGGATGGCAGTGGACCTCAGGCATCCCAAAGAGGCCGAACCCTGGACCAAGGCATTTCCAGAAAAATGGACAGCCCTGGTATATGATAAAGTCAGGGCAAACTATGGCAGCTTGCCCAAGGACAAGACCCTCATCCTTATCTGTAATGCAGGGACTCGATCATATGAGATCCAGGTCTTTTTGCGCTCAAAGGGCATGGATAACACCCTCGTCCTGCCAGGAGGATTAAATGTAATAAGAAGACTTGGCGTAAGCTGGTGGCGGTAAATTCATCCATGTGTTAGTTTAGCGAGAAAATTTTTCAGGAGCTTCTTTATGACCAAAATATCACATAATTTTTGCTTGCTGTTCGTCTTAACCCTTTCATTTACATTCGTCATTTCATTGCCGGGAAGCTGGGCTGCAAACTGCCCTCCGAAGAACAAGATCCAACAGGCCGTCAAGAAGACCTTTCGAAGGCCAATCCAGGTGGTGGACATCAAGCCGAGCCAGATGCCAGGGCTCTGCCAGGTGCAAATCCAGTTTCAGAAACAAAACCGCCTCATCTACACGGATACCAAGGGGGATTTTCTCATAGCAGGCCAGCTGTTCAGCACTAAAAATGCCAAAAACCTCACCAGGGAAACAATGATGGAGATAAACCGCCTTTCCAAGGATGAGGTCAAAAAACTGGATAAATTAGCGGCATTCACCGTGGGCAAGAAGGGGCCTGTAATCTATTTCGTCACAGATCCCCAGTGCCCATACTGCAAAAAGGCAGAAACCTTGATAGAACCCTTGGCAAAGCAGGGTAAGGTTCAGGTGAAATACCTCCTCTTTCCCTTGAAATTTCACAAGGGCGCAAAAGAGGAAAGCATATCCATAATCTGCGACAAAAAGGGGGTTGAAGGCCTCAAGAACAGATATAGGTCTGAAAACCAATGCAAAGAAGGCAAGAACAAGGTTGAAGAGACAGTTAAGTTTCTCATGGGAAAAGGGATAACTGGCACCCCCACCTATATCTTTCCAGATGGAAGATATCATTCAGGGGTGATGGATCAAAAGGGTCTTGAAAAAAAATTGTCTGAATTCAAATAGGAGCATCGCCATGGCCGACATGAAAGAAATGTACAAAAAGATCATAGGTGACCATTTTCCACCTGAGATAAAGATCTCTTTTGGGGATCAGGAACTGGTATACAAAAAAAGGACATGGACAATCAAAAACGACAGTACAGGTGAACTGGAAGAAAGGGGGCTCAGGTATGGAGAAAACCCCGATCAGGAAGCTGCCCTGTACCAGCTTGTAAATGGTAATCTGGTATTGGGCGACTGTGCGTTCATAGAGCCTGGTAATGGCCTGGTGAGTGCCATCTCGGAAGAAGACATGATCCAGGCTGGTAAGCACCCAGGCAAGATCAACCTCACAGACGTGGACAATTCCCTCAACATCCTTAAATTTCTCATGAAGACGCCAGCGTGTGTTATCGTCAAACACAACAATCCTTGTGGGGTAGCCAAGGCTGATACCATGGAGGATGCCTTCATGAAGGCCCTCAGAGCCGATAGGGTTGCTGCATTTGGTGGCTGTGTGGCCCTGAATCGTCCAGTGGACAAGGCCACGGCAGAAGCTATCAGCAAACAGTATGTAGAGGTAGTAGTTGCACCTGAATACGAGGAAGGAACAGTCGATATACTTGCCGCGAGGAAGAATCTCCGCATCATAAGGATACGCAGGATAGATGATCTCGAGTCCTATTGGGATAAAAGGTTTGTGGATTTCAAGAGCCTCATAGACGGCGGTATCATTATCCAGCAATCCCCTGTAAATAAGATCAGGACCAAGGAAGATCTTAAACCCGCAGAATGTGAATATAAGGGAAAGCTTTACAAGATCAAAAGGCTGCCCACCGAGGAGGAATACGAAGATATAATTTTCGGATGGGCGGTTGAACAGGGTATCACATCAAACTCTGTGATATATGTAAAAAAAGGTGTGACTGTGGGCATAGGCACAGGTGAACAGGACAGGGTTGGTGTAGCCGAAATAGCCGTCTACAAGGCATATACCAAATATGCCGACATCCTTTGTTGGGACAAGTACAAGATCCCTTACAAACAGCTCGAACTCGAGGTTGAAAAGGGTGAAAGGGATGCCAGCCAAAAGGAAGAAATAGACAGCCAAGTGAAAAAGGACAGGGGCAATATCCCAGGCTCAACCATGGTCTCTGACGCCTTTTTCCCATTCAGGGACGGAGTGGATGTTGGCATCCGGCAAGGGGTCACGGCCATAGTGCACCCAGGAGGATCCATACGCGACTGGGAGGCCATAGAGGCGTGTAATGAGGCAGACCCGCCAGTGACAATGGTGTTTACAGGCCAGAGAGCCTTTAAACATTAAAAGAGGTTGGAAGCAACGTTCTTCATACATCATCAATGGAGTTATGGTAAAGGAACCAGTAATGTTTGAAACAGTAGAACTACCAAATGGCCTCAAGGTGGAATTTTACGATTACTCCAGAAAATTGGCCGGAGACAGATGGCTGGTAGGACTGCTGGTCAAGATACCCATGAGGGTCACCAGGCAAGATTTCAATGGCTTTGGTGACCCTGACGATCTATTTGAAAAATTCATAAACCAGAATGGTGAGGAAATCTGCTTCGAGCTCAAGAAGGAAAGGAATTTTATTGACGAGAGAGAAAAAGACGAGGTCTTTTCAAAGCTACTTTCCAACTTGAAGAACCATGCCCTTTCGTATATGGGACACAAGGATTTTTCATCGGGCTTTAAGAAAAAAAAGATAAAAGAGTTTCAAGAAAGGCTAACATGGTGGCAGTAGATACCTTGAAGCAGTTAGACAGCCCAGCTATTCAAAACACCCTTTTTGCCGCATCGGACTTGAGCGGTGGAGAAAACAAGGGGCGGGATGAATGCCTATTGCTCGAGATACCAACTGGGGACAATGTCAAACTCACGGCCAGGATCTTTGATGGAAGGCCAGACGACCCCCATATCTTATTCCTGCCAGCAGAGTACGATAGCCTTGAGACCATTGGCCTTTTGGGCCAGGGATTTAAGGGCCTTGGCTTTACATTCGCAAGTCTGGACTATAGAGGCCTTGGCTTGAGCAGTGGTGTCTTTTCCATTTCCAGCATGTTTACTGATGCAGAGACCTTTTATGAGGGCATAAAGGCCTGGATGAAAGATGCAGGCAGATCAGGAGGGCTCGTTGTAATGGGAAGGTCCCTCGGTTCCGCCGTTGCCCTGGATCTTGCTGTCAAAAAGGAAAAAGAACTTCTCTGCCTCATCATGGAAAGCGCCTTTAACCGCAGCAGGGACTATCTTGCTGGAAAGGGGCTCGATGAACAATCTATACCAGAAGGCCCACTGTTTGAAAACCGCAAGAAGATGGCATGTTTCAAGAAGCCAGTACTGTTCATCCACAGCCCAAGAGACCAGATACAAACCTTGACAGAAGTGGAATGGTTGGTAGTCGAAAGCCGCTCAAAGGCGACCCAATTCCAGATAGCCCCAAGCGGCACAAGGGAAGAGCTGGCCATGCACGTAGGAGACGTCTATCTGGAATTCGTGCACCAGTATGTCAATCTCAGGAGGGGGGTGAGACCCAAACTAAAAAAAAGAAGGAGAAGATAGGAGATTTGCCTCCTCAACTCCAGATGCCTTCTATTTCTTCCCCGCATTTCGGGCACTTTCCATCCTTCATCCTGTTTTGCAATATACTGAACCCGTATCTTGAGATTATCTCTTCACCACAGGATGGGCAGTAGGTGTTTTCCCCGCCTTCTCCAGGAATATTGCCTTCATATACAAAACGAAGCCCCTGATTTAATCCTATTTCCCTGGCCTTTCTAAGGATATCCACTGGAGTGGGTGGCCTGTCCATCATCTTGTAGGTTGGATGAAAGGCGGTTACGTGCCATGGGATAGAAGGAGAGACCGACTTTATGAACTTGGCTATTTCGGTCAGTTCGGCTTCAGAATCATTCCAGCCAGGAATGATGAGGGTCGTCACCTCCACCCAGATGCCAAGATCATGCATCAATTTTATAGAATCGAGGACAGGTTGTAACCTTGCCTTACAGACCTCTTTGTAGAATTTATCTGTGAAGGCCTTCAGGTCTATGTTGATGGCATCTAGGAAGTCGACACTATGCTTGGCAGTTTGTGGACTCATGTAGCCATTACTCACAAAACAGTTCTTAAGCCCTCTGTCGCGTGCAATCTTGCCTGTCTCATAGGCCATCTCATAAAATATTGTTGGCTCCACATAGGTATGGCTGATGCTCCTTGCCCCTTGAAGCAATGCATCTTCCACCACTTCTGCAGGAGTTACTTCCTCGCCAATTATCTTCCCGTCATTTAGTCTTGGAAACTGCGAAATCTGCCAATTCTGACAGTGAAGGCAGCGGAAATTACAACCCACAGTGGCTATGGAATAGGATTTGCTGCCTGGTAAGAAATGGAAAAGCGGCTTCTTTTCTATTGGGTCATTGTTGCGGGAAATCAACTTTCCATAAACAAGACTGTAAAGAGTGCCATCCCTGTTTTCACGCACCGCGCAAATTCCCCGTTTACCAGGCTTTATCTTGCATTGGTGCATGCACAGATGACACCTTACAGTATTGTCGTCCATTTTTTCATACAGGTATGCCTCCTTCATAACAATCCCCCCTTTTTAAGTCCATTTTGAAAAAAATATAAGTATGAACCAGATGCAGCGCCACTGGTTCTCTTCAGTGTGGATGTCCTTAATCGTCAAGTATGTGGAACCTTTTCTTCGTGGATGGAAAGGTTGTGTAAGAAGATGGCTTAAAAAAAACCGGTTTTCCCCGGCAAAAGAGCACCTTAAGGAGATACGATGCCAAAACGCTCCAAAGCCGCTCACTCATGCCCGCTAATACAAAGCGAATATATCTAAAATATCCGCTGACCCTGGCTTTTGTGACAGTTGTCTGAATAAAGGGTGACGGCTTTTTTCAGATATTGACTACCCATGTACCGGATGAACCAAAAAAATCTTAAATAATCGGTGTGTTATTCCCTCCGCCTCTTTGGATGTGTCTCTTTTTTATGAAAAATTGTGTATTGTTGTCCACCTCATCCAAAAGGAGGTTTTACATTTTCTGGCTTGAAACCGATAACATACTTAGGAACTTAAAAACGGTTGATCCCAAAGGATCCAATCTACCCATTCCTCATGGACAGAGGAGGTTTAAAAGCACATAGATGAAAGAAATCCTGGTAAAAAAGGGAAGAACAATAGTCTCAGACAGTAAGAATACCCAGCTGATTGCCCCTTCTCTGGGTGCAGCGCTTGCCGTTGGAGCTTCAGACCCCTTTGCCAATGTCTCAGGCATGGCAGTATGCATACTTCCCCAAAAGACAGACAAAACATCCCCTATGCCTGATGTATTGGAGCAGATGAGGGAACTATTCAAGGACTTGATAGCAAAGGGTGCCAAGCCTCAGAACCTCAAGATCTTTCTTGCTGGAGCAGGTGGGTTTATTGACGAACCAGACGAAATAGCCATTGGCAAAAGGCTTTATAAGGCCGTTATTAAAACACTCAAAAAAAATGGTCTGAAACTAAGCGGAGAACATGTTGGTGGCCCTTTGAACAGAACCGCCTCCATACGCGTAGGAGAAAAACACATGACCATAACTATGTTGGACGAAAAGGAGATCCAGTTATGATTGCGGTCTCTACTCCAAATTTCACACTGGATGCCGTTTTCGAATCCATGGCAGAGCTGCCTGTGTTCCCAAAGGTGGTGCATAAGGCCCTTCAGGTATTGGACGATCCGAACAAAAAAATCGCCGACGTTTCTGAAATAATAAAATTTGACCAAGGCCTCGTTGCCAACATTTTGAAGCTGACCAACTCGGCAATTTTCGGCCTGAGACAACAGGTTACAGACCTGGACACAGCACTTGCCCTTCTGGGCAACCAGAAGATACGGGAAGTCCTTGTAGCAGGGGCAGCCTTGCCTTACCTTACGCGCCCCTTGTCTGGTTATGAGATGTCTCCTGAGGATCTATGGCTCCATTCCATGGGATGTGCAGTTATTACAGACGTGCTTGGCAGGCGTACTGGCTATGCTGAGAAATCCACTCTTTTTACCGCTGCCATACTCCATGATATAGGAAAAATTGTGCTCGACATCTATGTTGGTCCTCGGCTAGGCGAAGTCTTGATGATCTCTAAACAGAGAGGAAATAGTTTCTCTGAAGCCGAATGGATTGTCCTCGGTACAGACCACGCAGTCGCTGGAGCAGCCATACTCTCCAACTGGGACTTCCCTCCTGACATATGCAGAGCCGTCAGGAGCCATCACGATCCAGACCTGTATATCCAGGATAGGCTATCTGCCCTACTTGCCTTGAGCAACACCATAGCCGTCCAGCTTGGCCTAGGCGTAGGCACTGATGGATTCAGATATCCTGTTAGCCATAGCCTTTTGGCTGCTGCTGGGTGCAGCCCCGAAGACTACTACTGGTGCGTAGAAAATTCCTTGGAGGCCTTCTACGAGACAGAAGACCTTTTGAACACCATAATGGAGTGAGGCCCCAAAAGGGCCTTATCACACTCCTTGCAGTGGACAGTCTTCACATATGGGCCTTCTGCTCTTACAAAATGTCTTGCCAACCATGACAAAAAGGGCATGGAATTCATTGAAGAGACACACACTCTCAGGCAAATTTTCCATGAAAAAATCCCTGAGCATCCCGTAATCCCAGGCATCGTCTATGATGTCATGACGTTGTAGGATCCTGAAGGTGTAAGCATCGACTACAAAGGAGGGCTTATTGAGTGCATATAATATGATGCTGTCTGCCGTCTCGGGTCCGATACCCTTTATCTCCAAGAGCCGTGTCCTGATCTCCATCGTCTCCATGTGGGCCATCTGCTCAATATCTCCCCCAAAATCATTAAGCAGGACCCTGACGAAATTCTTCAGCCGGCCCGCCTTGATATTGTAATAACCAGCCGGCCTCAAAAGCCGCGCCAATTCCTCTTCCGATATCTGCAATAAGGCCGTTGGTGTAAGGCAGTTTCTGGACTTCAAGTTGGTTATGGCCTTTTCCACATTCTTCCAAGCTGTATTCTGGGTGAGGATGGCCCCTATTGCTATCTCGAATGGGTTTTCGCCAGGCCACCAGTACTGTGGCCCAAAAAAGTCATACATGCGCCAAAACAAGGAAAAGAAAAATTCCGAACTGCCACCACCCTTGAATATGGCTTCTATCTCCTTTAGATAGGCCCTGTCACACCTCTTTTGCCGCTGCTTCAATAAGTGCCTCCGTCTGCCGCAAATCCCGCTTTAAATCCCTGGTCAGCAACTTATTGACAGGACCTATTTTGTCAAGCCCTAGAAAACTGTAGGCCTCTTTTGGCAAATCGAAGACACATGGGGATTCATCCCAATACCCTGCCTTTTTGGCCAGGCAGTCACTCATGGCGACAAAGCCCACTGTCTTTCTCGCATGTCTTGGTATCTCTTGCCAGTTTGAAAAAGAAGGATGGTGATGGTATCCGATGGTTGTGCATATCAATTCAGGCAATTTCCAATATGTGGACAGAAGATATCCCATGCGGCAATGATCAAGCCCGTAAACCTGTTCTTCCAAAAGGACAGAAAAATTGCTGCATGGGTTCTCTGTGTCTGAATGCACATGGCCGGTTCGACCAAGGCCCCTCAACAAAAACTTGCCCACGTCATGAAGCAGGGAACAGGTAAAGACCGTTGGGCCAATTTCACTGGTTGTAAGGCCAGCACTGAATAATAGATGTCTTGCACAAACCGATGTTGCTGCGGCATGGCGCCATAGGGCCTTTATTTGGCCTTGTTCCAATTCGGCAAAGGGCCTCACAGCAGTTGATGTGAGCATCTGAGTAGCAAGCAGCCAGATATTGTTGAACCCAAGAAGAACAACCGCCTGCTGCAATGAGGTAACCCTCAGTTGGCCATAGGCAGCGGAGTTGACCACCCTCAGAACCTTGGCAGACAGTACCGGATCGGTGCTTATAAGCTCTACCACCCTTCTGATGTTGGCAGCAGGATCTCTCAACATCTGGGACAATTCCAATATTGCACTGGGCAGTTCAGGGGATTGACGTATTATATCTATAAGTGCTGCGTCTTCATCGGTTATGGGCCTTTCTGGGCTGGGCCTTGCCATATCAGAGACATCTACGAAGACGATCTCCTCTCCTTCATCCTCTTGATCGTCTAATGTCTTTCGCCCAGGTAAAAACACGCCTGCAACGTCGCCCAATTCATCCTCTTGGGCCATTAATCTTGTGCCTTTTTGTCTTTTGCCTGCAGAGGCATTCCTCCCCTTTAGCAGGAGCACCGTTACACAAATAGCTGCCCCAACAGCCACAAAGGCGACGATGAGCCAAAAAAGTGATGAACCCATAAAAATGGACACTTATCTCAATCCGACCTCAGTAGAAACATGTATATCCAAAACCCGAATACAGTCACAAATACGCTTCCAAAGACAGCTATATCGTGAAGCTCCAATTTCCCATCCTTGGGCAAGATATAAAAACAGGCAGTCCACAAAACCGCAGCACCTACAATGAATGAGAGAATCTTCCGGAACTTGAAAAAATAGAGTGCTATGCATACAAGCAAGGCTGGCACCCAGAAATGCGGATTTCCTATGACCGTAAGGGGGTCTGTAGAGGATACGTATTTAATGAGGTTTTCGGTCTTGAGACCCTCGGCAATGGCATTCCAGTCGATATTCCCAAACATTTCAGTCCTCCTTGGTAACTTATCGACACAAATCTCCCTCTAATGAAGAAACCTGCAATGGGCTTCAAAAACTCCTTTTTTTATTAAACCTTTAAATAGAAACTTGCCGCCATGGATGATAGAATCAAGGCCATGCCTTACGGACAAATACTTGAAATAATGGTGGCTCTCATTCTGATAAGTAGTGCCCCTGAAAGGCCTACCAGCCATCTCGGCCCTGAAGCTGCACTGGGTATCTGGATCATCAAAGCCTGTGTATGGTATATTTTGTGTGTTGTAGCCCTCAAGAAAAGGGCCAAAAGTCAAACCTTAGGCAATATAGAACTTTGGGAATGGCTGGCCCTTGTCCCTTTCATAGCGGACATCTATTTCCTCGATTGCAATTTGCTCCTGATCAAGGTCTCGTCATTCGTCGGCATGGAATCCTTGGCAGAGATGTCAGGGCTCGTCCTGTTCCTCTTTTACCTAGTCATAGTCTGGTCGGCAGGCTTCAAGACAGATACGGAAAGGCACCTGCTGAACCGGACAGTTTATTCGAGGCTCAGGCTGCTTCTTCCCGTAATATTTCCCTATTTCGCCCTGTTAATCCTCATAGACCTTCTCGAAAAACTGCCCTTCCCATTTTTAAACGCGTGGCTGAATTCCGATTATTCAGGGCTCATCCTCTTTGCCCTTTTTCTGTTCTTCTTCCTGTTTCTTCTCCCGCCAATGATCATGAAACTTTGGAAATGCACGCCCCTTCCTGAATCAGAGCTTCGCCACAAGATAGAACGGCTCCTGCGGGATCAAGGCATCACCTTTTCGGATATTATGGTGTGGACCACTGGTGAAACCATGGCATGTACTGCTGCGGTAATGGGAATCGTTCCAGGTTTCCGGTACATATTGCTAACACCATGCCTCATAGAGTTCTTGCTGCCTGAAGAGATAGAAGCGGTTATTGCCCATGAAATAGAACACGTTAAGAGGAAACACATACTGTGGTATGTAATTTTTTTGGTAAGTTATTCAGCAATACTGTACAGGCTGGGAGATCCATTCATCACATGGCTCTTTTCAATCCCTGCCATAATAAAGGTCCTTCTGTTAACAGACGAGATCCCTGGCTCACTGATCTCCCTTCTTGGCGCACTGCCCATTGGTATCATGATCATCCTCTATTTCCGTTTTCTAATGGGATATTTCATGAGAAATTTTGAAAGACAGGCCGACCTTGCTGCCTTCAAGGTACATGGGCATCCCTTTTTCATGATAAACGCCCTTAAAAAAGTGGCTATGTTGTCTGGGATAGATCCAGCAAAACCCAATTGGCATCACTACAGCATTGCCGAACGCATAGAATTCTTGAAGCGCACCTATCTCGACCCGCACCTTGTCACTGAACACGATCAAAGGCTCAACAAGTCCAAGATACTCTTCATTGCCCTGACCTGCATATTCCTGGCCCTCCCTTCTGCCCTGCCCACAAAGCAGTGGCGGACAAAGGCACATGCCAATATTCTCGAACTTTATTATGAAAAGCTGATGCAGAAGGATACGAAGGACCCGAGATTTTTCCTGTTGTTAGGAGAAATAGCCTTTGAGCAAAAAAGATACAAGGAAGCGGAAATTGCGTATAAGAAGGTATTAAAAATCGAGCCAGAAAATCCTGAAGCCCTCAACAATCTTGCATGGCTTTACATAACGGCTGACAAGCCTGAATTTAGACGCCCCAAAGAAGCCCTTTTGCTGGCAATCGAGGCAGCGAGGCTAAAACGGGCCCCGTTCATACTAGATACCCTGGCGGAATGCTTTTTTGAAAACGGCTATGTAAGACAGGCCCTGAAAACAGAGCTGGAGGCCCTGAAGTTGGCGAGAAAAAACAGGAATTACTACAAAAGGCAGGTGGAAAGATACAAAAGGGAACTGGCGAAAGGCAAAGACGGAAAACAGATCAAGAAATAGTATCCTTTTTTTCTATGATGCGGCTTACTGCACCAAATAGTTCCTTCATCTTAAACGGCTTTCTGAGATAGGGCAGGTTATTGCTCTGAAGAAACTCCTGGGTCTCGAGGTCTGAGACAATCCCAGTGGTAAAGACGATCCTGTTCCTATATTCTGGATATTCTTTCAAGAGCCTCTTATACATCTCCATCCCATTTAGCTCTGGCATCTTCAAATCAGAGACTATGACATCGAAATCGTGATCCTTTATCCTTTCGAGGGCTTCTTTCCCATTGGATGCTGTGACCGCATGAAAATCCTCTGAGAATACCTCGAGAAGAAGCTCAGATATCTCATATTCATCATCAACCACCAATACCTTGGGGCGTTTTTGGAACTTTACGCTCAGCACAGTGGACTCCTGAGCCGGCATAAATCCACCAGTAACTTGATCCATTGCTGGAAGCCGCAAGGTGAACGTGGTCTCCCCGTCACAGGAGTGGACATCGATATCTCCGCCATGCTCCTTCATGATCCCATGACAGATACTAAGCCCGAGGCCTGTCCCATTCTTTTTCTGTTTTGTGCTGAAAAAGGGGTCAAAGATATTTTTTAAGATGTCTGCAGGAATGCCAGGGCCATTATCCGTGACCTTTATCAACACGTTCCGGTTATCAAAATCTGTTTTGATGGTGATCTTGCCTCCCCTTTCCTCCAGGGCATCCACGGAATTTTTTAGGAGATTGGTGAAAACCTGCTCTATCTGGTGGGGATCTGCCAGCACCTCAGGCAAAGAGTTGTTCAGGTGCAGTTCTATCTCTATCCTTGATCCTCCTATACATGTCCTAACCATGTTGGAGGCATTCTTGATGATCTCGTTTACATTGCATCTGATCTTTGCCGGCTTCTCTCGTCTGGAAAATAGTAATAGGGAGTTTACTATCTTCTGTGCACTCAATGAGGCGTTTCTGATTCCTTCTATCCCCTTTTCAAGCTGTTCCCTGCCCAAATCTGCACTGAGTATTTCGGAATATCCAAGTATTGGAGTAAGCTTGTTGTTTAGCTCATGGGCCACCGCAGCCATCATCTCTCCCATTGTGGCCAAGCGCTCTGCCCTTACCAGTCTATTCCACAGTACGTCCCTTTCGGTTATCTCCCTGCAGATAAAAATCACGCCCTTATCAAGGTGTTCACCTATGGTATTGGTAATCCTCAACTCAGCTGGCACTGTATTGCCCTTGCAATCCCTGAGAACGACCTCTTCCATGAAAAAGGCGCCTGGCGAAACCTCAAGGGTCTCCATCCGCTCTTTCAATATCTGCTGATAACTGTAATCGATGAAATTCAAGACTGGCCGCTGAACCAGTTCGTCCACTCTGCAGTTCAATATATCTGCCATCTTCGTGTTGGCATATTGGATATAGCCATCTTTCACTATGAGATAGCCTTCGTGCAAATCCTCTATGAGGGCCCTGTATCGCTCCTTGGCAAGGGCTATCTCGTCCATCATGCTTATGTGCTCGAGGGCACGCTGCAGGGCGTGGAACAGGAGATCGAAATCAAAGGGTTTGATCACATAGTCAAAGGCCCCATGCCTCAAGGCCTCAACAGCAGTCTCAAGAGAGGCATACCCGGTCATCACAATGACCCTGGTCTTGGGGCAGTACTCCCTGCAATATTTCATTATGTCCGAACCCGTTCCATCAGGCAGGAAAAAGTCGGTGATGACCACATCGTAATAATTCTGCCCCAGAAGATCCAGCCCCTCACTTACAGTAGCTGCAACAGTAGTGGAAAAGCCCGCGTGTGCAAGCAGCACACTGAGGCTATTTCTCATTTCCTTTTCATCATCGATTACCAATACTGATGCAGATACCCCAGGCATTTCCTATCCCTTTTCCCCTTTAACGGCCTATGGCCGGAAGCTTAATCCTGATAACTGTCTTGAAATCCTCCTCTTCTCTCACCATTATTTCTCCGCCACAGGCCTTTATGAGACCGTAGCAAACAGACAGGCCAAGGCCTGAGTTTTCTCCTCCCTTGGTGGTTGTAAATGGATCAAAGATCTTTCCCCTGATTTCCTCAGAGATGCCAGGACCAGTATCAGCCACTTCAACCACAACGAAACGTGGATCATCTTCATCCCTGAATGCCCTGACAACGATCATCCCCGAACCGCCGAGGGCTTCATCGGCATTCTTTATCAGGTTTATAAGGATCTGCTTCAGGTTGTCGGGTGAAATGGCTATGTTGGGCAGGTCTGGCTCTATGTCCACCTGGAAACTGACACCCTTTTCCTCAAGAGGCCCCTTGATCAGAGGTTCTAACTGTTCGACCACCATTTTGACAGAGGCCGCGCCATCCAGGCCTTCTGTCTTTTGAATTTGAGAAAAATTCCCTAGTTCATTTACGATCCTGGCTACCCTATCGATCTCTGAGCTGATGGCATCGATGGTCTTTACGTCTATCTCTCCAGTCTCCCGCTGGATCTTCAAAATCTTTAAGAAGTTTTTAATGATTCCCAAGGGGTTATTGACCTCATGGACAACCTTCCTGGCCAGCTCGCTGGCCGCTCCAAGCCTTTCTGCCTGAATCAGCCTGTCCTGTGCCTTTTTTAATTCCCTAGTCCTCTTTTCAAGCTCTGCTTCGAGCCAGGCAGACCTTTCCTGCCTCTCCTTTTCGAGAAGCACCTCGGCAGTGATGTCTCTGACCAAAAAGAGGAGTCTGTCAATCCCAGAGATTGTCACAGACGCCACACGTACGTTAGTCCACAGCGGCACATCAGACGTATCTACAACCCTGAATCGTCCAAGCTCTAAAGTCTTGCCCCGCGATAGCCTGTCGGACAACGAATCCATCCTGCCCTTATCCAGACCCAAGATGTGAAATATATTCAGATCCCGGAATCTGATGCTGTTAATCCCTAGGAGCACCCGACTTGCAGGATTACAAAAGATGATTCCACCTGAAAGATCAGTAAGTAGAATGCCAACGGGGCTCTTTCTAATGATCACCTCGTTTATGAGATGCTCTTTCTCCCACAGGCGGCGATACTTCAACCCCTTGTAAACATGCCCTATCTGTCTCGACAAAAGCATGAGAAGATCTTTGCCTGGTTCGAGCTCCATCCATTGCTCCCAGGACATAGCCAAAACTAGCACCCCTACCCTGGTGCCCCATGCGAACACTGGCACCACCAGGAAGTCACCCCCAATGTACTCTTCGATCTGCTCGTCTATTATCCTCTTTTTGTGTTCCTTGAAAAAGAGATGAGAGTGAACAGGAGAACCATTCCTGAAGGCATCTTCCCATATGGATTCCTCTAGACCCAGGACATGGATCTGATTGACAAGGGAATCATCCCTGGTTCCCCGCGCACTCAGTCCCACGAGGTTATGATTTTTCCACAGGAAAAAGACGCATGTCTTGCTATCTGTAAGGATACCCAGGGACGAAAAGACCTCATTTTGTAGTTCTTCCTGATCAGTAGCTCCAAGCAGGGCCTCGATGGTGCCTGCAACAACGGCAAAATCGAGTGCGCGTGACGACAGGTTCCCCTGGGTACTGTCATCATTGGCCACCATGCCCGGAAGCCGATCTGAATCGGAAACTTTGAGCCCCAGTTCGCGACTGGCTGTTTTTATCTCGGACTCAGCATGCCTCAAAAGTTCCTCAAGGCCCGCAGGCCCCACATCCAAACCCAGTTGATCCAATATGGCATAAAATGAATCCAGCTCCAGGCTGGATTGCCCCCTCAGGAAATGACTGAGCATATCCGCAAAGGTTATGAGCCTGACGATCTCGGTTGAGTTGGTCAGATCCTTGATTTCCCTGTGATGGTATCTCACACAGTCCAATATATGTTGATGAAGTCCCCAAGTTTTCAGGAATTCGTACCCCTCCTGGGTATGGTCCATACCCCAGACCTCTCTTTCGGAATCAAGTATTGTCTGTCCTGTTCGAGGGTTTTGTACGATTTTATCAAACATGGTTGGATCTTTTATCACAAGTGAAAGCTGTCCTATATCGTGAAGAAGGCCAGCGAGAAAGGCCTCCTCTGGAGCTACGGCCCTGGAAAAACTGGCCATCAACTTGGCAATAATTGCACAAGACAGGCTGTGGTCCCAATAGACTGCTATGGAAAAGTTGCCAGGTATATCAAGACTGGCAAAAGATTGGCAAACAGCCACTGTCACGGCAAGGTTTCTGATGGTCGTAACTCCAAGATTCAAAGCTGCCTGGTCGAGTGATTTCACCGGCCTACCAGAATTCATCAGTGGAGAATTGGCCAATCTAAGGATCTGGGAAGAAAGGGCCGGATCCTTTCCAGCCAACTCGGCAAGACTCTTCGAAGACCTGGATTCATCCTCGGTGGCCTCAAGCAACCTGAAAACCACTACAGGCAGCGATGGTAAAACTTTCCTACGCGAAGTTTTCAGACAGGTCTTGACCATTAATTTGAGATCTAATTGTGACTACTTAACCGTTTTTCTAACTTTTTTTTAAAATAATTTCAAGTAATTTCAAAGAAGTTTTAAGTTTTTAACAACTTTTTAACAGCCCGTCATGAACATGTTAAAAAATTGACAATCAAAAAACGAGTATCGTTTTTTTATCCCTTTTCTATACACGTTTCATACGTTATATTTGTTATATGTCTTGCTGTTCCAAAAATAGCTTTTCGAATGTTAATGATCCTTGCCAACTGTTGCATCAGCAGCAGAACATTATTCTTATCGGGACAAACAACCTTAAAATAAACTACCTGGAATAATCGGATATGATTAGGAAAGAATCTTTGGAAGTCGTCACTGGCAGCAGGACCGAATTCATAGACATCACTGCTCAGGTTCAAAAAAAACTAGACAAAATAGATATGGATTCGGGCCTTTTATTCGTTTACTGTCCCCACACAACTGGTGCAGTAACCATTAACGAAGGGGCTGATCCTGCTGTTAAACGGGATATTCTGGAAGTATTAAATAGCGTCGTTCCGTGGAACTTCGACTACAGGCACATGGAAGGCAACTCGCCGGCACATATCAAGGCGTCCCTCATAGGAGAAGGTGTGCATGTAATAGTTGAAGATCACAAGTTATGTTTGGGTACCTGGCAGCGCATATTTTTCTGTGAGTTTGACGGCCCGAGAAGAAGAAAACTCTGGCTGAAACCGCTCAAGGCATCATAGTACAGCTGATGGACCCAGAATCTCAGTGGCTTGTCTTTTTACAAGAAATCTCTACAAATTTATTGCGCCAGTCCAATTCGGCCTGGAACATGCAGGTATTCGCTGACTAAAACATTTAGGGCATATGCCCTCAAATTGCTGAACAGCTGCTCTTGGGGAGGAGAAGGCGTTGTCAGACCGAAAAAATCTAACTCAAAATATCTTGGACACCTTATTTCCTACGGCAGGCCTTTTATGTATAGCTTGTCTTCTTTTTCAGCTTTCCGCACTCATGGAGCGAGCTGAGACGGATTTCTTCCCAATAATCCAGGGCAAAGGATCCGATCCGGCTAAGGAACTGTTCGTCTTTGAAGAACCTTATTTCCCAGAGACATTCGAGCTTCTCAGCATGGAGCCAGACAGTCTCTTGGAGCCAACCCAAGAACCCCTTGGGCTGGAAAAACCTTCTCCAGAACTAAATTTTCTGGCCGGTCTTAAGAGCGAAAAAGATGCCCTCAGAAATGGAGAAACACCTGATGCAGCGCTGAAGCGTCATAATATTGACCGTCTCACCCGCCACAAGATACTGGCCGAGCTAAAAAAGGCCATTGATTTAAGAAAATGCAGAAAGGGGGAACAGTTTGAAGTATTCTTTGATTCATCCAATCATTTCAGATCCCTCGTCTGGCACCGGGGGGCATTTGAGATCTATGAAGTCCGTGCAGATTATCTGAAACCTGATGTCTTCGTCCTTGCCAAAAAACCAGTAGTGCTTGAAAAAAAGACCATCAAGGCCACTGGACTCATCTCTGGAGGCCTGATCGATTCCTTTGCCGATTTTGGTCTCGATCCCAAACTCGCCAGGCGGTTCTCAGAACTTTTTGCCTCTAGGATAGACTTCAATACGGAAGCCAGGGTCGGAGACACCTTTAGCCTGATATATGAAAAATACTTCAAAGACGATGTTGCAGTAGGTTATGGAAGGATTCTGGCTGCAAGGTACTGCTCGCGCACAGGCCGATGTCTCGAAGCCTATTATTTCAATGATGAACATATTGCTCAAGGGGGTTATTTCTCACCCGATGGGAAATCCCTTGGCACTTCCTTTCTGAAATCCCCTCTAAGGGTATACCGCATAACCTCCAGATTCACGTCCAGAAGGCTACATCCCATCCTCAAGGTCAATAGGCCGCATTATGGTGTAGACCTTGCTGCTCCCATTGGAACACCCATCATGGCGGTTTCAGACGGGCGGGTGAGCTTTACTGGTTGGCAGCGTGGCTACGGAAGAATCGTCATTCTCAAACACAAGGGTGGATACAAGACCTACTATGGCCATCTTTCACGCTTTGCAAAGGGTATAAAAAAGGGTGCCATGGTAAAAAGAAAGCAGATCATAGGATATGTGGGAAGAAGTGGTTATGCCACTGGGCCACACCTCGATTACAGGGTCAAAAAGAATGGCCGATTTGTAAATCCCCTAAGGATACACCTTCCCTCGGCTCCCGACTTACCAAGGGTCTCGCTGAGAGCCTATATGTCCCTGGTCAAGAAGCTCCATCCCCTTCTTGAAGAACCAGACACCCAGAGAATTATCTCTGTGGAGACTGAAAAGACCTTTACCAAGCCTGATGGATGGACAGGTTGATGAAAAGGGGAAGAATAGATCCATGAACTTTAAGATGAAACTCCAGACTGTCACCGCCCTATTTATCATTATATCGTGTCTCAACCACACCGTATTTGCACAGGAAAACCCCTATGAAAAGCTACCGCTGGTTTTCCAAGGTTTGGCAGCCCAATTGGTGGCAGATGGCTTTGAAGAAGGCGAAATCATCAATCTCTTCTCAAATAAAAAACTCAAGTTTGACAAACGCATAATGCCAAGAAAGATCACTCACAATGAGGCTAAGCTACACTATGACATATTCCTGCAAGAAAAGCGCATAGACAGGGCAAAAGATTACCTCAACCACAACAAACGGCTTCTTGACGCCATTGAAAGGGAATATGGAATACCAAAAGAGGTAAAGGTAGCAATCCTGCTGGTTGAAACAGATCTAGGCAGATATCTCGGCTCAGGCCTTGCCATAAACACACTGGCCAGCATGGCTGTAGCAGACGATCTAGAGCGAATAAGGCCATATCTGCCCAAGGAATATCAAAACATGTCCCAGGGGGAAAGGAAAAAGATAGTAAAACGCATGAAGAGCAAGGCTCGCTGGGCCTATTCAGAACTTAAAAGCCTCATCATATACGCAACACTAAACAACATGGACATCTTTTCCATTAGGGGTTCCATTTTTGGAGCTATTGGCCTTTGCCAATTCATGCCATCAAATGCACTCAAATTTGGAGTGGATTACGACAAGGATGGCAAGGTGGATCTCTTTTCACCTGCAGACGCCCTTGCCAGCATGGCCAATTATCTGAAATACTATGGTTGGAGGCAGGATCTTGCCATGGACAGACAGCTCAAAGTGATAATGCACTACAACCACTCGACTCCATACGCACGGACGGTCATTAAGGTTGCAGAAAAAGTCAAATCCTGAAAAACAGCTAGGGGTACCCTCAGGAGAGATCAGAAGGAGAATAGAGGCCTTTCAAGATCTTCTGTCACAAAAAGGCATCGAACTGGCCCTTGTCCGGCAAAACGCAGATCTTTTTTATCTTACAGGAACGGTTCAGGATGGACACCTGTTGGTGCCAGCCCAAGGGGAGCCTGTATTTCTGGTTTGGAGGGTGCTGGAACGGGCACAGATGGAATCCCCCATCCCTCTACAATATGGCCTTAAAAGCCTGAGGGCCCTTCCTTCTGCCCTGGTTGACCTGGGTCTCGACAAGATCGGCTTGCTGGGCCTTGAAATGGACGTACTTCCAGCCAACCTTTACAAGTTTTACACAGAAGAGATATGGCCTGGTTGCCCCACTACTGATATCTCCACCATGTTGCGCCAACTCAGGTGCAAGAAGAGCCTTTATGAAATTGGATGCATCGAAGAGGCATGCAAACAGGTGAGGGATGCCATTCAGATAGTGCCTGAAATCTTAAAAGAAGGCATTACCGAATTGGAGCTTTCTGCGGCCATTGAAGCAGAACTTCGCAAAAAAGGACACTGCGGCCTATTGAGAATGAGAATTTGGAACCAGGAGATGGGCATGGGACAAGTGGTCTCTGGACCAAACGGGACTGTACCAGCGTGGACCAATACTCCTATTGGCGGCAAAGGGCCTCATCCAGCCTTTGGCATGGGGGCTTCATCTAGGCCCATAAAGAGGTCTGAACCTGTCAGTATCGATATTGGAGGATGGTTCCATGGCTATTGTAGCGACCAGACCAGGCTTTTCTCAATAGGTCTTCCTCCACCAGAGATAGAAAGAGGCTTTTTCACGGCTCGCGACATATTAAAAATCCTCGAGGAAAAGATGAGGCCTGGCGCCTCGTGTGGGCAAATGTACGATTTAGCCATGAAATATGCTGACAAACAGGGCCTTGCCCAATATTTCATGGGATATGAAACAAAGGTGCGCTTCATAGGGCATGGACTTGGCATAGAACTCGATGAATACCCTTTTGTCTCAAAGGGCAACAAAATGGTTCTAGAACAAGACATGATCCTTGCCCTTGAACCAAAGTTTGTCTTTCCTGGCCTCGGAGCCGCAGGGATAGAAAACACCTATAGAGTAAGGAGCGACGGGTTGGAACAATTGACCTTGAGCCCTGAGGAACTGGTCGTCTTGTAAGGTCGAAATATTTCGGTTCTGCCAATAGGTGTGTACCACAGACCTATCCCAAATACCCTGTCCAAAAAGTTGTTTCAGTGTCACAACTCTTTCGTCTTCAAAAGGCTTGTAAGGACTATAAGAAAGATAGACAAGTCGGAGGCTTTCTTTAGAGCATAGTCACAGAAATTTCGGCTTTTTCGAGTGACCTCTTTCGATCCGAATATCACGTAGGACATGGCAGAGATCTCCTGTAATTTGACTGCTCTCAAACAACCTTTCTCCATTCATGTCCGTTGCCAGATCCATTTAAGGCCTAGGTACTCATGCCAGAAGAGCCGATAATTTTTGACGCCGCACAAAAACAGTCTCCAATTTCTTGACAAACGTTTTTTATTATGATAACGATTGCCACCTGCTGTAACAAAACGTGCCCGACCAAGAAAGGGCCGTTAACTCAGTCGGTAGAGTATCTGCCTTTTAAGCAGAGAGTCGCTGGTTCGAGTCCAGCACGGCCCACCAGCGTCCCCGTCGTCTAGCCCGGTCCAGGACACCGGCCTTTCACGCCGGCAACAGGGGTTCAAATCCCCTCGGGGACGCCAAGAAATCAACAAGAAACCAGGAATTTCTTCCTGGTTTCTTTTTTTCTCTGCCCAAACATGATGTCTTTTCCTAATTCCTGCATGCTCCGCCATTTGTTTAAGGCCCTTCTTTTCAAACTGAACATGCCTTTTCCAAAAGACCAGACAATTTCTTTCCAGATAAAAGCATGCCTCCAAAGATGGGCCCCATCCTGTAGCCGCCGTAAACTGCTGCCGTGGACATCCCACATACAAAGAGTCCTGGATAGACTTCCGAAGTATTTTCTACTACAGCCTCTTCGGCAGTCTGGGCAAACATAGACCTTTCGCCAAGGGGCTTTCCTGTTGCTGTATTGAGTTTGACGTCATTTTTCCGGGAAAAGGTCTGCACCACATCATGATCGTGACCAGTGGCATCCACCACTGCTTTTGCCTCCAGGGTCAAGGGGTCCACAGGCAAATGATTTATTTCTGAAAAGCTGTTGTTTATGACCACACCGGCAACCCTGCCCTCCCTGACGAGAAGATCCTCACAGACCGTTAGGTTGAAAATATTGACGCCCTTTCTCGTAGCCTGGAAGATGAGTCCAGAAGCGAAATTGATTGCATCAACGCATACGTATTCTTCTCCATACCTTTTGAAGGGGATATCAAAATCCTCGAGCACGCCCCTTGCCGCCTCCTGAATGATGACAAACTTGTAACCCATGCCACCACCCCAAATACCTCCTCCAGGAGACAGCCGTTTTTCGAGTATGGTTATATTGTAGCCCTTTTCGGCAAGATAACCTCCTGCCACCAGCCCGGAAGGACCTGCCCCCACTATCACCACATCACTCTCTATGGCCTTATCTAGGCTGGCCATGTGATTCTCCACAATTCCTCTAGTTATTTCTATTTCCCTCATCATGAACTCCTTGAAAAACTAATCATGTTTCTGCTCTTTCAAGACCAGAAATACGCAATATTCCCCACACATGGTGCATGCACCTTCACCTGATCTTTCCTCCCTTACCTTCTTAGCCTTCTCTGGATCAATGGATAGTGCTATCTGACGATCCCAGTCCAGGGCCTTTCGTGCCCTGGAAATCTGATGATCCCAATCCAGGGCCCCAGGCAGGCCCTTGGCTATATCAGCTGCATGGGCTGCTATTCGTGCAGCCATTACTCCGTCAAAGACATCTTGTTCTGTTGGAAGGCCGAGATGCTCGGAAGGTGTAACATAACAGATGAAATCAGCACCAGACATCCCTGCTACCCCGGCTCCAATAGCCGAAGTTATATGGTCATAACCAGGGGCCACATCGGTGACAATAGGGCCCAAGAGATATAGAGGAGCACCATTGGTATATCGCTTTATCCTTTTTACAGACTCGGCAACGAGATGGAGTGGAACATGGCCTGGGCCTTCGATCATGCTCATTACACCGCGTTCAAAGGCGCGCTGTTGCAATTCACCAAGCACCTTTTGCTCACCAATCTCCAGGGCATCAGATGCATCATATATGGCTCCAGGACGCATACCATCCCCCAGGCTCAGGACACAATCGTATCTTTCTGCAAGATCTAGAAGCCTATCGTAATGTTCATATAGGGGGTTTTCCTTACCTGTTTCCCGGATATATGCGGCGGTTATGGCCCCACCCCTGGAAACAATGCCCTCAAGACGGTACTCGGGTGGATATTTTTCTATAAGATCCTTTATCACTCCACAGTGAACCGTTACAAAATCGACTCCTTGCTCCATCTGACTCTCTATGACCTGAAACATCTCCTCTGCATCGAGCTTAACCACAGCACCCCTTTTGAGACGTGCAGCCGTAGCTGCCTCATATATAGGAACGGTGCCAAGGGGTACAGTGGATTCATGGAGGATAGCCCTTCTTATCTCGGGAATGTTGTCTGCCAGAGACAGGTCCATCACGGCATCTGTCTTTGCATTGAGGGCCGCTCTGAGCTTTATCCTTTCATTCTCCACGGAAGAACACAAGGTGCTTGCACCTATGTTTGCATTTACCTTTGTGGATACATCCTTGCCAACAACCATGGTGCCACGGCCTGTTCTGTATCCAAGAACCACTGCCGTTCCTGTCAGGATGTTCTTGATCAGTAGGTCGAGATCTATAGCCTCCTTGCGAGCTACGTCATCCAGACCTTCTGGGATACGTCCCTTCCTGAGTTCTTGCAAGATCGTAAGTGCCATTTTGCCCTCCAAAAAACATCTGGGATCTTTGAATCGCCAAAACAGTATGGGAAATGAAATTTGTCCAAAGATCTCGTTCAATGAAAAAAGCCGCCTCCAGCTTACTGGGGACGGCTTAAATGGTAGTGAAAATATCAAAAGTCGTTTCCCTACGCTGGAATTACCCAGATCAGGTGCAGGAGTCGTCGGCGGCTCAGCCGACCTCTCAGCCCGGTCCTCCGGGCTCCCCCAACGAGTGATGCATCTTTCTATCTGACAAACTGTTAAAACATGGCGCAAGATAAGTCAAGAACCATTTGGCATGGATGAAAAATCCTTGAAAAAGCCAATTTTCATTATTAGAACCAACCCCCGTTGAGTAAAGGGAGGCATGACTTCGTGGCAAAGATACAATTTTTTGGTGCAGCCAGAACAGTTACAGGCTCCTGCCACATGGTGACAGTAGGCAGGCGTAGATTCCTTTTCGATGCAGGACAATTCCAAGGCCCATGGGAACTGGAAAAACTCAATTACAAGGGCTTTGGTTTCAAACCCTCCACCATCCATGGAATGATCCTGAGCCATGGACACCTTGATCATTGTGGCAGGATTCCTTTGCTCCATAAACTGGGGTTTGAAAAAAACATATATTGCACACCTCCGACTGCCGATATCTCCAGACTGATCCTCATGGATTCGGCCCACATCCTCAAGGAAGAATTCCTTTGGAAACAGCGGCGGTTAACGCGGGCAGGGATCAAGGTAAAGGAACCCCTCTATTCTGTGGAAGACGTCTACTTTTGCATGGAGCTGTTTGGCCCGGTAACTCCCTATGGCAAAAAGATCCAGATAGCACCTGATATAAATCTTTCTTTTCATCTCAATGATGCTGGCCACATATTGGGTTCGGCCCAAGTGATTCTTCAGTTCAAGGAAAAGAAAGGTAAGCCCAAAAAGATCCTGTTCACAGGAGACCTGGGAGACGGTGGAAGGCCCACAGTGGATGACCCAGCCCCTCCAGAAAAGGGTATCGACGCACTCATAATGGAATCCACATATGGAGACAGGGACCATAAATCATACGAAGCCTCTGTCGAAGAACTGGAAGAAGCCATCATCTCCACCGTAAAACGGAGGGGTACGGTACTCATCCCCACTTTTGCCTTAGAAAGGACCCAAGAGATACTATACCACATCGGGAACATGAAACGAGCCGGCAAGCTCTCAAAGAGGATACCAGTATTCTTAAATAGCCCCTTAGCCATCAATATCACCAGGATATACAAACGACATTGTGACTATTGCACCCTATTCAAAAAGGGGCATTTCAATAAGAAACGGTCCCCTTTTGAATTTCCTGGCCTATTCTTCACTGAAACCGTGGATGAATCAAAGGCCATTCACTCTGTCGCCGGTCCTAAGATTGTGCTCGCTGGAAGTGGCATGATGACTGGTGGACGTATAAAACATCATCTCAAGCACTTGCTTTGGAAGGACTCCACGACCTTGATAATAGTGGGCTTCCAGGCCGAGGGTACCCTTGGTAGACGCATAATAGAAGGGGCTGAACAAGTACGAATCTTTGGAGAACCTGTAGCAGTACGTGCCCGGATCTATACTATAAATGGTTTCTCTGCCCATGCAGACAGAACCAACCTCTTGAATTATGCCAGAAAGGCCAGACCCAAAAAGCTTTTCATTGTACACGGCGAGCCTGGTGCCCAAAACGTATTGGCCAAGACCCTTAGAAGAGACCTTCCTGGAACAGAGATCCACATACCCACTCTGGGCCAGCACTATGTGATATAGGATCCAAGTGGAGAATGGTTGTGAGTTTCTCCAATAACTGTCAGGAAGGCAGGAGTTTTTTTATTGCCTCTTTCAACTTCTGGACATCAAAGGGCTTACCCATGATGAAGTCGGCATTTTTCTCCTGGGCAAGCTCTTCAGCATGATAACCATATCCAGTAATGGCAATGACTGGGATCTCTGGATGATCCTTTTTTAGTATGGATATTATACCAATTCCACTAACGTATGGCATTGCGATGTCCGTGATTACCAAGTCATAGGTCTGCTCCTTGATCCGGTTCAGACCTTCAAGGCCATCCGCTGCTGTATCTGTCTGGTAGCCGAGAAAGGTAAGATAATCATTCAACATGGACCGGACTTCATTGTCATCCTCTACTACCAAGACCCTTTTTTTGTCTTGCTCCATTATTAGCCGTAATCTCCTCTCGTTATTTTGAACTGTTCAACAATGGATAATGTCCCTATCTCATTCAAGGTATCCCTGAGAGGATCTGAGGGCTCAAGGCCATCCCTGATCTGCCTGAGTTCTTCCACCCTGCCGGAGATGGCTTCTGCTGCGGATCTCGCCACAGAATCGTTGATTCCAGACGATTCCATCACCCCTCCGAGGTGGTTGAGCAGACCCAGGATTTCTTCTCCCTTGGCCAAGGCATCCTTCTGGGCAGAATTCAGTGTATCTTGTGGGCCGAGAATCTCTGTACCCAAGGCTTTTTCGACCTTACCAGCTCCATTAGATGAAGTTGTATTTTCCAAAATCTCAGAAAAGGAAGGTCCATTGACTTCTTCCTTTTTGTGCTCTTTTGACACATGGGTGTCGCCCTTAAGCTGATAGATACCTGGATCAAAGATCTTCATCATTTTACTCCTATCATATTCGTATATAAAATTCCATAAACATGTCAATATAATCCTCTCTTTTTTCCCAAATGGGAAAAAATTGCAGGCCAATTCCACACGATAAAGACGGCTGGTGCCAGCTTTTCAAAAATCTGTAAAAACCCTGTCATAATCGCCCTTTCAGGTTGCCTAGTTCCTGAGGCTTAATTATCATGGCAGCCATGGAAACCACAACTGAACACCAAATAAAGAAACGCAAAACCAGAACGATTCACATAGGCCCGGTTCCTGTGGGTGGCGGGCACCCAGTGGTAGTACAATCCATGTGCAATACCGATACCAGGAACGTAAGAGCCACGGTACAGCAAATCAAGGAACTCGAAGCAGCAGGCTGCGAGATCATCCGGGTTGCAGTACCTGATATGGAAGCCGCACAGGCAATTTCCGAAATCATTAAAGCAATTTCCATACCTCTTATAGCTGACATCCATTTCGATTGGCGTCTTGCCGTAGCCTCCATGGAATCGGGCGCCCATGGAATCAGAATCAATCCTGGAAATATTGGTGGTAAGACAAAACTTCAGAAGGTTATTGAAAAGGCCCGAGAGCGCATGATTCCCATAAGGATTGGGGTAAATTCAGGCTCCCTTGAAAAGGACATCCTCAAAAAGTGGGGAAGCCCAGTGCCCGAAGCCCTGGTAGAAAGTGCCTTGAGAAACATAGAGCTTGTTACTGAAATGGGCTATGAAGAATTAAAGATTTCTATCAAGTCATCGGACGTTCTCGCCACTATTGACGCCTACAGGCTCCTTTCAGCCAAGACAGAGTTTCCCTTGCATCTTGGAGTCACAGAGGCAGGCGGCCTTATTGCTGGCACAGTAAAAAGCAGTGTGGCCCTTGGAACGCTCCTCATGGAAGGTATTGGAGATACCATGAGGGTTTCCCTCACCAGGGACCCTGTGGAAGAAATTCAGGTGGCATATGAGATTTTAAGGGCTGTCAAATTGAGAAACAGAGGCCCAGAAATCATATCTTGCCCCACGTGTGGCAGGTGTGAAATCGACCTCTTTTCCATAGCAGAAGAGGTGGAGAGAAGGGCCAGAATGGTGGCAACCCCCTTAAAGCTTGCCGTAATGGGCTGCATAGTCAATGGACCAGGAGAGGCCAGGGAAGCCGACATCGGCCTTGCAGGCGGCAAAGGGGTCGGTATCATATTCAAGGGGGAAAAGATACTGAAAAAGGTCAAGGAGGAGGAACTGCTTGATGCATTCTGGAGCGAGGTGGAACGGCTCATAAGTGCCAATGATTCCACACAGTGAACCCATACGATGCCTACAAGTAGGCCGGTAAGCTGGAAAATGTCTTTTCATATTTGATGGAAATTCTCTTTAAAGGATAAAAGAACAAAAAACGACCATGCGCTATTCACAATTTTTCCTTCCCACATTGAAAGAATGTCCTTCTGAGGCTGAAATAGCCTCCCACAGACTCATGCTCAGGGCAGGTATGATAAGGAAACTTGCCTCTGGACTGTATACCTTTTTGCCTCTTGGGCTACGATCCGTCAAAAAGGTGGAAAACATCATACGCCAGGAAATGAACAGGGCTGGCGCGCAGGAGCTGTTGATGCCAATGGTACAGCCTGCCGAGCTTTGGAAGGAAAGTGGCCGTTGGGATCACTATGGCAAAGAACTTCTTAGGTTCCAGGACCGCCATGGACGTGAATTCTGCCTTGGGCCCACGCATGAAGAGGCCATCACTGATCTTATCAGAAAGCACATCCGCTCTTACAGGGATCTTCCCATCAATCTATACCAGATACAAACCAAATTCAGGGACGAGATAAGACCCCGGTTTGGAGTCATGAGGGCAAGGGAGTTCATAATGAAGGATGCCTACAGCTTTTCAGCCGACGAGGAATCCCTGGATGAAATATATCAGGCCATGTACCAGGCCTATTGCAATATCTTTGAACGGTGCGGGCTGGACTTCAGGCCCGTAGAAGCTGACACTGGCACCATAGGTGGGCATGCCTCACATGAATTCATGGTACTTGCGGAAACGGGAGAAGATGCCATCGCTTGCTGTAAAACCTGCACCTTTGCCGCCAATACAGAGCTCGCCCCTGTCAAAAAGGTGGTAACTGCCCAGATAGCCTCGCAAGGTTCGGAAAAGCTCAGGGCAGTGGAGACTCCTGGGAAAAGGAGTGTGGAGGATGTCACCAAATTCCTGGAAAAGAAGGAGCGGGAACTTCTCAAGACCCTCCTTTTTCTGGCTGACGGCAAACCAGTTGCAGCACTCATTCGAGGAGACCATGAGCTCAATGAGGTAAAGTTGAAAAACGCTCTCGGTGCACAGGAACTGGAAATGGCTGACACTGAAACTGTGGAACGGCTCACAGGCGCCCCTGTGGGCTTTGCAGGGCCTTTGGGCCTGTCTCCTGAAGTCAGGATTGTTGGCGATCTGGCCATTCCAGAAATGAAAAATTTTGTGACAGGTGCCAACAAGAAGGATACACACCTTATGGGAGTCAATTGGCAAAGGGACATTGAACTACCTGAATTATTCGATCTGAGGGTTATAACGGAAAAAGATCCCTGCCCAAGATGCGGTGGGCAGATAGAAATCAAAAGAGGAATAGAGGTGGGCCACATTTTCAAACTTGGCACCAAATACAGCGAAATCATGGGAGCGACATTCCTGGATAGCTCTGGCAAGGAACGGCCTATAATCATGGGCTGCTATGGTATTGGTGTGAGCAGGACTGTGGCTGCCGCCATTGAACAGAACCACGATGAAAAGGGCATAATATTTCCCAAGCCTTTGGCACCCTTTGATGTGATTATATCTGTCATAAATATCAAGGACAAAGAAATGATGTCGGCAGCGGAAAAAATCTATTCGGATCTCACGCAGAAAGGCCTTGAGGTGCTTCTGGACGACAGAAAGGAGCGCCCTGGTGTCAAATTCAAGGATGCCGAGCTCATCGGTATTCCCAAGAGGATTACCATAGGAAAAAAATATAAAGATAAAGGCGTAGTGGAGCTGACAAATAGAAAAACTGGTGAAACCGTAGAGATTTCTTCCAAACATATACTTTCCAAAATCTCTAAGGAGACTTAATTTTATTTTAAAAAGAAAAACAATGAGATAGCACCTCGTACATAAGGGATGCACAAGGCCTTCCAACAAGTGCTATATTTGTCCATCAATAAATGATCAGAATCAACGACATACTCGACCAGATCCACTCTTATATGCCCGATGCAGACACCAGCATAGTTGAAAAGGCATACGTCTATTCGGCCAAGGTGCATGCTGGGCAGATGAGACTTTCTGGAGAACCTTATCTTTCCCATCCATTGGCCGTAGCCTTCATATTGGCCCAACAAAAATTGGATCTTGCCAGCATCACGGCTGGCCTCCTGCACGATTCTGTTGAAGACACCCTTGCTACCATAGACGAACTGGAACAGATGTTCGGCCGTGACGTGGCCCAGATAGTTGATGGTGTTACCAAGATCAGCCAAATAGAATTTCAGAGCAAGATACAAAAGCAGGCGGAAAACATCAGAAAGATGATACTGGCCATGTCCAAGGACATCAGAGTCCTCCTGGTGAAGCTTGCTGACCGCCTGCACAACATGAGGACGCTCCAATTTCAAAAGCCGCACAAGAGGGTCAAGATTGCAAGAGAGACCCTAGACATATATGCCCCCTTGGCAAGCCGCCTCGGCATTGACTGGATGAAGAGAGAATTGGAAGACCTCGCCTTTTCATTTCTATATCCCGAAGAATACCATGAGCTCAGACAAGAAGTAGAAACTCGCCTGGGCCAGAGAAAGGCATACGTGGAAGAGGTTAAAGAGATCATATCCAAAAAGATGGCAGAATACAGCCTTTCCTGCAGGGTCCTTGGCCGTCCCAAGCATATATATAGCATATTCAGAAAGATGAGGCGGCAGAATGTCACCATCGACGAAATCTATGACCTTATTGCCTTCAGGATAATCCTAAAAAGTGTAACAGAGTGTTACGAGGCACTAGGAATAGTTCATGCTCTTTGGAAACCCGTACCTGGAAGGTTCAAAGATTATATCAGCCTACCCAAGGCCAACATGTATCAGTCCCTTCACACCACGGTCATAGGTCCATACGGAGAGCGCATGGAGATCCAGATCCGTACCGAGGAGATGGACAAGATAGCCAGTGAAGGTATAGCAGCCCACTGGCTGTATAAAGAAGGCAAGGTCGTGTCCAAAAATCAGGCACGGCAATTTGACTGGCTGAAAAGGCTCATGGAATGGCAGAAGGAGCTCGAGGATCCAAGAGAGTTTCTGGAATCAGTCCGCATGGATCTTTTCCCAGACGAAGTTTATGTGCTGACTCCAAACGGAGAGATCAAGGAGTTTCCAAGTGGTGCCACTCCCATTGATTTTGCCTATGCCATACATACTGAAGTAGGGCATCATTGTGCTGGCGCCAAGGTGAATGGCAAAATGGTGCCTTTAAAATACCAGCTTCAGAACGGAGATGTGGTTCAGATCATCACCTCAAAACATCATGTGCCCAGCCGGGACTGGCTAAAGATTGCAAAAACCAGCAAGGCGAGGGCAAGAATCCGTCAATGGATAAAAACCGAAGAGAGGGAGAAGAGCCTTGCCTTGGGTAAAGATCTATGTGCAAGGGAATTCAAGAAACACCGCCTAAACTTCAACGATTTCATGAAATCCGATGCAGAAGAGATAGCAAAGAGCCTCTCATTCAAGACTGTGGATGACATGTTGATAGCCACAGGATATGGCAAGATATCTCCAGCGCAGATCGTAAGGAGATATCTCAAGACAAAACATGGAGAAGACTTCGAGCTTAAAGAGGTAGATCTCCAGACACAGACCAGGGTCAAAAAACCTTCCAAGGACGGCATTCTCATCCATGGACACGACGATATAATGATCCATTTGGGCAAATGCTGCACACCAGTCCCAGGAGATGAAGTGGTGGGCTACATCACCAGGGGGAGAGGGGTTACAATACACAGGGAGACTTGCCCCAATGTTGCAGCCCTGGAACCAGACCGGAAGGTGGAAGTAACCTGGACCACTGATAATGATGTGAACTATCCAGTGAAGCTAAATGTTATAACTGAGGATCAAAAGGGGATGCTTGCTGCCGTAAGTAACGCGATCAGTGCAGCTGAAGCAAACATAATCGAGGCCAAGGTCACGACAAACCCCGACCAGAGCGCCCACTTCACCTTTGTTGCAGAGGTAAGGGACGGAGACCACTTGAAAAAGGTGGTATCAGGCATCAAAAAGGTTGGTGGAGTAATGAGAGTGACCAGACAGACCTCAAGTTGATGTTATTCTGAACGGGTTTTAATGGCGGGTTTTTGTATCCTGCCTGATCTGATGCATCTGGTACAGACCTTCATCCTTTTAGTCCTTCCGTTGATGCTCACACGCACGCTTTGGAGATTGGGAAGCCAGCGCCTTTTGGTATGATTGTTGGCATGGCTCACATTACAACCAGTACTAGGCCCTTTTTTACATATTTCACACACCTTGGACATATCATTAGACCTCTCTTGCAATTCTTGATTTGAAAAGGCCCTCGATTTATACCCGCTGCGCCCTCAACTTGCAATACTTAAATGCAAACTGCAACGATATTAAAGCACTCCTTGAGCAGAAACAGGACTTTTTAAAAGATATTTGTTGATTTGCCGATAAGTATTTAAATACATACAGGATAACATCAAGGAAGAATCTAAGACATGGAGTATGTTGGAGCAGATATGGATACGAAGAATAACAGAAAACACCCGAGAACTCCTGTAATCCTCAAGGTAGATTACCGGGATGTTGATAAATTCTTTACCAGTTTTGCTGAAAACCTCAGTGAAGGAGGTATGTTTATCTGCACAACCAAGCCCCTGAATCCAGGAACCACGCTCTTTCTGGAATTCCTACTGCCAGATTCTTCACTAAAGATTAGAACAAGGGCAGAGGTCATGTGGAGCAGAAAGAACCCGAGGTCTTCCCAGGAAAAAAGGGGAATGGGTGTAAGATTCGAGGATCTCAGTAAGATCGACCGGGCAAAGATAAACGCCATGATAGAAAGGATGAAAAAGGGCGTAATATGAATAGGGAACCCCCACCAGCCGATCCGTCCCAGGAAGCAGTTATCATCGTAGACAAGGAAAACAACGTCACTGGGGCAGTGCCAAGATGGATCATGCGACGGGACAGGCTTATTCACAGGGCTACCTATATAGTCGTATCCAATTCCCAACAGCAGATCCTTGTCCAAAAGAGAACCATGTCAAAAGACATTTATCCTGGGCTTCTGGAAATGGCATCAGGAGGAGTGGTTCGCCAGGGCGAGACGTGGATGAGCTCTGCACAAAGGGAGCTCCAAGAGGAAACGGGTATCAGTGATGTCACGCTCAAGGTCCACTTTGATTTCTATTTCGAGGATAAGTCCAACAGGGTGTGGGGCAGAATCTTCTCGTGCACCTGGGATGGCGCCCTGAAATTCCAGAAAGAAGAAGTTGAATGGGGCAAGTTCTTGAACCAAAAAGAAATAGAGGCACAGATGAGCACAGGCAAGTTCACCCCAGATAGCGTATATCTTTACAAGCTGTGTAAAAAGGAAGGAATTATCCCTTGAAGGTTCATTCCCCTTTGGAATGCCTGAAACTTGCAGGATCGAGATTGTGCTTCTTAAGCAACCTTTGAAGGCTTTGACGCTCAAGTCCGCACATCTTGGCTGCTGCAGTCACATTGCCTCCCGATGCCTGAAGTGCCCTGGTGAGATATGAGACAGAAAAGGTATGAACTATCTTTTCCTTTGCCTTCTTATAAGGCAAATGCGCAAGACAGGGCATGGTGATGACATTGCTCCCTCGCTCAGTACCATTTTCCATTGGTATGTCTGTAGGCCATATAACCTTGCCAGAAGCAAGAAGTACCGCTCTTTTGATGGCATTTTGCAACTGCCTGACATTTCCCTTCCACTCCCTCTGCATCAAACAACGAATGCTTTCTGGAGCAAACTCTAAACCTTTCTTGCCATATTCTTTCGAATATTTGTCAAGGAAATGCTGGGCCAGCAAAGGGATATCCTCTGCTATTTCTTTAAGGGATGGCATGGTGATGGAGACGACATTCAATCTGTAGAAAAGATCCTCCCTGAATGTTCCCTTTGCTATCTTTTCCTCTAGATTCTGGTTGGTGGATGCAATCACGCGGACGTCTACTTTAATGGGCGTGGTGGTGCCAAGGGGACGAATCTCTTTTTCTTGTAACACCCTCAAGAGTTTAGTCTGAATAGAGAGGGGGATATCGGCGATTTCATCCAGCAGTATGGAAGAACCATTTGCTGCCTGAAAAAGCCCTACTTTATCGGTTGTAGCACCGGTAAAGGCACCCTTGCTGTAACCAAAAAGCTCGCTTTCGAGGATATGTTCAGGCAAGGCCGGGCAGTTTACCGTAATCATACGCTTGTTCGACCGGCTGCTCATCTGGTGAAGGGCCCTGGCGGCAACCTCCTTTCCCGTCCCGCTTTCTCCCCGTATGAGCACAGTGACATCTGTGTCTGCTATCCTATTCATGAGTTCCAGGATGCCCATAATCTTTGAGGACTTGCCTACAAAGCCGAATTGCTCCTGGGTGGACGCTATCTGTTCCTGAAGCCTCCTGTTCTCCCTCAAAAGCCAGGTGCGCTCCAGCCCCTTTCGAACAGCATGAATCACCATGTCGTTGTCAAAGGGCTTTTGAAAAAAATCCAGTGCCCCATCCTTCAAAGCCTCTACGGCCGATTCCACAGTGGCATAACCAGTCATGATTATGACGGATATTGAAGAATCAAAGGCCAAGACCCTTCTCAAGAGGCTCAAACCGTCAAGATCTGGCATTTTGATATCCGTGAGCACAACATCTGGATCGGTCTGTTTTACCTTATCGATAGCCTCGAAACCAGATGTAGCCAGATCTATCTTACAGGCACATTTGCCACCAATGACCTGCTTGAGGAGCTTCAACATGTCCACTCGGTCATCGACTATAAGGAGCCTCTGTTCGGAGGTTTTGCTATCCATAATCAAGAAAATATAATGATTTCAGTTCCATCATACAAGACCACAAATGATAAAATAGCTGAAGGAATGGGTGCTGAAAAATCCCGTTAGCTCTCCACCCAGTAATTAGGAGATTCTTTTGTTATTATAACGTCATGAACATGGCTTTCCCGCAAGCCAGCCGGGGTTATGCGGATGAATTTGGCATTTTCCCTGAGTTCTTCCACAGAACGGCACCCCAGATATCCCATACCTGAACGCAGCCCGCCAACCAGTTGGTAGATGGTGGCAGAAAGAGGGCCTCTATACGGTACCCGCCCTTCTATGCCCTCTGGCACAAGCTTTGAGACGGTTTGGATGCCATCTTGAAAGTAGCGATCCTTGCTGCCTTCCTTCATAGCCCCCAGGGAACCCATGCCCCTATAAACCTTGTACTGGCGCCCCTTGTATAGTTCCAATTCCCCCGGGCTTTCGTCTGTACCAGCAAGAAGGCTCCCTATCATTATACAGTGGGCACCTGCGCCTATGGCCTTTGTCAAATCCCCTGAAAACTTGATCCCACCGTCGGCTATCACAGGCCTGCCGAATCTATTTGCCACCACGGCGCAATTGTGAATGGCCGTGAGCTGAGGCATGCCCACTCCAGCGACTATCCTAGTGGTGCATATAGAGCCTGGCCCCACTCCCACCTTTATGGCATCTGCTCCAGCCTCTAGAAGGGCTTCGGCCCCTTCCGAAGTAGCTATATTCCCAGCTATTATTTGAAGGTCTGGAAACTCATCCTTGAGTTGTTTCACTGCATTTATCACATTTTCCGAGTGGCCATGCGCTGAATCCACCACTATGACATCAGCGCCAGCCTTTTTCAGGGCCTCGGCGTGCTCCAGCCTGTCTGGCCCTACTCCCACAGCCGCTCCTACCCTCAACCTGCCAAGATCATCCTTGCATGCATTTGGGTATTTTCGTATCTTCTCAATGTCCTTTATGGTTATAAGGCCTGTAAGATTTCCATTCTCGTCAACTACAAGTAACTTCTCTATCCTGTGCTGGTGCAGGAGCTCCTTGGACTCTTCAAGCGTAATTCCCACTGGGGCCGTAATGAGGTTGCCGGAAGTCATCACCTTTCTGACCTCCTGATCGAGATTGGTCTCAAACCGTAAATCTCTGTTGGTCACTATACCCACCAGCTTTTTTCCTTCCACCACTGGCACTCCAGAAATGCGAAACTCCCGCATGATCTGCTGAACCTGCCAAAGCTTCTGATCAGGTGTGACAGTAACTGGATCGATGATCATGCCACTTTCAGATTTCTTTACCTTTTCTATCTCTCTTACTTGCCTCTTTATCGACATGTTCTTGTGAATAATGCCTATACCGCCTTCTCTGGCGAGACTTATGGCCGTATCCGCCTCTGTGACAGTATCCATTGCGGCACTCAAAATGGGAATGTTCAGCCTAATATTTGGTGTAAGAGGAGCAGACACGTCAACATCTGCCGGCAATACGCTGGAGCGTGCAGGCACAAGCAGCAGATCATCAAAGGTATATGCTTCTGGCACAGGATGGTTCAACATAAAAATTACACTCCTTTTCGATAAAGGCGGCAAAAAGGCCTGAAAGCAGGCCGCCGTCACTGACTATTAATTCGTTTAGTTCTAAATAACTAACTATCTCTGACAAAATTGCAATGCCTGCTGGGAAAATATCTGCCCTCTGGGGCTCTAATCCTTTGATCCGCTGGCGTTCATTCAGATCAAGCCCAGCCATACGGTTTAAAAGTCGGTAAAGCTTGCGCAAAGAGATGACATGACCCCTGATCCTTTTGGCATCATACACCTCTAGCTCCCTGTCCACGGCAGCTACAGTTGTGGCTGTCCCTCCGGTTCCCACGGCATGCCTTAGGCCGCTCCTGGGTATGGAGGTCTGGGCAAGCCGTTCAAGAAGTAGTTGTCTGGCCCTTTCAGTAAGCATCTTTGCATCTGGTGCCATATGATTGGATACTGCTTCCAAGAGGGAAACCGCACCTATATCAATACTGCATCCCTTCAGTACTTCATTGCCCTTGCATACCACTATTTCAGTACTGCCGCCTCCCACGTCTATCATGGCCCAAGGGGAATCTACACCACCAAGGGCATTGCAAGCCCCTTTCACTGCAAGTGTGGCCTCCTCGCGCCAATCTATTACATCGACTGGCATACCTAGGGACTTGGCGCTTTCCAAAAGGACATGAGCATTGTCTGCATTTCGTAGGGCGGCTGTCCCCACTGCTCTGACCTTGTGAATGGAATGATCCTCCAGGACCTTTTTGAACCTCTTCAAGGTAGAAATGGCCAAATGGAGGGTATGGGGGCTGATGACATTATTTTCCTTCAATCCTTGGCCCAAGCGGACATTTTCCCTTAAGGAAAACAGCACTCTCACGCATGGCTCCTGGACTTCACCAGCTGCCATGCGAAAGGTTTGGGAGCCTATATCAAGGACTGCTACTCGACTGGAGTGTGAAGGCATATTTCAGATTAAACAAGGTTGGCATTTTCATCAAGGTCGGCAAGACACCTACATACCACCTGAGAGCATTGCCATTTGCTAACCACGTCATGCAAGTCTCAAGGCCTTGGACAAGATCAGGGCAAAATTAAAGACATCCAGATCCATTTTTCGATAACAAAAACAGGAGGTATGGATATAGAAGCATGGACAACAAGATCCTTATCGTGGAAGACAATAGAAAACTGGCCGATCTCTTCAGTGAGGCCTTATCTGAAAGGTTCCCCACTGAGACCGCATTTAGCCTGAAAGAAGCCCTTAATGCAATAGGGAAGTTTGATGGCTATCTATTAGACATGCAGCTTCCTGACGGAGAAGGCCTGGAACTCATCCCCAGGATAAAAAGACATAATCCAGAGGCGGTAATAATTGTGGCAACAGCCTATGGAACCGTACAAAAGGCGGTTGATGCTCTCAAGCTTGGCGCAACCGACTTCCTGGAAAAACCTGTGGACCTGGAAGCCCTCCTGGAACGGTTTTGTGACCTCATTCCTGTACCTCCAAGTGACTGTCCAGTTGCAGCCTCACCTGCCATGGAAGATATCCTCAGGCTGGCCAGACAGGTGGCTGATACTCCCTTTCCTGTCCTAATTATCGGTGACACTGGCACAGGCAAAGAGGTGCTGGCACGCCACATCCACAACCTTAGTTCCAGGGACAAGCTCATTTCGGTCAACTGCGCCAGCTTGCCTGAACACCTTGCAGACAGCTTGCTATTTGGACATCTAAAGGGCAGTTTCACCGGGGCCTCAGACCATAAGCAGGGGCTGGTAGAGGCAGCTCATAACGGGACCCTTTTTCTCGATGAGATTGGAGAGATGCCACTTGATGTCCAGGCAAAACTGCTGCGTTTTCTGGATACCGGATGTTTTATGCCAGTTGGCTCGAGCAGAGAAAAAAGAAGCGAGGTCAGGATAATAGCTGCCACCAACAGGGACCTAACAAAATTCATCAAGGAAGGAAAGTTCAGACAAGACCTCTATTTCAGACTCTCTACCTTTCCAATTTTCATTCCACCCTTGAAGGCACGGCCAGAAGATATAGAACCACTTGCAATAAAGCACTTGAACAAACTATGCTCACTGCTTGGACAGGAGGTGACCATTGAAAAAGAAGCCATTGAACGACTCAGGGCTTATAATTTCCCAGGAAACGTGAGAGAACTCTTCAACATTCTCGATAGGGCTGCGGTAACCAGTAGATTCAAGATCACCAGAGCTGACCTCAACCATTTTCTGACAACCCCGGAAAACGAAAAGGATCAAACAGAGGAAGACTTCTGGACAAGAACTAGGTCCCATGCAAACGACCAGGAAAGAGAGCTTATAATAAAGGCATTAGAGAAGACGAGATGGAACAAGGCAGCTGCAGCTAGAAACCTAAAGATAAGCTACAAGACTCTCCTTAACAAGATGAAGAAACTTGGCATAAGTTGATATCCTTTGAGTAGCCCTGTACCTGCCTCCGCCAGGCATAAACATGTCATTTTTCTGTATTTTCCCGGTAGTTATCTCTTTTGTCCAAAAACAAAATATTTCGATCGGTCTCAAATAAATAACCTTTCTCTGTTCATGTTCATGTTCAAGGTTATACCCCTCTCGGATACTCTTTTCCCAGAAGGACCCAAACATCCATTGTACCATAGAAACTTATAATTATTTCAATAGGATACAAACATAAGTTTTAGAAACCACACAGTTTCATTGACACTGGCTCAATGGGGCATTAAATTAGCCACCCAATTGCACCAATTTTAACCTGTAGAGGTTGGCCTTTTTGTGCAATTAGGATTCAGGCCACGGAGTAAATACCTTTTTCCGTTTCAGGCCTTTTTTATTAAGGGAGATAAGGTCTTATGTTTGGGCTGGGATTGCCGGAACTGCTGATAATACTTTTCATTATCCTGATCATCTTCGGAGCGGGCAAACTCCCCCAGATCGGGGAAGGACTTGGAAAAGGAATCAGCAATTTCAAAAAATCTCTAAAACAGGATGAAGATGAAGACAGCCCAGACAAAGGAACGTCTCCAGACAAGAAATAACAGATCAATTAACCCCTTCTCTGCTCATTCTAAAGACCTTACCCGAGAAAGATCCCATGAAATCTAAAAAGGTTGAAGCTAAGTCCAATATAATATTGAATTTTTTCTCATCGGTGAAATTGGCCATAACCCTTTTCATTCTACTGGCCGCTACCTCCATAATTGGAACGGTTCTTCCCCAAGGAGAGACCCTGCAGTTCTATCTTGAAAACTTCGGTCCCACCTATTTCAAGATCATCAAATCGTTGCAACTTTATGACACCTATCACTCATGGTGGTACTTGTCCCTGCTGGGTCTTTTCAGCATAAACCTGATTGTTTGCACCATCAGGCGCCTGCCCTACACAATGAGGCTTTATAAAAGGGATGCCTTGGATCTTTCCATGGATGATCTCACAAGAAGACCATTCAAAAAGATATGGAAACTCAGGCCTGACAAAGGGGACAAAGAGCTTTATCAACGCATAAAGGCAGTATTCCAAGGCGTTGGTGGCCGGATACGCATGAAGCAAAATGTCCAAGGTGGCGATCTTTTCCTAATAGAAAAGGGGAAATGGAACTATTGGGGAGTCTATTTCATTCATGTCAGCATACTCGTCATCTTTGCCGGGGCTGTCTATGGAACCTTTACCGGATTTAAGGGACGAATCATGCTTCTCGAAGGCGAAAGCACCAACCAGGTGATGAAGGTGGACCAGGCAGGAAACATACAAAAAATCCCTCTGAACTTTTCTATAAGATGTAACAAATTCAGGGTGGAATTTTATCCCAGCGGGGCACCTAAACTTTTCCAGTCGGATCTGTCGATCTTAAAAGATGGCAAGGAAGTAAAAAAGAAATCTATCTTGGTGAACGATCCCCTTTCTTACAATGGGATCACCTTTTACCAATCGACCTATCAGGCGATGCCAGAGGCCATAGTCAAAATCACCTCACCTGATGGAAAGCAGAGGCTTCTTCATGTAACAGCCTTTGATAGGGCTATGTGGCCGGAGACTGGACTTATTCTGGGACTTATCAAATATCTGCCCAATGTGCATGGCGCCCCTGCTGCTCGTATATATATCGGGGAACCTTCTGGCAACGGAGAGGCACTGTGGCTACTGCAAGGTCATGACAAGGAATATAAAGTGGGAGATTCTATTTTCAGGATATCCCTGGTAGGCGGTGGTGAAAAATATATGACAGGCTTGCAGGTAAAAAAGGATCCTGGTGTCTGGATGGTATGGCTTGGATGCACGTTGCTCATCTTAGGATTTGCAGTGGTCTTCTGGGTTCCTCATCAGAGGTATTGGCTCTGGATGGGAAAAGGCAGCGACAACCTCAAGATTGTATTGGCAGGCCAGACCAACAAGAATAGGATTTCATTTGAAAAACATTTCAGAAAACTTGAACGGGAAATTGAAAACAATATAGGAGAGGCCTAAATGCAGATCACAAGTTCTTATCTGTTGAGTCTAACCACGTTTTTCTATCTCGGCGCAGCGGCCATATATCTGCTTTACTGGATATTCCGCCTGGAGAAGGTTGGCATTCTTGCAACCATAGTCACCATATCTGGATTTCTTCTTGAGACGGTGGGTATTGCCTTGAGATGGAAAGAGTCCTATGCACTGGGTTACGGCCATGCCCCGCTTTCCAATCTCTACGAATCACTGATCTTTTTTTCATGGGTTACCATCCTCGTATATCTCGTTGTGGAGTTCAAAACGAAAAACAGGGTCATAGGAGCCTTTGCCACTCCTTTCGCCTGTCTTGCCATGGCCTATGCATCCTTCAGCCCCAATGTTCAAGACACGATTCAGCCCCTTATCCCTGCACTACAGAGCAATTGGCTCATCGCACACGTGATCACCTGTTTCCTTGGTTATGCCTCCTTCGCTGTGGCCTGTGGCTTTGGGATAATGTATCTTTTGAAGGGTGACTCCAATAACGAAGGGCTCCTGGGAGCACTACCATCCAAGAAGGTATTGGATGAACTGATGCACCAGACCATAATTTTTGGCTTTCTCTGGCTCACCGTCGGAATAATAACTGGAGCTGTATGGGCGAATCAGGCATGGGGCACATATTGGAGTTGGGACCCAAAAGAGACCTGGTCCTTGATCACCTGGTTCGTATACGCTACAGCTCTTCATGCCCGTTTCGTTCGAGGCTGGGCTGGCAAAAAGATTGCTTATCTATCTATAATTGGTTTTATATCTGTCATTTTCACCTATTTTGGTGTAAACTTCCTCTTGTCTGGCTTGCATAGCTATGGTTCCAGTTAAGGACAGCTTTTAAGCTTATCCTTAAAAGGCTCATGGCCTAATAAGGCCAGCATATTACAAAAAATTCTGGAGGCACACTATGTTCGGACTTGGGACTCAGGAACTTCTGATCATCTTGATTATTGCCCTGTTCTTATTTGGAGGCAAGAAACTTCCGGAAATTGGGGCAGGCCTCGGCAAAGGCCTTAGGGCTTTCAAAAAGGGGCTAAACGAAATAAACGAAGAAGTCAAACCTGAAGAAGAAAAGACAAAGCTAGAAGAAGACAAGGCAAAGACCACGGCTGCCCAATAAGCCTTTTATCCTATTATGAAATGGCCAAATGGCCATGCCCTGATCCTGGCAGCGGGTAAAGGCACCCGCTTGTTGCCTGTCACAAACCATATCCCAAAACCACTTTTCCCATTAAACGGGTCTCCTTCAATAGAAAGGATCGCTAAGATTCTTTCTGTACCAGAGATTCCCAAGACGGCCATTAATGTCTTTCATTTGAAAGAGGAGATAATCCGCTGGGCCGACTCTTTCAAACGGCAAGATATTATAATCCTTCAAGAAATGGAGCTTCTTGGCACAGGGGGAGCAATCAAAAATGCCTTTGAACATCTCGGATACGAAAAACCCCTCCTCATCTACAACGGAGACATCATCTGTAATATAGATCCTGTCCGTCTCCTTAGGTGTTACTATGAACTGGGAAGTCCTATTTCTCTCCTTTGTGTACACTGGCGCCCTCCATTCAACAAACTCCATATTCAAAATGACGAGGTTCTTTCATTTGGATCTTCTTCTTCCAAGGCCCTTGCCTATACCGGCATTTCTGTAATATCTCCTGAGCTTTTTAAAGCAGTGCCCTTGAAGCCTTGTTCACTCGTTGAAATCTGGCAAGAAGCCATCAGACAAGGAGCGTCGATTAAGGCGATTCAAGGAAAAACGTTGACCAGCAGTAGAGATGAGACCTGGATGTGGGAAGACATTGGAACCCCCTGCGGTTATCTTGGTGGAAACTGGCTCCTTTGTGGCAAGCCCAGAAAATTTATAGCTCCTCAGGCGTTATTGGGCTCAAATTTGCAGCTTGAGGGTAGAATAATTATTGGAGAGAGGGCAACAATAGGAAGCCATAGCATCATAAGAAACTGTATCATCTGGCCCAATGCCAGAGTGCCTGAAAATGCCTGCTTTGAAAATTGTATCGTGACCCCTTATGGGATTCTTGTATGTCAGAAAGATTGATACATGCCAAATCATGCATGCAAAACCATACGATTTAATATTTGTCCAAAAACACCACTGCCATCTCAGAGGAGGGAGTGAATACTCATTCTTGGCATGAAAGATAGAGAAAGAAGCGGGTCAACAGGGCTCAAGGTCCTTTTAAAGACAGTCGAACTTTATATGGCCAGCTGCCGCCTTGTGTTAGAGGGGCATCCAGAGTCAATAGACATGATCCGCCAAAACCAACAGGCCATTGGTGCCCTGTGGCATTCGGCCCTCTTGTACACGTTGTATCACTTTAGAAAAAACCGTGCGGCTATAATGGTCAGCGCCAGTGCAGATGGAGAATGGGTGGCGCGCGCACTTAAGATCTGGGGGCAACACCCTGTAAGGGGTTCCAGGCTGAAAGGGGGAGTTGCTGCAATCAGGGACATGACCAGACTCCTGAAGACCACGAACTTATCTGCAGGCATTGTAGCAGATGGTGCTACAGGGCCAGCATACATAGCCCAAAAAGGTCCTGTCATACTGGCCAGGGATACTGGCTTTCCCATCATACCAACTGGCTTTGCGGCAAGGCCGGCCCTATATTTTCGAAGCTGGGACAGGATGGTCATGCCCTTTCCCTTTTCCAAAATCGCCATGATCTATGGACCTCCTATCTATGTGCCTCCCCGCAGCCGTGGCCGAGAGCTGGAAAACTTCAGACAGCTCCTCGAAAAGGAACTCAACAAGGCTACGATCAAGGCCAGACGGCTCATAAAGAGTAGAGGGCCAAGATGAAATCCTGGCAAGAACTGGATCAAGATCTCAAAGCCATCATATTGGATCTCAGAGAAAATGGCCCAGACTGTGCCAAGTTCCTCTCGAGAAGGTTAAAGATAGACCTGGCCACTTGCATGAAAAGCCTGTCCTTCCTCGAAGCCTCTGGCTGGCTACAGCGTGTAAAGGGCACCTTTTTGTTCAAAAGGGGATTCCGGCGGCCCAAGCATATGAACCACACCTATTACGAAATCACAAAAAATGGAGAAAAACACATCAGATTCCTTGCCAGGAAAGGGCATATCTGATTTACTTGTCCAATGTCTTTTTTACAAGATCTCTTCGCCACATTACATATCAACTGGCTGGATATCTTCCTGGGAATAACCTTCTTGGTGATAATCATCCGGGGGTTCATGACCGGGTTCAGCAGGACAGCCACGAGCCTATTGGGAGTACTGGCTGGATTTTGGGCAGCAGTAAACCATTATGAATTTGTTGCCAGGCAGCTATCGATCTTCATCTCTAATGACGTGGGAAGAAAGTTGCTGGCCTTTCTGCTGCTTTTCCTGGTAATATATATCTGTTTTGTAATAGCTGGCATAATATTACACGGCTTTTTCAGGGCGCTTCGCCTTTCCTGGTTTGACAAAATCCTGGGAGGTGTCTTTGGCTTCTTAAAGGCAGCCGTGATAACAGGTGTCGTCATCTTCATACTCACATTGACGCTTCCAGAAAACAACTCATTGATCAAGAATTCTTATCTCTATCCCAAGGTAAGCAGCCTGGCCAGGGTCCTGACGTCAATGGTGCCTGAACATTTGAAGGGACAATTCATGTGGAAATGGAGAAGGACCCAGATGAAGTTCCAAAAGGGGCGAAAAGAGGCAATCTGAGTACCTCTATCCACCTGTTGCTACTTCTCAACTTCTACATCCAAGATAGATTCAGTCTGCTACCACTGTCTTGAAACCGTTTCTAACCAGGGAGATCAAGCCACATCTTCTCATGTCAATCAGCTTTAGATCCTGATGTCTGCCTGTTATTTCAATACGGGGTAGGCAATGGGTATAGTTTCTATGGACAGGAAAAATCGCTCCCTCACGCAAGGTGACGGCGGTCTTGAAACCACATGCCTTTACAGCCTCAAACTCACGTAGACTGGCTTCAATCTTGGATCCAAACGGATAGGCAAAGTGGTTGACTGGCTTACCGATTTTCCTTTCCAATATATGTTTCGATTCTGAAATCTCCTTTAACACCTTACCTAAATCCAATTTTGTCAGATTGAAGTGGCTCATAGTATGAGACCCTATGGTGACAAGGGGGTCCTTGCTCATCTCCATTAGTTGTTCCCATGTAATCTGATACGACCTGTAATCTGCCGCCTTGATCCCATGAGGTGCAAACAATTCCTCAACTGCAGCACCTATCTTGTCTTGAGGCGTATTCATTAGCATGTTTCTAATTAGATTATAGGCTTGCTCCTTTTGGTTATGAGAGGATACAGGCAGACGCTGCCTTTTCTGATTAAAGACAAGCTCTATGAAATCATCTGAGCCCAATATCAAGTCTTCCAGCATATACCACCAGAGTACAGCACTACCATTGGCAAATGACGTGACAATATATACTGTGAACGGCGCACCATGCCTCTTGAATATTGGGAAGACGGTATCATAAGCGTCACGGTAACCATCGTCAAATGTAAAACATACGAAAGGGGGACCCATTTGGCCCTTAATGAGCCTTTCATAGAGGGTGTCCAGAGAAATTATCTCGTACCCCTTGTCCTTAAAGAACCTAATAAGTGCCTCGAGGAACTCTGGGGTCACCTCTATCCGGGAACTCGCCCCGATCCTGTAACGCCTGGTATCTGCTACAACTCTGTGCATGGCAAGGATCAAACCATTTCCAGAAAAAAAGGGGCATAGGAGCCTATAGGCCTTGGTGAAGCTCAGAAAACTTATGACTGATCTTATGAGTGCATGCTTCATTGATGAAGTCTGAATGTAATGGCAGATGTTCACACCCTTTTAAGATAAAGAAGTTCGGTGTAAAGGTTGTCAATGTCTTGGGGCTTTAAGTCTTTGGAACGGTAAAGACGTGGATAGCGAAGGGTGTATAAAAAAGACGGAAATAACCTTTGATCCTTCAAAAGACGTTGATCTACCACAGTAAAAAATGTGCGATTCATTTTTAGAAACTTTCGCTGAATACGGCCAATATTTTTGATAAAGATTGACAGATTGCTTATGTAATATATTTGTGTAAGATAAATCCTTTTCTTTTTGACCTTGTTGAAGATCACAATGCAATAATCCTTTTTGTCGGTCTGACCATATATGAGAAGACACTGGCTCCAACTTTGATGGTGCCGAATGATTTCTCTCAATACATTGTCGGGTATGGAATCAAGCATGCCTGGGCCTGTAGCCAATTCATATCCCGTTGATGCTCTCCCCACAGGCAATAGGGGCAATATTACGACAGAAGTGTCCAGGGGCCTGAAATTGAACTTTTTCAGGATTAAACAAGCCTCCTTGGAAGGAGTAAGGCTGGTGATGGTGAGTTCTGGTTCCCTCAAAAATGCCAATAAAGGCAAAAGACTATGATGTCTCTGCTCCTCAACCACATACCAGCAAAACAGGTTGCACAGGGGATAGGTCCTGCCATCGATATTCCTTTCGTGGAAAAAGCCCCCCAAGAAGCCAGAGGCAACGCCTTTATCCATTAGGACATAGCCAAAATAATCACGCTTTCCAGGCCGATTGGATGTCAGAAGCTCAATCCATCTACCTCTATCCATCTCCGACCAGGCAAAATGCTGAAGGAGCGGATAGATATCGTCAAAGAGCTCAATAGTGGCCTTAATCACTTCAGCCATTGGTTTCAGACGCCTTATCCACTTCGAAAGGTTCGTCTTGCGCCTGCCGCCGTACCTTTTTGAAACGTTCGCTTAGGCTGATGCTATCGACAATATTGATCTTTACAGGTACTTTCCACGGCTGGAGATTCTGATAACAGGCCTTTTTTATACGGAGAATGCATTCTTTGGGGTCCTCCTGTTTCACTAGGCTTACATCTGCACAAACAATATTGCCTGTGATGTTGTTTTTCTCCCCATAGACCACAACTTCTGCCACATTGTCCAAGGTCTGGATAAAATCTTCTATCTCTGTGGGCGAAACCTTTTCTCCCCCTACATTGATGATGTCACAGGCTCTTCCATATATCCGAAAGTATTCTCCATCCTGTTCCACCCTGTCTCCAGTGACAAACCATCCGTCCTCAGTAAAGGGGCTTGGAGCGTTCAAATAACCCATCATGGCAGAATGGGCCTTTATCTGTAAAACACCATCGACTACACGCGTTTCAAAACCTTCACCTCCAAGCTTTACCCATAGTGAATCAGAACTCCTGGATTTGGACCGAAGGGTGCCCACTTCCGTGGTGCCATATTTCTGCAAGATAGTGACCCCTGGAAACAGCCTGGCGCACTTGTCCAACGTGGATTGCAACATTACTTCAGAACCGTAGGCAATATATTTTAAAGAGGACAGATCATATCTCTTATAGGCTTCACTGTATATCAAGAGATTTAAAAAAGTGGCTGATACTGGAAGGACTTCTACCTTATATTTTTCAATGGCACGACATACTGAATCAGGCGAGCGATCTTCAAGGGTGACCAAACAGCTCTTATTAGACAGGCAGTAAAAAAGGGTGTCTATGCCTGCTATATGATCAAAAAGGAGGAACGCAAGAGTGACGAAATCATGTCTAGGGGTCTCATACTTTTTAAGAAGACGGACCATGTCGTGAAGAATGGCCTTGCTTTTGCCCGTGGTGCCTGAAGAAAAAAGCACCAAGCCTGCGTGTTTCCTCTTTCGAAGCTCCTGATACAGTTCATGTTTAGCTTGGCCAGTCTGCTGCCTTGTCTCCACTTGGTCATTTTCGTCAAATTTGAAAACGACCTGTCCCTGGGCTATCTCGACGAACTCTGTCTTCTTGGAGGCCAAGGCAGGTGTGAGAGGAACGATGATGCACTCCTTGCTGATAAGTGCAAGCATTAGCGCTACCGCCCCTGGAGAAAAGTCTCCATGGAGCACAGTCACTGTCCCAGGTGCAATCCCTCTTTGTTCAAAGCTTTCAAGCCAAAAGCCTATGCGCTCGAGAAGGTCATCATATGTGAATACCCGGTCTTTCCATACCAGGGCTGGCCGAGTTCTTGCTTCCCTGAATCTCTTTATCAGGAATTCAACTGACCCAAAGCCTCTCATACGCCACCCAAATAAATGACCTGGCCAGTTATGAAATTGGATTCGGGTTTAATGAAAAAATCTATGACATTTGCAATATCCTCCATGGTCCCAAATCTGTGAATGGCCTGCCGGTCCAAAAGGGCATCGAGTTTTTCCTGTGGTACAGACCTTATGAGATCTGTCTTGACTGGAGTGGGCCCGACGGCATTTACAGTTATGCCAAAAGGGGCGAGCTCCCTGGCCAGCACCTCTGTCAGAGAAACAACGGCTGCCTTCGAGGCCGCATATATCGCCTCTCCTTCCAGCTTCAGAGGTGTAGCCACTGTGGCAAAATTTACTATTCGCCCAAATCTGTTCCTCTGCATAAGCTTTGCAGCCTCCCTGCAAAAGAGAAATGTCCCTATTATATTGGTATCCACTATTTTTCTGATTGTCCGATATGGAGTAAGTAGGATATGATTCATTGAGGCGACGCCTGCATTGTTTATGAGGATGTCCAACCCTCCCCACTCCTTTCTGATGGTATTGAACATCCCCACGGCCTGCGCTTCATTGGAGACGTCAACGCAAAAGTGTCTGTAATTTTTCACTTCCTGGTCAGTTCTTCCTCTACTGCAACCAAATACCATGAAACCCTTGGAAACATAGTGGCTCACTAGAAATGCGCCTATGCCTTTTCGCGTGCCAGTGATGAGGATACGTTTTCTATTCGCTTCCATGAGCAGCAATATCCCCTGACTCTCCAGCCAGAAGGTTAGTAATATAATCGGCAAGAGCGCCAACGGTCCTGAATGGACTGTTTCTTTGGGAAAGAGCCCGTTCATCTGCTAAGGTTATGGACTTGGCAAAAGCTTCTTGCACTTTTTGCTCCACCGAAACTATGAAAGAAACAAGGCCAATGGAATCAAGCCCTCCCCTTTCCCCAAAGAGAACGGTCTTGGTTGATTTTTCCAGTTGTTGATCTGGGGGACGGATCTCATTGATTTCATCAATTGCGGAAAACATTACTTTGATGATCTTTTCTTTGTCAATCACAGCACTCTCTCTTGAGAAATATTTCTTAAAGCTTCTGCAGTAACTATGCAAGGTTATGCCTTTACTGCACATAAATAGAAATACGTACCTTAAAGAGCATGAAATACAACTTCAAGATCATGCTCATATGTGTTATACCTTATTGATTAAGGCTAACATCATAAAAAATTGAAGTCAATCTTTAGGAATAGCTTACACTTTATATCTTTATACTGAGCTGAATCTGATATTACATATTTCTACATTATCACACTAATACTTATGTAAAGTCCTTGTATGCAATGGATATCCATGTTAAAAAGCCCCAATTTTGCATTCTTAAGAACCAAATTTGACATGTTAGCCCATGTGATAAATCTTCGAGCTTAGGACAAGCGACTTGCAAATACGCCCATAGGTAATTGGTAAATGCAAAATGGACAATCTACGACACCTGACAACAAAGTAACAATTGTCATCAATAAAGAATGGTGCAAACGCTGCGGCATTTGCTCGGCTGTCTGCCCGCCTGCAGTCTATGACACAGACGATTTTGGCCTTCCCTTTCCGGCAAATCCGGAAAAATGCACTGGATGCATGATATGTGTTTTGCTCTGCCCAGATTTTGCCGTTGATATCCTTAAGGGACAACACCAAAATATGGGAAAACCAAGATAAGTATCAAGATAAATGTCATCTTTCAACATTGACACCAGTGTTCAGCTAATGCAGGGCAACCGCGCCTGTGCAGAGGCAGCCCTTGCGGCAGGTATGCGCTTTTTCGCCGGTTATCCCATTACCCCGTCTTGTGAAATTGCAGATTTCCTCTCAACGGCCCTACCCAGATCAGGAGGGAATTTCATACAAATGGAAGATGAGATCGCCAGTATGGGTGCAATAATCGGGGCCTCTCTCACTGGAGTCAAGGCCATGACTGCCACTTCTGGCCCTGGCTTTACCCTCATGCAAGAATTGATAGGCTTTGCTGCCCTTTGTGAGATACCTTGCGTAATAGTTAATGTTCAGCGAGGTGGTCCATCCACAGGCCTGCCAACCTCCCCTGCACAGGGCGATTTGATGCAGTGCAAATGGGGTTCCCACGGTGATTATCCCATTGTTGTCCTCAGCCCTTCATCTGTTAGAGAAACCTATGATCTTACAGTTCAGGCCTTTAATCTGTCAGAATGGCTAAGGACTCCGGTAATACTTCTCTCAGATGAAATAGTAGGCCATTTGTATGAAAGGGTTAGGCTGCCTAGCCCCGCCGCCTTGGAGCGCACCGAAAGGCAATGCCCCCTGAAGACTCGATATGGCCGCTATTTCAGTCCTTATCATGTGGATTCATCTGATGACGCCCCCAAAATCCCAGATCTTGGAACCGGATTTCACTGTCATATTACAGGGCTCATTCATGGGGAAGATGGCTTTCCGACACGGGACCCTCAAGAGGTAGAAGCCCTGATAACACGTCTACATTTCAAGATAAATTCAAAAAAACGCCAGATTTGCCTCATGGAGCAAAGACAGATCCAAGACGCAAGCATTCTCCTTTGCTCTTTTGGCGCAACGAGCAGGGCTTGTTTCCAAGTGGTAAATGATTATCGTCGCCGCGGGAAAAGGATTGGCGGAGTCAACCTCTTGACTCTCTGGCCATTTCCAGACTTTTTCTTCAGGGAACTACCATCTAATATCGAAACAATAGTGGTATGCGAAATGAACATGGGGCAGCTATTTGGGCTGGTACGCCAAGCCGTGGGCCACAAGATTAATCTGATTTCAATCAGCAAATGCTCAGGCACCATGATAAGTCCAGAGGAGATAGGAAGTGCAATCGAAGGGCTTGATTGATATAAAAAGAGGGCTTCGCACCTCCAGGCTTCCCCATTTATGGTGTCCTGGTTGTGGAAATGGCATAATTACCCAGGCATTTCTCCAAGCAGTCCACAGGTTATCCGTCAACCCTGATAAACTGGTGGTTGTCTCTGGCATTGGCTGTTCATCGAGGGTTGTGGAATATCTGGATTTCGACACCGTACACACTGCACACGGCAGGGCGATTCCCCTTGCTACAGGCATAAAAATAGCAAAGCCAGAACTTGATGTGGTAATACTTGCAGGTGATGGCGACATAGCTGCAATAGGCGGCAACCATTTTATACACGGTGCACGCCGGAACATTGATCTTACTGTGATCATCTTCAACAATTTCACCTATGGCATGACAGGCGGCCAATATTCCCCGCTCACTCCCAAGGGAGAACGGACGGCCACTTCTTCTATGGGCACAATAGAACAACCTTTCGATATATGTGATCTCGCCATAGGGGCTGGCGCGACCTATGTTGCACGCTCCACCACCTGGCATGTATTTGACCTCATAGATCTTATTTCAGGCGGGATAAGACATCACGGTTTTAGCGTGATAGACGTAATAACGGGATGCCATGTGAACTTTGGCAAGAGGAACCAAAAAGATACTGGAATCAAGATGCTCAAATGGCAGAAGGAGCATGCCCTTGCCTTTGAAACATTTTCCAAACTACCAGAAGAAAAGAGAAGGGATCTCTTTCCCGTAGGTCTTCTGCATACAGCTTCACGGCCAGAATATACAGAAGAATATACAAAAATCGTGCATGGGCAGCCCCAATGAAAAAGAACGACCGCGCCCCGCAGGGACGATTTGAGGTAGTTGTCAGCGGCTCAGGAGGGCAAGGAATCATTCTAGGTGGAAAATTATTGGCTGAGACTGCTGCTGTATTTGAAGATCGCCAGACTGCCATGGTCCCATGTTACGGACCCGAGGTGCGCGGAGGAGGCTCCACAGCAGAAATAGTCATAGATTCCATGCCCATTGACTATCCCAGAATATTAAGACCCAATATACTTATTGCCATGTCTCAAGGGGCTATGGATAAATATGGCCCCTTGCTCAAGCCAGATGGATTGATCATTGTCAACAATACGCTGGTAAAATGTGTACACGACTCGCTTCAAAATGTCTTTGCCGCACCTTTCACAGCCATAGCCATAAAAGCCATGAAAACCCCCGTGGTGGCAAATATGATAGCCCTTGGTGCTTTTTCAGCCATCACACACCTGATTGAAGCCGAGGATCTAAAGCTGACCCTAAAAAAATATGTGCCACTGAAGGTATTGGATCTCGATTGTCAAGCCGTAGATCAGGGGGTCAAAATAGCCATGAAAAGGAATTTTTTCTGGAATGCCAAGGCCCTTTAAACCGCCTGTATGGCTTTTTCATATATTGTACATCAGAAAATCCATTAGCTCTTAAAGGATAGCCCTTAGTAGTATTTTATAATTTTTTTATTTAATCCAGGAAGTTGTCGAACAAAGGACATATTGTGAATATTTTTTTTAAACAAAAAATAGCCGAATTATTGACGCTATCCCCAAATATTGTCTGAAAATCCATACAATATTCCCCACTGTAAATCATCCTGTCTCAAAGATATGAACTTGCAAACTGATTTTGCCTGAAAAAACAGACTAAAAATCTATGGCATGTTCTTGGCAGCCTTTAATTTTTTAAAGGTTAACTGTAGCCAAAAAATGGGGCCTTCTTCTAAGATCTACATGCATGAAAAAGAACAGATGCATCATTAAAGATGAAATATTTTCATCCATATCTATAAGGCTTGGGCAACTGGCATATTCTTTGCGCTTTGAGTCGTGCTTGGTGAATAAAATAAAATTTTTAGGCAGGGATACGAATCATGAAAAGGCCTCATACCACCTTACTTCAAAGAAAAGACGCAGGACCTCAAAGCAGCACCATGAAAGTGCACGGCTTTCAGAGATGGACTAAAACCTTCAAAAGTTTTTTGCCACTATTTTTAACTTGCATGATATTAATCATTGCACAAGTGGCATCAGCGTCAAGTGTAACACTTACTTGGAACAGAAACCAGGAACCTGATATAGCAGGATACAAGATCTATTGGGGAAAGATCAGCGGGCATTATTCGAATTCAGCTACAGTCCAGGACCGTGCCAATACCCCTCCTACACGGAGTTATACCATCGACAACCTGGAACCTGGAACCACATACTATTTTTCCATAACGGCCTTTGACCTGGCAGGCCAGGAAAGTGTTTTCTCAGACGAGGCAACCATTCAGATAGCGGCTGGCGACGATGGCAACGGTGACAGTGAAGGCAGTGGAGCAACATCATGGACCGAATGGTACGAGACCCAAAATTTCTTCGAAACTGGAAATGTTACTCTAGACCACCATTGGAAAACAGTCCACCTAAGCGGCACCCGCAATTTTGTCCACCCTGTTGTCATAGCAGGTCCGCCTACACGAAATGGCTCACAACCATGTGTTATCAGAATCCGCAATGTGACCTCTACCTCATTTGATATCAGGCTCCAGGAGTGGACATATCTCGACCAGTCACATGTGGCTGAACATGTCTCATGGATGGTGATTGAGGCTGGAGAACACGTCATGTTGGACGGTTCCATATGGCAGGCAGGAACATTTAGTCTCAGCAATACCCTCAGATGGAAATATGTACGGTTTCCAGAATACTTCAACGACAATCCAGTAGTGTTTACTAGCAGCCAAACCTTCAACGGACCAGATACCTTTGTCGTGCGCAAAAGATTTATCACTCCTTCTCAATTCCTGGCAGCCATACAGGAAGAAGAGAGCAAAAACGACGGACACTATACTGAAACCATTGGATATCTCGCTGTTTCCACAAACACCAGCTTACCTTTGTATGAAATCCAGTGTAACCACAGTTTCAAACGCGTGACAGCAGATTTTGATGCCCAGATAATTGTTGAGGAAGAACAGTCCAAAGATACGGAAACCAACCACGTGTATGAAACCGTAGGCGTACTGTTTCTGAATAACGGGGTCTTTGCTGACATGCAGACGTTCTCTGGCTCAGACACGGCCTCGCTAAGAAGGAAATAGGAAAAAGTATATTCACCAATTTTAAAACCCAAAAGGCCTCCGAGGCCTTTTGGGTTTGGCTCAGACAATCTCATACGAATACCTATTCTTCCCCCGCTCCTTAAAGATAAGATCGGGCTAGCCTCAATTCAGCTCACCCTTTCTTTATGTGAAGAAATTCCAAGGGCTGACGACTTTTGAATTCTTCGCAGTCTACCTCTTTCTAAATTCAATAAATCAATCTACAATATTTTTTATCGTTATAATATGATATTGACAAATTTTAGCAACAAGATAAAATTATAATATCACGTAAGAATCGTCTATTACAAAAAATCAGCCCGCTATTAACATCTAAGAAGGAGGAGAAAATGAAGTGGAATATTGAAAAAAGCAAGAGGCTAAAGGAAAAAATCGCTAATGATACAAAACTGATGAAGGAATTGAGTGAGCGTGTAGAAAACACCTTCCAAGAATTTGGGGTGGATTTCAAGGATATGAGTTACGTATTCGAACCCAGGGTGTTTTCCATGGAAGATGGAGAGGTCGTCGAGGTCTCCAGAAAATCTTTGCCTGCACTGCTTTCCGCCATGTTTGAATATATTTCCGCGGCTACCATTAATGAAATTGCTATCCTTAAATATCTCTGTTTGCCTCAATGTGGCCCCCTCGACCCCTATCACCTTCAAATCTTAGAAAAGCTGAGAATTCGCGAAATTGTGGTAGATGAACCTGTAAGGACCAGCGTTCAACTTATGCGCCGCATCATAGGGGATAGCCGCCTTCACGCCAGATTGAGCGAGGCACTTTTTGAGCCTTTGATTGAACGAGATTACCTCGGCAAGCAAGATGGATGCGTATTTACACCCATAGTCTTTCCAGCACCTTTATTCGCACAAAAGGTGGCCAAGGCCAAAAGCATGGATGAAATTACTGGATTTGGGCCTCAGCTCTATGACTTCGCAGATGTCAAATCTAGTGCGGGCCTTGGTACTCGACCGCTTCCTGGTATCATAGAAATAGAATCACAAAGACTAACGCCTGGTGTGGTAATAGATAACTGGTGGTGGGTGGGCATTCCTGCTCCTGAGCTTCTAAGGGCCCTTGAAAAGATAAGGGAAGTTGGAGAATATTCGGAAACCTTAACTTCAACATGAAATTGGTGCACAAAGTTTTTGTTGGCTATTCATGTAAACATTTTCATGTATCCAGGTTGAATAAGGTTTAAGTGAAAAGACTGTCCAAAAAATCCAAAATCCAAAATCCAAAATTGTCCAACCAAGTCTGGATGGAACCAATCGCTGTTCCAGGAAAAAGACAAATGTTTCTGGTATTTGACCCAGCCGTTCCGAGCTGGGTCATCGTCAATCAAGATGGCATGTACATCCTGGAACATTGCAACGGTCAAAGGTCTATTGATGATATTGCTCAAATAGTGAGCAATCATTATAAAATCGATTTTGATACTGCCCTGAAACAGACTAGTTCATTTATCAGGGATATGGAGTCCAAACTCATCCTAAATGCAAAAGGCCCTGAAACCCCTCCTGATAACCAATTTAGAGGCATAGCCCTTGAAATTACAAATCGATGTAACTTACGCTGCAAACACTGTTATCTTTCTGCTGGTGGCCATACAGCCAATGAACTCGTTACCTCGGAAATCAAAGAGATCATCACCATGACCAAGCACGAAGGGGGAATATCCGTTGCCCTGGGTGGTGGTGAACCACTGTTGCATCCGGACTGGATAGAAATCATCAACCATGCCCTTTCATGTGGCCTTCTTGTTTCTATGGGAACTAATGCATCGCTGATCCATAAAGATGTTGCCAAAATCATGGCTGATCTTCCTATTAAAATACAAATCAGCCTGGATGGGGCGTCTGAAACTACCCATGATGCCATTCGAGGCAAGGGTAGCTTCAAGGCTACTATCAGAGGTTTGGAATTACTACTCGCAAATGGCAAGGGCAAAGACATTGTGCTGGCATTCACCCCTATGAAGCCAAACATTCATGAGGTTTCCGCAGTCATCGATTTCGCACACAAATCGGGCATCCCTGTTATACAATTTCCACCACTGACACCGTCTGGCAGGGCCCGTGAAAATTGGACAGCACTTCAACCTTCCCAAGATGAACTATACAATTTCTGGAAAACAATATACGCCTGTGCAAATGAACTCCGCGGAAAGATGGATCTCCTAGCAGACTGCTTCTCTATAGATATCAGGCGTGGGGGAAAGACCTACCAGTGTTCCATAGGAACCCAATTCAGGATTGATCCACTGGGCAATGTCTATCCTTGCCAATGTTTCCACTTTGGGACAGATTTTTTACTTGGCAACATCAAGGGAACTAGCCTCAAATCCATCATTGAAGGAGAAAAAATCAAGGCAATAAAACAATTAAGCCAATCAAGGACCGATATGATCCAAGGTTGTACCAGCTGTAGATGGCGCAACTTTTGTGGCGCCGGTTGCATGGGCTATGCATACGAAACTACTGGCACTCCATTTGAGGCGCCCACTTGTGACTTACGTAAGGCGTGGATAGAATTTTTATTCTCAGAGGTGCTTGCCAGGACAAAAAAGGAATTGAGCCTCACTGCCACTCCCTAAATTCCCTTCTTCGTGATTGTTTGATCCTGCTTCTGTGTTTCTTGTCCTTTAAACGTTTCTCCTTGGCCGCCTTTGAAATTCGTGTCTTTTTCCGGGGCCTTCTCTCTGTGAGTGCCATTGACATCAACTCTGAAAATCGTTTTATCGCAGCATCCCTATTGGCCTTTTGACTTCGATGATAGCTTGCTGTTACCTGAAGTACCCCATTTCGGCTAATCCTTGAGGCAAGTTTTTTCTTTATACGTGACTTCTGTTCCCTTGTGAGGCTTGCCGATCCATCAAGATCAAAACTCAAAGTAACCTTGGTATTCACCTTGTTAACATTCTGACCACCAGGTCCACTTGATCTAGAAAAGGTAAATCTTAAATCCTTATCTGGGATTTCAAGCCCATTTTTTATTTTTATCCTTCCTTTCATCCTGATAGAGGCTTATCCATTCATTACTTAGAAGCCAAAATAGATTCTTCCGGCCTATGAGTACCTAAGGCCGAGCCCTAGGACCCTGTTAAAAAGCAAGATCAGCCACACCTTTTTAGTCTTCAATAGAGGATGCACGGGATACAAGAAAGAGTCAAGACAAAGCCTTTCTAAGCCTTTGTGCAGCCCTGACTCCCGCTCCTTATGAATAAACTAAAAAATTTCATGGCAGTCTTATATATCTACCACCTCCGAGAATGAAAGCACAATTTTTGTATGAATTTTATTGTCTTTTAGTCCAATGACAGCTAGCTTCCTTCATGCCTTCAAACATTGTAGCCATGCATGCTCTTCCTCATGCCTAATGGATGGCACAATAACATGTGGCCATGGCAGAAACCTCCTGTTATTCGATTGGTCTCAAATAATCTTTCTCTGTTAATATCCATTTTCAAGACCATATCTCCTTCAGGCACTCTTTTTCCCAGAAAGACCGATAAAACACGTACTCCTCCAGCAGCACAGACTATATGACCACACCATTCACACTGTTTCCAGCATCCTTCATTCCCCTTCTCACATTTACCTTACCGAGCAACAACAAACCAATTATGAAAAACACCAAAAGGCTCAAAATAGCGATGCGGGTGTTGCCTGTAAGCTGTACTGCCATTGCAAAGATCAGAGGGCCAATCCATGAAGTACCCCTTTCGCTAATTTCATAAAATGCAAAAAATTCTGATTCGTTCTTACGGGGAATCAACTGGGAAAATAGTGAGCGGCTCAGGGCCTGGGAACCTCCCAGAACCACCGCCACAGCTACCCCCAGCATGAAAAGCTCACCGATATTCTTAAGAAGCCAGAAGGCATGCACCGTGATAGCCGCCCAAACCACTAGAGACATGGCTATGGATCTTTTTGCCCCTATCCTGCCAGCCAACCAGCCAAATAAAAGTGAGCCGAAAAAGGCCACAAATTGAATCATCAAAATAAGCATTACCAACTGATGGCTATTTGCCCCAAGTTCCATAGAAGCAAACAAGGTAGCGACTGTTATTACAGTTTGAATGCCATCATTGTAAACGAGATATGCTACCAAAAACTTTAAAGTTTCCGGATAATTATGACACATGGACTTCAGTGTCCATAGAATCTGCCTCATACCTTGAATCAAACATGGCCCATCTTGGAAAATTCCCCTTAATGACCCAGAATCTGGAAGAAACCTGGCAGGAAAGAGCAAGGTGAAGACAAGCCACCACGACCCGGCCAAGGCCAAGCCAAAACGAACTGCCAGTTCATGATCATCAATATAGTGAAAAATGCCCAGAGATATCGCAAGTGCAACCCCTCCTCCGAGGTATCCAAGAGCCCAACCAAGAGAGCTCACCTTGTCACGCTCCTGAGGAGAGGCAATGTCTGGCAAAAAGGCGTTACAGAGGACGACCGAGGCACCAAAGGCAAGATTGGCAATCACAAAGAGCAATCCACCCATAAGTATTATATTATTAAGTTCTTTGGCATCGAGATCCGATCTTACCAGATATAGTAAGACCGTGGCCAAAGAACCGACCAAGGCAAACAAGACCAACAACTTCTTTTTGAGATGCAAGCTATCGGCCATAGCCCCAACAAGGGGAAGCAGTACCACTTGAAGTACCACTGACACAGACACGCACATGGGGAAAAAGGCTGCTGGCTCCAAGGTAAAAGCGCCAACCAATACACCACCATTTTTTTCAGACAGACTAGTGAGATAAGGTCCAAGAAGTGTGGTAACCACAATGCTACTGAAGGCGGAATTGGCCCAGTCATACATGGACCAACCAAAGATTTGGCGCCTTTGTGCTTGATTGTCCAGATTCAAAAAAGTGGCCTCAATCATTTCCTTCAACGATAGATAAGATATTGGGCCTCAACTATACTCTGTCTCATCCCTTAATTAAGCATGAATATTTTCAGGTAAGGAGATTAAAGGAACCACTAAGAGGGGTTACTTGATATAGGCGTCCACATCTTTTATATGAGTTGACTCCTAATTATTGAAAATGACTATTACAGATAAAAATGCGTGAAGGGCAGGTGCTTCACACATAATCTGGATGAACGCCTGCCCTCACATGGGTATTCCCCGTATGAAATGGGGAACTTGGGACTCCACTCCTCTACGCTGTGCCTCAGGCTGCCTTGCCCAAGCCATGAAGCCTGAACTGTGACAGTGCCTTCTTTAGGCGCTCGCCTACGCTTTTTAGGCGTCCTGAGACTTCTTTGACCTCTTTTGCAAGGACTGAGGTGTCCTGGGACGCCTCGACTATCTCCTTGACTCTTTCCACTATGAGGGTTGTTTCTCTTGCCGTCTCTTCAGCCTGCCCTCTGATCTCATCAATAGCACTCTTTTCAGTTTCTATACTGTTTTGAACCTCGACAGACTGTTCTGAAATCGTGGCTATCGTAGCAGAAGCATGGTCAATAGTGACACTTACCCGACTGACTCCGTCTTGAATCTCTGTGACAATCTTCTCTATCTCCTCGACGGAGCCCCCTGTCTCCTTGGCCAATTCTTTTACTTCATTTGCCACGACTGCAAAGCCTTTACCAGCCTCCCCTGCCCTTGCAGCCTCAATGGTGGCATTTAGGGCAAGAAGGTTGGTCTGCTCTGCAATAGAACCTATAAGGCTTGTTATCTCGCCGATCTTGTTGGAGGAAGTCACCAGTTCATTTACCGCGCTTTTTACGTCTGAAAGCCTTGTCTCTGCATCAGAGGCATTGGCACTGGAGTTGCTCACATGGAGTATGACGTCATCAATGGCGCGATTTACGTCCTCTATGGAGACTGTGACCTTGTTGACATATTCATTGGCTACTTCCGCCAACTTTTCAATGTCCGCAGCCACGTCTTCGGTCTTCCCTGCTGAGACTGCCATATCGTTGGCTGCTTTGTCGAGCTTACTGGTCCTTTCAAACACATCTTGAGAGCCGTCTGAAACCTCTTTCAAAATCTCTCCAATCTTTACTACGGTATCAAAAAGCTGATTTTGAATATTGGCTATTTCATCCCTGCCTTTAATCCTTTTCATATCGGAGAAATTGAAGTTGCCACTCGAGATCCTCTCAAACAAAGTATTCAGAAGTGCAGTGACGGAATCAAACCTCTTCCTTAAAAAACCAGTTATAGAAAGACCTGTGAATAGCGCCAACATCACACTTATTCCAAGGATAATTGCCATAATCTTCAGCCTTGCATCGAGCTGTTCCTTTTGGATACGGGCAAGATGAGACACCTCGGATGTGATCTGGCCAGCAAGGCTTCTTGAAAGCTTGTCTATCTCACCTGTGAGAAGGGCCATTGTCGATACCAGGCCTTCTCTTGCAGTTCCAGCGCGCAGCAGCCTTTCCTTAAGGGTGAACATAGATGCCAGGTCGGTCTTCATGGAGACTCCAGACTCCTTTATAGTCTCCATGACCTTGGCACCAACAGAAAGGGATGCCAGGCTCCTGGAGAGCCTATCGATCTTGTAGGCCGAAGCATTGAAACGCTCCTTTAAGGGACCTATATACTCTGGGGCCGTAAGACCTCCAAGCTCTGCCCGTATCAACAAAAATTCCTGAAATTGAGACAGGATATCCTTCAATGCTGATACTGTTTGATAGTCATCATTTACGAGCTTATCCACCTTCTTTTTTATCTCTTCAGCGCCCGAAACAGTGGAAATAGCATCTCCATCCATGATCAGGTTGAGCTCTGCTTCATCAATGGCCTCGAGTATATCTTTACGTATTGAGCTGTATTTCTTGTTGATATTCTTGGTTTGCACCTTCCATTCTTCCCTAAGATCAAATAGCTCCTTTTTTACCTTGGCAACATTTTCCAAAAATCTCTCAAGTTTTCCTGCAAGATCAGTGGCATTTGGCATGGAGGACAATAGAGTCACATCCTTTTTCGCCACTTCTTCGTATTTGTTTACCTGTTTGGGATCCGATGCCCCGTAAAGGGAAAATATGTCTCCTTTTATACGTTCAAGCACTAGAACAGACGAGGTATCCTCACCTGATTTTCCATCTGTAGAAAGGAGGAGGGAAGAGACCTTTTCAAACCCCTTCAACCCATCTTGCATATTGGCATAAGACAGAAAACAGATGGCCACCAGGGCAATGACACCCAGTGTGAAAGCAAAGGCAATTAGTCGTGATATCCCAATCCTGCTGAAGATTCGTTCCATTTTTCATTCCCCTAATCTAATACTTGACTGGCTCAAACTTTCCACCGCTTATGACTGTAACGTATACCTTCTCAAGACCCTGATGATCGGTTGGGGAAAATGAGATCGGATCATTTATGCCCAGATCAAAATCCTTAAGACTGTTTGCAGATGCCACGACAGACTTTCTTGTAAGATCTTTTCCAGACTTTGCCATGATTTCGGCCAAGGTCTTGGCTGCCAGAAAACCTTCGAGGCTCACAAAGCCTGGCTCAAAATCCGAATACGCCTGCTTCATCACCTTTGAATATTCCTTCACTCCCGGCAATGACGAATCCCATGGAAAAGGCACCACCTGGGTCACCAGCACACCCTCACCCTGGGAGCCAAGTTCCTGCATCAGGGCCTTGCTACCTACAAATGAGATGTTGATAAATTTAGTATTCGAAAGCCCTACCTTTTTTGCCTTCTTTATAAATTCTGCACAAGGCTTATAGGCACCAATCATGACAATAGCCTCTGGTTTGACTCTGCGCATCGTGATCACAGCCTTACCGACTGCCACTGTATTTCTGGGATATGTGGCCTCTCCGGCCATTTTGAGTCCCCTCTTTTCCATGGCCTTTTTGAAACCTGCAAGACCTGCCCGCCCGTAGGAATCATCCTGGTAGAAAATGGCAATCTTCTTAAGACCAAGGACATCCGAAAGGTAGTGAACCATCTCCTCAGTTTCCATGTAATAAGAGGCTCTAAGGTTAAAGACCAGAGGCTTTACAGGATTCCTCAAAAACTCAGCTCCGGTAAAAGGGAAAAAGTATGGCACCTTTGCCTTCTCAGCCAAGGGCACCGCAGCCTTGGACGTTGGAGTACCTACATATCCAGTCAGGAGAAAACAGCCCTTTTTGATGAAATTTTTTGTGTTGTCTATGGCCCTGTCAGGCTCGTATCCGTCATCGAGGACTTCAAGCTTCACCTTTCGTCCATTTATTCCTCCCTTTTTGTTGATCTCAGAAAAGACGGCATTGAAACCCTTTGTGTATTCCTTGCCAAGAAACTGGGCTGGCCCGCTTTGGGCATTGGAAGCGCACAAAAGTATAGATGAATCCGTAACACCTGGGCTCTGGGCCCTTGCGTCACAGACCGAGACTACCACAGTAGAGAATAAGGCTATGGCAACAACGAAAAATTTGACAGAAAACCAATGGAAATCCGTTTTCTTCATGAAAATGTCCTCCTGAATCTTTTTTATGGCCTGTCAAATTTATCGGCGCTGTCCTCACCACCCATTAATTGGATAAGACTTTTATTTTTACAAAACTAGCTAATTATATTGAAGAAAATGATGGGGGATCAAACCTGTTGGTGAGAAAAATGTTTCCACGGTAATCTGGCCTGAAAGGCATTGAAAAACAGAGTCAGCAAGCCCAGTCGCGTCATTGAGATGGCCAAAAAAATTTGGAGGAAAGATATGGGCTGGCTAAACCTGTTTTTTGGCCTGTTGCTCTGCCTCTACAGGAATTCGAAAGGCAAATGTACAACCTTCTTTTTCTGCAGTACTCTCAACCCAGATCCTGCCGCCATGTAGTTCTACTGCCATCTTGCTGAAGGTGAGACCGAGTCCGCAGCTTCCTATAGGGTTGTCTGATTTTTTCAGGCTTATCTGCTGAAACTTATCGAATATCTTATCCTTGTATTCTTCGGGCAGCCCTTCACCACTGTCAATTACACGCACATAGAGTGCCGAGTCTTGATCCCGGTACTCCATTGTCAGCCTGACAATCCCATTTTCAGGCGTATGTCTTATGGCATTGTCCAAAAGATTTGACAGGACCCTGCCAATGAGCATTTGATCCATCTCCACCTCAGGCAGTGAAGTCAGTCGATCAAGCTTCAGCTCCACACCCTTTATCTCCGCCTGTACCAGGAATTGATCTCTTGCCTGAATTGCCAACGTCCATGGGTCAATTTTTCCCTTATTTAGTTGCAGTTTACCCTGCTCCATCTTATAAACATCGAGTAAGCTCTGTATGATCTCATCCAGATAACTACAGTAATGCTGACATTTTTCTATATAGGGTTTAAGGCCAACATTTGAGCCAAGCTTCATGAGACAGATATCCAGATTGCCAGAAATGATGGTAAGCGGGCTTCTGAGGTCGTGAATTATCATGTGCATAAGCCCTTCTCTGGCCTGTTCAATTTCGCGAAGTTGCTGATTCTTTTTGTGCAGGATCTCGTAACTTTTTACTAGATCGTCTGAATATTTCTTGATGCGAAGGAGGGATTTGACACGGATCAGGAGCTCTATCCTGTCAACTGGTTTGGTCAAGAAATCGTCTGCACCTGATTCCATCGCCTGGAACCGGTGTTCTTTGTCCTGGAGGGCCGTTACCATCAGTACTGGAATAAGACGGGTCGATCGGTCTTCCTTGAGTTGCCTGCACACCTCGAAACCGTCTATCTGTGGCATCATCACATCCAGTAAGACAAGATCTGGCTTCTCTTTCTGAACTACCTCCAATGCTTCTTTTCCATTATAGGCCTCGATAACAGAATAATCTTCAGAAGCCAATATACCGCTCAACAGCTTGACATTTACCGGCTGATCATCGACGATCAGTATCTTTGGCGGATTCATATCACTTTCCTTTTCTATGGATATCTTTTCTTATCGAACAAAATTATTGAAAAGATCAGTTCTTCCCTAAGGCCTCTGTATCTGTTATGGAAAAGACCAACTCCAAAAAGTGGATAAGCAACTAGATGTTCAAGATCGTCAAAAGTTAGGCCAAGAAGTCTATAAAGAGTGCCTGCCCATAAAATTATTCTAAAAATAATAAAATAAATCTTTATTGTCCATATCTGTCTTATTTATTTTGGTTCTTGGAGCAAGAGAATGCCTGAAGGAGATACGGTCTTAAAAATGGTCATGAATAGAGGCACGCCATTTATTTGAGAGCGATGGAATACAATGGGTCCTTTATTGAACCGGCCATAAAGGAGGCAACAACTCTCCCCTCTCGTGCATCTTATAGAGATTGAGGTGAGTTCATCCTTGAGGGATTGAAGCGGATACCTATTTCTATTGGTCCGCTACCAAGTTGCGTGGGAAGAGGCGGAAGAGGATCTGAATCCTGCACTGCCTTCATTGCTGAGCGATCAAACGAGGCAAAACCTGAACGCCGTTCAAATTTTTTACTAAGAATATGGCCATTTTTATCTATTCGGATGGATATGATGGCTTCAAGGTCTTTTCTTTTAAGTAGTTCCTCGGGGAAGTGCCAGTTTTTTCTCACATGCATCCAAATGGCTCCTGCATAACGTCTCAAGGCATCATTTACCGCAGGCCCCTTTGTTGCAAAACTGCCAGAATGTCCAGGAGCACTTGCAGAAGCAGATTTTATCTTTTTTTGAATTCTTGCAAGCCGCTCCTTTAAAAGCTGATCTTCTTTCTTCTCCCTTACCTTTTCCTCCAACTTTTTGATTCGTTGAGTCAGCCTTTTTTCCTCATCTATCCTGTGACGTCTGTTGGTCTTCTTGAGAGCTGTCTTGGTCTTCTTCTTAGGTCTTTTCTGAACCTTTTTTTTGGTAATCTTCTTGGGTTTTAGAGAAATGGCCTTTTTGGTTGTCTTATTGACAGATTTCACCTGCTTCTTTTCCAATGCCTTTTTTGGCACACGCCTGTGGACAACAGGCTCTTTCTTGTGGACAGAAACCTCTTTCCTCTTTAACAAAGGCCTTTTTCTCTCTGGTGCTTTCTTTTCTGTTCTTACTTTCTGTTGGTTTTCTTGAGATTTGACAGCAGATGGTTCAAAGAGCTGAACATTATAACTTGTGGGAATAGTTATCTTTTTATGCCATATAGAAGGATAAAAGAAAAAAAGCAGGAACAATGCTATGTGAAAGCCAAGCGCAAGCACAAAGGCCTGTTGCCAGCCGGCCATTCCCTCTCTCTTTATCATTGACGCTTAATCTTTCCAGGCTGCACACTTTCTGGAGCAGTCACTAAACCAAGATTGGAAACTCCTGCTTCTCTAATGGCTGCCATCACCTTCGCTACCTTGCCATAGGCCACGGATTTGTCTGCCCTCAAAAGTACCTGGCTAATGGCACCACGTTGTTTCAATGCGCTTAACTTCTCCGAAAGGCCTTTTTCGTCAATCAATATCCCCTCCATGAAAATCTCGCCCTTATCAGAAACTATCACCTCAACGTGTTTCTTCTTCTGAGGTAGGGCCTTTGCAGTAGTCTCAGGCAAATTGACAGCGATCCCCTTGGTCATCATGGGTGCTGTGACCATGAATATTATGAGAAGTACGAGCATAACATCTACAAGGGGGGTCACATTGATCTCGGAAAGAAGCCGCCTACAACCATTCGAAGAACCACCCATGATCAAATCACCCCTCCTGGTGCATGAAGGTTGAACCGGCCCTGTGCTGGCTCTGACGCCTTACAAGCTCTCGTTCCACTATATTTATGAAATCGGCACCAAAGGCTTCTAGTTCCTTTTCCATGTTTCCGACAGCACTCATGAACATATTGAAGGCAATGACTGCCGGAATGGCAGCTGCAAGTCCTGCCGCTGTAGCCACTAGGGCCTCTGAAATACCAGGAGCAACTGTAGCAAGACTGGCTGTCCCCTGGAGACCGATGTTCTGAAAACTACTCATTATCCCCCATACAGTGCCAAAGAGCCCGATAAATGGGGCGGAATTCCCTGTTGTGGCAAGCAAGGGCACTGCAGCTTCAAGATCCTGGATCTCAAGCTTTACAGCCTTTTCAAGGCTCCTTGTGAGCACATCTATCCATGCCTGCCTTATGAGCTTAACATTGTCCATTTTTACGTCTGCTTGAAGATTCTGGTAATCTGAATAGGCTGAAAGAAAAACCTGGGCCATGGGGGAATTTTTCATGCGCCTTGCCCTGCTTTCCACCTGGGCCAGGTTGGCAGCCTCTGAGAAGAAGACGTCAAATTCATCATTTGCCATAGCCGCCTTTTTGAATAGTCTTGCCTTCAATATGATGATGGTCCAGCACAATACCGACATCAACAGCAGCACTACAAGCACCAACTGCACAACTGGATCGGCCCCAAGGATCATATTTATGATATCTGCTTTATTTCCCATATCTTCTCTCTTTTATTCTCCAGTCAAGAATAATGCATCTTTCTGAACCGACACAGGCTCACACAAGCCCTGCCTGGCGGCAAGATGGAACAAGGTTTGAACCGCCTGTCTTCCCTCCTCACCCAAGGAGATACTGAACTCATTGACATAAAGGCCAATATGTTTCTTTTGTACCGCCTGCGACATCTCCTGGGCGTGCTGCCTAATAAAGGCCTCGGTAGCGTCAGGGTGTTCCAATGCAAATTCTATGCTTTCCCTGATCCCCATCTGGATCTCCTTGATCACGTTGAGTGGCAGGCTTCTTCTCGCTATGATTCCACCAAGGGGGAGAGGCATATGTGTCTTGTTTTCCCACCATAGGCCAAGGTCATCTATGCACACAAGGCCCATATCCTGATAGGTGAATCTGGTCTCGTGTATGACACAGCCAGCATCTACATCCCGGTCCAAAATGGCCTGTGGAATCCTTGAAAATAGCATTGGTTCCATCTTTTCTATATCAGGCTGATAGAGTCTTAGGAGCAACGTAGCGGTTGTGTTAACGCCAGGGATGGCCACCACGCAATTTTTCAGCTGCCTTTTGGAAATCTGTTCCCTGGCCAATATCAATGGCCCGCAACCCCTTCCCAATGCACTTCCAGTGTCGAGTATCAAGTAACGATCCAATACCTTGGCAGCCAAGCCATAGGACACCTTGCTCACATCCAAAAGCCCACTTAGGACCATGGTGTTAAGCTGTTCCACATCGGCAATGACGAGCCTGAACTTGAAAGGGAGATCCTTTCTGTTCAGGAGGTGATAAAAAGCGAAGGTATCATTGGGACATGGTGATATGCCGAGTGAGATTTCCGTAGGTTCCATCGCCGCTATGTGTAAAGTAACCCTAGGAATCTGTCAACCTCTCGACAAAGGCTTGCCAGGGCAGACTTGATCTTCCATTTCGAGTGATCAATATCTCCTGCTATGTTACTTATGGCCCTGAATTCGAAAAGGCTGATCCCATAATGGCTACATACGAGTGCAGCCGAAGCTCCCTCCATGTTCTCTACCTGCACATTGTAGAGTTCAGATATATAAAGGGCTCTTTCCCTGTTGGCACTGACACATGAGACTGTGGCCATCCTGGCAGTAGTAAAGCCTGCGCCAGCAAGCTCCTCCACGGTAAAAAATTGCCAAGACTCAGAAAGCTCGAAACTTTGGTCAATGTTTTGGCCCCCTATTTCAAGAGGAGATATGAAATCCTTTGAACACCTTCCAAAGTCTGCAAGGATCTCTGTCTCTGCAACAAAGACCCTTGGGCCAAAATCCTTTCTATTGCTGTACAGGCCACCAACCCCACACAAAAGGACAATATCTGGCCTTTCGACTTCCACATGCCTTGTAAGTATGTGGGATGTCTTTACTGGGCCAACACCAGTGACAATACCCTTGCACCCATATTTTTGAACCACCTTCTCTACAGCCTCAAATTCCAAATTCGTGGGGGCAGTCACAAAAATCTTAGATGCGTCCACTACCATTTTTCTAATCCCAAGAAGAACTTGGCAAGCCGGCAGCATGAAAAAATTGTCTCAAGATGACCTCCAGGCGCCATGCTGCATACAACTCCCTTCCAGATTGACGAACAAGCCTGGAAAGCTCATTTGGCGAAATGGTGGTGGTGATTCTGGAGCAAAGATAGTTTACACAAAAATGGTATCTTGCCAGAAGCATGCAGCCGTCCCGCGCAAGAAATAGGCAGGAATCTTGATAATATGGCTTTTGGGGAAATTCTATCTCGAAAAAGAGATTGAAGAGAAGCGTAACGGGATCGTACCAGCTTGCAATCTCCTCTCCACAGCAGCCCCCACCTGGCAAGTGAACCGCGCAATACGTACAGATATCAGGAAGGCCCAACTCCTCCATTATACGCTTGCTTTTCTCAATCTGGCGCCGATAGTCCTTCAAAAGGCCTGAAAAACCCGGAATCTCTAAGATATCTCTGGAGTATCTGCCATATAGATCCTCAGCCTTTCTGATTGTTGACTTAACCTTTTCGTTGATATCATTCATAAAAATCGGTACGAAAACCAGACACGTCAATTGTCAAGGGTAAAGAAAGAACAAAAAAGCCCATCTTACACGTGCAGAAACACTCTGGCCAATCAATAAAGGGCCCTTTGTCTAATTATGCTGTGTTGCTGCCGCTGAGTTGGTCACGGCTGGAAAGAATATGGACACCTTTGTACCTTTTTCTATAGAGCTCTCAAGCTTGACAGCACCCTTATGTCCCCGGACTATACCAAGGGTTGCAGAAAGTCCAAGCCCTCTACCTGCAAACTTGGTGGTAAAAAAAGGCTCGAACGCCTTTTCCATGACCTTTGAGGTCATGCCTGAACCATTATCAATCACCTCTACAAAACAATATTTTCCTTCTGGAAGATCCTCATCCAGCACTGAATCCTGAAAAAACCCCTCTTTTGCATTCACGACCCCTGTACTGATGATTATTTTGCCCATTTCCCTGGTAGCCTCGTCTGCATTGACAACGAGGTTCTTGACCGCCTGCTCCAACTGGGAAGAGTCGATCTCTGTAGGTGGCAGCCCATCCTTGAGATGAAATTCCACTACTTTGCTTTTCTGTACCACAGAAAGTAAAAGAGGTTTCATCTCATTAATAAGGGCAGAAAGATTACACCTTTTCATACGTATATTTCCAGCACCTGCAAAGGCCAACATCTGAAGTGTCAACGCCTCGGCTCTACGCGCAGAATTTTCAATCTTGTTTATGTAATATTGCAACTCCATTGAACCATCCATCCTGGCCTTCAAAAGCTCGGCAAATCCCAGAATAATCATCAAGATGTTATTGAAAACATGTGCGATTCCACCTGCCATCAGTCCCAGGCTCTCAAAGAGTTCAGCCTTCCTGAGCCGCCTGCCGACCATCCTTTTTGCTTCCTGGATCCTTCTTCTTTCCGTGACATCCCTGAAAATTCCCCTGATGCTATATGGTTTTCCGTGTCTGAACCTGCAGTTGCAACTGCCTTCTGCATACACTATTGAGCCATCTTTTGCCTGAAAAGAAATATCGATATTCTCTACGACCTCACCCTGAACAAGCCTCTCGAAAAAGTTGTCACATCTATCCTGGGAATAATCTGCCAATACATCCTTGAGGGCCATTTTCTCTATCTCCTGGATGGAATAACCAAGGATTTTCCGCCAGGCCTTGTTCACATAGAGGAATGAACCGTCGAGAGAGACGATCTGCACCATGTCGTTGGCATGCTCAAGAAAATCTATCATATCGGAAATAGAAGGATTCTCTGCCTCTGGGGAATCCCCCCTCAAAAACATGCAAATGGATCCTTGAACATCATCAAAGAAAACGGAAAGGGATTGCAGTAGATAACATTGGGATTGCAAACCTTGCAAAGACCTACACTCCATGGCCTCCACTACCTTGAAACCATTTTCGTGCAGAATAGTCAGGACATCTTTCAGGGATCTTTTTGCTATTTTCGGCAGATCCAGAGAAAAATGGAGAAAAAAATCTTCATTTGCGTGGAGCACCTTATTGGCGCTGTCAACGATTAGTGCAGGGCAAGAAAGATGTTTTGTAAAACATTCTACTTCGCTAAAACTGGAGACGCCGATTTCGGCCAATTGTCCAGATTGCATAATATCTCATTATAAAATTCACGCCTCCTTTTCTCAACAATAATTACTTGATTCTTCCGGCCTATGAGTACTTAAGGCCGATTCCCCAAGACTTTGTTGAAAAAGTCAGGCAAGAGACACCTCAAACCCCACATCTTTCCAATTATGGGGATAGCCAAAGAAAAATATTGTAGCCAATATTGACATCTCTGATTTGAAATGTTTAGATTTTTTGCTGTTTCTTTACATCTTCTTGCACCAATGCATTAAGCTTGGCACATTGAAAATTACCGAGGATATAATACGTACCAAGCATGGGCTATAGGTGCCCTTAGTAAAAAAATTTAATAGGCAGCGATTTCATTTATCCTGCCTGGAGGGGGGCTGCAGATGGCAATAGCTACTCCAATTTTACAAAAAAACATTGATAAAACCTCCAACAAGACCTCAGATATACTTACCAGCTCCATCTCTGTTGGCTTTACCACCCATCTACTAGTGGAAATGTGGCACGCACCTTTTTCCTCTCTTGCCGATGCGGAAAGCGTTAACACTATCCTGGAACAGGCAAGCTCGGCCCTCCATCTTGGTGGAGAAAAGATCCAGATAAGGACCTTCCAATTTGACCCGTATGGTGTTTCTGGGACAGCAAGCAATTCTGAAATCCATATACTGATCCACACTTGGCCAGAAAAGGGCTATGCAGCCATAGATATATTTTCAAAGGAACACGATGAAGCCTATGCCGTCCTTGAACGGATAAAGGCCAAGCTCAATCCTGGCAATATCCATATAATGGAACTTGCACGGGGGCAGCTTCTGGAACTGGAGGACACTTGACTGGCTACTGGTGGTCCGAGAGGATCGGATCGGGATACACGCACGGATATGAAATCGAGCTCCTTTTTGAACAAAGGACTCCATTTCAAAATATGGTCATTTTTGACAACGCCCAGTGGGGCAAGGGCCTCATTCTTGACGGTATAGTCCAAGTCACCCAGGGAGACGAGTTCATCTATCATGAGATGATGGTTCATGTGCCAGCCCTGGGCAGAGAGAAGCCCATAAGGTCGGTACTCATAATTGGTGGTGCTGATGGTGGGGTCCTCAGGGAAGTCCAGAGATACGATTCAATAGAGCGGATTGTACAGGTTGAACTCGACAAGGAGGTCCTCATTGGTTGCAGGAAATATCTGCCTGAAATCAGTGGGAACTGGAAGGATCCTCGCCTCCAACTGATAATAGGTGATGGAGCCGAATATGTGGAAAAGGCCGCCAAGGCCTCAGAAAAATTTGATCTTATCATACTCGACTCCACTGACCCTATCGGCCCGGCAATAGTCTTGTTTGAACCGCCTTTTCATAAAAATCTAGCTGCCTGTCTCAGCGAAACAGGCGTGATCGTTCGACAGTCTGGACTCCCAGTAACCATGCCAAAGGTTATGCCCTTCATTAGGAAATGTTTTCTTGACGTGTTGCCAAATGTGAGGGTTTACCTTGCGCCAATGCCGACCTATGGAGGAGAGATCGCCTTTGTCGCTGCTGCCCGCGACGAAGCTGGAGACATCACTACACCCAAGTCTGCCTATTTTGGCAAATATTACAATCCTGATATTCACCGTGCTTCTTTCTGTTTACCTTCTTGGTGGCAAAAACTAATCGAAGAGTTCCAAAACGACGGCCAAGTGCCAATCGAAACCAAGACATATTTTTAGATGTGTTTCGCAAGCCTATAGTCTTTTTATCAGATTTCGGTCTCCATGACCCCTACGTTGGAATCGTCAAGGGAGTAATCCATGCCATCAACCCCTCTGCCACGATTATCGACCTGACCCATGCCATTGAACCCCAAAATATCAAACATGGTGCATTCATTCTGAACTTCAGTTATATGGATTTCCCCAGGGGAGCAATCTTTTTATCGGTAATCGACCCTGGAGTAGGAGGTCAAAGGGCTGGCCTCATACTCGAATGCAGTCAAGGTTATTTCGTGGGCCCAGACAATGGACTCTTTGGCCCGATCATCAAAGACAATCAAGATGCAATATGTTTCAAAATTGACCCTTCACTGGTGAAAAAGGAGGCCGAAAAGATAGGATATCTCCCAAGATCAAGCCACACTTTTCATGCCAGAGATATCTTCGCTCCAGTAGCTGCCCTTTTGAATCTCGATATCAAACCCGACTCACTGGGAAGTGTGCATGAAGACCCTGTACTGTTTTCTTTTCCTGTGGCAGAAATAAAAAATAATGCCATCAATGGACAAGTCATATATATAGATCACTTTGGCAATGCTATTACCAATATTCCTTACAACCTACTAATAAAGTTAGGCTGTCCCCTGGAGGCGTTACGTCTTTCCATTAAGCCCGGGATATATATTCCCTTTGCCAAGACGTACAGCTTTGTTGGAAAACAGCAGCCTCTTTTTCTACCCAACAGCTTTGGGCTCATCGAGATAGCCTTGAACTGTGGAAGCGCAGAAAAACACCTGAATCTCAATATAGATACCAAGGTGACATTGGTGTGCATGAAAAAGGATAGGGGCCGAGATAGGCCCCTGTAGGAAGGAGGAAAATATGTGTAAGGAGGTCTATGGGTTACAATTGCTGTTATAGCTCGAACTGTGCCATAATTTTTTAGCAAAAAAGTAATTTTTTACCTGAACAATCGTGTATTTCATCAATTAAAAACAAAAAAAGGAAAAAGTTTTCCCTTTATGAAAAAGTTTTCCCTATTACGATCGGAAAATATTTTCTCAACCACTATTGAGGCGCACGGGAAGGGGAAGGTTAAGCCTTTTTCCTAATCAGCCTTTGCATTTGATTCCTGGTAAAAATCTACAGGGCCCATTTCCGTAACTTTTTTCTGTCAAAGGCCTTGTAGAATCCTCCTGCTACTGACGTATATGCATTCAAGGCTGGCATCTTGAGCAAATCTCCTTTGTACATTTTCAAGATATGTTCTTTGACAAAAATGATGGCTGCACTGGAAAAGAGTAGACTCGATAGGCCTGTTTTTTTCCAAAATCCAACCCCTTGCACAAGAAAGGCTAAGGCTTTAAACTCGTAGCAAGGTATGGGAAAAAGAATAGCAACTCCTTTGTATGTTGGTCATTTTATTGAAAAGGGTGCAAGCCTTTTGAAATTGGCCTGCATGTTGGTTTTATGTCTCTTGCTAAATGTGGCAGGCCTTGGCCTTTGTGCCAACCGGTTTTCGCCAGATCTCCAAGCCCTTAGAAGAGAGGCCAAGATTTTGGAACAGACCAGGGCCTTGTCCATGTCCCAACTCCAAAGGGAAACAGCAGAAAAATTAAGGGATAGGACCAGGCGCTATGTGAATTACCTCGATCTGCGCCTGTCAAACCTTTGTTCCAAGATCATCCAAATAGGAGGACAAGATGCAATAGCAGACCTCGAGTGCCCTTCTCCAGAAAGTTTCATACCTGGTTGGCAGATACCAGCAGCCAAGACCAGAGAAGAAAGGATAGAGGATCTTGATAAGCAACTTACTGAAGAACTTGGCAGATTCGACGACATGCTCGCCATTGAACAAGAAAAGATTGCCTCTGTAAGACACGGTCCGTCAACAAAACATGGCGGCGAATACCAAGCCTCAGACAGGGCCAGCACAAACCCTGGAAAGATCCTGCAAGACAGGGCAAAGGAAGATTCCCACGACAACCCTTATGAACCAGAAAATAGCGATGAAAAGAAAGTCCCTGACAACTCCTCTGATAAAGGAACATATGGGAATGCCACCAGGACAAAGGGAAAGGTAACCAAGATAAAGGGGAAAAGTGGAAACAACAGTGGCGCTAATCCTACTTCTATCTCAAGAGATGATGATATAGTTGCCAGACAGCTTAGGGAAGCAGCTGAAAAAGAAACGGATCCAAGGCTTAAAAAGAAACTTTGGGAAGAGTATAGAAAATACAAAGAAGGAAAGTTGTGATCTTTAAGCACAAAAAAAAGCGTAATCCATTCCAAACAGGGCTTTTCGTGTTATTTCTGCTATTGTCCAGTGGTTGTTCAATGCTACACGAATCCGCCACCATAAAAAGTGATATAACTCCATTGATGGCTGACAAGGAACTTAAAGAGCAGGAACTACTCAATGTGGCCATCAAGGTATTTGAGCCAGGAACCTTGCCTGAAGAAAAGGATGAAAGAAATGGCCTGTCAGAAGAAATCCGCCTTGCTGAAGCCAACTTTATACCTGTTCATCTGAAATATTCTTTACAACGGACAGGCTTCTGGGGCTCCATATGGGTTCTTCCCGACGACACAATGGATGCAGACCTCATGATACACGGCAAGATCGACTGGTCTGACGGAGAAAGACTTGGCCTTACCATAAAGGCGGTGGATTCACGCAATGTGGTTTGGCTTGATAAGAGCTATTCTGAAACCTGCCTTGCAGACGAACAAAGAGACCTTCAACCAGAAGAAAAAGATGCATTCCAAGATCTTTTCAATGCCATTGCCAATGATCTTGCCCAATACCGAAACCACCTTTCACCTGAAGAGATAAGACAGATCCGGCTGGTTACAAGACTGCGATTCGCTACGTCTATTGCGCCTCAGCCGTTTGACAGGTACCTGAATCTTGATGCCCATGACCATTATACCATTTCCAGCCTCCCGGCGAGAAACGACCCCATGATAAAGAGGGTGTTGGCAATAAGAAGCAGGGACGAAATGCTCATGGACACCTTTACAAGACTTTATGACAACTATTATTTCCAACTCTGGGAGCCATATCAGAACTGGCGGAAATTCAGGGCTGACGAACTAAGAACAATGCACGAGATAGAGCACCAGGCCCTTACCCGCCAGGTACTGGGGTTTGCTGCAATACTCGGTGCAGTGGCCCTTGGTGCCATCTCTGACCAGGATGTGGCCAGGAGCATAGATCCACTCAGGGGTATCTTGGCAGCAGGAGGTACTGCAGCGGTTTATAGCGGCTATCAGAAGCGCAAGGAGGCCAAAATGAACCAAGAAGTCATAGAGGAACTTGGTGAATCCTTTACTTCTGAATCAAAGCCCTTTGTAGTAAAGGTAAACGGAGAAACAGTGCGTCTTACAGGAAACGCCAAGGAACAATATTCCAAGTGGCAGGAACTCTTAAGACAGATATATATGGAAGAAACAGGTATGGACAAGGGCCTGCCTTTGATCATGGGCCTAGATGAGGATGCAAAGACCCATCTTGATTCAAAGACGGCACCTTTTGTGAAAGACCCCTCGACACAGCCTCTTGATAGCATAGGCAGGGGCAATGAGTGATAAGATCCAAAGATCTTCAGATCATCCTGTTCTTTCTCCCCCAGGAGTTCCTCCTGGTAACCAAACTCGGGCCAAAAAGGCAACCTTTTGGGCCCTATTGGGCGCCTCAACAATCCTTTTGGCCTTGGCAGTCTGGGTCATATGGTTTCTGCCTAGCCCCAATATTGCCTCAAATAGCCAAACGAGCATTAAACCTGACCACGAAGATTCCAGGCCTCCTAAGGCCCATCAGACAAGGCCCAGCCTTCAAGAGGCCACAAAAGCCCGGCAACGCTGGTATGACCAAAGGGCAAAGGCAGAACTGCAAAATATCTCGATTTGGGCTGGAGAGCGGTATAAACAAGCGATCTCGATTTCAGATAGAGCTCTTTCATCAATGGAAAAAGGAGATTTTAATGCAGCAGTATCGGACTTCTTGGAGGCATCAAACATACTGTTAACCCTTATAGGAGATAAGGCACATATCCTTGAACAGGCCCTTACTTCTGGCCAAGCGGCATTGGAGCAGGGACATTCCCAAAAGGCCACGGCCCGATTCAATCAGGCACTGGCAATCGATCCTTCAAATGAAATGGCCAAGATTGGACTCAAACGGGCTCAAACCATAAAAGATGTCCTTGAAATATTTCATAAGGCCAAAACAGAGGCAGTAGCAGGCCACCTCAAAAGGGCACATGGCATGGCTGTACAAGCCCTTGAAATAGATCCATATTTCAAGCCCGCCTCCAAGCTTTTGACACAGATAGAAAAGCGATCCAAGGAGCAAGACTTTGAAAAATCATTAGGGACCGCCATTTCTGCTCTGGCAGCGGGTGATTTCGTTAAATGCCGCAAGCACCTTGAAAGGGCAGCCAGAATCCGTCCAGGAGACGAGGCAGTCAAGGAACTTTCCATTCAACTTCATACTGCAGAAAAACAAAAGAGCCTCAGTACCTTCGAGGCCAAGGCGAAAAGGTGTTGCGAGAAAGAAGATTGGGCAGGAGCTGTTGCCCTGTATGAAAGGGCACTTTCAATCGACAAAAGATTTCTGCCTGCCCTTGAAGGCATTGAGCAGGCCAAAAGAATGTTGTCACTCAATAATTCCCTGGTAGAGATAATTTCACATCCAGAAAGGCTCAGGGATAGTGGCCCTCTAGATGACGCCAGAAAGCAAGTGAGAATTGCCATGGAAATTAAAAATCCAGGCCCTCTGCTTGCGCAGAGGATCCAAAGGGCTTCTCAAGTCCTAAGTCTGGCAACCAACCCTGTACCTGTGACCCTCCTTTCTGACGGACAAACCCAGGTCACCATATTTCATGTGGGCAGGCTTGGTACCTTTAAAAACCGAACAATAGCACTCAGGCCCGGCAAGTACATTCTTTCTGGAACACGGCCTGGTTACAGGGATGTGAGGGTAGAGTTTCGTGTCGAGGCTGGAAAAAGTCATCTTCCAATATCAATAACTTGTGAAGAAAAGATCTGATTCAAAATCCCATGGGCCGTCTTTTTGAAATCATCCGGGACAATACAACCTCCCAGTTCACAGAAAAGGACCTTCCACTCAGTATAGGTGGCCCAGGCAGCCACATCCAACTACCTGAATTCGATAAAGCGATATGCCTCATTGGGGAGATAGATGGATATCTATTTCTTCAACCACTTTCAGAGCAGGTTCATATCTTTCACAACCATGAACGGGTTTCAAGCTCGGTATGGATCAAATCCGGAGATCACACCAGGATCGAGGCCCACGAGCTATCTTACACCATTCATGGTGACATAGTGACCATCAAAGTTGATGAAGCCGTCTCAAAGGCCACGAAAGATCCTGTAGAGCCAGCTCATGAATATGAAAAGCGTTCCCTACCAGAACTGTGCCAAGAGGAAAAAACAGGTCGCAGAAGTCCGTTGTGGATGAGGATCAGCCTCCTCATGTTGGCTCTTCTCGTTTCCATAGCCGTACTTCTCCTTGCATCATTAAGCATAGAGATAGATGTGTCCCCTAAACCAGATTCCTTATCTGTTGTTGGTTTCCTGCCAGTTTTCAAATTAGGGGACCGTTTTCTTGCCATGCCAGGCAGATATGAAATTCATGCAGTGAAAAAGGGATACAGGAACTTACAGATCCCTATACAAATAAGTAGTGACCAGACAAGTTTCAGCTTCAAGATCCTGCCACTGCCTGGAAAGGTGGATATCAATTCCAAGCCCGAAGGGGCCAAAATCAGTATAGATGGCAAGCCAGCAGGTCTTTCACCATTGAAGAAATGGGAGCTTGAGGCTGGCAACCACACCATCGTGGCAACCAAGAGTGGATACAAAAAGTTGAAAAAGACCTTGGCCATTGAAGGGAAAGGTATTCATCAGTACTTCAATTTCACCCTTGAGCCTGCATGGGGAACGGTCAGGCTCTCCTCTAGGCCCAAGGGAGCCTTGATTTGGGTCGATGATAAAGAGACAGGGCTTAAGAGTCCGGCAGTTCTCAAACTTCCAGAAGGAAGACACCATCTATCCCTTAGGCTTCCAGGTTACGAAACGGCAGAGGCCACCCTAAATGTAGTAGCAGGAGAATCATTGACCCCTGGCGAAATAGTTTTACAACATGCCTTTGCCACTGTAGCCATCATAAGCAGGCCAAACAGGGCCCTTGTTGCAGTAGATGGAGTGTTTAAGGGCAAGGCCCCCTTGGAAATAAAACTCAAGCCTGAAAAGGCTCACAGGATAGTCGTAAGCAAGCCAGGCTACAAATCGGGCACGAGGATAGTAAAACTTTCCCCAGACGAGCCGAAGAAAATCAGCTTCAAACTGACGCCCCAATACTCCACGGTCTTTGTCACATCACCTCCGCAGGCTAGCCTTTTCATAGACGGCAAGAAACAAAAACAAAATCAAGGCAGATTTCTCCTACTTGCTATGCCACATGACATCGAGATCAGGATGCCAGATGGTAGAAGAACCGTCAGAAGGATCACACCCCTGCCAGAAAGCACGGTTTCAGTGGACTTGCGCCTTAGGCAGCAAAATCTCAGGTCTGGATCAAAGGTGAGGACGTCCACTTGCAACCTCATATTATTCCAGGCAGGCAGCTTTATCATGGGCTCTTCGCGCAGGGAACCCGGCAGGAGGACCAATGAGGTGAGGAAAAAGGTGATACTGACGCGCCCGTTCTATCTGTCTGAAAAAGAGGTCACAAACGCCCAGTATCGAAGGTTTCAAAAAGATCATTTCTCTGGTGCCTTGGGTGCCATGAGCCTCGATGGAGCAAACCAGCCTGTGGTAAATGTGAGCTGGTTGGATGCGGTACGGTATCTCAATTGGCTCTCCATACAGGAAGGGCTTAAACCTTTCTACCATATAGAAAAGGACAAGGTCACTGTGGTGCGTCCACTCACCACAGGCTACCGCCTGCCCACTGAGGCTGAATGGGCCTGGGCAGCCCGCTTTGCAAAGCGTAAAAGGCCATCCAAGTATGTGTGGAATGGCCCATTCCCTCCAACTGGCAGGGCTGGCAATTTTGCTGATGAATCGGCAAGACAGATCTTGTCCGTGGTGATCGATGGCTACAATGACTCGTTTCCCGTGACTTCACCAGTTGGTAGTTTCACGCCCAATCCTGCTGGTCTTTTCGATATTGGAGGAAACGTATCTGAATGGTGCCATGATTTCTATTCTCCAACAGTGACCTTTGATTCAGGGGCTGAAAAAGATCCCTTAGGGCCCAAAACAGGAACCCACCATGTTTTTCGAGGTGCCAGTTGGAAAGATAGCTCCATCACAGAATTAAGACTCAGCTACAGAGGATACAGCAGGAAGGGAACAAACTATATAGGCTTTAGGATCGCAAGGTATGCAAGATGAATAGACAAAAAACGAACTCCATAAAGAGGCTGACAACGAGCGTGGCTGTGGCTGCTGCTCTATTCCTCATGACTTTATCCCCTTGTACATCCGCATTTGCCAGTTCAGATGCTACCAACCATAACAGAGACAAACAGATGGAACAGGCCAGTGGCCACATAAAAAAACATAAAACGGCCAGCCATACCAAAAAGTCAAAACACAAGACATATGTACCTTCAGAAAAGATCACTGCAGACGAGGCTGTAGCCTTTCCAGCAGACATATAGAGACGTCTTGGATAATGATTTGATACACGGCAGAAAGAGGACATAACTATGCCAAGCAAAAGATTGCCAACAGAATTGATCTACCAGGTATTTGCCCTGCTTATTGCCTTTATTGTAGTCCATGCCACCTATATCACCATAGTAAGGCCAAGAGCAGATGCTTTTTTGGCTATGCAGAAGGCCCTGTCTGCCAAAGACAAGCATCACGAGCAGGAAAGAAACTTCTATGTGGTCTTGCGGGATTATGAACAGGAAGCCTGTATTGTCCTAATGCTATGGGCATTTGCCATAATGGGTTACAAGGCTGCCTTTAGCTGGCGCCAACAACAGCAATTGTCAAAAGACCTTCTGAGGCTTCCTCCAGGACTTCCAATTGGTCCAGAAGACACCAGGCAACTTCTGAAACGCCTGGAGAAGCTCCCAGAAGAAGTACAAGAATTCCTTGTCCCAAGGGCTCTTAAGGCAGCCATACAGCGCTTCGCTGCCACTAGGAATGTCCAGGATGCGGCAACAGCCGTCAGGAACCTATGCGATTTGGAGGGAGAAAGGCTGGAATCTGAGCTTTCTGTGATACGCTATATTGCATGGGCCATACCGTCTGTGGGTTTCATAGGAACAGTCCGTGGTATTGGCGCTGCTTTGGCCCAGGCGAACAGGGCAGTTGAGGGAGATATAACAGGAGTAACCTTGAATCTTGGAGTGGCCTTCAACTCCACCTTCATAGCCCTTGTCATCTCCATAGTATTGATGTTTTTCATTCATCAGCTCCAGCTCATGCAAGAACGCCTCGTACTCGATACCGAAAGTTACTGTGATACCCATTTGATCTCTAGGCTGCGCACAAACCCGCTGCCTTGAATTTATGGCCTTTCCCAGACGAAAAAATAGATTTTCCACCTTCAGCCTTTCGTTTCTCGACATCATGTTCTGTGGTTTTGGCGCAGTTGTCTTGCTTGTGCTCATAGTCAACAGCCAAATGGTACATCACCGCAAAAAAAAGGGAATGACTCTGCAAAAGGATGTAAACAGGCTTGAGGCCGAGGTCCTGGCAGAACGCAGGCTCCTGCAAGAGATCAAAAACAGCCTTGAACAGACGGAAGCCTACATAGCTTCTGCTGAAAAACACTCTGCACTCATTGCTGAAAAGATCAAGAAGACCAGATTGAAAATATCAAGATTTTCAAGCAACTCCTTAGCCAGCAGAAAGGCTATAGAAAAACTCCAAAGTGATCTAAAGGCAAAGGATGCCGCAAGGAGAAGGCTTCTTGCAGAAAAAAAGATGGACCAAGAGGCAGGTGAGAAAGCGCGTCACTTTTCCGGCCCAGGGCATAGACAATACCTTACAGGGCTCCGGCTTGGGGGGAAGAGGACCTTGATCCTGTTAGATGCTTCAGCATCTATGTTGGATAGTACTATTGTCGGCGTCATAAGAAAACGGAATCTTTCTGAAGGCCACAAAAAGAATGCCCCCAAGTGGCAGCGTGCCATCAGAACAACTAGATGGCTACTCGCCAACCTGCCTACTGATTCAACAGTCAGGTTGGCTGTTTTCAACAATGAGATCACCTTTCTTGGAGAATCTGGAAAGACCTGGATACCGGTTACCAACAGGGCCCAGGTGGACAATATGGTTGCCCAGCTACTGCGAACCATTCCAGCCCACGGCACTAACCTCTTCAAGGCATTCGATGCAGCCGTCCGCATAAACCCAAAGCCAGACAATATCCTTCTTCTGACCGATGGGCTACCAACGTTGGGCAAGAAACGTTCTTCCAAGACCAAGGTTTCTTCCGAGCAAAGAGAAAGATTTTTTAGGCAGGCTGTTTTACGGCTTTCCTCTGCCATTCCAGTCAACACCATTCTCTTTCCCTTAGAAGGAGATCCATTGGCAGCAGGCCTTTTCTGGAAGCTTGCCGTTGAAACCAGGGGTTCATTCCTGACTCCAAGCAGGGACTGGCCATGAGACGAAACAGAAGGGATATTCAAGTCTTCAGCCTCTCCTTTTTGGATGTGGTTTCCTGTGGATTTGGAGCAATTATCCTCCTGCTCGTAATTTCTCAATTTTCAGAACCTAGAGTTGTTGAACAAATGAACCATCAGATGGAGAGACGAATCGAAACCCTGAATAAGGAAAAAAACGAGATCCGGAAGCAGACACTGTTTCTCCGGCAGCTACTATATAAAAAGAAAGATCGGCTTACAGAACTGCAAAAAAGGATCAGTAGCCTCCAAGGGGAGCTTAAAACTATACAGGGCAAATATGAAACTGCCAAGACAGAGCAGGAAGCCAAAAAAATCATAGCCCAAAAACTCCACACAGCAAGGCAAGAGCTTACGGAAGAGATGAAACGCCTTCAAAGAAAAGCGTTGAGGCCTCCTGCAAACTCCCTAATTGGCGGCATCCCCGTGGACAGCGAATATATAATCTTCGTAATCGATACCTCGGGCTCCATGCAGCGTTTCGCTTGGCCCCTTGTAAGGAAAAAGATGAAGGAAGTCCTCGCCATCTATCCAAGGGTCAAGGGCATCCAAGTCATGAATGACATGGGAAACTACATGTTCTCCCAATATGAAGGACGCTGGATACCAGACAGCCCGGCACGACGGCGTGCCATCTTGTCTGTACTCTCAAGCTGGGCTCCATTTTCCAACTCTAGCCCAGTGGAGGGCATTACAGCTGCCATTCACCGTTTTTACGCCAGCAATAAAAAGATCTCCATCTATGTCCTTGGCGACGATTTCTCAAAGGGCTCCATACAGGCGGTGCTGGACGAGGTGAAAAGGCTAAACAGATCTATCCGTCCTGGGCAACAAAGAGTGAGGATACATGCCATTGGCTTTCCGGTGCTTATAAAGGAGGCCCCATCCTCACCCAATTTGTTCCGTTTTGCAAACCTTATGCGCCGGTTGGCAGAAGAAAACGGCGGGTGCTTCGTAGGACTGAACAGGCTTCCCTGATCCTTAAACATCCATCGAATAGCCCACCAGATAATTTATAAGCCCTCCAGGAAGCCCCCTTGTGGCTTAATCAGTGTGCCTCTAAGGATACAAAAGGCTGTGATTTAGATAAACAGGGCTTCTTCTATAATTTATGCTGTCATTATGGCACATTTTACAGGTTGCATTTTTATCCACTGTGCCTGGCCCTGGCCCGTAAAACTGTGTGACCCCGCCTTTGCTTTGCATAACCTGAGTCAGATCGGGGTCCGGCTTGTCATCAGAGCCTATGTATTTGAAATTGATCATGGGCACACTGTCATAGGTTCCTGCATGGCTTACAAGCTCACCATGTCTTGTCATTGCAGGGGTTGGTGAACCATGCACATTGTGGCAGGCAGTACAACTCATGGGTGAATCTGGTGTTCCATTCCAGTCAGAATCCCAGTCTGGACTATTTCCACAGTACCCCCTTCCACGCATGTGCCTTACGTGTTCATTTGCCACATGACCAGTGCTATCAGTATGGGAATCGTTTCGAAAATTGGTTTGGAGGGGGTACTGGTACATTATGCCACTGCTGTCTGCATCGCCCAGAACCTTGGTCCTATCGTGACATTTGAAACATAGTGCAAAATCATTTGTGGTTTCAAGGTCTTCAGAAGAACTGCATCCCTTGCGAGGGATCTCCATCGCAGGAACTGATTCAGAATCCACCTGCACATCTCTTAGCCGATAACCTTGGTTGTAATTGTCAAGGCTTGCTTTGTAACTCCTGGCTACGCCATCTATATGTAGGCTTCTCACATCATGGCACTTATCACAGCTCACCTTGTGGCCATTGATATAGTAGCCATATCTCAAATCCTTTTTGAATTCCACTTCGCACAAGTAGTTGTCGGACAATGAATTTGGCCCGACGCGAACCATTTTTACATAGCGAACGGGTATGTAATTGTCCAACCTGTTCTCATTCCAGCCAGCCTCTACTCCTATCTCCCATGCAGGTGCGGCAAAAATAACAGTCTGACCAAGCATGATCCTTGTCCAGTCGTTAAGATCATTACTGCCATAAATTTCCCATAATGTGGTATCAGCTGATGCGGTATAAATCCTTATATGTGACACTTCGGTAACCCTTCCGAGATCAAATATCACATACGTTCCAATATCTCCACTGTTGCCCGTACCTGGGTTGCCATCTATCAGATGCTCTGCATCAGATATGTCACTTTCAGCAATGGAGAAGGGACTTTCATAAGAGCCACTCATTGAACGTCCTGAGATATTTGGTGCAACCACATTGTCTATAATCGCCATCCCGTCGTCGTGGCAGCCCACACACCACTTTTCCTTGCCAGGCCTCAAGGCGCCATTGTCGTCGTAAATATATGAGCTCATGCGGCCCCAATTATATCTAGCCCCAATGACAGGATCGTTAACTCCATCGAAGGCGCCGCCGGGACTGTGGCATGAAATACAATGGCTATAATTCACTGTACGCCTGCCAGGCTTTCCGTCGTGGCAAGTATAACACTTGTCTCCAAGTTTTGGCCCCCACTCAGCACTCCAGTGGGTCTGGTGAGAAACGCCACCACGTCCGCTCATCTTTTGATCCATATCCATACGACTAGAACGCATGGCATAAGTCTGGTCCACACTCACAAGCATTCCAAACGTCAAGACTGCCCACAACACAGCATCTGCTTTCTTCATTGATTCACTGCTCCTTGAGAAGAGGTTTTGACGCCTAAAAAGCAATAATTATACCCCTTACGAGTAGTCTAAACCTTACCCGAATGGCAAAGATACCCTTTGGGCCCAAGGGGTTGATGTGAGAGAGGAAAAAACTTTCCATTGAGGAAATACTTTTCCATGAAAAATATCACAACTGTGAAAGAGAAAGATCAAGCAGCCCCGGCTGCAAAAAATTTAAAATTTCAACATCAGGGAAATCAGGCTTTGGTCACATTTTGTTTTTCTATTCCAGGAATGCTCAAGTAGTCTGAAAAAGGCTCTGATAAAACAAACTAGAAAAGGCCTACTAAGCCTTGGAAAACTTGTAGGCCCTTGGGAAATAACTTGTCAAAATATTGTTAAGGGCTTTCCAATCGACAATCCATGGTCAGAAGTATGCTTTCAGAGGTATTCTTCTATAAGCCTTTCTGCAATCTGGACCGCGTTGGTGGCAGCCCCCTTCCTTATGTTGTCGGCAACCACCCACATATCAAGACCATTTTCCTGGGAGATATCCTCTCTTATCCTTCCCACTAAGGTCCAGTCCTTGCCTTCTGCCTCGATGGCCATGGGATAACGATTCTCGGATGGCTCATCTACCACCTTCACCCCTGGAGCTCCACCTAGAAGCTCCCTTGCCTTTTCCGCTGAAACCGGCCTTTCGAACTGGATATTCACTGCCTCTGAATGACCAAAGAATACAGGAACCCTGACGGCCGTGGCAGAAACCATTATGGAATCGTCTTCCAGTATCTTCCTGGTCTCGTTGACCATCTTCATCTCTTCCTTGGTGTAACCGTTGTCGGTGAAGACATCTATGTGGGGAAGGCAGTTGAAGGCGATCTGGTGCGGATA
>Ga0256914_1000056_pt1 | contig 108295 bp, 91 predicted proteins | sample HulkmetaG_FD_191571 | JGI IMG/M metagenome (GOLD analysis project Ga0256914, IMG submission 191571) | Hydrothermal chimney microbial communities from Main Endeavour vent field at the Juan de Fuca Ridge, Pacific Ocean - Hulk | ecosystem: Environmental > Aquatic > Marine > Hydrothermal vents ...
GAATAACATCCTGTTTTGTATGATTCTTGTGTCAGCTTCCGGGTTTGTTGAAACATCTTTTGCGCTTGAGTTTTCTGCCTTTTTTGAACAATCACGAACGTTTTTTATAGGCTCCAATGGCTGTTCTTTATAATGGCCCCTTAATGTCCTGTGGTTTCCCTGTCCCTTGAAGGTACCGCATTGCCGAAAACAGGAACCAGTGGGTACCCGACGCGGGTGCAAAAGGGATTGCAGATTATGTGCTGTTTGTCTTGCATAGCCGGGTCCAGGATATTATGGCTGCCTGCAGATATAAAAATATGGCCTGGTTTTCAAGTATGGTTTTTTGCGCTTTCATGAATCTGTAGGCGGGTATCATCTGCTGCCTTTGTTGCATCGACCGTGTCTGTGCCGACTGCGGAATTTATATGTGCCGCCGCCTATCCTTAATCTCTTTCCTGTGATCAGGGCATCTGCAACAATGCCTCTTGCCTCGGCAAGTATTCTTCCGTATGTCTGGCGGGACACCTTCATCATCTGTGCCGCTGTACTTTGATCGAGCCCTTCAAAATCACTGAGCCGGATCGCTTCAATGCCTTCCATTGGAAGATTGATTTCGCCTGATGGTTTCCCTTCAGGGGTAAATGTATGTACAACAGGATAGTTTGATATAAATCTCAGTTTTGGTGGTCTTGGCATTGTCTCTTTCCTTGTTTTGACCTTTGGACAAAAAAGATATATTTTGCTTGTTTTGATGTCAAGGCATATTTTAGTCATATGCTCATTATTTTTTGCTGTATGGGCAAGGGATTCCGCAGGATGTTGCAGATGCTGTTGTGCAGTTTCCATCTATAAATGGTCTTTTTGCATAATCCCGGTGTTAATCTGCGGGATTTATTGTACAGTGTACTTGTAATACGCCTCCGCATAATCCATTGATTTTCCTGATCTTGTACAGAAACTATCGTTTACGGCTTGAAAACCGGACAGTGACCGGAATCTGTTTCCTGGCGGGTACTGTACAAGAAGATATATCGTTCTATGTTTTTCTTTGCTGTGTATATTGTCCTTGACAATATCACAAGGTTATATATATTAAGTCTCCGTTTATAGTAGCTATCCAGAGATATTTTCTTGTTGTGTGCTAAAGGCTCTTAAATACCTTTTACACGAGAGAAAAGGGATAGACTTTTATTGTATTTTTTAAAGGAAAAAGGGTTGTATTATGGCTGTACCTAAAAAACGAAGATCCAGATCAAAGAGGGGGTCACGCCGCTCCCATGATACTGTTCATGTTCCGAATGTTATCCATTGTCCCCGTTGTCACGAGCCTGTGTTGCCGCATCATGTATGTCTTGAATGTGGTACTTACAGGGGCAGAACAATTGTAGGCAAGGCATAATAGGTCGGGTTGATATTTCTGATCTTGCCCGGATTTGTTGCAGAAAATACAGGCCTGTCTCTTTGTTGTAATGCAGTTGTAAGGGATAGTAGTTCAGAGGCAGGACAGGCAAGCAGGGCCGTTGTCTTCTGAATTGCCGTATGAGGTTGCTGGTTCTGCATTTACCGGAGCTTTACCTTGTTTCCATCCATAAATGGTCTTTTTGCACAATCCCGGTGTCAATCTGCGGGATTTCTTGTGGAATGTCTGTGTGTCTCCGCGCAACTTCTTGATTTTCCTGGCCCTGTTCAAAGATTTTTCATTTATAGACTGGAAACCCACTTAATGTTCAGGGTCTGTTTATGGGTGGGTACTGTCTGAAGGGTAGCTGATCCTGTCTTGACATATGCATGTCTCAGTATGGGTTGAGCTCCTTAAAACCTTGAAAACCGGTTTTGGGTGGGATGCTCAACAACAGGTTTGAAAAATACGTTTTTTGAAGAGTGAGAACAAGTTGTTTGGAGAGATTATTATGGATAATTCTAAGGTTGTGGCTATTACAGGTGGCTCAAGAGGTATAGGCAGGTCTGTTGCCTTGAGGTTTGCCCTGGAAGATGCAAAGATTGTTATTCTGCACTATGATCCTGATGAAACGGCTTCGGATGAGACTCTGTCAATGCTGGCTGAAAGGGGGGTTGAGGCGGAAAGTTATAAGGTTGATGTTTCGTCTCACGACAGTGTCATGTCTCTGTTCGCTGATATAATAAAAAAGTATGGCAGAATAGATGTCCTTGTCAACAATGCGGGAATTACAAGGGACAGTCTTTTAATGCGGATGAATGTCAGTGACTGGGATATGGTTATGGCTGTTAACCTGAAGGGTGTCTTTAACTGTACACAGGCTGTTATCAGAAAGATGATGAAGCAGAGATCCGGGCGGATTGTCAATATATCTTCAGTGGTGGGGCAGGTGGGAAATGTCGGTCAGGCCAACTATTCGGCATCCAAAGCGGGAATTATGGGGTTTACAAAGACTGTTGCAAAGGAGGTTGCTCCGAGAGGTATCAATGTAAATGCCGTTGCACCCGGTTTTATAGATACAGAGATGACAGCAGTGCTTTCCGAACAGGTCAAGGATGGATTTGTAAAGCAGATCCCTCTTGGCAGGTTTGGAAGGCCTGAAGATGTGGCAGAGGCGGTTTGCTGGTTATGTTCTGATGCTGCAGACTATATTACAGGGCAGGTTATACATGTTAATGGTGGTCTGTTTATGTAATCTGGATTTGCTGTTACTGTGGATGTTCTCATTAATGTGGAATAAAAAAATGGAATCTGTACAGGCTCCGAAAGGGAGTCTTTTGAAAGCAGAGATGTAGCTGTTTGTACCGGAGGGGTTTTTATCCATAATCTTGTGCAAGAAATCTCATTTATGGATTGGGAACTCACGGGAGTACCCGAGGTTGATTTGTGAATGGGTACTGAATGGATTATGGCTTTTATAAGGAGGAAATAATCAAGATGTCTGATATTGATGCAAAAGTTAAAAAAATTATATGTGAACAGTTGGATGTAGATGAAAAGGAAGTTGTCCCTGAGGCCTCTTTTGTTGATGACCTGGGTGCTGATTCATTGGATCAGGTTGAACTTATTATGGCAGTGGAAGAGGAGTTCGATATATCCATTCCTGATGAGGATGCAGAAAAGATTGCTACTGTTCAGGATGTTATAGATTATATCAAAAAGGTCTCCTGATATATCCCCATAATTTCAAGAACGGGAGAAATATATGGTTAGAAGGGTTGTGGTTACAGGTCTGGGAATGGTTTCCCCCTTGGGTATTGGTATTGAAGAAAGCTGGCGGTCTGCATGTTCAGGGGTATCCGGCATTGACACTGTTACAAAATTTGATGCATCAGAATTTCCCTCTCGGATAGCTGGGGAAGTAAAGGGCTTTAATGCATTGGATTTCATGGATAAACAGAATATGCGCAGGCTTGATACCTTTATCCATTATGCAGTTGCCAGTGCGAGGATGGCTGTTGAGGATTCGGGTCTTGTAATCAATTCTGCCAACAGGGACAGGATTGGCTGTGTGACTGGCACAGGCATAGGTGGGTTGCATATGATCGAGCATTATCACAAGATCTTTTTAAAGAGTGGCCTACGGCGAATCAGCCCGTTTTTTATCCCCGGCATTATTGCCAATATGGTCCCCGGAGAACTTGCAATAGAATTTGGGGCAAAGGGGCCCAACATATCTGTTACTACTGCATGTGCGGCAGGGTCACATGCAATAGGAGAGGCCTTCAGGTTTATCAGGGAGGGAATTGCCGATGCCATGATTACGGGTGGAGCAGAGGCTGTAATTACCCCTTTGGCCTTTTGCGGGTTTTGTGCCATGAAGTCTTTGTCTACAAGAAATGATGAACCTCAAAAGGCCTCCAGACCCTTTGATATGAATCGCAATGGCTTTATTATGGGAGAGGGCTCGGGAATACTGATTTTTGAAGAGTTGAATCATGCCCTTAAACGGGGAGCAGATATTTATGCTGAAATTGTCGGTTATGGCCTGAGCGGAGATGCATATCATGTGTCAGCGCCGGATCCTGAAGGTGCAGGTGCGGTAAGCTGTATGAAAATGGCTCTTGAGTATGGGAATTTGAGTCCTGAAGATGTTGACTATATAAATGCCCATGGCACATCTACAAAACTGAACGATCTGTCAGAGACCAAGGCAGTGAAAGCAGTTTTTGGTGATCATGCGTATAAGCTTGCCATAAGTTCTACAAAGTCTATGACCGGTCATCTGCTTGGAGGAGGAGGCGGTGTTGAGGCCATTTTTACTGTTCTTTCGATAAAGGATGGTATTATCCCTCCCACTATTAACTATGAAACCCCGGATCCTGAGTGTGACCTGGACTATGTTCCCAATACGGCGAGAAAGGCTGATATTAGAGTGGCCATGTCCAATTCTTTTGGGTTTGGGGGGACCAATGCCAGCCTTGTTTTCAGAAAGTATGAAGGGTAATGATGTTTGCCTGGAAGGTCTGTCTGTTTCCTTGAAACAGTTCAGGCCTTGAAACTGTTGCCTTTCAATGAATGTTTTTTTGAATTCAGTTTTTTTCAAGGCTGTTAACCATGCCTTGTTCAGGGCCTTTGGATTATTTATGAAAACAGGGAAGAGGCATGTGTTTATCAAGAGAAGACTTGATTTCTGCTGATTGTTTTCCTGGTATGATTTGTGTGTTTGATGTATTGGAATGACGATTTATGAAAGTGATAATAGGTTCAGATCATGCAGGTTTTGATTTGAAAAACACCTGCAAGACGTATTTAGAGGGAAACCCGGATATTACTGTTCTGTTTGATGCGGGGGTTTTTACACGGGAATCGTCTGATTATCCGGATATTGCCCATAAAGTTGCCCAAAAGGTATCCTCAGGGGAATACTCACGTGGTATTCTGATATGTGGGACAGGTCTTGGCATGAGTATAACCGCCAATCGCCATAAAGGGATAAGGGCCGCTCTGTGTCATAATCTCTATACGGCAAAAATGGGCCGACTTCATAATGATGCAAATATCCTTGTATTGGGGGCAAGAGTTATAGGGGAGGGAATTGCTCTGGAGATGTTGGATGTCTTTTTTAAGACCGCCTTTGAGGGAGGCCGTCATCAGATACGATTGGATAAAGTAGATTGAGGACTTATATTGGAACAGGAAATTCTTAAACAACAGGACAGAGAAATTTATGATGCTATTTGCGGAGAAATTAACAGGGAAAAAAACAACCTGTTAATGATAGCATCTGAAAATTATGCCAGCCGTGCCGTTATAGATGTGCAGGCTAACCTGATGACAAACAAGTATGCCGAGGGGTATCCGGGTGCCAGGTATTATGGTGGATGTGAATATGTTGATATTGTGGAAAATATCGCAATAAAACGCTGCAAACAACTGTTTGATGCAGAATATGTAAATGTTCAGCCTCATTCTGGATCTCAGGCGAATATGGCGGTCTGTTTTTCTGTCCTTGAACCGGGTGATCTTATCATGGGAATGGATTTATCCCATGGAGGTCATCTTACCCATGGAAGTCATGTCAGTTTTTCCGGCAAGCTCTATAAGACGGTTTTTTATGGTGTTGATCATAGTACCGGGCAGATAGATTTTGATGTTCTAAAAAGATTGGCACTGCAACACAGGCCTAAACTGATCATAGCAGGTGCCAGTGCCTATCCCAGGACTATTGATTTTAGCCGTTTTAAAGATATTGCAGAAGAGGCCGGGGCCTATCTGATGGCAGATATGGCCCATATAGCAGGTTTGGTGGCTACAGGGCTGCATCCGTCTCCTGTAGGGGTGGCTGATTTTGTAACAAGCACTACTCATAAGACGCTGAGAGGTCCGAGGGGTGGTTTGATTCTGTCCCGGAAAGAACATGCAAGAAAATTGGATAAATCGGTTTTTCCAGGTGTTCAGGGTGGTCCGCTTATGCATATAATAGCTTCCAAGGCTGTTGCCTTCAAGGAGGCATTGAGTCCTGAATTTTCTGACTATCAGAAGCAGACAATTATCAATGCAAGGGCCCTTGCAGATGAGTTTGCAAGAAATGGTCTTGATCTGGTTTCAGGAGGTACGGACAATCATCTTGTTTTAATGGATCTGACGGAAAAGGGGATAACCGGCAAAGATGCGGAGATTGCCCTTGGCAAGGCTGGAATTGTAGTAAACAAGAATGCCGTGCCGTTTGACAGAAGATCTCCATCTGTTACAAGTGGGATAAGACTTGGTACCCCTGCCCTGACTACAAGAGGAATAAAAGAGCCGGAAATTCGAATCATTGCACAGTTGATTATAAAGGTTTTAAATAATTTCGATTCACAGGATGTAATAACACGGGTTAGAGAAACTGTTTCAGATATCTGTAAGGATTTTCCTATATATCCCTATTTGACAGTTTCATGATCTTTTTTTGTGGAATTCTTGAGTGAGGAGAGGTGATTGGTCAGGCCATCGTGGGATAAATATTTTATGGCTATTACCAAAGAGGTTGCCAAAAGGTCCACATGTATGAGGCGTCATGTAGGTGCTATTCTGGTAAAGGATAAAAGGATTCTTACGACTGGTTATAATGGTGCGCCGGCAGGTCTTATGCATTGTGAGGAAACAGGGTGCATGAGGGAAGATGAATCCATTCCTTCTGGTGAAAGACATGAACTCTGCCGAGGTCTTCATGCGGAGCAGAATGCAATTATTCAGGCGGCCTATTACGGTATTCCCATTGCCGGAGCGGTACTTTACTGTACCAATTTTCCATGTGTTATCTGTTCCAAGATGCTTATAAATGCCGGTATCAGAACAGTATATTATGAAAACGGCTATAATGATCTTCTGGCTAAGCAAATGCTTTTAGAAGCCGGAGTTGAACTTCAGAGGCTTGTATTATGAAATGTCCTTATTGTGCCAAAGTAAATGACAAGGTTGTTGATTCACGTCTAAGCAGAGATGCAAAAACAATAAGGAGAAGAAGGGAGTGTCTTGAATGTGGCCGCAGGTTTACCACGTATGAGAAAATGGAAAATACCGTGTTTATGGTCGTTAAAAAAGATGGCAGGCGTGAGACCTTTGATCGTAAAAAGATAATACTGGGCATACAGAAGGCATGTCAGAAACGTCCTGTCAGTACTTCCTCTATAGAAGATTTTGTGGATTCCATTGAGAGTCATTTTCAGGAATTGGGGAAAAAGGAGATTGAGAGTTCACAGATTGGAGAGATAATTATTGACAAGCTTAAGGAATGGGATGATGTTGCCTATGTACGCTTTGCCTCTGTGTACAGACAGTTTAAGGATATAAAGGAGTTTATGTTAGAGCTGGAAAATATTTTGGAGGCAAAAAAAGAAATGGATGTCTCTTGAATTAACCGGTATTGCAGGATTTGTTTTGCCAGTTGCAGCGAACAATGAAAGCATTGCCTCCTGGATGCAGATTCATCTGTATGAAGGACTTTTCATGTAAAGATGCCGGTCAAGACCCGGATTTTATACTCCTTCTGTTTTTTTGGGAAACGGGAAAGAGAGTGCCCTTGTGATAGTCACGTCAGAAAAACCTTCCTTCTGCTCTTTATTGAGCTGTTGTTGATGTTCAATTCCTGTTTTTAAAGCTTTTACCTCCTCTGAGATTGAACAAAATCAAACATTTTGCAAGACTGTCTGTATCAGGGGATTTTTTATGGATCTTGACTCCAGAGATGATGTTTTTATGAGGGAGGCCTTGAAAGAGGCCAGTAAAGGACTTGGTTTGACATCACCCAATCCTGCTGTAGGCGCTGTTATTGTAAGGAACGGCAGGATTGTGGCAAGAGGTTTCCATCACAAGGCGGGTTCTTTGCATGCTGAGATTGAGGCCTTAAACAGGTTAAAGAATCCTGCTGTGCATGATATACTGTATGTAACACTTGAACCTTGCAATCACCATGGCAAGCAGCCGCCATGCACAGAAGCTATTCTCAAAAGCGGGATTGGCAGGGTAGTAGTGGGAATGAAAGACCCTAATCCCACGGTTAAAGGGGGCGGTTCAGAATTTTTAAAGAAACATGGGGTATCTGTCACAGAGGGTGTACTTGAAAAAGAATGCCGAAGACTTAACGAGGCCTTCATTAAATTTGTTACCTCAAAACATCCCTTTGTTACAGTTAAATCAGCTCTTACCATAGACGGATGGACAGCCACTTCCACAGGACATTCCAGGTGGATAACCAATGAAAAATCCAGGGCCTTTGTTCATTATCTGAGAAACATTGCAGATGCAGTTATGGTAGGGGTTGGCACAGTTATTTCTGATGACCCCATGCTTACTGTAAGATCTGTTAATGGCGAAGTAAAAGATCCTGTTCGTATTATTGTTGATACCCGTTTAAGAACTCCTCCTGATTCAAAAATAGTAAACCATGTCTCTACTGCAAGGACGGTGATTGTGGTAGGCGATGGTGAGGTTTCAGAGGAAAAATGCTCTCTGTTTGCACAAAAAAAGGATGTGTCTCTTCTTTTTTGCCCTGTCAAGGATGGCAGAATCGATTTGAATGCAATGATGGGCCTTTTGGCAGATATGGATATAATGAGTGTGCTTGTAGAGGGAGGGGCATCTCTTGTTGGATCTCTTTTGCGGGAACGCATACCGGATAAGTTTTATATATTCAAGGCGCCTAAAATATTGGGAGGAGATGACGGCTTTCCCATGGCATCTGGCCCTGGGCCAAGAACAATGAAGGATTGTATTAATCTCAGGGATATAAGTTTAAGGCGTTTTGACAATGATATCATGATAGAAGGATATCCGGACAGGGTGAATTGAATGTTTACAGGTCTTGTTGAAGGTGTTGGCACTATAGAACGTATCCATCACGGACATAATGACATGACTATCACTGTTATGCCACCCTTTGATGTGTTTGAATGTCAGGTGGGAGACAGTGTGGCTATTAATGGGGTTTGTCTCACTGTTACAGAGCTGTTTGGAAATTCCTTCAGCCTGTATGTATCGGGAGAAACCCTGTCCCGTACCACACTGCGTTATGCTGCCCGAAAGCAGAGGGTGAATGTTGAAAGGGCATTACTTCTTTCTGACCGGCTCGGGGGACATATTGTGTCCGGTCATGTAGATGGGCCTGGAACACTGCAATACAGGGAACAAAGGGATAAATCGTGGTTGATACGTATCTCTGTAAGCAAGCGACTGACAAGATATATTATTGAAAAAGGTTCTGTGGCGGTAGATGGTATCAGCCTGACTGTTAACAGATGTGATGCTGATTCTTTTGATGTAAATATTATTCCACAGACAGGACAGGAGACCACCTTGCTGGAAAAAAAGGTTGGGGATGTTGTGAATATTGAAACAGATATTATCGGAAAATATGTGGAAAGTCTTTTGGGTGGAATTCGTTGCTCTGACAAGGGGATGGACTCAAGGATAAATCTGGATTTTATTAAAAAACATGGTTTTGGTGATTGATTATGCCGGTATCAAAGATTGAAGATGTTGTTGAAGATCTAAGACAGGGCAAGATGATTATTCTTGTTGATGATGAAAACAGAGAAAATGAGGGGGATCTTACCCTTGCAGCAGAGAAGGTTACTCCTGAGGCAATTAATTTTATGGCAAAATATGGCAGAGGGCTTATCTGCCTTGCCCTTAGCCCTGAAATTGTGGACAGACTGCATTTGCCTTTGATGGTCTATGATAATTGTTCTGCCTTCAAAACAGCCTTTACGGTTTCTATTGAAGCAAGAAAGGGTGTGACAACAGGTATATCTGCCGCAGACAGGGCTCATACGATCCTGACAGCCATTGCAGATGATGCAAAACCTGATGATCTTGTACAGCCTGGTCATGTCTTTCCTTTGCGGGCACGGAGAGGAGGTGTTCTTTTCAGAACTGGCCAGACAGAAGGATCTGTGGATCTTACCCGAATTGCAGGTCTTAAACCTGCTGCAGTAATCTGTGAGATCATGAATGAAGATGGTTCAATGGCCAGGATGCCTGATCTTGAAGTTTTTGCTGAAAAACATGATATCAAGATAGCTACTGTCGCAGATATTATTGCCTACAGGATGAAAAATGAGTCATTTGTACACAAGGTAGCTGAAGCCAATTTGCCTACTGCATACGGAGATTTCAAGGCAGTGGCCTTTGTTAACGATGTGGATGACTATGAGCATCTTGCACTGGTCAAGGGGGAGATTGATCCTGAAAAAGATGTTTTGGTGCGTGTTCATTCCCAGTGTTTGACGGGAGATGTGTTGGGTTCCTATCGCTGTGACTGTGGTGATCAGCTCCACAGGGCAATGCAGATGATAGAGAAAGAGGGCTCTGGTGTTATTCTCTATCTTCAGCAAGAAGGAAGGGGCATTGGTCTTGCCAATAAAATCAAGGCCTATGCCCTTCAGGATGAGGGCTTTGATACGGTTGAGGCTAATGAGCGGTTAGGTTTTAAGGCCGATTTGAGGAACTATGGTGTTGGTGCTCAGATTCTTGTGGCCCTCGGGGTCAGAAAAATGCGTATTATTACCAACAATCCCAAAAAGATAGTGGGAGTTGAGGGTTATGGCCTGGAAGTAAAAGGGAGAGTTCCCATTGAAATTGAACCGAGGCCGGAAAATATAAGATATCTGACAACAAAGTGTGAAAAATTAGGTCATATTATGGAATGTATTAAAACGCAGCCAGAAAGAAAATAGATGTTGATTGCGGATATGTCTTTAAGGAGAAACAATATGCCTGAGCTGATTGAAGGGAATCTTACTGCGAAAGGATTCAGATTTGCCATTATTGTAAGCCGGTTTAATGATTTCATCTCTTCCAGACTGGTGGACGGAGCTGTTGATGCACTTAGCAGACATGGTGCAGTTGAAACTGATATTTGTATAGTAAGGGTGCCTGGAGCATTTGAACTTCCTGTTGTTGCAAAAAAGATTGCAAACAATAACAAATACGATGCTCTTATATGCATTGGCGCTGTTATCAGGGGTGCAACGCCGCATTTTGATTATATTGCATCAGAGGTTGCCAAAGGGCTTGCCTCTGTTGGCCTGGACAGTGGCTTGCCTGTTACCTTTGGGGTCTTGACTACAGACAATCTGGAACAGGCTATTGAAAGGGCAGGTTCAAAGGCAGGAAACAAGGGATATGAGGCAGCCATGGCAGCTATTGAGATGGTAAATCTCTTGTCTCAGTTATAGATTGTTAAATGGGACAAATTTCTTTCCTTGTATCAATGTAAGGATATTCAGGCCGACCTTTGATTAAAGGAACTGTTTGTTCTTTTTTCTGTGTTATGCAAAAAAGGTATCAGCTCAATAATTAGGGGGATAACAGTGAACGTACCACCGGCGCAGGAGGATTTTTCTTCTGCTCCGGGCGCCTCCCGGCAGTCGCGTCAGCAAAACTCTCCTGCTCCTATTTATTGAGCTATTACCAAAAAAGGTATTCTCAAAAAATCAATTGCCTGCCGTATTTCCATCCATATGTGGCGCGGTATGCCTTATACGTAATTTCCTTCCGGATTGTAGACCCTGTATGTCGCATACAGCAACTCTTGTTTATGAACTGGAAATTTTACAGTGTCAAAAAACTCATTAATGGATGAATGGTGTCTGAATTTGAGGGATATTGTCAAGAATTCCAAAATATTCAATCTGGAATGATCTAAGGCAGCAATGGTTAAGAGACGAAAAATTCGGGAGTTGGCTGTACAGGCCCTTTTTGCACTGGAAATATGCAAGGGCAAGCCGGATGATACATTTGATTTAGTATGTGATAATTTTATTGCGGGGAAGGATACAAGACTTTTTTCCAAACAGTTGTTTCTTGGTGTTTGCAGTAGGAAGGGCAGGATTGATGAACTGATAGCTGCTGCGTCCAGAAATTGGCGGATTGAACGAATGCCTCTTGTGGATCTATCTATATTAAGGTTGGCTGTTTTTGAAATGATTTTTGTGGATGATGTCCCTCCCAAGGTTGCCATTGATGAAGCGTTGGAGATAGGGAAGAGATTTGGCGGTGAAAAATCGGTTCCTTTTTTGAATGGGGTTTTGGACCGTGTTTACAAGGATATTGTCTTAAGTTAGCCTTCATTCATGGGTCAGCCTTTGGATGTTGGAGGATTTTTAATTGAGCCGTAAATATGGTTGAACTTATGGACATGCAATATAAACCTGAAAAAGTGGAAAAGCGCTGGCAGGACTACTGGCAGAAACATAACCTTTTTAAGGTATCAGAGGATTCTGAGAAAAACAAGTTCTATCTTCTTGAAATGTTTCCCTATCCCTCAGGGAAAATACATATGGGGCATGTGCGAAATTACACTATTGGTGATGTGATTGCACGATACAAGATGATGAACGGGATGAATGTTCTCCACCCCATGGGTTGGGATGCATTCGGTCTGCCTGCAGAGAATGCTGCAATAGAGAACAATACACATCCGGCAAAATGGACTTACGATAATATTGCTGCTATGCGTTTGCAGCTCAAGAGAATGGGTTTCAGCTATGACTGGAGCCGTGAATTAACCACCTGTGATCCTGAGTACTACAGGTGGGAGCAAATGTTGTTTTTGAAGATGTTTGAGCGCGGACTGGTTTACAAAAAAAAGACCTTTGTGAACTGGTGTGAAAAGTGTCACAGTGTGCTTGCCAATGAACAGGTGGAGGATGGATGTTGCTGGCGTCACACAGATCAGGAAGTAAAGATTGTAGAGATGGATTCCTGGTTTTTCAGGATAACAGACTATGCTGATGATATCCTGGATTACTGTGACAAGCTTTCTGGATGGCCTGATAGGGTCTTGGCTATGCAGAAAAACTGGATTGGCAAGAGTCATGGTGCGGCAATTTTCTTTCCCCTTGTTGATTCTGACAAGGTGATTGAGGTGTTTACTACCCGCCAGGATACCCTGTATGGCGCTACTTTTTTATGTTTTGCTCCTGAGCATCCTCTTGTCAGAGAGATGATCAAGGGCCTTGCGCAGGAAAATGAGGTTTTGGCATTTATTGAGAAAACCATGAAAATGGATACTCATGTGAGAACCGCTGATTTTACTGCCAAGGAAGGTGTTTTTACCGGCAGGTATTGCATTAATCCGGTAAACAAAGAGAAGATACCGATATATGTGGCAAACTTTGTCCTGTTTGATTACGGTACAGGTGCCATAATGTCAGTTCCTGCCCATGATCAGCGCGATTTTGAATTTGCCAAAAAATATGGTCTTAAACTGAAGGTGGTCATAAAACCGCCAGATCGTGATATTGATCCGGAAACCATGAACGAGGCCTATGTTGACAAGGGAATTCTTGTTAATTCCGGTCGTTTTGACGGACAGTGGAACTATGAAGCCTTGGACAGTATAGCGGATTATCTGGAGTCGGAGGGATTTGGATATAAGACCGTTAATTACAGACTGAGGGACTGGGGTATATCACGTCAGCGTTATTGGGGAACACCTATCCCTGTCATTTACTGTGACAAATGCGGAACAGTCCCTGTCCCTGAACACGAGCTTCCTGTACTTCTCCCTCTTGATCTCAATATGAAGCCCAATGGTGTTTCTCCCTTGCCGTTTGAACCCTCTTTTTATGAAACTGTTTGTCCAAGGTGTGGTGCAAAGGCCAGAAGAGAGACAGACACAATGGATACCTTTGTTGAATCATCCTGGTATTTTGCACGTTATGCCTGCCCTGATTACGATAAAGGGCCTCTTGATCCGGAAAAGGTCAACTACTGGATGCCTGTGGATCAGTATATAGGCGGTATTGAACATGCTGTACTGCATCTTCTGTATTCCCGTTTTTTTGCCCGTGTCCTGAATGAATTGGGTTATATGAATGTCAGGGAACCATTTAAAAAACTGTTGACCCAGGGGATGGTTTGCAAGGAGACCGAAAGATGCCCTGTTCATGGTTTCCTGTTTCCCCATGAGGTTAAGAATGGACGGTGTGTGCACTGCAAAGAGGATGTGGTTCGGGGAAGTATTGTCAAGATGTCGAAATCAAAAAAGAACGTGGTTGATCCTCAGGAGTTGATAGACCGTTATGGCGCTGATACCGTCAGGATGTTTTGCCTGTTTGCAGCGCCTCCTGAAAGAGATCTGGAGTGGAGCGCTAAGGGGGTGGACGGGGCATCGAGGTTTTTAAATCGTGTATGGCATCTTGTTGCAGAGCATCTTGACGATATTTGTGGGGCTCAACCTTACAGAGGGGATAATCCCGTTTTATCTCCTCTTGCGTCTCTTCATCGCAAGACACATCAGACCATAAAAAAGGTTACCTCTGATATTGAAAACAATTTTCATTTTAACACTGCAATTGCAGCGGTAATGGAATTGGTAAACGAGACAAATCAGTTGATACATGGCAAGGTTCCCAGGGATGATATCTTCTGGTCTGTGATAAGGGAAGCTGTTGAGGCCGCTCTTGTTCTGCTTTATCCTATAGTACCTCATATTACAGAAGAGTTATGGCATATGCTTGGTCATGAAAAGAGTCTTTTGTTTGTCCGGTGGCCCTCATTCAGACAGGATGCCCTGATTGCGGAAAAAATACTGGTCGTGCTACAGGTTAATGGCAAGGTAAGAAGCAGGATAGAGCTTTCTGCTGAATCAGGAAAAGAAGAGATAGAAAAGGCAGCATTGTCAGATGAAAGGATACAGCGTTTTATAGGCGGGAAACAGGTCAAGAAGGTTATAGTAGTCCAAAACAAACTTGTAAATATAGTGACTTAGCATCAAGAAAGTCTTTCTTCTGTTTATCTCAACCTGTCTGATCTTTTTTGCGGGCTTGATGTGGTGAGATTTTTGCTCTGTCTGTCTATACACCTGTATCAGGTTTAAGGCGGCATACAGGTGTACAGAACCTGGACCGAAAACGTTATATTCAAGGGTTTTGTTTGTTAATGTGAAATGTCATTATAAAATGCTATATATCCAACTGTTTCCTTTACATGCCAAATCTCGTAGTCAAGAGATCTTTCTTCTTCTATCTTGACATCAAATTCATATGCGTTTTTGTTATCCCAGCGTAGGGATGCAGTGTTGCCGCCGTTCCCTGTTTGCATGTCAACAAGCAGTACGGGGGGACCATCAAAGGGCTGCTTGAAAGGGACTGTTTGAAAGTGATGGTCTATGCCTTGAACAGCATTGCCTATTTCAAAGTGCAGGCTGCCAAATACACCTGAAGAAGGTTCCCATGCTATGTATGAAATCTGTTCAGTTGTGTGACTCTGTATATTGGCCTCCTGTTCCTGCATGCAGAATTTGAAACCGCTGGTATTCAAGTCCTTAACCCTTCCTGTAACAGTGTCCTGTCCGTTAAAGGATGTGATTGAAGTTACAAGGACAGGGACCTTGTTAAATCTTGAATTAAATGAGATGCTTCCAAATCTGTCTGTTTTATTGGTCCGGAATTTTCCGGCCTCTATCATGGTTCCATCTTCAAGTGTGTATGAACCGGCCTCTATAACAAAATAATCTACCTTTTCCCACGTATGCCAACCATCAAGATATTCCCATTCCTGGATTTTTATATCAAATCCGTTCTTGTCCACGTTTTTGATTCTTATTATTGCGGGATCAGGGCCATTGTAGCTGATTCCCTTTGCAATGACTACTGGATCTGTAAAAGGTTTCTTAAATGAGACCCTTTTCCATATATGTTTAAGGTATATTTCTCCTGTTTCAATAAATGGGGAATTGTTGGGCAAATCATTTATTGTAAAGCTTGTTTCCTCTGAATAAGGGCTTTCACCAAGATCATTGTAAGCTGTCAGGGCCATATAGTAGGTGCCTGGTGGCAGGTTGGACAGGGTATAATTTGTGCTGTTTCCCACGTCAATACTTTCAGAATAATGGTTGCTTTCAATCCCGTAATAGAGTTTGTAGCCGTTTACCGGGCTGCCGTCTGTGTTTGCCTGCCAGCTTACAGTGACATCAGATGTTGATGCGTGAAGATTTTCGGGATTTGGATACAAAGACAGAAGGGATGCAACTGTAAACAGAAGCAAAATTCTGACATGGTATGAAAAGATTGTAGGAGTTTTTTTCATGGCTGAACCTCCTGTGTGCATGTGTTCTCACTTGTTCCGTGCGAAACTGCCCGGTTTCGGGTCCAGCCCCGCTCGGCAACCTGCTGCCATGTCCCTTTTTGGGATTTAGGCCAATGGCTTTGCGTCCCGATCTTTCGAACGGTTTGCCTTTTTCGAGCTATTATTTTGCTTAAGTGTAATGCAGTATGTGTGCCAGATATTGCCAGGGTTTTGGTTTTATCAAACAGGGAGCGCTGCAGAGGTTCATTTATATATAGATGGAGTGCGATTAATGTTCCGCCGATAATTCAAAAAAACAGCCAATATTTTTGTTATGCATGCTGTTTTATCTCCATGGTGTGGATATGTCAGTTGTGAACCATGCCAATATGGGACTTTCACTGTTGCGGAATCCCTGATATTTGCTATAAAACAGGATGATGTGTCATCCTGACGCTGATATCATTTTATGTATGGAAACTGTTTGGTGTCTGCACTGAAGGTGCAATTCAAGAAGTCCCTGATTTTTCCAGAGCATGACAATACAATGTTTGTTGTGTGTCTTTGCGCTAAAATGTATTTGTGGGTGGATAATGTTTCTGTTTATTAAAGATACCCTGTTGGGAAATATATCTGGGCTGTATATGGATAGAGTGATGTGAAACATGTATGTTCAAATATAAAGGAGGAGTGATGAAGGGGCTAAAATTGGCAATAAACAGCTTGACCATTCTGAGATGTTCAGGTGATATCAGCCAGGACCTGAGAGCTGCTCTTTACTGGTTCCCTGTAGTTGGGCTTTTAATAGGTGGAGGGATGTTTGGGGTTTTGAAGATTGTGGAGTTATTGCCCCGGATCATATGGCCATCAGGCCTGGCCCTTTTTATTGTTGTGGGCGAGGCATGGATAACACGAGGTCTGCATATGGATGGCTTGGCTGATTGGGCGGATTCCATAGGTGGGGTTGGCAGAGACAGACGTCTTGCAATCATGAAAGACACATCAGTTGGCGTATTTGGGGTGCTTGCCCTTATTACAGATTTTTCTGTCAGGTGGGCATCAGTAGTTCGCCTTATAACATCATCTTCCTTTATATGGCTTGTTCCTGTCATGTCCATACCAAGAACCATGATGGTGGAGTTGTGTGCAACTGTTCCCTACGCAAGGCAGGGAAATGGGACAGGCAGGGCATTTGTAGAAAATGCGTCATTGCGGCACAGGTTTGTCGCACATTTTGTATGCCTCTGTATCTGTCTCCCTTTTGGTCCTGCAGGAATTGTCTCAATGATTGTGTCACTGATTATAACGAAGATTTTTGCTGAACGATGCAAATATAGTTTTGGCGGAATAACAGGAGATCTTATTGGTACTGCCAATGAAATGCTTACCATGCTGTTATTTGCTGCATATGCCTTTATGGGTCCCAGTATGATTGCGGTTACTGGTTGGTCATGGGTGTTATAGAGATGAGCCTGTTGTTCTGGCACCAGGTACGGGTTTTGTATGTTTCTACGGTAAACGTTGAGTTGTGGATATATTGTTATGATAGGGAATGTTTTTAAAAAAGGGGTGTTAATGGTGCTTGGCGGGGCCAAAAGCGGTAAAAGCCGTTATGCCCTTGATCTTTGTAATATGACAGGGGAAAAGCGCATTTTTGTTGCTACAGCACAGGCCCTTGATGATGAGATGTACCAGCGGATAGAACGTCATAAGGCAGAACGGGGAAGCCGTTGGAAGACAGTTGAGGAATCTTTGAATATTACCGAAGTAATACAAGAGTATGATAATGAAGATTCTGTGATTCTGCTGGACTGTGTAACTCTTTGGATAAGTAATCTGCTTATGAAATGCAAACAGGAGGACAGATACGTAAGTCATGAAGTGGAAAGACTTGCGGTCTGCCTGGAAGGTGTTTCAGGTACAGTTGTTGTTGTAAGTAATGACGTGGGTATGGGCATTGTCCCTGACAATCCTCTTTCCAGAAGATATCGTGATCTGCTTGGATTGGCAAATCAACGTATTGCCAGGGCTTCTGATGTGGTAGTAATGCTTGTGGCAGGGTTGCCCGTGATTTTGAAACAACCCTGATTCTGACAAATTCATACACGTTCCGTCCTTATTTCTGGGCCTTTTACGATCCTTGCACGGTTTTGTCCGGATCCAGGGGGAGATGTAACCACATGTATTGGATCTTTAAAGAATTGGCATGTTGATTTGATTATGAAATGCAACAAGGTCCGATATTATGAAATGAACTGTTTCTGTAAAAGGAGTTAAAGATCCTGTACCATTTCACTTAATGTATCTGATACTGATTCATGGATTACAAGGTCGGCCTTGTGATCAAGCGGAGTGGTATCCCTGTTGATTATAATAAGGCTTGAGCCTGTATCAACTGCCTGAGCTGGTATGGAAGCTGCAGGATATACTACCAGTGAAGAACCTAATACTATACACAGATCACATTCTGATGCACATGCATATGCCCTGTCCATTTTATCCTGGGGCATTGCCTGTCCAAAGGAGATTGTATCCGGTTTCAGGAACCCTGAACATGCATCGCAATATGGAACCTTGATACCGGAGTCAAGACGTCTTTCTATTTCATCTCTGTTATAGCTTTTTCCGCACCTCAGGCATGATACAGTGAATGCTGTACCATGGATTTCAATGATTTTTTCTTTGGAATTTCCTGCCTTGTGATGAAGACGGTCTATGTTTTGTGTCACAATACACAAAAGTTTCCCTGCATCTTCCAAGGTCTTTATGGACAGGTGTGCCCTGTTGGGAACGGCATTTTTCATGGTTGCATAAAACTCTCTGCTCATTGCCCAATATTTTTCTCTTGCTTTTTCATCAGAAATGAGCCTTTGAAAATAGAAGTCTGAGGGATCGTATCTATCCCATATTCCTCCAGGGCTTCTGAAATCCGGGATGCCTGATTCGGTACTTAATCCAGCACCTGAAAATACCAGTATTGCTTTGGCAGACCGGATCATATCTCTGCCTTTGCTGATCAGGTTTTGATTCATCTGTGTTCTCCTCGATGATTTGCTTTCTGTGGTGCGTGACCTATGGGGCCGCAGACCTGATTTTGTACAAGATCAGTCTGCAGGGGATTGAAACTTTATAGTGTCCGGAAACTGAACTGCATATGTGATCTAACTGAATCTTGGGGGTGTTTGTGTTATGAAATTATCATTTTTTGGCTGGTTAGGCAACTTTGCCATATTTTATATCATTATACTTGCAATGCTTGGTATACCAGTTATTGCTATGTTTATTGTGTTGGGTCTTAAAACATTGTTTGCATGGCGATACTGGATAACGGGGGGGATAATTCTGTCTGTTTGTATCTTGCTGTTTGTTTTGTACAGACGCAGAAAAAAATACAAGCAGGCATTGCATAGGGGCAGTAAACAGTTGGAAGAGATACTCAAAATGGCCATAAAATCTGGCAAGGATGTGGATATTTCTGTTATGGGTGGGCTTGTGAAGATATCATGCACGGCCTCACAAGCAAAAAACACCCGAAATGTCTTGCCGGGACAGACAGAAAAAATATATATGCTGGCAGATCCAAATTTTTCAGAAGATAAAAAGATTGGGGAATATGATTCCGAGGATGATATAAACAGGGCATCTGTTCAGTCATGAACAGCCCTTTTGGCAATATCCGCTCCTTGACATGCCATCAGGATCAGGATGTGACAGGCAGGTAATGCGCATATGCAGGTGCAGATATTGTGTCATGCTGTTATAGAGAGAATCTGTGTTTTTTTATGCCTTTCTTTCTTTTGCTGCCTTGGGAACCAGTAGTGTCTGCCCTGCTTTCAGATAGTTGCTTTTCAGATAGTTTAGTCTTCGGATTGTTTTTGTGGTAGTACCAAATTTTGCAGCTATTTTCCACAGCGAGTCTCCCCGTTTGACTACATATTTTACAAGCCTTTTTTTCATGCCTCTTCTTGGGAACCGTCTCCGTGTTTTTGAAAAGCGGTAATAACGCTTGCCTACGGGAATCTTCAATGTGTGTCCTGCTCTTATATGGCTGCTTCTGAGCCTGTTCATGACCATGATGGATCTGACATTGGTATGGTATCTGCGGGCAAGAGTGGATAAGGACTCTCCTCTTTTTATCCGGTGTCTTATATAAACAGGGACAGGAGGATGCCATATGGGAATATCCTTGATTTTTGCAAGCAGCACCTGGCCTTTTCCTGCCGGAACTCTTAGGCTGAATGGCCTGTTTGGAGTGCAATTATACCTTAGTTGGGGATTTAATTTTTTAAGGAGACTGTATTGCACACCGATCTTTTTTGCCATGAGTTTGAGAGAAACCTGTTTGTTAACAGAAACAGTTTCGGCTTGTATTGGTTTGTCTGTTGGAGGCAGTTCAATACCATAGGCCTTTGGGTTTTTTAATATGTGGAGGACAGCGAGAAATTTTGGTACATAGAAAGATGTCTCTACAGGAAGGATTGTGTACAAATCCCAGAAGTTGTCCAGATAGTTTATCTTCTGTTTTCTGATGCATTTAAGAACCGTGCCTTCTCCGCAGTTATATGCGGCAAGTGCTGTTGTCCAGTCACCAAATATACGATGGAGTTCCTTAAGGTAGGCGATGGCTGCATAAGTGGATTTTTCAGGATCCATTCTTTCATCAACCCACAGGTCCCTTTTTAGGCCAAACTTGTATCCGGTTGATGCAATAAACTGCCATAGACCAAGTGCCCTTGCCTTGGAAAAGGCGTGAACCTTGAATCCGCTTTCAATCAGCGGCAGCCATGATAATTCCTCAGGAAGCCCTGCCTTTTTAAGTGCAGTGACAATAAAGGGGCGATATCTTCCTGACCTTTTATATGCTGCTATGAAAAAGGATTTTTCCTGACCTGTAAATAAAGAGAGTGCTTTTTTTACATGGTTATTCATATCAAGAGGGATAGCCTTTTGAAAACCATTGGCAGTTGTAAATCTGGATGAATAGACCTCAACTATACGTTTGGCAATGGTAAATCTCAGGTCATCTTTTTGTTGCAGTATGTCAGGATTTTCAGATCTTACCCTGAGTATGAGTGAAAATGCATTGTCCAGTGTGTTTAATGCATTATCAAGATTACCATGTTCCCAGGAATCATTTGAGGTTTGACAAAGATCGAGCGCCGAGTCCAACATGTCCTGATCTGTGATGTCATCAGGGTCGGTAAGTGTGGCAGGATCTGTCTTGTTGTTTCTCATGTCTGTGCTTTTTGCAATGTGCGATAAATGGTTGGCATATGTGTTGTCAAGGGTCTCTCTGGAATCTGTTGGTTTGGTAAAGGATGTCCCGGTTTTTGAAATGCTGGAAGTGGCACAGGCTGTGCAGAAAGATAGCGCAAGTAATATTGAGATTGTTTTCAGTATGTTGTATGATGTTTTATGTTGCCTGATTTCTGTGTTTGTATACATCTTTCCTGTATGGCATTCAGGCGGGAGGGGTAGACATGCAGAGAAATCAGGTTCAAGTTTTGATCCCTGAAACATCCGGAATATTGCTGGCGCTAAAATTGTCAGTATCCTTGGAACTGAAGGAAATTCAACATTATGAAAGGATCTTGTTTTAAAAATATTATGGTATAAAATCATTGGTTTTTCCTTAGGTACTTGTTTGATGGGGACAGCAGTTTTTCAAGACCGATATGTTTGACCCGTTTGCGGTGAAGATAACTGCAGCATTTAAGACATTTATATTATGGGGAAATGGACTTGACTATTCAATCTTTATGTTATAATTAAGGCCCATCCATAAGTCAATTTTTCAAAGGCTACGGATTCATGTTTATAGACGATTTTTTGCAAAACCGGAAGAATCAGGCAGATACAGATTATATTTGATGCCTGTTCGACAAGATCAACTGTAATGATCTTTTTAGCAAGTCAGTATCCATTCATAAATGATATTTTGCCTGACATCTTGACTGTGTTCAGAATTTAGTCCTTGCAATATATTCCTGTGGTTAAAGTTTTGATATGTCGTGATCTGGCATTTATGGGTGGTCATTCCGATTAAATTTTATAAGGAGGTATTTTTTCTTGGCGAATCACAAGTCAGCAATAAAGAGAGCACAGCAAAACAAAGTAAGAAGGATGAGAAACAAAAGTTATAAAACAAGGGTGAAAAATGCCATAAATAAGGTCAGAATGGATATAATGAACAAATCAGATGCGGTTCATAATGATCTTAACAGGGCAGTTTCTGTGATTCAGCGCAGTGTCAGTAAAGGTATTATTCATAAAAACAAGGGAGCAAGAATAGTTTCCAGATTGACACGTTATGTTAACAGATCTTTGAACGCATAGAAGCTTGTATGTGCCTGGTATGTGTGCATTTATATATATGGTCCATATATTAGGTTCGTACATGCCGGGTATAAATGTACATGAAATAAGGATCAGGAACAGTTGATTCAATCCTGTTTTGTGGTCTGTTGAATGAAAGTATGTCTCTGAGCATAATTTTTTATTGACAGCCTGTTGTTTGGGGGTAATAACTGCTGCACAGTATGTTGACTGCGTTTTCAATTACTGTGTCTCCGCTGGAGCCGGATTTTATGGTTTTATCTGCCAGGTACAGGAGGCTTAGCGCCTGTTCGATTTCTTCAGGCTGCCATTTTTTTGATTGCTGAACAATCTTTTTTGCCACAAATGGATGCAGCTTAAGATGTTTGGCATCTGCAGGCAGGCCTTCGCTGATAAGAGCCTTGGCCTGTCCTATCAATTTTATTTGTCTGATTAACATTCCAAGCACCTGTAAACTCCCCTCTGTACCTTCTTGTTGCAAGAACCGGTCCAATATAGCCATTGCTCTGTTGCTGCGTTTTGATGATACCTCGTCAACCAGTTCGAATATTGTAAAATTGCGGCTTGAGGCAACAGTCTCTTGTATCTCTTTAACACCTATCATGTTATTTCCATAACGGACAAAGAGTTTGTCCAGTTCATTTGCCAGCTCCGACAAGTTGTTCCCTGCCATTTGCTGCAAAAATATACAGGCATCGTCTGTTATGTCAAAACCGGTTTCCCTTGCTGTTTTTTTTATCCATGCGGGTATCTGATTGTCATATATTTCTTTGAAATGAACAGCCTTCCCTTTGTTTTTGATTGCGGAATAGAGCTTCCTCTTGAAGTCTGGTTTAAAGGCTGCAAATATTATACAGGTAGATGATGAAGGATTGTCTATGTAAGAGACCAGGCCTTTTTGAGCAACGGCTGAAAGACTGTCTGCCCTTCTTACGATAATCAGCCTGTGTTTGCACATAAAGGGGATTGATCTTGCAACGTCTGTTATTATGCCAGAATCCGATTTTATTTCATCTCCATAAAATACATGCTGATTCAGGTCTTTTACATTGTCAGGGATAATTCTTTTTATTCTGTTTATGGTTTTTTCAAGCAGAAATTGATTTTCTCCATAAAAAAGATAGAAGGGAAAAAGAGAATCTTTTTCTGCTTGAGCAAGCACATAACCCGGAGAGAGTTCTTTGACTGGCATCAGAATCGTTCCATGGTTCTGAGGTAGAGACGTTTTGCAATCTGTTCAGCTATTCTGCGTACGGCCTCTTTTTTGTTGTATCTGTCTGCAATAGGATCCGGCGGATTAGACGTCAGAGAATATGTTGTCCTTTCATTTATGCTGTTATCTTTCCATATGACCTTCCCTGTAGTTCTGTCCACGAGTCTGGCTTTTACCTTGGCCCTGATCCATCGTGAATTTGTTACTTCATAGTAGGTGTTGTTTCCGCTGACATTGGTTTTTGTAACCCTGTAAGTGAGAGGTTGTGTCCAGATCTTGCGCACATTTACTATAAGAACCATTGCTGCATTTTTTTCTGATACCAGAGGAATTTTGGCGTGGCTTATAAATTCCCGTCGAATGGCAGCAGTAAATACGGGTTCAAAACCGAGATAGGATGAAGGACTCTTTACCATAGGAATTGCCATGCTCCTGATTTCAATTCCTACGGGTTCTCCCATGGTAGGCATGCGGTATCCGCATCCTGCCAGCAACAGGGCAAGACAGGTAACAAAAACATAAAATACTATTCTTAATCGTTCTGCCATAATAAATCTGATTATCCTGAATTGTAGTTGGTTTCCATCCATAAATGGTCACATTTTGCAGTCTGTGCGGAATTAAAGTACGTCTCTGTGCCCTTGATTTTATTGATTTTGCGCAAAGGATTTCATCTCTGGATTTGAGACTTTCTGTTGCCAAATTTGTGGATGGGCATCAGGGAACTGTCTGAGAGGTTTTCTTTTTCATGGCTCATAGTTGTTTCCTTGAAAATAGTACTCTGAATATCAGGCAGATACCTGCCGCTTGTTTGAGAGAAATCCCTTGATCTGAAAACGATTCTATCCTCAGACAGCCGCATGTTTATGTTATATTACATTCTGTGATTAGTGTACCTGATATATACACGTAAACCGGCATGACAGGATTTAAAATATCCCTGATAAAAAATCATGATACTACATAATCATGGCAAAAGTAATATCAATGGCACATTCAATTGTCAAAACAATAATGAAAAGACCTCATAGTTGAATCCCTGTCCGCAGTATGGCCTTTTATATTGATATCGGCGCCTTGATATGCTGACAGGACAACCATTCCGGATTGTTGCAAACCCCTTATCTGTTCTTGCCGTATCAGGGTCTTCCATTCTGCAGAAGGTTTTCCGGTTTATGAAAAACGGTAGCTTTTTTTATACAATGGAACAGAACACCTGACAGATACAATAACCTGGAAGTCTGCTGTTATAGTAAAATCTGTTTGTGGATTGGCGCTGTGTGTAAAAAAAAGTGGCAGCATTATTATCTTTTTTGTATATTAAAAACTTATGTCCTTATCATAAGGATTGACAATAGGTGTTTTTTGGGGTTTGTGATTGTTTGTTTCAGAAAAACAGGATTTAAATTTACAGATTAAGCTGGAGATTAAAACATGTTAAAGGATTTTGCCGATGGAATTTCATATAACTTGAAAGGTCTTGTGTTTGGTATTAAGTCACCCAAGTTGCTTTTACTTGGTATCTTGCGTTTTGCGCTTATTGTTATACCTACCATATTGTGTGCGACTATAGTGCTTAAATATCATGAAACAATTTTATCCATGCTCTGGACCAAGCCTGACAGCGTATGGATTGTTTGGTTGTGGTATGTCCTGTCATGGTTTTTGTCCTTAGTGCTTGTCGGGGTCTCTGTGCTGTTTTCATACCTTGTATCACAGTTGCTTTTCAGTGTTTTGATAATGGATCTTATGTCAGTAATTACAGAACGCCTTGTTACAGGAAAGGTGGAAACAGCAAACCTTAACCTCTCCATTATAAAAAAGTTCCTGTATCTTGTCAGACAGGAAATTCCAAGGACTGTTCTCCCTGTAGTGTTTTCCTTTGTTTTAATGGCTTTTGGCTGGATTACCCCCTTGGGGCCTTTGGTTGCCATTATTTCTTCTGCCATTGCTGTGATATTTTTTGCATGGGACAATACTGATCTTCTGCCTGCCAGACGTCTTGAGCCATTTAAAAAACGTTTCAGATTTCTTGTTGATAAGTTTGTTTTTCACCTGGGATTTGGTCTGCCTTTTCTCATTCCCGGTCTTAATATAGTGTTTTTATCCTTTGCACCGGTAGGAGGAACACTTTACATGCTGGATAACAGGAATATATGAAACGGGATTTTGTAATTTATATTCAGTAGAGCAAGAATGTCATGGAAATAAAAAGACCTTACGAGAAACTGTACATTTATTTGATAAATGGACGGGTAGATAAAACTGAGGAATCCCTGTTCGGCCAGAATTTTATAGGAACCTGGATAGAGGAAGATTCGTCTTTCCTCTTTTTTAGCGAGCCTGATGATTCAAAAATTGATCGGTTGCTTCTCTCGTCTCCTGATCTTGAATTGGCAGACAAATTTCAGTTTACCTATGAAGAGTGGCAGGGAGGAAATGTTGAACCGGTACGTGTCGGTATTTTTCTTGTCACTCCTCCGTGGATGAGACCTTGTAATGAAGAAGGAATGCTTACTATTCAGCTTGATCCGGGTGTGGTTTTTGGTAACTGCCTGCATCCTACTACAAGAGACTGCCTTAAGGCCATTTCTTTTGCCAATGTCCAAAAGCCGTTTAAAAGCATGATTGATCTTGGGACTGGTACAGGAGTCCTTGCCATAGCAGGGGCCTGTTTGGGCGCATATCGTGTCCTTGCTGTTGACTTGAATCCTTTGAGTGTAAAGACTGCCAGTAAAAATGTTGAATTAAATAAACTTGATGGGATCGTAAAGGTAAAAGAGGGAAGGGCGGAGGATTTTTTGAATGAGGAGGCTGACCTGGTTGTAGCCAACATACATTATGATGTGATTTGCAGGCTGATTGAAGAGGAAGGGTTTTGCCGCAAACAAGGAGCTGTTTTTTCAGGACTTTTGAGAAGTCAATGGGCAGAAATTCAGACAAAACTCGTTTCAAAAGGATTCCATGTCATCAGGGAGTGGGATTATAATATGACATGGTTTACTGCATTTGTTGCAAGATTCTGATGTCTCGTCTGTTGAACTCACTGTAAGGGCATGCAAATCCGTATGGTTTTTAAAAGTCGGTTTGTGGATGATTACAAGACATATGCCTTTTATGAAATAACATTGCCTTTTATGAAATAACATGATTTTTTCGGAGGAGTTTTATTCGTATGGTATTCCATGGTTTCTGTTCAGTTACTGATGGGGAAATAAAAAAAGAGAAGGAAAAAGCCCGCAGGTTACGTCATACGAGCTGGTGGGACAGAAAGATAAGTCAGGGTATATGTTATTACTGCAATTCAAATGTGGGGCGGGACAAATTGACTATGGATCATGTTGTTCCCTTGAGTCGCGGAGGGAAAAGCAAAAAGGGAAACCTTGTTCCTGCATGCAAGAGATGCAATAACAAGAAAAAGGGTATGTTGCCGGTGGAGTGGAATGAATATCTGGACAGACTGTCCGGTTCTAAAACCTTTGATTCTGTTAAGTCTGCGCTGTCAGATCCAGAATGTTCTGGCCGTTACTGAACATAAAGGTTACAGTCTGATTTTTCTGGTATGTCTTATATGTTTTTGTGGATGAAAGCCATGCAATGTAAATGATTCCATTGGTGTTTTTAGAAATAAAGGAGCTATAATTTATGCGAAAGTTGCTGCGTTCTGCAATACAATGGTTTTATGATCGTATAGTGCTTGAGCGGCCTCTTTTTGTTCTTGTGATGTTTTTTATTATCCTTGCCATTCTGACTGTATATGCCAGAAATTTCAGGATAGATGCCTCATCAGACACCCTTGTAATGCATAACAATAAAGATTTTTTATATTTTGAGGAGACTCTGAAGCGTTATGGCGATAATGATTATCTGATAGTTACCTATACGCCCAAGACAGAAGACCTGTTTTCAGATACAGTCTTGTCGCGGATAGCAAGGTTACGGGATGATTTAAAGGCTCTTCCCAGGGTGAAAACCGTTGTCTCTATCCTTGATGTCCCTCTTATGGAGTGCCCACCTGTACCCTTAAAGGATCTTTCAGGCAACATAAAAACGCTGTCTGACAGTCATGTTGATAAGAATCTTGTTCGAAAGGAATTCAGGACAAGTCCCTTGTACAGTGATCTCATTGTAAGTCCGGATCTTGAAACTACCGCTATACAGATCCTGTTTTATCAGAACAAAAGATATGAAAAGCTGTGGAACCGACGGCTTATCTTAAGGGAGAAAGAGGCCAAAGGAACATTGACCTTGTCAGAGGCAGAGGAATACAGGCATGTAATTAAACAGATAGAGAGTCTTCGGGAAAAACTTGACAAGGAAAGACATGAGAACATTCTCAGAATTCGTCATGTTATTAATAAATATTCTGACAATGCGGATCTGTTTATGGGCGGTGTGGGCATGATTGCCGATGATATGATGGAGTACGTTAAAAACGATCTTAAGATGTTTGGAATTGGTGTCTTTCTGTTCCTTGTGATCAGTCTCTGGATTATCTTCAGGAAGATCAGGTGGGTGATTTTACCTATGTTCTGCTGTGCCTTTTCTGCTCTTGCAATGATAGGAATATTGGGGATGTTTGATTGGCCGGTTACGGTGGTTTCTTCAAATTTTGTGTCTCTTCAGTTGATTATGACGCTTGCCATGTCTATCCATCTGATTGTTCGCTACAGGGAGCTTGCCCTGCAGAACCCTGATGCGGAGCATCGTTACCTCGTGTTTGCAACCATCGATTCTGTTATGATTCCGATCCTCTATTCCGGTCTGACTACAATCGCCGGCTTTGCCTCTCTTATTTATGCGGGTATAAAGCCTGTAATTACATTTGGCTGGATGATGTCTATTGGTATGGTTGTTTCAATGATTGTAACCTTTATATTTTTCCCTGTTACGCTGGTTCTTTTTGAGAAGACCCCTGATCCGGCGGAGTTAAGGCTTGGTTATATGTTGACCAGGCTAACATCTGATATTACCGAACGTCACGGGAAAGCTGTTATTTTGGTGACCATTGTCTTGTTTGGACTCAGTGTGGCAGGTATGTCCCGGCTTGTTGTTGAAAACTCCTTTATCAATTACTTCAAGTCTTCAAGCGAGATATATAAGGGCCTTACGGTTATTGACCGTAAACTTGGAGGAACTACGCCCTTGGATGTTATTATTGATTTTGATGATCCGGCTACTGCCCCGGCCTGTTCAGACAAACAGAACAGTTCTGTTGGAAATGATGATGAATTTGATGGTTTTGATGAATTTGATGCATTTAATACAGAAAAGGATTCTGGTAAATATTGGTTTACCCCGTATCGTATATCAAGAATTGAAGGGGTACATGATTATTTGTCAGGATTAAAGCATGTAGGCAAGGTCTTGTCCCTGGCGACATTGGTCAAGCTGGCAAGGGACCTGAACGGGGGACATGATCTCGGAATTCTTGAACTGTCTCTGATCTTTAATAGCATCCCCAAGGAGTACAAGGATGTTCTTGTCTATCCCTATGCATCTCCAAAGGATAATGAAGCGCGTATCTCTTTGCGTGTTCGGGATTCGGACAAGACCCTGCGCAGGAATCTTCTGCTTAAGAAAATCAGGTATGATTTGACTCATAAACTGGGTTTTAAAAAAGAAAACATACATCTTACCAATATGCTGGTTCTGTACAATGACATCCTCCAACGACTTTTCAGATCTCAGATACTTACTATTGGTATTGTGCTGCTTGCTCTTATGGGGATGTTCATGATTCTCTTCAGATCTTTTACTCTGTCTGTTATAGCCATCTTTCCCAATTTGCTGTCCATAGGAGTGGTATTGGGATTTATGGGCTGGGCTTGCATCCCTCTTGATATTATGACCATAACTATTGCGTCCATAAGTGTGGGTATAGCTGTGGATGATACCATTCATTATATTCACAGGTTTAAACGTGAAATTAAAGTGGATGGAGATTATATCGCCGCTATGCACAGATGCCATTCCAGTATTGGATATGCCATGTTTTATACCTCTATAACTATTATTATCGGATTTTCCATCCTTGTTCTGTCCAACTTTATCCCCACTATAAATTTTGGCATACTGACAGGTTTAGCCATGGCCATTGCGTGGGTTGGCGCTATGACACTGTTACCGGAGCTTATTATTTTGATAAAACCCTTTGGTTTCAGGGACAGGCAGGCGCAGATGGAAGCCGGATAGTTTTTATCCATAAGGGGATTTTTTGATATTTGTATCCCGGACGGGGCAGGCAGACGTATGGACAGATAATTTGTCCTGTACGCCTCTGTCCCACCCTTGTTTTTTGTGTTGGAGTTGCCTGTGGCGGGTTAATGTAAGGTTTCTAAAGCCTTTTTAAGGCTCTCAGTGGTTTTTGCCGTTAATTTTGCCATCTCCCTGATATGTTTTGCACTCTCTTTTTGATCTGCCTCTTCCAGTTGTTCGGCAAGCTTTTCATACTCTTCGAGATGATGTTCGTTGTGTGAAATCCAATGTTCAAGTCTTACCCTGGTCTTTTCAGTGAAATCCATGATCTTGATTCTCCTTATGCGGGTTGATAATAAGTACTGTTGCATTTTCTCTGCAATTAAAAGATGATGTTTTTTTAAAAGGTTTGGTCGCAGGATCGGGCTTTTGATCATAACGTTACGGCCACAATAGCCATTTATAAAATACAACTGATTCAGGTAACAATAACAGGGAGATATGGTAGCCTTTTTGTTGACAGCAGATATGCTTTGAAGTAACCTTTTTTGAGTTTTTTGTAATGCCCTGACAGTCCCTGTAAAGGAGGCTGTCTGAAACGGTTTTGGCGATCATGTTGCTGCTCCTGATTGTGTCTTGCAATACAGGTATGAGTCCATATTAACCTATACCGTTATGTTTGGTAAAGGTCTGTTAAACAATTTGTTGTATCTATGAACAGCTTTTTCTTCTGCGGGTTTGATACGGCAGATGTAAAAAACTGAGAAACAGTCATTGATTAATGAAAAAACAGACAGGAGGTCTTACATATGCCTTATATATTTGTTCTTGTATTGATTGTCATGTTTTTTGCCTCTGCCATAAGGATTTTAAAGGAGTATGAGCGGGGTGTTGTTTTCCGTCTTGGTCGTGTTATAGCAACCAAAGGCCCGGGTTTGATTATTCTGATTCCGTTTATTGACAAGATGGTAAGGGTAAGCCTCAGATTGATTACAATGGATGTCCCTGCCCAGGATGTTATTACAAAGGACAATGTTTCTATAAAGGTAAATGCTGTTGTATATTTCAGGGTCGTTGATCCTACAAATGCCACGGTGGAAGTGGAAAATTATCTTTTTGCCACGTCCCAGTTGGCGCAGACTACATTGCGGAGTGTATGCGGACAGGTGGAGATGGATGAACTGCTTTCTGCAAGAGACAAAATCAATCTCCAGCTTCAGTCCATTCTGGACAAGCATACTGATCCATGGGGAATAAAGGTTACGACTGTAGAGGTCAAACATATTGATCTCCCTGAGGAGATGCAAAGGTCAATGGCTCGTCAGGCCGAGGCAGAAAGAGAGAGGAGGGCAAAGATAATCAATGCGGAAGGCGAATATCAGGCCGCTACAAGGCTGGCAGATGCCGCGCAGATTATTGAAAAGTATCCGGAAGCCCTGCAGTTAAGGTATTTGCAGACAATCAGGGAAATATCATCTGAAAGCAGTTCAACCACCTTTTTCCCCATACCCATTGATTTGTTGTCTCCTTTTATCAAAAAATAGCAGTGTTGCTGGATTTGAACGGATTTTGTTTTAATATATATTAATGCTTCTTTATTTAGCCATTGACTGGAAACCAATGGATTTTCCTGTTATATAGAGGTTGGTGCAAGGTACCATAAGATGAACATGTATTTGTTAAAAACAGAAAGATGGAGGAATGGAATATAATGACAGAGGAAGAAAAAAAGGTGATAACAGAGGAAAAAACAGAACAGGAATTGAAAGAGGATGGCAAGAACCTGGATAAAATGACGGCTCCGGAACTCAGGGAAATTGCAAAGGAGATTCCTGGTGTTACGGGAGTGCATGCCATGAAAAAACCGGAGCTGCTATCCATCATAAAGGAATTCAGGGGGATTAAGGATGAAAGGCCTATAAAAAGAACAGGTAAAAATAGATATAATATCAAGGAATTGAAACAGAAACTTTTGATATTGAAACAGGAAAAGCAAATGGCCCTCAAATCCCGGGATAAAAACAGGATAAATATACTTCGCCGCCGTATAAACCGCATAAAAAAAATGACAAGAAAGGCTGTTTCTGCGGCGTGAAATGCAAAAGATATCTTCAGATAACAAGACGGTGGCTATAATTCCTGCAGCGGGTCTGGGCCTTCGCATGGGAGCTGATGTTCCCAAGCAGTTTCTGGGCATAGATGATACTCCCATTATGGTTATCACCCTCAGGGCCTTTCAGGAATCTGATTTTGTTAACGGGATTATTCTTGTTGTTCCGGCAAGGAGTGTGGATTTATGTCGGGACAAGATAGTTGAAAAGTATTCTCTGTCCAAGGTAATAAAGATAGTTCCAGGAGGCAAAAGACGGCAGGATTCTGTGCGGCATGGTCTTGAGGCGACAGAAGGAAGATATGATATGGTTGTCATTCATGACGCTGTTCGTCCTCTTGTGTCTCCCATGTTGATCGATACAGTAATAAAAGAGGCAAAGGTAAGCAGAGCAGTTGTAACAGGGCTTCCTTCCAAGGATACGGTCAAAGAGGTGAATGATTCCGGTTATGTGGTTCGTACACATGACAGAAAGCATGTCTGGCTTATACAGACACCACAGGCCTTTTACTATAGAGATCTTATTATGGCTCACCAGAGGGCGATAGAAGATAACTGGGAAGAATCAACTGATGATGCGGCCCTGATGGAAAAGATCGGCATACCGGTAAAGGTTGTAACGGGAGCGGAAGACAATATCAAGGTGACTACTCCTCATGATTTGAATCTGGCCCGTTTTTTTATGAAGATACAGTGATGTGTCACTGTAGGGATACCGTTTATAAAAGAGTTTTCAATGTCTTTAAGGATAGGAACAAGGGCGAGCAGGCTGGCACTTGCCCAGGCTGTATGGGTAAAGGACAAGATAGAGAACCGTTATCCTGGTCTGAAGGTGGAGCTGGTCAAGATAAGGACTACTGGCGACAGGATTCTTGATTCCCCCCTGAGCAAAATTGGAGGCAAGGGCCTGTTTGTTAAGGAAATAGAAGAGGCGCTTATTAAAGAATCGATTGATCTGGCGGTTCACAGCATGAAAGATGTGCCGGCCGAGCTGCCGGAACAGCTTTGTCTGGCTTCATTTCCGGAGAGGGAAATACCTCAGGATGCCTTTGTTTCTCTTAAAAGCAGGGAGATAAGCAGGCTTTCTGTGGGAGCACGACTTGGAACGAGCAGTCTGAGAAGATCGGCCCAGGCTCTTGCCTTTCGGCCTGACCTTAATATTGTTCCCCTGAGGGGAAATGTGGATACCCGTTTGAAAAAACTCGAATCCGGAGAAGTTGACGGAATAATACTGGCAGCCGCTGGTCTTGCAAGACTGGGCCTTGCGGACAGGATTACGGATTATATTCCTTCTGAACATATGCTGCCTGCCGTGGGTCAGGGTGCTCTTGGACTCGAGATAAGAAAGGGTGACAGAAGGACAGAGGAGTTGCTGTCTTTTATAAACCACAAGGATACCGAACTTGCTGTGAGGGCAGAGAGGGCCCTTTTAAAGGAACTGGGAGGGGGTTGCCAGGTTCCCATTGCTGCTTATGCACAGGTAAGGGGGGAGGACATTGATCTTGACGCCCTTGTAGCATCTGTTGATGGAAGCATAATCATAAGAGACAATACAGTGGGTAAAACATATGATCCTGAAGAAGCAGGTGTCAGGCTTGCAAAAAGGCTACTTGATTCAGGTGCAAAACAGATTCTTGATGAGATATGAGGAAGGGGATGAACAGAAACAGCAACGGCAAGGTTTACCTGATTGGATCAGGCCCTGGAGATCCAGGACTTTTGACTGTCAAGGCAAGAGATTGTATATCAAGGGCGGATGTTATTGTTTATGACAATCTTGCAAATCCCCTTTTCCTTTCTTATGCGGCCAAAGATGCTGAGATTATATATGTGGGCAAAAAGGCTGCCTGTCACACCATGAATCAGAATGATATAAATGCCCTGATTGTTGATAAGGCACGTCAGGGCAAGGATGTAGTACGGCTTAAGGGCGGAGATCCGTTTATATTCGGGAGGGGTGGTGAAGAGGCGCAGGAGCTTATAGCGGCAGATATTCCATTTGAAGTGATTCCGGGTATTACTTCTGCTGTTTCTGTCCCTGCATATGCGGGAATTCCTTTAACACACAGGGACCATACATCTACTGTTGCCTTTGTTACAGGTCATGAAAACCCTCTGAAGAAACAGTCATCCATAAGGTGGGATAAGATAGCAACAGGTGTCGGAACTATTGTTTTTCTTATGGGTGTGGCCAATCTGGTGCATATTGCCGAGACATTGATGGCCAATGGCAGGGATCCTGATACCCCGATTGCTGTCATAATGAACGGCACAAGACCGGATCAAAGAACCCTGGTTTCTACCCTTGGAGAAACCAGAAGACTTGCGGAGACAGAAGATATCCGGCCTCCGGCAATTATTGTGGTTGGTGATGTGGTGAACCTTCGGAATGACCTGAACTGGTATGAAACAAGGCCCCTTTTTGGCAGAAAGATTATTGTAACCAGGGCAAGGGAACAGGCCAGTGAGTTGATGGAAAAACTTGCCTGTTCAGGTGCTGACTGTATCGAATTTCCAACCATTGAAGTGATCCCTCCTTCAAGCTGGACTCCGTTGGATGATGCAATAAGAACCATAGAAACATATGACTGGCTGATTTTTACTTCTGTAAACGGTGTCAGGTTTTTCATGGAGCGGCTCTTTGCCTTAAACAGGGATGTAAGAGATCTTAAGGGAATCAGGATAGGGGCAATAGGATCAAAGACAGCCTCTGTATGGGAAAACATGGGAATAAAACCTGAGCTTGTGCCCGATAAATACAGGGCAGAGGCTATTGTGGATGCCTTCAGGGATATGGATAAGAATGTAAGGATACTGATCCCCAGGGCGCTAAAGGCAAGAAAAATCCTTCCCGATGAACTGAGAAAAATGGGAGCAAAGGTTGATGTCGTGCCTGCTTACCAGACTGTTATGCCTGACAATGATACAGAAAGAGTTTCACAGATGATTGCATCCGGAAAGATAGATATGGTCACTTTTACCAGTTCTTCTACTGTAACCAATTTTATGGCCATGCTTGGTAAAAATGGAATACAGGAGAAGATGGCGGATGTATCAGTAGCCTGTATAGGACCTGTAACAGCAGAAACAGCAGGAAATGCAGGCTTGTCTGTGGATCTGGTTCCTGAAAGATACACCGTGGATGACCTTGTCATGGCTATTATTCGTTATTATTCTGATACTGATAGGCAGTCTCTCTGTTCGTAAACCGCCACCTCAATAAATGATTTTCCAATTTATACCTGTATTATGTGTCCGGCATGGGCAGGCGCCGGGATTGTTAAAAACAGCAATTTAAGAATGAAACCTGCCTGATACAGACAGGATACAGATGGCAGTGCCTTTGGATTGGAGAAAACATGAAAGCTTTTTTTAATGTGAAAAAGCCGCAAGAAGTCTTTGATATTATTGATGGTTTTCCTCCTCTTGAACAGGAGGGGGTCGCACTTGAATCAGCCCTTGGCAGGGTTTTGAGCCAGGATATTGTTTCTTTGCAGGATCTGCCCGGTTTTGCCAGGTCCACTATGGATGGTTATGCTGTAAAGGCAAGGGATACATTTGGCGCTACAGAGTCAATGCCTGCCCTGCTTGAGCTTGCGGGTGAAGTATATATGGGTGAGGTTCCGAATATTACGGTGGAGAAGGGCAAAGCCGTAAAGATTCATACAGGAGGAATGCTTCCGGATGGAGCAGACAGCGTTGTTATGCTCGAATATTGCAGCCTCCTCGATGAGACTACATTGGAAGTTCAGCGTAGTGTGGCCCCACTGGAGAATATTATACTTGCGGATGATGATTACAAAACGGGGCAATGTGTACTTAAAAAGGGACACAGACTTCGACCCCAGGACCTTGGCGCCCTGGCAGGTATGGGTTTTGTTTCTGTTGCGGTTCATAAAAAACCTGTGGTAGCTATAATCTCGACAGGAAATGAAGTGGTGCCTGCAGATCAGACACCGCTTCCCGGGCAGGTCAGAGATATGAACCGGTATACCTTTTCTGCCTTGTGTGAAACCTGTGGGGCAGTGCCTCTGCACATGGGGATATGTACTGACAGCTTTGATGCACTGCAAAAGATGGTGACAGATGCCCTTGGCAAGGCAGATACCATTTGGATAAGCGGAGGAAGTTCTGTTGGTACAAGGGATATAACGCTTGATGTCCTTGAGACACTTCCTGATTTCAAGCTCCTGATGCATGGTGTGTCTGTAAGTCCTGGAAAACCCACAATCATGGCAAGGGCGGGGACAAAACCTGTTGTTGGTTTACCTGGCCATGTTTCATCTGCAATGATAGTAGCGTATATATTTATGTTGCCTTTGCTTTGCCGCCTTTCCGGGGAAAACAGGCCTCCTTTTATTAACCTGAAGAATCGGGTAGATGCAATACTTGGAAAGAACATAGATTCTGCCAGCGGGCGTGAAGAATATGTACGGGTAAGGCTTGTTCAGGAGGGCGAAAGACTTGTTGCTGATCCGATATTTGGAAAATCAGGGCTCATCTCTCCCCTTGTTGATGCAGATGGGCTTGTGTGTGTGGATATGAATACAGAGGGCCTGTATGAAGGACAAAAGGTAAAAGTTATGCTGTTCTGACTTGAAAGAATCCGGTTTAACAGGTCAGGCAGTAATAAAAGGAGATTAATATCGTCTTGGACAATGAATCCGGAAAAGGGGCTTTTGATTTCATAAAATCCTTTTTGAAAAAAAGATATCACCTTGATAACAGTGAGGACCTTACAGAAGAAATTCATGATATTATGGATCATGGACAGGCAAAAGGACTTATAACCGGTGAAGAGTCTGACATGGTCTGCGGTGTTTTGGATCTCAAGGATACTATTGCAAGTTCCATAATGGTTCCCCGTACAGAGATATCTTCTGCCACAACAGAGTCAAGTATAAAAGATATAATAAATCTTATAATAGAGTGCGGGCATACACGTATCCCCATAAGCAAAAACAGTCTTGATGAAATCGTAGGTATTCTGCATGCCAAAGACCTTCTCAAGCTTCTGGATCATGACCTTTCCTTGCCTCCTTCCCCTGAAATCCTGAGAAAACCATATTTTGTTCCATGGAACCAGAATGTGGGCGATTTGCTGAAAGATCTGAGGAAGAAAAAGACCCACCTTGCCATTGTTACGGATGAATATGGAGGAACTGCCGGTATAATAACCATAGAGGATATCATTGAAGAGATTGTCGGCGAGATTATGGATGAGTATGACAATGATGAATATCTTGTTAAAACATTGAGTGACGGAAATCTTCTTGTGGATGCCAGGCTTGAGATTGAAAAACTGGAAAGATTGCTTGGTATAGATTTGCCTGATGGTAATTTTGAATCTGTGGGAGGTTTTATTATATCCCTTAAAGGGAAGATACCTGAGGTGAATGAAAAGATAGTATTTAATGATATTGATATGGTTATCAAAAAGGCGGATTGCCGGAAGATTGACAAGGTCCTTATTGTAAAGAGCCCCAAAACCCATACTCCTTCCAAATCAGCAGATGATAAAAACTGACCTGACATCTCCTTTCCGATATAAAGACCTGTTTTTGAGTGTGTCTGCAGGTCTGATGATGACTGCTTCATTTGCTCCGTTTAATATGTCTTTTCTGTCATGGATTGCCATTGTTCCGCTTTTTGTTGCCCTGGAGGGAGCATCTGTTAAAGAAGGTCTTTACCTGGGGTTTATTGCAGGATTTATCCATTTTATAACCCTTGTTTATTGGATCGTTGAGGCCCTTGCTCATTACGGAGGTCTGAACATATTTGCAAGTGTCGGAATACTCTTGTTGTTTGTATCCTATCTTGCGTTGTTTCCCGCAATTTTCTCCTGTCTGTTTTTGTTTTTGAAAGACTGCCGGTGTTATGGAGTGGCTCTATCAGGCTGCTGGGTGAGTCTGGAATATGCAAGGGCACACCTTATGACCGGTTTTCCATGGTGCCTTCTTGGCTATACCCAGTACAATAACCCCTGTCTTGTTCAGAGTGCAGACCTGTTTGGTGTGTATGGCCTGTCATTTTTGATTGTCCTGGCAAATATCTCTTTATGGTCTGTTATATTCAGAAGACATGGAAAAAAGGTATGGATGGAGGCCGTAATGACAGTGGTTATCATATCTGCTACGGTTGTTTATGGATACCATTGCTTGTCACGCTCTTATGGCTCTCAAAAACAGTTTAGGACCGTAAGTGTTCTGATTGTGCAGGGAAATATTGATCAATCTGTAAAATGGAATCCTGATTTTCAGGCAAAAACCATTGCAACCTATATGGATCTTACAAGGAAGGGCATTCTTTCCGGAGCCGACCTTGTTGTATGGCCGGAAACAGCCCTTCCATGCTTTTTTCAGGATAGCAGAAAAATTCGGAAAATGCTTGTCGGGCTTGTAAAGAATAGAGGTATACTTGTTTTTGGAAGCCCTGCCTATATCAAAAAGAACGGCATGATAAAATATTATAACCGTGCCTATCTTCTGTCTCCATGCAGGGGTGATATCCAGTATTATGACAAGGTTCATCTCGTCCCATTTGGTGAATATGTCCCTTTTAAGACAATACTTGGCTTTATTAACCGGCTTGTGCCGGCAGCAGGAGACTTTGAGTCAGGCGGCAGAAACCGTATTCTGAGTTCAGATGGCCTTGATATAGGTGTTTTGATCTGTTTTGAGGCCATATTTCCAAACCTTGCTCGTCTTTATTCGCAGGCAGGGGCCAATATATTGATAAACCTTACCAATGATGCCTGGTTTGGGAAGACAGGCGCTCCTTATCAGCATCTTTCAATGGCGGTTTTCCGGGCTGTGGAAAACAGGATACCTTTGATACGTGCGGCAAATACAGGGATCAGTGCCATAATACAGTGGGACGGCAAGATTGTTGCCAGAACAGGACTGTTCAGGAAAGAGATTATCCTGCATTCCATAGGGCTTTGTTGTCATAAACCGACCTTTTATGTGCGTTACGGCTATCGTTTTCCTGTTTTCCTCGTTTTTCTGTCTGTTGTTGTAATCCTTGTCCATGGGATAAGGAATTGCAAAAAAAAACCTCATTAATGCCTGTGCATGTAATATGAAAGTGCTCGTCCTGAAACAGGTTTTGCTTTACCATATGGATGGAAAACAAAAAGGTTTGTTGAATGGATATATCTTGAAAGGGAGATTGTGATTGTGCCAAAAAAGACCGAGAAAAACCTTGCCTATGCCTTTGCGGCCGAGTCAAAGGCTGCTGTGAGAAATGCGGCTTTTGCTCAAAAGGCCGAAAAGGAAAACTTGTCGCAAATCGCCCATCTTTTCAGGGCAATATCAGAGGCTGAACTGGTTCATGCCAAGCGTTTCCTTGATTTGATGCAAGGAAAGATCGGAAGCACTGAAGAGAACCTTGAAACAGCGTTTAACAATGAAATCAAAGCCAATGTGGATGAGTATCCAGCCCTTGTCAGGGATGCAATTGAAGAAGAGATGGAAGCTGCTGTAAAGGTCTTTTCATATGCCAGGGATGTTGAAGCAGGGCATGCCGAGCTTTACAAAAATGCCATAAACGCGATGTTCAGCGATCGCCATACAAACTACTATGTATGTCAGGTATGCGGGTATGTCAGCGATGGGTCAGCGCCTGAAAAATGTCCGGTGTGCGGAGCGGCCCGGAGCAGCTTTAAAAAGGTGGAATAAATGTCGGCAGGAGGTGTGCTTCATCCTGATTGATGTGGATCTTGAGCAATATAGGTCTGTTTTAAGAGTACAGGGCTGAAATGTCCAGTTGCCCGAGGTTTTCAGCAGATCAAATCATGCCGCCTTTTCCTTCCGTTTATTGATCTGATACAAGAAACGTCTATGAACATATTAAACAGGCTTGTACTTGAATTTTACGGTCTGGCATGGGCAGGCATTGTTCCATTGCTGTCTGTGTCTCCAAGGATACGTCAGGGTATTCATCAAAGGTTGTTTATAAAATGCTGCAAACAGCCATTTGATCTATGGATACAGGCGTCATCCGCAGGGGAGGCATATCTTGCCCTTGAATTGATAACACAGCTTTCCTTGTCCGGTTCGCTTTCAGCCATTATTACATCCTGTACCTCTCAGGGTCTGTCTGTTTTGAAAGATGGTATAGGCAAATTGTCTGATGCAGGAGATATGTTTGAAACCTCCTGTTTACCTTTTGATGTGCCATGGCTTATGCAGCATGTGCTTGAGATATGGCGGCCAAGGCTTGTTGTTTTGCTTGAGACAGAGTTGTGGCCCGGCATGATGGCAGCCTGCCGTAAAACAGGCATTCCTGTTGTTATCCTGAATGGGCGGTTGTCAAAAAGGAGTCTGAATGCCTATATGAAGTTGCAGTCATTCTGGAAAGAGGTATGCCCTGAAAGGATATGTGCCATATCACTATCTGATGCCAAAAGATTTGCCAGATTGTTTGGAATGAACAGTGTGGAGATTATGCACAATATCAAATTTGACCGTGTTGCTATAACCTCCTGCCTGTGCACTCGGGACAGTTCTGTGCTGCCTTTGATCCCCCGTGATCTCCCCTTTATGGTTATGGGCTCTGTGCGCAAGGAAGAGGAAAAGGATATTGCATGGGTCATAAAGAAGATATTGTCTGTTGAACCTGATATTGTAACAGGGCTTTTTCCCCGTCATATCCACAGGATAAAAGTCTGGAAGCAGATGCTTGACCGCCTTGGTGTAAAATGGGTCCTGCGTTCTTTGCAGTCAAAACCGGTTGACCGCGGAACAGTCATCCTGTGGGATACATTCGGCGAATTGAACATGGCCTATTCTTTGGCACAGGCAGTTTTTGTTGGTGGAAGCCTCAGACCCTGTGGCGGACAAAATTTTCTGGAGCCCCTCAGCAATGGAGTGGTTCCATGCATTGGCCCCTTTTTTGACAACTTTGCCTGGGTTGGAGAAGATATATTTCAGAATAATTTGGTGATAAGGGTAAACAACCGCAATGAACTTTTTCAGATATTGCTTGAAAAATTGACCCTGCCTTTGGACAGATATGCCATTATGGACAGTGTGGCCTCTTATATAAAAGAGAGACAGGGCGGAACCCTGCAAGCCTGCCAAACCATCCTTGATACCTTAAATCCTTCCTGATAACCTGCCTTTTTTGATTCTGTAAAAAATATACGTAATAGCTCAATAAATAGGGACAGGAGCGGAAGAAAGACCCTGGTGCCCCGGTGGTACGTTCTCTGTTATCCCCCTGTTATTGAGCTGATACCAATATCCTGTTTCTGTAAGTGGAAATTTGTTTCTGTACAATAATACCGAGTGTTCAAGCGGAAGAAAAATCAAAATCTTTGCCATGGTCTGAATTGGTGTGTTATGGGCAACGTGTCTGTTTCCACAGTAAAGCTCCAGTACATATTTGCCGATAAGGTATTATGAAAGAAATCATTTTTTACTTTCAAAACTGTACCGTATGAATGGAGAGTAAAATGTCACAGGGGGTTTGCCTGTTTTGTATGGACCAGGGTGAAGAATCTGGAAACAACTGCAAGGTGTTCAGCGCAATACATGATCTGCATAGGAGGCTTGTTAACAGGAACAGTATGCAGGATATAATATCTGTTGCCGCGCAGTTTATAGTGTCTGAAACGGAAGAGTATGGAGGAATGATATATTCCATCAATCCACTTTCCAATCAGCTTGTAGGGTGCTTTTGGCATCATAATTTCCATGTTAAGGAATTTTCCTTTGATTTGAACAAAAAGGATGTTTCAGCCGATATGGAACTTTTCGGCGATATGGGTAAGGATGTCCGCAGGCTTATGGAAGATTTTCTTGGCAGGACAAAACATGCATCCGAAGATCCGCAGTTTTTTTTATCAGGCAGGTTTGTTGTCTTTCCCTTGATGATAAACAAGGCATTTGCCGGAGAGATAGCCTTTGTTAACAGAGAGACAAAGTCCCGCAATTATCTTCTCGCAAGAAGTTTGATAGGGGATATACTTGAATCAGCGCTTACCCGGGCTGCAATTGTTGAAGCAAATAAGGCAGACAGGGATCGTATGGAACTGGAGCTTATCAGGGGGCAGAAGCTGGAGTCTCTCGGGGTTATGGTAGGTGGTATAGCACATGATTTCAATAACATACTTACAGCAATTTCGGGCTCCATATCTCTTGCCAAAATGTACCTGAAACCAGAGGATAAGGCCTTCCAAAAGCTGGAACAGGCAGATAAAGCCTTTTTACAGGCAAAAGAGCTGACACAGCAATTCCTGACATTTTCAAAAAAGGGCAATGCTCCCCTGAAGAAAAATCTTGAGCTTACCGAAGTGATAAAGGATGCATGTGAATTTGCCCTTACAGGATCGAAGGTGAAATGTGAAACTGTTATACCGGACAATCTGATGCAGGTGTATGCAGATCATGGCCAGATTAACCAGGTAATAAACAACCTGCTTATAAATGCCAAACAGGCCATGCCTGATGGTGGAACTGTCATGGTCAAGGCTGAAAATGTGGCGCTTAAAGAGGGTAATGGGTTGCATCTTGAACCGGGAGAATATGTAAAAATAAGCGTACAGGATCAGGGAGTCGGAATACTTGAAAAGAACCTGTTAAAGATATTTGACCCATACTTTACTACCAAGGCCGAAGGAAATGGGCTTGGCCTTCCAACAGCATATTCAATTGTGAAAAAACATGGCGGAACTATTACTGTGGACTCAAGGGTCAATGAAGGCTCAGTATTTTCCGTTTTCTTGCCTGCATCTGAAAAAACTGTTACTGAAAAAACCTTCCGTAGCAAAAAGACCATAGAGGGCAAAGAGAAAATCCTTATCATGGATGACGAGGAAAATCTCAGGGTACTTGTGGGAGAAATGCTTGAATCAATGGGTTACAAGGTAAGTCTTGCGAAAGATGGAGAGGAGGCCATAGAATCAATACGTTTTGCAAGCAAGTCGGATAACCCTTTTGATGCCGTGATTCTGGATCTGACGGTACCCGGAGGGATTGGAGGAAAAGATGTGGTAAAGGAACTCCGTAAGATTTCCCCTGAATCAAAGGCAATTGTTTCCAGCGGTTATACAAATGACCCTGTTATGCTTAATTTTAGAAAATACGGATTCAACGATGTTATTGCCAAACCTTACCAGATTGGAGATTTAAGTGAGGTGTTGCATAAAACGCTTTCTTCAGCAAACTGAAAAGCAGTATCAGTCTCCTGTTGTTTTACAGCTGATTTGTATGGCGATTTACATGCCTGTTTGAATGCCTTGAGGCCATTGTCCGGATTCTGATGCTGTAACACTGTATCTGTGGACAGGTTATTGAATCTGGGCATACCGGTTCAGATCATGTGGTATGGATCTATATCTATGACAAAATTGACTCCGTTTGATTGAAAGCTGTTTCTCAATAGTTTTTCTGCCTCATTAAGGAGATGTTTCTGCAAGGATGTGTTTTTTGATTTGAGCAATATCTGCCAACGATATCTTCCTTTTATCCTGGCTATTGGAAACTCAACAGGTCCGAGTACCTGTGTATCTCTTTTTGGTGCAGGCCATTTGTCAAGGAGATCTGTTATGGTTGCACATAGAAGGGATGCCATACTTGCCGTCTGTTTTTTGCTGTTCCCCTCCACTCTGATACAGGCAAGATGTGAAAAGGGAGGATAACCAAGCTGCTTCCTTAATCCTGTTTCCTGTTCAAAAAACAGTCTGTAATTGTGAGAAGCAGCAGCGCTGATTGCATAGTGTTTGGGATTAAAGGTCTGAACAATTACCTTTCCTTTCTGATTCCCTCTTCCTGATCTTCCTGCCACCTGGGATATTATCTGGAATGTCCTTTCTCCTGCTCTGAAATCTGGAAAACCGAGGGACATATCTGCAGCAACAATTCCCACCAGGGTTACTCCTGGAAAATCATATCCCTTTGCAATTAACTGTGTTCCAATAAGAATGTCTGTCTTGTGATCACTGAAGCTTTTAAGAATACGGAATGCTTCATTTTTTTTTCGTATGCTGTCAGTGTCTATTCTTAATATCCTTGCCCGAGGAAACAGCCTTTTTACCTCCTGTTCCAGTTTTTGCGTTCCAAAACCATAGGGTTTGAATACAGATCGTCCGCATGATGGGCACCTTGAATTCTCGGTTGTGTAAAAACCGCAATAATGACATCTCAGTATATTGTCTGTGATATGATGGGTCAGGGCTACATCACAGTTCGGGCACTTAAGGGTTTTGCCGCAGAAACGGCACAGGTGGATTCTGTGAAATCCCCTGCGGTTTAAAAAGAGTATGGACTGGTTCCCGTTTTCCAGGGTGTTTTCTATCTCTCTTTTCAGTTGGGGCGTCAGTATCATCTCTTTTTCTGTTTTGTTTTTTGCCTTTTTAAGGTCTATGATCTGTATTTCAGGGAGTGGACGGGCTGTTACCCTGTCCGTCATTGATATCAGGGAAAATTTTCCATTGATGCAGTTATGATATGACTGAACAGAAGGCGTGCCTGAGCCGAGAACTGTAACGGCATCCTGTATACTGGCCCGGACAACGGCCATATCGCGAGCATTGTAATGGGGAGGTGTTTCCTGTTTATAGGACAGGTCATGTTCTTCATCGACAATTATTAATCCCAGGTTTGGCATGGGTGCAAATATGGCTGACCTTGTGCCAATTACCACATCTGCTTCCCCTCTTGCTATACGTTGCCACTGATCAAGTCTTTCTCCCCTGCTTAGTTTGCTGTGATAGATGATAACCCTGTTTCCCATCCTGTCCCTGAATATGCTTTCCATGTAAATGGAAAGAGCAATTTCAGGAACGAGTACAATGGTTTTTCTGTTAAAAGAGAGGGCATACTCTGCTGCCCTGATATAGACTTCTGTTTTTCCGCTTCCTGTTACTCCGAACAGTAAACAGGATGCATATGTTCCTTTATCAATAAGTTGTTTTAAGAACTTCAGGGCATCTTTTTGCTGACAGTGCAGTTGCGCAGGCAAGGGCGCAGGGGTTATGATTGAACCTGCAGGGTCTCTGTATACCTCACGTGTATATGTTTCAATGATACCTTTGTCTTTCCACTTGTTAACGAGGTATCTTGCATTTTTGAAGCTGCGGGTTAAATCCCTCAAGGATACAGAGGTGGATGTAAGTACATACTCTAAAAAATCTTTTTCCCCTTTTGCCCTTGCAACGGTTGGATTTTGAGACAGCAGATGGTTTGCATTGTTGCCTTTGGCAGGTCTTACAAATTTGAGGGTAAGAGGCTTTGTTTTTTCAGGTTCCCTGTAATTTGTAGATACCCAGCCTTTTTTTTGAAGGGAAGAGATGTCATTGGCCGGGAAGGTGAATCGTTTTCCGGGATTTTCCCGTATCCATTTTAAAAGGCTGTATGCCTTTGATTCATGGTCCAGGTTTTCTATGGCCCTTAATCCTTCATCTGTTATGGATGCGGTTTTGTAAGGGGTGATGTTAAGGCCGGCAGGCAGGGCACATTCAATGATCTTGCCTATGGGTTGCATGTAGTAATTCGCAACCCACTCAAAAAATATGGCCATGTCTTTATCAAAAAAAGGTGTTGGATCCACTAATTCGGCAATGGGTTTTAACTGGAAGTCCGAAGGATGGGGTAGTCCCTTTTCAAGGACATAACCTGTAATCTTTCTGTTTTTAAATGGTACCGTTACCCTGCTTCCGACCTGAATCTTGTTAATGAGATAATCATCGGTTTTATATAAAAAGGTCTTTTTTACAGGCAGCATTATGGCAACCCTTACACATTTTGAAGGATTGTCATTTTTGTTGCCGGAAGTTTTATCGGCTTTATCCAATATGTATGGTTCCGCAGGCATTATTCAGACAGTACAATAAAAGGCCGGGTTGCGGCATTTCTTGCCAGCCTGTGATCAGTGTCCGGGATTGCCATGCCCGGATTCCGGATATCCTGGTGCCTGCCGGGCATGGAAATATATTCTGGTTTTCAAGCATGATTCTATATGTTTTTACAGTGAACATTTATGGAAAGATCTTATCTGATTTCAAGTATTTCATATTCCTGTATCCCGCCTGGTGTCCTGATTTTTACCTCATCTCCCTCTTCCTTTCCAATCAATGCCTGTCCAAGCGGAGATGTTACTGATATCTTGCCATTTTCAGGATCAGATTCATAGCTTCCCAACAGTTGATAGGTTATCTCTTCATCTGTTTTCAGATTGCAAAGCAGAACAGTGGAGCCAAATACCACGCGATCAGCGGGATCATCGCCAATCTCAATAACATCTGCCTTTGCTATTGCATTTTTCAACTCATTAATTCTTGCTGCAATAAGAGACTGTTTTTCCTTGGCAGCATCATATTCTGCATTTTCGCTTAAATCACCGTGGGCCCTGGCCTCACTTATGTCTTTGATATTTTTTGGCCGTTCCACGGTTTCAAGATGTTTGAGCTCCTGCCTCAGTTTCTCAAGACCTTCTTTTGTTATCGGAATTTTTTCCATATATATTGCTACTCCTGTTTATCTTATGTCCGTTTGTGAATAGACACTGATTCTTTTTATTGTTAATACCTCTCTTTGCATAGTTGTGAAATCAGTTGTCTTACAGACCCAGTATTCTGCCTCCCTGGCCTATAATGAATGACACAGCATAGGCAAGGATTATATTAAAACAAATGGAAAACCATACCCATTTCCAGGATGTCTCTTTTCTGATACAGGCCAGGGTTGCTATGCAAGGAACATAAAGCATGGTAAAAACAATCAGGGTAAAGGCTTTTAGCGGGTTCCAGGACGGATCGTTTGCAAGTCTTTCAGCGAGAGATTTGGAACGGTTCGCAGTTGAATCACTCAGGGAGTATGCCGTTCCCATTGTAGACAGAATTATCTCTTTGGCTGCAAAACCTCCCACAAGGGCGATGTCTGTTCTGTAATCAAAACCAAGAGGCCTTGTGAGAATTTCCAGTTTTTGTCCCAGCCAGCCGGCTACAGTATGTTTTAATGCCGTCTGTCGTTGTTCTGCATCGATTTTTTCTTTTATCTGTCTGTATTGAATGTACTCATGCGCTGCCTCGGCCAGGCTGTTTTCAGTATGGCCGGTGTCGGATTCAGGGACAGGTGCCTGGGAATACTTGTCGTAACCATCCGTGTTATCAGTTTTATTCAGATATGTTTTGTATGCTGCATTTAACAGGGGGAAAAAACGGCTTTTTCTGAGTTTCTTTGTGATGTTTTCGTCTTTATTTGCAACTGCTTGGGCATATGTCAGGTATAACTTGTCCAGTTCCCTCAGGTCTTTTTTGTTTTTAATATATTTTTTTAATGCAGGAGAATTCAAGGTTATGTTTTCTATGCTGTTTTTCCGGTTTTCAAACACCCTGATCTGATCGGCAGAAAGCTGTGGAAAACTCATCATACCCCACAGCAGTACAGAGAGTCCCAGAATTATTGTGCCGGCCTTTTTAATGTACTGAAATGTTCTTTCCCATGTATGGATACATGCCCCTTTCAGTGTAGGGAGCCTGTAAGGTGGCAGTTCCATTACAAATGGGGTTTGTGAACCCTTTAATACGGTTAGCCTGAGCAGTTTTGCTGCAAACAGTGCAAATATCCATGATGTTATAGTAAGCAGAAACATCATTGTTGTCCGGTTTTCGGAAAAAAAGGCTGCTATAAGAACTGTATATACTGGCAACTTGGCCCCACAGTTCATAAAAGGAATTACCAAAAGGGTTGCTATTCTCTCTTTGGGATCCCTTAGTGTCCTGGTTGCCATTATTCCAGGAACAGCACATCCGCCAGATATTCCTCCGCTTATTATCAGGGATATGACCGAATTGCCATGAAGGCCGAACCATCGCAGTACCCGATCCAGCATAAATGCTATTCTTGCCATATAGCCGGAATCTTCGATTATGGCGATGGCAAAAAACATGAACATAATGATAGGAACAAAACCCAAAACACCACCAACTCCATCAACAATTCCGGATATTATGAGGGACTGGATATGTCCTTTTGGAACAACAGTGCAGATAACTACCTTCAGCTTTGAAAAAAACATGTCTAACCAGTTAATGGGCGCTTCACTGGCAGAAAAGGTAAAAAGATACATTCCGTAAAGAATCATGATCATTAATATAGGACCAAGGACACGGTTTGTCATTACCTTGTCTATTTTGTCTGACATGTTAAGTCGTGACTGGATCTGTCTCTTTAATGCCTTTTTTGTTATTCCTGTCAAATATCCATAACGGTGATCTGCTATAATGCCTTCAGGATCCTCTTCAAGTGTGCTTAGTGTGTGTTTGATAACCCTTTGAGTTATGGCATGGATCTTTTTGCTAAGATCAGGATCCTTTTCCAATGAGGCAAATACCTGTTTGTCTCCCTCAAGACATTTCAGGGCAAGCCATCTTGCCGGATATTTTTCGTTTGTAATACCGGATGCCTTGATACTGGATTCTATTTCATCAATGGCCTTGTCAATGTCCAAACCATAGGATATCTTTGCAGGCTGCCATTCCTTTGGTTCAGCAGCCAGTTCGACTATCTTGTCAAGAAGATAGTCAGTTCCCCTGTTTGATCTTGCCACCATTGGGACCACAGGGACACATAAGAGTGAGGATAACTGTTCATGGTCTATGTCAAGGCCTCTTGATTTTGCTATGTCTATCATGTTGAGGCCTATCAATAAAGGGACTCCCATCTCCTTTAGCTGTATGGTGAGGTAAAGATTCCTGTCAAGGTTGGATGCATCTACTATATCCACTACAAGGTCCGGTCTGTTGTTGATCAGGAAATCTCTTGCCACAATCTCTTCGAGGGAATAGGCAGTCAGAGAATATGTGCCCGGCAAGTCAACTACCTCTATCCTGTATCCCTTGTGATTGACAGAACCGTACTTTTTTTCGACAGTTACTCCCGGATAGTTTGCAATATGTTGTCTGCCGCCTGTTATTGCATTAAAAACAGTGCTTTTCCCTGCATTTGGATTGCCCGCAAGTGCTATGGTGATGGTTTTCATTTGGTATTTTTCTCCGGAGCGTCAGGCACCTCTATCTCAACCTGAATGAAGTTTGCCTCATTATTTCTCAGCGTGAGGATGCAGTCTCTTACCTTTATGGCTACCGGGTCTTTTAGTGGCGCACGTCCCTGAACATGTATCTTTGTCTCAGGAACAAGACCCATCTCTCTTATCCTTCTCCCCATTTCTCCCATAGCGGATACCTTTTTTATGATACCCTTCTGGTTGTTTAACATCTCGCGCATTGATATTATCTTTTTCATTGCTGTAAAAAATGCTCCTTCCTGTGTATGAACCCGTATGTTTTATTGTATGGAGATGTTTGCTGAAAACATTTTTTATCAAAGGGTTGAACTGTTTGGCAAAAGTATGAAAACTGACATAATTTTATATCTGCTTCAGGATTGATCTTGAAACAATGGTTTTTTCCATTTCTTTGGAGCCCTCATATATCTCCAGTATCTTTGCATCCCTGTAAAGACGTTGCACCTTGTATTCATCTATGTATCCGTAACCTCCGTGCATCTGGAGCGCTTCGTTGGCACATTTTACTGCTGTTTCACCACAGAACCATTTGGCCATTGCTATCAGTGCATGGTCAATCTTGCCGTTATCAAGCGACCAGGCAGCTTCATAATACAGGTTCCTTGCAGCCCTGACCATAGTGGCCATCTCTGCTATCTTGAATTGTGTTACCTGAAAGGATGCAAGAGGCGCCCCGAACTGTTTCCGTTTTTTTGTGTACTTTACGGATTCATCAAGTGCAGCCCTTGCAAGACCAACTGCCTGTGCGCATACATGTGGTCTGGTTCTGTTGAAAAAGGCCATAAGCTCATGAAAACCTTCTCCTTGCTTTCCAACGAGATTGTCAATAGGGACCTGGACATCGTTTAAGGACAGCTCTGCCGTATCAGAGGCGCGCACACCTAATTTCCCTCTGATCTTTGTTGATTCATAGCCATGGGTATCTGTTGGGACCAGTATGAAGCTATGCCGTTTGTGTCTTGACGGGGCATCAGGATCAGTCAGGCAAAAGACAAGTATGTACCTGGCTATGTTGCCATTTGTGGTAAACATCTTTGATCCGTTTATGATCCATTTATCATTGTCCCTTATGGCTGTTGTTGTTGCTGACGTAACGTCACAACCTGCATCAGGCTCTGTGATTGCTGTCCCCATCATGGCCTGTCCGGATACCAGTTGAGGCAGTACTGACTTCTTTTGTTCTTCAGTTCCGAACAGGCCCAGCAGTTCGGAACCGAATGTGGCCGAAAGGATTGCCTGACCAATACCGGGGTCTACTGCCCAGAATTCTTCAGCGATAAGGCAGTGCTCAAAAAAACCCATGCCTGCTCCACCGTAGGCTTCGTCAATAAACACGCCCACAAAACCAAGCTCGCATGCCTTTTTCCACAAATCAAGATCAAATGTCTCGTCTTTATCAAATTCCATTGCCCTGTCCGGGAATTCCCCTTCGGCAAATTCCCTTGCAGCCATTACAATATCTCGCTGTTCTTTTGTAAGGGTAAAATCCATCTGAAATCTCCGTTTAAAATATATAGACCATGAATAATCTGTCTGAAATATTGCAGTACAGTATTACATGACAAGGTTTAACCAGGAGGCCAGGTCATGGTTCGTCCTCCAAGAAGATGCAGGTGAAGATGATATACCTCCTGTCCTCCGTCTTTGTTGCAGTTAAATACTGTCCGGTAGCCTGAATCTGCCATATCAAGCTGAAGTGCAATATCTTTTACTGCAAGAAAAATATCGGCAATGATCGATATGTTTTTTTCGTTGATATCATTCAGTGTGGCAATATGTTTTTTTGGTATGATCAGGATATGGTGTGGTGCCTTTGGATTAATGTCATTAAACGCAAAAACCGTATCAGATTCAAAGACCCTGTCTGTAGGTATTTCACCGCTTGCGAATTTGCAGAATATGCAGTCATTCATTACTGTTCCTCCTGTTCATTTCCCATCTGTAAATAGTTGTTTTGCCTGATATCGCCCTTGTGCCCAGATATTACCTAAGATACTTCAGTGTGTTGCTGTGCCTGAAGTTTTTTGCGCTTTGTTCCTGACCGGTTTGCCGGATATGTTTTGCTATCCGCAACAAACAATGAAAGCACTGTGTCCGTTGATACAGGCACGTATGTATAAAGGGTTTTCATATAAAATTATCTCACTTGGGGATGGACAGTGTCCGGTTTTTTTTATTGATTGTAACCCTGAGAACCTTTCTTGTTGTCTGTGTAACCTTGAAACGATCATCAATCCTTATACCACAAATCCATACCGGAATTTCCTTAAATGTCAAGATAGGAATTCTTTTTCTTTCAGATAGCGGGATCTTGAGATCAATGAAAAAATCCTTAAGTTTTTTGTGGCCATGCATGCCAAGAGGGATAAAACGGTCTCCCGGACGGAAAAATCTCAGTTTCAATGGATAGGAAAGGGTGTCTGCATCAAAAAAGGCCTCTGCCCTCTTGATATTTGAAATTCCCAGGGACTGCTGTTCTGGCGTTGTAACTGTGTTATCAGCATGAACCCTGGTCCTGTTAAAAATGCAGTTTTTGTCTATTGTGTTTCCTGGTATCTCTGACAGAGAGATGTCACAGGGAAACCCCTTTGGACTGTATTGTCCCGGACCGTTTATGCAAAAGGATGTATCTGTTATTTTGTATAAACGGTTTGTACGGGTAATTACAAGATGATGGTAGCTTCGTCTTACAGATATCTTTCCGGGCAAGGTAATCTGTGTATTGGGCCTGTTTTCGGCTGCAATGGCTTCTGCCCTTTCTATATGATGCAGGGTGATCCTGTTAAGATTGCCTGCAGTCTTGCGTATGCCTGCCCTTAGTATCCTTTTCTGCAATGCAGGGTGAAGACCGGAAAAGGGAGATAAGGGCAGCCTGATTTCACCATCATGGGTTGTTTCAGCGTACTTTGTCAGCCAGTTCATGGCCATTCCATCCAGGAACCTGTCTTCATCTCTCAATATTTCGGCTGTTTGTGCCAGAATCTTTTCAAGACCCTGCTGATACTGCCTGAGCAGTGGCATAAGCTGAAGTCTTATTTTGTTTCTGAGATATCCTGTATCAAGATTTGAGGTGTCTGTAATGTATTCAAGCCCTGTCCGGTCAAGATATTGTTCTATTTCCGTACGGGTAATATCAATAAGAGGCCTTATGATTAGTTTGTCCCTGCACGGTGGTATGCCGGACAATCCGGATGTTCCACTTCCCCTTAACAGCCTCATTAGTACTGTTTCTGCCTGGTCATTCCGGTTGTGTCCCAAGGCAATTTTGTTTGCGCCATAGGATTCCTTTACCTTGTACAGAAAATTGTATCTGGCCTTTCTTGCCAGTTCCTCTGTGCATCCCTTGTGATTGCTGATTGTACCCCTGTCCTTTTCCGAGACAAAGAAAAGGCCATATTTCTCTGCCAGTTTCTTTACAAACATTGTTTCTTTGTCATCGTCATCGGGTCTGAGTCCATGGTTGAAGTGGGCCACAACAATTTGTGTCTTAAACTCATCCATCAGTGTATACATGATGTGTAAAAGGCAGACAGAGTCAGGGCCTCCGGAAACAGCGGTCACTATTAGGTCCCCTTTTTCTATCATGGCATGTTTGAAAATGGTTTGTTTTACCTTTTTTAATATCATAAAAGTAGTATTTGAGAGCAGTTTTCAGCGTGAAAAAACACGCTGATTGTATATTGAAACAAAAGATTTTTTGCGTGATCAGGCCTCTGTAACTGCTGTAAGGGGGTATGGATAAAGAGGTTTCAAGATGTACTTTGTTATCAGAATATGTTACAGGGGAATAACAGTATTTCTGAGAATAACTTTTGAAATGAACAATCCCGGGAGATTGTCTGAAAACAGCAACTGTTCCATGATCAAGTTTTTATATTTATCATAAAACAGTCTTGTGTTCATCTGTTTTCTTGTCTCTCGGATATCTGTATCTTATGCATTGAACTTTGTCAGTGCCCAGGGATTGATCCTGCAGATTGGGCGCCAGGCAAATTATGGTATATCCATTTACCCTTAACAGGAGGTAATTATGAATATAAAAAAGATTGTTTTACCTGAAACAGAATTGCCGCGTCAGTGGTACAACATATTGCCTGAATTACCTACACCTATGGAACCCCCTCTTCATCCGGTAACAGGCAAACCTCTTTGTCCGGATGATCTTCTGCCCATATTTCCCATGTCATTGATAGAGCAGGAAATGACTCAGGATACATATGTGGATATACCGGATGAGGTCCTGGAAAAGTATCTTATATGGCGTCCTACTCCACTATACAGGGCACGTGGACTTGAGGCGTGGCTTGATACTCCGGCCAGGATATATTACAAGAATGAGGGCGTGAGTCCGGCCGGCAGTCATAAGCCCAACACTGCTGTGCCCCAGGCATACTATAACAAGATATCCGGGACAAAACGGTTATATACAGAGACCGGAGCAGGTCAGTGGGGCAGCGCCCTGTCTTTTAGTTGTGCACTTTTTGGCCTGGAATGTAATGTCTTTATGGTCAGGGTAAGCTATGATCATAAACCATACCGTCGTATAATGATGGAGACCTGGGGCGGAACCTGTGTTGCCAGTCCAAGCAATAAGACCAATGCAGGACGGTCAATACTTGAAAAGGAGCCTGATTCACCAGGCAGTCTTGGTATAGCAATAAGTGAGGCAGTGGAGTCTGCAGTGGCAGATGAGCACAACAAATACTCGTTGGGCAGTGTGCTGAACCATGTTATGCTTCATCAGACCGTAAATGGCCTTGAATGTCAGAAACAGATGGCCCTTGCAGGGGATTATCCTGATGTGATCATAGGCTGTGCAGGCGGTGGCAGCAATCTTGCCGGAAACTGTCTTCCCTTTGTTCGTGACAAGATTAATGGTAAAGATATAGATATCATTGCTGTAGAACCTGCAGCATGCCCTACCCTGACAAAGGGGCCTTTTGCTTACGATTTTGGGGATGCAGTAAAAATGACGCCTCTTTTACCAATGCACACACTGGGACACAGTTTTGTCCCTAAGCCATTGCATGCCGGAGGACTGAGATATCACGGTATGGCCCCTATAATAAGCCAGCTTATTGTTAGTGGTCTTATCCGTTCGGTTTCCGTACATCAGCTTGAGACCTTCAAGGCAGGTATTGTTTTTGCGAGGACAGAGGGCTTTATAAGTGCCCCTGAAACCAATCACGCCATAGCTGTTCTCATACAGGAGGCCATGAAGGCAAAGCAAGAGGGCAAGGAAAAGGTTATATTGATGAATTGGAGCGGACATGGCCTTGTTGATATGGCGGCCTATGAGGCATATCTTGCTGGAGAGCTTTCTGACTACGCCATTGATGATGAAGAAATAAAGGATTCTCTTGCTGAACTTGATGATCTGCCAAAACCAAGACAGTATCGTGCCTGATTGTCTGCAAAGCAGTTTTCTGCAGGATTTTAGGGTTATTATAGACTTGCCTGACTTGACTTCTTTGTGTATTCAGTCATTATGTTTTTTTTGCGTTTTTTTTAAAAAGATCAGTTTGTTATCTTAAACCGTATCCCGGAAGGGACTGAACAGGACATGTTGCCTTGGATGAAAAAATGAAAAAAACAACTGAGCCGCCTGCGGATAATTTTCAGATCAGATGCCCCAGGCTGGGGGATCTGATATCTTTCTCCTACTGTTTCACTGAAAACAATGGCCTTCCATGTACAAAAATACTGGATTGCTGGTATCAGTATTTTGATGTGGAGTCATTTCTGAGGGAAAAACTTGCAGATGATGAATGGAAAAAGGTGTTTGCTGCTCCGGTCAAGCCAAAAATTGTTTCTCTTGTGGAGATGATAGAGCAGGCCAGGGCATCTTTTGAAAAAGATCCTTAGAATCCTTATCTATCAATGCCCATATATTGCGCTATTGCTGTCTTGATGTGGCGGAGAGACAAGGTCACAGTCTGTATGACTGTTTGTGATGTGCGTCTTAATGATATGTTCTGTTTTTTCGGGCATGGTTCATGTCATGAGGGTTGAAAACACAAGGAAAACGGGGATAAGAATTTGGATACAGAGTGGAAAAAAGGCATATTTATCCGGAATCTTGTTGTAACGGGATGGATTTTTCTTGTTTTATCCCTCTGCCTTTTTAATCTGTTTCAGGGGCAGGGAGTTGTGTTGACAGTAGTTTCTGTTATCCTTGCTGCCTTTGGTATACTGATCATGCTTTTTTTGGAGGGAAGATATAGGAAGTGTATGAAGGATGCTGGAAAACGGGACGAGCTTTTTGGAATGTTTATGAATTCCGTGTCTGACCTTATCTGTTTCTGGGATGAACACGGCCGTTTGCTCTATGCAAATCCTCCTTATACAAACCTTGTCTCCAAAGTGTTTCCTGCCCTCCAGGACAGGGAAACCCCTGATTTGTTTTTTCCCAATACAGAAGATATATGGAAAGATCCTCCCTCGGATCGTACTGAAAAAACTGTTTTGTTGCCTGACGGTACAAAGAAGGTCTTTGATGTCTTCATAAGCCCTGTTTGTAATGATAACGGCAGATGCGTAATGATTTTTGCAGCCAGGGATATTACTGATATGAAGCGTGATGAGGCTGTTGTTAAAGAAAACCTTGAATTTTATGATATGGTGATAAAAGTAGCCACTGATTTTATAAATATCCCTTTTAAGGATATGGATAAAGTCATTAACACCTCGTTGAATATGATTGGGAAATGGTTGAATGTCGATAGGGCATACATATTTATTTATGATTTTGAAAAAGGTACCACATCAAATACCCATGAATGGTGTGCCAAGGATGTAGATCCCCAGATTCAGAATCTTCAGAATCTTTCCCTTGACATAGCTTCTGCGTGGGTGAAAGACCACAAGCAGGGCAGGCTTGTTCATATTCCTTCTGTTGCTGATTTGCCTGCAGACAGTTCAGTAAAACAACTTTTGGAGGAACAGGCAATACAGTCTCTTATTGTGTTGCCTATGATAAGTAACGGACAATGCCTTGGTTTTGTAGGATTTGATTCTGTCAGAACCAAAAAGACCTGGACTGAAAATGAGATAGCCCTTTTGAGGATTCTTGCTGAGATATATGCCAATGCCGAATATGTCAGGATTGCAGAAACAGAAAGAAAACGTCTTGAAAACCAGTTAATACAGGTTAGCAAGCTTGAATCAGTAGGGAAATTGGCAGGGGGTGTGGCACATGATCTGAATAATATGCTGGTCCCGATTCTTGGATATTCGGATATGCTTATGAATGGCGTTGCAATGGATGATTCCTGCAAGTCTTTTGTGAAACAGATTTCTGAAGCGGGAAAACGGGCCAGGGATATAGTTCGGCAGCTCTTGACCTTTAGTTGCAGACAGACTGTTGAGATGAAGCCTGTGAACATAAACAGGATAATAGGGGAGTTTGAACCGCTGCTCAGGCATGTTGTGAGGGAAGACATAGCCTTGAAGCTTGTTCTGGGCCCCTCAGTCCCGAAAATTATGGGAAACAGAGGCCAGTTGGAACAGGTAATAATGAATCTTGTTATAAATGCCCGGGATTCCATATCTGATACCGGTACAATAACCATTGAAACATCTGTTGTCAAAGACAAAAATCTCTGTGGGAAGATGCTGTCGGCGGATCAGGATACTGCAGGGATTACTGAAGGCGGACATGGCTGTTTAGCTTCCCGGTCTGATAATTTTGTTGTATTGAGGATAAGCGATACAGGTTGTGGCATGGATCATGAGATAGTAAATCATATATTTGAGCCGTTTTTTACCACAAAGGATACAAAGGGTGTTGGTTTTGGCCTTGCCACCGCCTATGGCATTGTTAAGCAGCACAAAGGCAGTATCAATGTTGACAGCGAAGTTGGCACAGGCTCAACCTTTACCCTGTATTTTCCTGTAATTGACATGGGTGTCTCTTTAAAAGACTCGTCAGCAGATAAAGGTCCCGAAACTTTGCATGGAGATGCAACTGTCCTTCTTGTAGAAGACAATCAGCAGGTTGGAGATGCCATATCTGCAATATTACAGACCTATGGCTACAATGTGATATATGCCGGAAGTGGCAGGAAAGCGGTAGAATTGCTGGAGATATCTTCGGGAGATGTGGATCTTGTCTTAACTGATATGGTGATGCCCGGCATGAATGGTTATCAGTTGGCTGAGCATGTACGTCGCAAGTTTCCCTGTATTCGTGTCATTTGCATGTCCGGCTACAGCAGGAATATCGTCGATGATGTTGATATGCTGCAGGATGGAATCTCTTTCATACAAAAACCCTTTACAGCAGAAATATTGGCGGCAAAGATCAGAGAGGTCATAAAGGCAAAAAAATGATCTGATACATCCGGAGACTGTTATGAACTGGTTTGTTTCAACACTTGCCTCATCTGTCGGCAAAAAAGTGGTAATGGCATTGACTGGCCTTGTGCTTTCCCTTTTTATTCTGGTTCATGTTGTGGGAAATCTCTTTTATTACACCGGAAAGACAGGTTTTGAATCATATTCTGCCCATTTGCATGGACATATGCTTTTGCTTGGAGCTGTGCAAGTATGTCTTGTTGTATTTGCAGGTTTGCATGTTGTCTTTGGAGCCATCCTTTATGTGCAGAACATGATGGCCAGGCCAACAGGCTACATTGTAAAAAAGAGTGTAATCCGCAAGAATGTGAATGGGGGGCAGACTGTTGCATCAAGGCTTATGCCCTATACAGGATTTTATATACTTCTGTTCCTTTTTGATCATATCTTTGCTTTCACCTTTTCAGGCAGGGCGTCTGCCGGAGGATTGTATCACATGGTATACTCAGCCTTTCACAATCCTTTTTATGTTGCATTTTATGTCTTTTCTGTAGCAGTGGTTGGGTTACATGTCAGTCATGGTTTTTGGAGCGCCTTTCAGACCCTTGGTGCCAATCACCCCAGATATATGCCACTCATCGTGAGTGCAAGTATGCTGTATGCTGTTATTATAGGCCTTGCCCTTGCTTCAATTCCCCTTTGGGTTTATTTGTCCTGAAATCTCTGAACATATTTGGGTAACGGCCTCTTTTGTCCGGTTTTTACATCGTTAATCCTCAAGATGTATCCTGAGGATTGAATTTCGCCTTTTTTGAACCTGAACAAAATTCAAATCCTTGAAACGGATTTTATATGGTTTTTATATAAGACTTGGGAGTTGTTGATGAAACTGAATTCCAATATTCCGCCAGGACCTCTTGAAGGCAAATGGGACAGGTACAAAAGAGACATGAAACTTGTCAGCCCTGCCAACAAGGCAAAATTTGATGTTATTGTGATAGGCACGGGTCTGTCTGGCGGTTCTGCTTCGGCCACGCTTGCAGAGCTGGGTTACAAGGTGAAGACATTCTGCCTGCAGGATACACCGCGGCGTGCCCACAGTATTGCTGCCCAGGGAGGTATTAATGCGGCAAAAAACTATGCTGGTGATGGCGACAGCATATGGAGACTTTTTTACGATACTGTTAAGGGAGGAGATTTTCGTTCAAGAGAGGCGAATGTCTATCGGCTGGCACAGATAAGCAACGAGATAATTGACCAGTGTACTGCGCAGGGGATTCCATTTGCAAGGGAGTACGGCGGTTTTCTTGCAAACCGGTCTTTTGGCGGGGCGCAGGTGTCCCGTACCTTTTACGCCAGGGGACAGACGGGTCAGCAGCTTTTGTTGGGATGTTATGGGGCCATGATGCGCCAGGTAGCAGCAGGCCGTATACAGATGTTTCCGAGAAGAGAGATGCTGGATCTGGTAGTGGTGGACGGCCTTGCACGCGGGATTGTATCCCGCAACCTTGTTACAGGCGAGATAGAAAGACACACTGCCCATGCAGTGGTTATGGCTACAGGGGGATATGGCAATGTCTACTATCTTTCTACCAACGGCATGAATTCCAATGTCTCTGCTATCTTCAAGGCATACAAAAAAGGGGCATTCTTTGCCAATCCGTGTTTTGTGCAGATTCATCCTACATGTATACCCGCGCAGGGCGACTATCAATCCAAATTAACCCTTATGAGTGAGAGTCTTAGAAATGATGGTCGTGTATGGGTGCCTAAGAAAACAGGAGACAAACGGCATCCCAATGAAATACCGGAGGATGAACGTGATTATTATCTGGAAAACAAGTATCCTTCCTTTGGCAATCTTGTACCACGTGATGTTGCATCGAGAAACGCCAAGGAACAGTGTGATATGGGCAAAGGTGTAGGGCCTACCGGTTATGCTGTTTATCTGGATCTGAAAGATGCCATATTGCGTTACGGCAAGGATGTGATAAGAAAAAAATACGGGAATCTGCTGGAGATGTATGAGCGTATTACCGGCCAGAATCCGTATGAAACACCAATGATGATATATCCTGCAGTACACTATGTTATGGGTGGATTGTGGGTGGATTATAATCTGATGAGTACTATTCCAGGCTTGTTCGTTGTGGGAGAGGCAAATTTTTCAGATCACGGAGCCAATCGTTTGGGAGCCAGTTCACTCATGCAGGGGCTTGCGGATGGATACTTTATTCTTCCATGCACTGTTGGAAATTACCTTGCAGGCGCCTCTTTTAAAGATGTTACAGCAGAGGATTCTGCATTTGATGATGCGGAAAAGATGGCACGTGATAGGATCAAAAGACTGTTGATGTTGAATGGAAAACGGACTATAAATGACATACACAGGGAGCTTGGCAGTATCTTGTGGGAATATTGCGGAATGGCAAGGTCATGGGAGGGGCTTTTAAAGGCAAAAAAACTGATTCCTGAACTTAGGCAGGAATTTTGGGAAAATGCAATTGTTCCGGGTGTAGATAATGATATGAATCAGGCCCTTGAAAGGGCAGGGCGTGTGGCAGATTTTCTGGAATTTGCCGAGTTGCTTGTGGAAGATGCCCTTTCCAGAAAAGAGTCATGCGGTTGTCATTTCAATGTTGCCTATCAGACAGAAGATCATGAGGCACTGCGGCAGGATGATACATCCTGTTATGTGTCGGCCTGGGAATATACAGGAGATGACAGTCCGCCTGTTATGCATAAGGAATATCTTGAGTTTGAAAATGTGCATTTGACCGAGAGGAGCTACAGGTGAACGGCAATATCCATCTTACTTTGAAGGTATGGCGTCAGAAAAACGCAAAAGACAAAGGGTATATAGAGACCCATGAATTAAAAGATCTCTCTGTTAATATGTCTTTTTTGGAGATGCTTGATATCCTGAATGAAAAACTCACCCTTGAAGGTAGGGCGCCCATTGCCTTTGACCATGATTGCAGAGAAGGTATTTGCGGATCATGTGGAGTTGTTGTAAACGGTTATGCCCATGGCCCTGAAAGGGGAACAACCCTTTGTCAGCTTTATCTGCGACATTTTCGTGATGGAGATACCATCGTTATAGAGCCGTTTCGGGCACGGCCTTTCAGGATCATCAAAGATCTTGTAGTAGACAGAAGCGCCCTTGACAAAATCATTGGCGCTGGAGGTTATGTTTCGGTAAATACCGGTCAGGCTCCTGATGCCAATTCCATACCTGTGTCAGCAGAAGATACGGAACTTGCCATGGATGCAGCAGCCTGTATTGGTTGCGGCGCCTGTGTTGCAGCCTGTCCCAATGCCTCTGCCATGCTTTTTACAGGGGCAAAGATATCCCATCTTGCCCTTATCCCGCAGGGAAGGGTAGAGGCGGGTAAAAGGGTTTTGGCCATGGTCAGGGAGATGGACAGACAGGGTTTTGGAAATTGCAGCAATCACAGGGAATGTGAGGTACAGTGTCCGAAAAAGATATCAATTGTTAATATTGCCAGACTGAACCGTGAGTTCATAAAGGCGAGTCTGTCAAGGCCGTGAAAGGATCCTGGTTTTTGATATTATTCCAGGGAGGAGCTGTATTTTCCTGAAATGCAGAGACATGATATTGTTTCGATTGCACCTATAAGTTCTGGCAGGGATATCCCGTGATTGAATTCTCCGAGATGAGGTCCTGTATAAATAATAATATCTTCCTTGCCCTTTGTAAAAGTCTTTATCTGTTCATCTGAAAGCCCTCTGCTCCTTAGAAAGGATCTGAATTCGTGATCTGTCATCTCGTTTTGATCTGCAGGCCTTAATATCTCTTCCATATGGCGATCTATCCCCATTTCATCTATCATTCTTGTTGCAAGCTGTTCTATGTCAACAGGTATGTTGCCCTCAAGATTTTTTCCTACAAACCCTTTGTAATAATGTCTGAACACCTCATTGATAATTTTTTTTACAATGGTTTTGTCAAAGAGGTGTCTTGCATCTACGGGTTTGCCTTTTGAATCAAATCCGCGTTTGCAAGGTTCCCTGTTACGAAAATAACTGCCGGTTATCAGCAAAAGGCTCAAAAGATGCATGCCTATGTAACGGTAGATATTATTCTTGGTGTTTGATCTTATGCTTGCAAGGTGTTCGAAATCTCTTGGACCGGTAACACCTATGTTAGGATATTGACATGTGTCTATCCATCTGTCCAGACGTCCGCCTCTTTGCCATTCATAGATGCCGTTATCTCTCCTGCGTTCCATCTGTACCCTGTTATGAAACAGGGGAACCGGGGCCTTGTGAACTATACCCATGGATGTCATTTTGCCCATTATAAAGGCATTCCTTGTAATTATCTCTGTGAATATCTCATGGTCAGGCAGTTTGCCTTTGATCCTGTCATTTGGATAATGAAAGTATTGCTCATTGGCAATAAAGGCAATGGCATGGCCTTCAGGGTGCAAATGTATGTCAGAGGGAGGTGGAACAGGCAGGTTTGAGAGTCTTAAAAGATAACTGTTACTTATCTTTATGATCTTTGGAATATCAAATCTTGCAGGGAATCTTGCCAAATGCCTGCCCATGTAATTTATCCACATGGCCTCGGTACGGAGTGTGTCAGGTGTTTCGTTTGATCTGGCCAGTTTGATAACAAGTATGGAGTGATCTTTTTTCAGTTTGCAGACAAGGCTTCGTCCAATAAAATAAAAAGGACTGTCAGATTTAAGTCCGGATCTGTTCATGAAATCTTCCATGCTGAGACGTGGAGGATTGCCTTCAATCGTATCAACAAGAACAGGCCCGCATACAGAGACAGGAAGAGAGCCAACAGCCTCTGCAACTGCCCTGTGCGGCTGCCCTTCGGTAATGGAAAGAAGCCTTTTCAGGACATTGTGGGCATATTGGGCCATACCTCTTGAATAAAGGATAATGGAGCATAGTGTGGCGGCCACCTGTTTACACATGAAATAGGAACGGGTCCGGTGGGACAGATCGTATGTAAGCAGCATCTGTTCAAGGGTGTTTACCGTACGGTTGGTGATAATCTCCGGATGTGTTTCAGCAATGGTCTGTATATGAGCTACTGACATATATCTTGCGGTAAAATCACAGTTGTCATCTGTAAGGATATCTTCTGCATCTAAAAGATCCAGGTTTAAATACTCTTTTGTCAGTTTTACGGAAGTCATGGTAGGTTGCCGGTTTATGAGTGGAGAAGCCTTATGTTTTTTCAGGATACATAGCTCACATTATGTTAAAAAATGCGGCGTACATGCAGTACGCCGCAACGGGAATAAAACACCCCTTTTGATCCGGTTCCTGCAAAAGCATCAGTCCTGTTCAGGGTCTGGAATTACGATATAAAGGCTTAGCGTCCAGATTCCTTTTCAAATGGCCAGGCCAGGATGCCCCCATCCATAAATCTTACATCCTTGAAGCCGTTGGCATCAAGGATGCGCTGGGCCTCATATCCTCTCAGACTGATCTTGCAAAAGGTTATAATTTCCCTGTTTTTTGGAAGGGATTCAAGCTCTCCCCGGAGTTTTCCGAGAGGAATTAGTTTGACATTTGGATATGGTATTCTTGTCTCTTCATATTCCTGTGGCGTGCGCACGTCCAAAAACAAAAAGTCTTCATTGTTATCAATCTTTTTCTTGACTGACAGGGGAGATATGCCTCGTGCAAGGCCCTTTAATTTGTTGTCCATTACATGGGCGGCAGTAATAATATTGTCCAAGGCAGGGCTGAAGGGGGGTGCATATGCCAGATCAAGATTAAAGACATCTTCTGCTGTTGCCCCGAAACTCATTGCCGTAACAACCACGTCCACACGTTTGGCGACGTCTCCCATACCAAGGATTTGTGTGCCTATAATCTTGGCTGTCCGTTTGTCTGCCACCAGTTTGATAATTATGGGAGCACTTCCGGGATAAAAATGAGGTTTGTCAGGGGCAGGGGTTATAACGGTTTCAACATCATATCCCTGGTTGATGGCATCTGTTTCTGATAATCCTGTACGGCCGATTTTATATCCGAAGACCTGGCATATACCTGTTCCGAGTACTCCGGGGAACGGTGTGTTCAGGCCTGTAATATGGTCCGCAATGGTCCTGCCATGTTTGTTCGCAGTTGAGCCCATTGGCGAAAAAAATTTGACCCCTGTAAGACGATGAACATTTTCTGCACAGTCGCCGCCGGCATAAATATCAGGGTCACTTGTCTGCATGTATTCATTAACTTCAATTGCTCCTGTTGTTCCGATCTTGAGGTTTGCTTCTTTTGCCAGATCCGTTGATGGTCTTACTCCAATGGACATAAGCACCATATCAGCGTCGAGTTCATTGTTGCCGGTTATAACCTTTTTGACGTTACCGGAGCTGTCCCCTTCAAATTTGACTACTGTTTCGGATGTCAGCAGATTAACGCCCTTGCTTTTTAAAAAGGCGCTTACAAGATATCCCATTTCAGGATCGAGAAGGGCAGGCAGAGGCCATCCTTGCATCTCCACGACACTTACATCTATATCATGTTTTTTAAATGCCTCAATCATCTCGATCCCGATCAGGCCTGCACCTACTATGACTACCTTTTTAATGCCACTGTTTGCTGTTTTTTCCTTTATTGCCAGCCCGTCCTCTATTGTGCTCAACTTGAAGATATTGTTCAGATCTGCCCCTTCAATGGGAGGGATAAAAGGATAGCTTCCTGTCGCGAGAACCAGTTTGTCATATTTGAATTCCTGCTGTGCACCGGTTTCCGTATTTGTGGCCAGAACGGTCTTGTTTGTTCTGTCAATCTTTTCTGCCTTTGTCTTTGTGTATACATTGACCCCCTTGACATTTTTAAAAAAATTGATATCCCTGATAACCCCGACCGGTGTTTTTGTTAATTCTTTGTAATCTTCAAAGAGATCTTCAATAAAAAAAGGAAGGCCACAGGCAGCGTAGGAAAGGATTTCTCCCTGTTCTATAATGGTAACATCTGCCTTGGGATCACGTCTTTTTATACGTGAAGCTGTTTTTGCTCCAGCTGCGACTCCGCCAATAATCAGAACCTTGCAAGACATAATAAAACCTCCTTTTTGCATGTTAATGTCAGATATGATTTATAGAGTGAAAATTTTTAGCAGAAAACCTGTGGACAGAAACAGAACTAATATCAGCTTGAAGTTTAAAAAAGTCAAGTCATGTGGACTTTTTTTCTCCCATGGGAAACAGAGGGAGCCTTGTATTTTTTGTTAATTTGTAATAAACAGACAAATATATTATCGTTTTTGTCCTGGAGAATGTCCAGCAGTGTTGCAAAACACTGATTGCATCATATTGCGGTTGTCTTGGATAAAAAGGTGCTTCAGAGGTGTTCTGAGAATTTTTTGGAGTATGAAATGAAAAAAAACGAGTTTCCTGAAGATATACAGCCCTGTCTGCTGCCCGAACCCGAACCACATGACAAGATGTTATATTACTGTCTTGGGTGTCACAGGGAGTTTGATATATTAAACCTGCTTTATACATGCCCTGAATGTGGAGGAATACTGTTGCTGAGAGACAAGGATGCCGAACGTCTTAACAAAGTTGGAGGAAAGTTCTGGCAAAGGCTCTTTGACTACAGAAAGATGCTGAACCATCAAGCGCTTAAAGGGGTGTTTCTCTTTTACGAGTTTATTGCTCCTGTTATTCCCTTGAGGGATATTATATATCTTGGAGAGGGGCATACGCCCTTGGTAAAGGCGAACAAATGTTTAAGAGATTATGTTGGGGCAGATTTCTACTTTAAGCATGACGGTCTTAATCCAAGTGCATCCTTTAAAGACAGGGGTATGGCTTGTGCCTTGAGTTTTGTTAATTATCTTGCCAGACAGAAGGGTATGCAGGACATTATTGCAATATGTGCATCAACAGGGGATACTTCTGCGTCGGCAGCCCTGTATGCATCTTATATGGGGGATAAAATAAAATCAGCTGTTATTTTGCCGGCAGGCAAGGTGACTCCGCAACAGTTGGCACAGCCTCTTGGTAGTGGTGCCAAGGTTATTGAAATACCGGGTGTGTTTGATGATTGTATGAAAGTGGTTGAGGCCCTGTCCTGTAAATATAATGTTGTTTTGCTGAATTCCAAAAACAGCTGGCGGATTCTTGGACAGGAATCATTTGCATATGAAATTGCACAGGGCCTGGATTATGATGTGGAAGGCAAGGCTGTTTTTGTGCCAATAGGCAATGCCGGCAATATAAGTGCGGTTTTGAGCGGGTTTTTGAAGTTTTTCCATGCAGGAGTGATTAACAGTCTTCCAAAAATTATTGGTGTTCAGTCTGAACATGCAGACCCTGTATTTCAGTATTATCGCGAAACAGATCCTGATAAAAGAAAATTTGTCCCTGTTGCTGTAAAATCAAGTGTTGCCCAGGCGGCCATGATAGGCAACCCTGTTTCCATGCCAAGGGTGATTGAGCTGGTGAATGAATATAACCTGTCTGCCGGAGAGCAGAAGGTGTTTGTGGTTCAGGTTACTGAGCAGGAAATTATGGATGCCATGATAGTGGCAAACAGAAACGGAAACATAGCATGCACGCAGGGAGGGGAATCACTGGCAGGTCTGATACGGGCCATGGAGGAAAGAACAGTTATGCCTGATGAGGTAAGCATACTGGATTCTACTGCTCATATATTAAAATTTGCCATGTTCCAGAATATGTATTTTAACGATAAGTTTACATCGGAATACAATGTCACCCCCAAAAAAGAATTTTCAAATGTGCCTGTACAGATAAGCCCTGAAGGCGAATGTCCCCTTCCGGGAAAACCCCTTGAAAATGATGCATTGAACAGGTTTGTTGACAGAGTGGCGGAAGAGGTGGCACGGAAATTACAGTTAAAGAAAACAACATAGCTGTTTCAGGGAGTTGGTACAACTTCCCTCTGTTTATTGTCTGTGTTGGTTATGTTGTTTTATACCATGCATTATGGGTTATTTGTCATCATCATTGTTTTCAATATTATTTCTTGTCTCAAGTGCCATGGCAATCCTGTTTTTCAGTTCGGTAAGATCAAAAGACTTGATTACATAGAAATCAGCAGCAATGGATTTCATGTCTTCTTTGAATGTGTCATATGCGGTGCATAGTACCACAGGAAGATTGTAATACTTGTTCCTTATCTCCTGCAATACGTCTAGTCCGCTTTCTTCCGCCATCTTTATGTCCAGTATGACCAGATCAGGTTTTTCCTTTTCAATTCTCTCAAGTATCTTAAATCCGTTTTCTGCTGTTGCTACTTCGTACCCGGCCTCCATCAGTTCTTCAGAGTATAACTGACGGATGTGTTCTTCGTCATCTACTATTAGTATCTTTGCCATATATACTTTCTCCTTTTACCACATCATCCTCACTTTTATTCCATTTTTGTGCAAATAGGATTTTATTTCAGAAATGGTGTAATTGCCATAGTGAGTCATAGACGCAATAAGGGCGGCATCGGCCATGCCACTGGTAAGGACCTCTTTAAGATGTTCCGGTGTACCGGCTCCGCCAGAGGCTATTACAGGAATGGTTACGTTTGAGGATATCATTCGGGTCAGGTCAAGTTCGTAACCCTGTTTTGTTCCGTCTGCATCTATGGAGTTAAGGCATATCTCTCCTGCTCCCAATGATTCCACCTGCTTTGCCCAATTAAGTGCATCTATACCGGTAAAGGTTCTTCCTCCGTTAATAACCATCTCATATCCGGTTGGAATCTTTTCTGACCTGCTAACCCTTTTAACATCCATACCAACAACAATACATTGTTTCCCAAAGGATTCTGCTCCCTCAGAAATAATGTCAGGGTTTTGGATTGCCGCCGAGTTAACACTTACCTTTTCTGCACCCGCCAACAGCACATTGCGCATATCTTCAACTGTTCTGATACCACCGCCAACGGAAAAGGGGATAAAGATGGTTTCTGCAACGTGGCGTACGGTATCTATCATTATATCCCTGCTTTCATTTGACGCTGTAATATCATAAAAAACAATCTCATCTGCGCCCTCATCATAATAACGTGCCGCAGTTTCTACCGGATCACCAATATCTACATTATTCCTGAATTTAATTCCTTTGGTAAGCCTTCCTGCCCTGACATCAAGACATGGAATGATCCTTTTGCTAAGCATTGTTAAGGTTGCCCTTTCCATTGAGAAAAGTTGTTCAGTATTCTTAATCCAGGTCTGCCGCTTTTTTCAGGATGAAACTGGACTGCGAACAGGTTGGATTTTGCAAGAACAGAAACAAACTGTATGCCATAATCTGTTTCACCTATAATGCATTCTGGATCAGATGGAGATGGATAATATCCGTGAACAAAATAAAACTCGCTACCTGTATCAACTCCTTCAAAAAGGGGATGGTTACGTTTTAATGTTACACTGTTCCACCCCATATGAGGAATCTTCAGTCTCTTTCCATAAGAATCAACAAGATTGTCAGGAAATTCTGTTACCTTTCCTTTTATCAGGCCAAGACATTGACAGTCATTTTCATCACTGTGTTCCATGATTATCTGTGTTCCAAGACAGATACCAAGTATGGGAACCCCGTCTTCAAAGGCCTCTTTGATGGCCATATCCAGTCCTTGTGCCTTTAGATTGGCCATTGCTTTTCCACATGCACCTACCCCTGGAAATATAATTCTTTCTGCCTTAATGACCTGTTCAGGATCACTGGTGATTTTGGATCCTATTCCCAGACTGCCAAGGGCCCTTTGAACACTTGTCAAATTTCCGGCATTGTAGTCTATGATTACTATCACTAATTATTTGTCCATAGGTTTGTAATGTTTGCAATAAAATATACAGGAGATGGTTGCAGTATATATGTTGTTTCAACCATCTCCATTGGTTTTTTTGCTGGATTTTTAGTCTACAGGTGTAACATCTTGTGCCTGAAGGCCTTTTTGACCTTCTCCCACGGTAAATTCAACCCGTTGCCCCTCTTCTAATGAACGAAATCCGGAACCGGAAATACTGCTGTAATGCACAAAGACATCATCGCCCTCATCCCGTGTTATAAAACCGTAACCTTTGCTGTTGTTAAACCATTTGACCGTTCCGGTCTCACGCTCTGACATAACTACTCCTCCTTAACTGTTATATGCAAACCAGCAGAAGTCCTTAACAATGATAGATCATTTCAAAACATCCTTTTTGTCTGATTCCCGGATCAGACTCGGATTTTAATTCTCAAAGGCAACTTGTTGCCAGAATTAAAATGCTTCCTTCCTGGTTTCAAACAAAACCAGACATTTCTCAAAGAAATCTTTGTCTGAAAAGATTTTTTTGCAGGTTCAGTGTCGATCTTGCGACATGAACATAATATGAAAAAAATTCAGATTCATGTTAATTCCTTCTGCTATTAAACAACGGAGTAAAAAACCGTTTCTACTCCGCAAAAACACTGTGTTATGGTCCTTTCGGAGACAGGGGATACAAAACCTGTCATAAAGGATTCCTTGAGATCCTGTTGAATATCTGTTTTCATGTTTGGAAAATGGGTTTTTTTGATCCGGCCATACCGGAGCACAATTTCAGGATATTGTCTTTAAAAAAATCAGGATGCAATTTTTCCCAGAATAACAGTCTTGCCCTGCAAAAAGGATATTATCGTCTTTTCATGCGGCCTGTCCTTTTCTATTAAGGGCAGGAGTTGTTTTTTTAAGACAAGGGCATTTGTCTCTGTCTCTGTTTCAGGGTCTCTGTCTGTTTTGAGGGATGTAATCATGGTTTCTTCATTGTCGTTGAACAATCCCTTGATGTATTGAAATATATCCGGATCAAAGGTAAGCAATGGTTCATTTTCCGGAACCATGTTTCTGAAAAGACATATCCATGCTTCAAGAACCGGTTTTATCAAGTGGTCCGGGATTGATGGCCAGGTTGTAGATACAGGAAAATCGTCAAAAATGGTAACTGATGACCTGACATCATCTTCAAGTGCATCTGCAATAGGAGATTTTTGTGCTTTGATCCTGTTAAGCATTTGATCTGTCTCACGAACAGTTTGTTCATTCTCCATAGCAAGATGCAGTATAACATGACTCTTAAGTGCAGAGGTGTCTTCCATGTCCTGGCCTTCACCTCGTTCCATACGAAGTATTGTTTGTCTGATCTGTCGTATTGTCTCCTTGTCTTGCCCGGTTTCATGCCTTGCAGCGAGAAATTTGGTGAATCCCTTGTCCGTATGTTGTCTGATCCATAGTCTGTACTCATTTAAAAGCCGTTCAAAATCTTCTGGTGGTTTATAATCGGGCCTGTGAATATAAACATGAGATTTGTAGTGAGTGTCTGACAGAAAGGGAGGTGTGTCTATGTACCACGGAAGACAGATGGAAACCGGATCAAAGGATGCAAGAACCCTGTCCAGCAGGGATTGTTCAATGCAGCCATGGGGAAATATTGTTGCTGATGATTTATCCAATGTTGACTGTTGGCCTCTTGTTGTTGATAAAATCAAGGTATATCAAGCGCTTTACCTTCCCTGGAGTCTGACAGGGACGGGGCATTCTTCAAAGGCTCTGCATGGTACAAGCTTGACGATTCCGGTGTTTGGGTATAAATTCAGACACATGATTTGCCAGAATAGCCTTAAGTACCAGCTTGAATTGTAAAAGTCAATTGATGTCTGTTTTTTTATTCATAATATGTGTCTGGTATATAACAGAAAGTATAGAGGGAAACAATCTGATTTTTTTGTTCAAGCTGTAGTCATGAAGATAACAGGTTTGTTATGTAAATACAGTCTGTTTCTGGTTATAGGTCTCTGTATGTTTATATGAAAGTTTTTCATGCATACGGGTCTGATCGCAAGGGACAATGGCTTTATTGTTCGTTGCGGCTGACAAAACAAATTCAACAATGCTGAACAGGAGTAAACCAAATCCTTGTTTATGGTTTCATATAACAGAGGAACAATCCAATGATAAATAAAGTTATTGGCATATCCTATGTGTGTTTTATTGCTGTAACATCTGTTTTTATGTTCATTATAGCCCTGTTCATACGAATTTTCACGGGTTTTTTTGATAAAAAACTTGTTATTCTTCATCTTTTTACATCATTGTGGGCATCTTTATATATATGGTGTATGCCAGCGTGGTCTCTTAAGGTGTATGGAAGAGAAAAAATGGACAGAAAAAAGACATACATCATTGTAGCCAACCATCAATCCCAATTGGATATACTTGTAGCGTTCAGTCTGTTTTTTCCTTTTAAATGGGTATCCAAATCAGAGGTGTTCAAGTTGCCGTTTATTGGATGGAATATGAGGTTAAACAGATACATTGCCTTGAAACGTGGAGAGAAAAACAGTATCAGACGTATGATGAAGGATTGTACAGAGGCACTTCAGCAGGGTTGTTCGATCTTTATTTTTCCGGAAGGAACAAGATCAAAAACAGAAACACTGAGAAGGTTCAAACCCGGTGCCTTTATCATGGCAAAAAAAATGAAAGTCCCAATACTGCCCATAGTCATACAGGGTACCAGAGAGGCCCTGCCAAAACATACAATTTCTTTTACAGGCAGACATAAAATAAATCTGAAAGTCCTTGATGAGATTCCTTATGAAAAGATTGAACATATGAGTCTTGAAGATATTGCGGAAATGGTAAGGAACATCATAGAGAGCGAGATCAAGTCCAATCCTGCAGATTAAATGTTTACAGATAAAACAACAATGCCCATTCAGGTTATGAATGGGCATTGTTGTTTTCAGTTATTATTTGATTATATGCAACTCCACTCTTCTGTTTTGTGCACGTCCTTCTGCGGTTTTATTGGAGGCAATAGGCATTGAGAAACCGTATCCCGCATAAGTTAACCGGCTGGGGTCTACACCTTTTTTAACCAGATATTCCATAACGGCCTTGGCCCGTTTTGCTGAAAGAATCTGATTGTATTTTGCAGAACCGATATTGTCTGTATGGCCCTGAATCTCAATCTTAAGATTGGGATTTTTTTTCAGCACAGTTACAACTTCATCCAGGTCTTTGAAGAATTTGGATTTGATATTCCACTTGTTTGTGTCAAAAGTCAGATTTTTGATAGTCCAGCATCCGACCTTGTTGACCTTGGCGCCTTTTGGTGTGTCAGGGCATTTGTCAAGGTAGTCATATACGCCGTCGCCATCAGTGTCAAGGGGACAGCCTGCCTCATCCACCTTTACGCCTTCTGGTGTGCCAGGGCATTTGTCAAGGTAGTCATATACGCCGTCGCCATCAGTGTCAAGGGGACAACCCATGCCATCTACCTTTACACCTTTTGGCGTATTGGGACATCTGTCCATGTTGTCATATACACCATCACCGTCGCTGTCTTTGGGCTGTTCAGGCCTTTTTTCCTCTACCTTTTTTTCTCCTCCGAAATAATATGTCAGTCCTGCAGTGTATACAAGATTGTTTTCCGGCAGGGTCATAACATGCCTTACATCACCGCGCAGAGCAATGTTTTCGGTTACAAAATATTTAAGTCCTCCTCCGTAATTCAACATAAAATCAGAATCAGAGCCCCTGCCTTTATAATCCAGGGTTCGCCCGCCGATACCAGCAGCAAAATATGGCACAAGACTGTGTGACGGAAAAAGATGATAGAGAAGATCAAAATGGTACATGTATCCATCCACGTCATTATCGTTCGGCCTTTTGCGTTGTTTTGAGTCAATGAAGTTAAACATGACTTCAGTGCTCCAGTTCTCATCAAAATTGTATCCGAGGCCAAGACCGTAAGTAGGGCTGTTTTTAAGATCCTGATCACCCTCGAACAGGTATCCACCTACCATGGGACTGACTGTAATCGCTCCTGCCCTCTGCTCAGCCCTGACCCTTGTTACAGATAAACACCATAACATAGATAGGCACATCATTATAACCGCAATCTTTGCTTTCATCGTTTCCTCCTTAAATTATAAATAGTTATATGTTTTGTTGTCAAACATTCCAATCTCCATCCATGTATAAAACATTGGACTGTGTTTTATACATGGATGCAGGCAGAAAATCCTGCTACGGCCTGATCTGAAAAAACCCTGCCCTGGTGTCAGAAGACATCTGCCTTATTTTCTCTTGATACATGTTTGCGTATGATATGTCAATCGTTAAACAAACCTTTTAAGTTGTCCGTATTTTTGAGAACACCTTTTATTGTGCTGTCAATATCTCCTTTTTTAATGTTTTCCTGGATCTGTTCCATAGACTGTTTCCCTTCTTCGATAATTTTTTGCCCCTGATCCTTGTATTCTGTAATCTTTTTGAGTAACAGTCTCTGGTTGTCATTGATACAGTTTTGGAGACTTTTTATTATTTCATTATAAGAACGTTCTATTGCTTTTTCAACAGATAATCCGCCTTCAGCCTTGCCTATATCGCTAAGGTGTATGTCCGGCAGTTTTATTTGTGCAACCTGTTTGTTGCCCAGGACGATATGAATAAAGCTGTTTTGAAAACTGAAATTGTTTATAATAACCTTTTTTGGGGCAGTCTTTTTTTCGGGTTTGACAGTCTTTGTGCTGGCTTTTGCAGTCCCAATAGTTTTATTGGCAAAATTTTTGATGTTCTGCATTATTTTTTTTAGATTGTCGCCTGTAAGTCCTTCCCATGTTATATTGGCACCGTCAATAAGAATATCTTTTATTACTACAGGGTTTCCCATTACTGTGTTTTTGTCTATTTTTATGCTGACAGCTCCAAGCGTAAATGCATCTTTTGCAGTAAATCCTGGAGGGTTGCCAATGGTAAGGCCCTTCAAGCCTGCCTCTCCATTCAAAAGATCTATGTTAACGTGGGCCAGTTTGACATCGCCGCCGGTGGCCTTTGGCCCCACGGTTTCAATCCCTGTGGATATAATACTTCCCAGCATGTAATAAATGATTCCGAGCGTGATAATTAAAATCACGGTTATTGCCAAAAAGAAACTCAGCAGCTTTTTCATAGCGGTTTTCCTCGGGATGATTTTTTGTGTGATCAGGGTATGATTTGGTTTTGTTTTTACCAATAAACACTTGACAGTGTCTGTTGTTATGTGCGGTGCATTAGGACTTTTTGCGGTTGCAGAAAAAAGGTGATTTTATGGATGAAGATCAGGTTGTAGTCAATGGAATCTGATTGTTTTCTTGTTGGACAGATATTATAACTCAACTGTTTGAGAAAAGGAACCCTTTATTTGCAGTCTTTTTGTGTTTTGTTATTCCTGCAGTCAGAGAGGCATTGCATGTTTTTCTGTGAGACTGTCCCTTTTTTCGGGGATGACAGGCCCATGTGATACCGGCCCTGGCGCAGCTTTTTAATGGCCTGCTGGTTTTGTATGGGGAACAGGTTTTCAAGACAGTGCAGGGAGTTGTATAGATCTTTGAAGGAAAAGACTTCAAGAGAAACTGTGCCTTTGAATCCTGTTATGACAGATGCAATCTTTAGTTGTTGCTCAGGGGTCAGGTTGTTAAGTGCAATATGGTCTTTTTTATCCCTGACCCCGTGAAGATGAATGATAGTGGTTTTATCAAGAAATTTCTCCGCATATATTTCAACAGGATAGCCATAAAGAATGAGGTGTCCGATATCTAAACATATGGACAGGCCGAAGCTTTCAACTATGTCTGATATAAGGGTGAAGGGATAATCGAGTGTTTCAATGGAGATACAGGCGGGGGAAATATCCATTTTCAGCAGATTTTCCATGCTGTTACTGATGGCATTTTTCCATCTGCCTTTGTCCTCGGCATCTTGACCGGTTTTATCCCTTAATGAAAAATGCAGTGTGTATGTGGTTGGATTTAGAGGGCATGTCAGATTTATGATCTTTTTTATCGTGGCAACGGCATGGTTTCTTGTTAAGGGATCCCTGTCTCCAAGATAGATATCTACGGGCAGGTGAATATTGTATCTCAGTCCCTGCCTTGTCCCGATCTCGTTCAGACAGGTTATGTCATTTTCTGTGGGCAGGTTGTCTTCATGGGAGCTTTCAAAGAGTACCAGTTCTATTTCATCAAGGCAGGTTGATAACATCCTTACATTTGGAATGATGTTGTCAGGGTAGATATATGAAGTGGTAGATATTCTGAAGGGAAATTTACCCTTGTAGGATCTGTCAAGTGCCTGCCAGGGGTGTGTGTTGTTCCTGCCTGCTGTATCCATTTGTTTTCTTTCAGACATGAAGCGACATGCCTGTTGTTTTATAATTCCTGTGCCTTAATGTGAAGGGTGCATAGTACAGGTTATGTTCAGTAAACTGTATCAGTTATAAGATACTGTTTAGCACTTTTTCTTGAGTTTTTCTATTATAAAATGTTAAAATGTTTTATTGGGGTCTGGCCGGGTATCATTGAATCATTATCTTACCTTACGTACTGTAAACCAAAGGGGAGAACATATGCCGATTTATGAGTTTAAATGTGTTGACTGCAAAAAGGAATTTGAGGCCCTGGTTCTTGGCAGGGATGAAAATGTTTCATGTCCTTACTGTAAAAGTAACAATCTTGAACATCTTGTGTCCAGGTGTGCCTTTAAAAGTGAAGGAGGGTTTGCTTCTGCAGCAGGATCGTCAGGATGTTCCTCATGTTCAGGTACAAATTGCAGTTCCTGTCATTAAAAAAAATGGTGCCCGGAGTTGATTGTTGTGCACAGCAGGATAGATGCATCTGTTGCATGAGGTAATATTGATGACAAAAACAGTTTATGTAGGTTTTGGATATGATGTACACAGATTGACCGAAGATTGTTCATTGATAATTGGTGGTGTGGCAGTGCCGTATAATCGGGGCCTTTTGGGTCATTCAGATGCGGATGTCCTGACGCATGCCATAATAGATGCAGTTATAGGGGCACTTGGCAGGGGAGATATAGGACAGCATTTTCCTGATACAGATTCTGCCTACAAGGATATATCCAGTCTTAAACTGCTTGAGAGCATTGTGGAAAAAGTTGTTGAGGCAGATTTCAGGATTAACAATCTTGATTCCACTATTGTTGCACAACGTCCCAGATTTGCCCCCTATATTCCTGCAATGCGTAAAACTCTGTCAACCGTGTTGAGGGTGGATGAACGACACACAAACATAAAGGCAAAAACCACTGAAGGTCTCGGTTTTTGCGGAAACGAAGAAGGTATTGCCGCATATGCGATAGTAAGTATAGTTGGTGCACATTCGTAAGTTTTTGTTTTGACCGTATTGTTATGTTCAGGTTTTACTCTTTGAGATATCTTGTGTTTGTGGCAAACATTTTTGCATACCTTATAGATATTTCGAAGGGCCTGTCCTGTTTATGGCTGGAAACTGAAATCCAGGTGTGCCGTTAATCAAGGGTATGATCCATGAGAGAAAAGATAGAAATTGTACAGGGAGACATCACGAAACAAGAGGTAGATGCCATAGTCAATGCTGCAAACAACTCTCTTTTGGGTGGAGGTGGTGTGGATGGGGCCATACATCGCGCTGCCGGACCTGATCTGTTAAAGGAGACAAGAACCCTTGGCGGGTGTCCGACCGGTGAGGTCAGGGTAAGCAAGGGTTACCGGTTACCGGCAAAATGGGTGATTCATACGGTAGGGCCGATATGGCAGGGAGGAAACAGTAATGAAAAGGAGTTGCTTGCAAGATGCTACAGGAACTGTTTTGGAGCGGCAACTGACCTTGGTATCAAAACTGTTGCATTTCCCTCGATCAGTACGGGTGCGTATGGTTTCCCCCTGAAAGAGGCTGTAAAGATAGCCCTGAATGAAACAGCATTGTTTCTTGAAACAGACCGAAATCTTGAAAAAGTCGTATTTGTATGTTTTGGAAAAACGGTTTTTGATGTGTATACCGAAACACTTGAACATCTGATATCATCTGTCAGGGCTGAGTAAAGATCTTCTTCTGCACTGCAGATGGCTTTTTTGCAATTCCACTGGGAAACGCTCTTCTTTGTATTCCCTGATTGTATATCCAATAACGTGTTGTTCTTGGAGGCTAACCGCAGATGCACCTGGAGATGAGAACGGCTGCTGAAATCGCAAAAAAGGTTTTGCCCAAAATGGGTAAGTTTGAAGTCCCTCTGACCCCTCAGAATTACAGGGTATGGTTTGAGTATTATCTGGGAACAGATAAAAATCTTGTAGAGGAGGTAGAAGGGATTATTAATTCAGGACAGAGATTTACTCCAAAGGTCAATCGTAAGCTTTATGAGAAATTTTTTGAGGGGGAAGGACATAACAAGTATCTGAAGCAGATTCAGGAACAGACCAAGACTGTTTTGAAAGATTTCATTGAACAGGTGGCAGCTACTACCAGTTCAAGCAGCGGGTATGCAGACAAATTAAGACAGTATTCCATCAGACTGGATAAGGCAAAGTATTTTTCAGAGATTCAGGACGTACTGGAGAGCATGAAAAAGGATACTGCCATTATGATCAGGTCTACAAGCATACTCCAGAAAAAACTTAAAGAGGCTACAAGCAGTGCGGAAAAATTACGAAAGGAACTTAAGAAAGTTTCTCATGAGGCCCTGATTGACGGACTGACAGGCCTTCACAACCGTAAGGCCTTTGATGACATGCTGTATGAGCTTTGTCAGGAATTCAGGCAAGAGGGCAGTGTATTTTCCCTCATAATGATGGACATAGATCATTTCAAGTCCTTCAATGACAAATATGGTCACAGGGTAGGCGATGAAGTGCTGCAAATTGTAGGGACGACCCTTCTGGATCTTCTTAAAGGAAGGGATTTTGTTTCAAGGTATGGAGGTGAGGAGTTTACCGTATTGCTGCCGGATACGGAACTTGTCAATGCCTGCATGGTTGCAGAACAGATAAGAAAGGCTGTCTCCGGGAAGAGGCTGAAAATCAAGGAAACGGGCGAGAATATACCACGGATTACGATAAGCCTTGGAGTGGCACAAATTTGTGCTGCTGATGATGCCGATGATCTTTTAAAAAGGGCTGATAAGGCATTGTATCTGGCCAAAAATTCCGGCAGGAACAATACAAAAAGCGAACAGGATCTTTCAGATATGAGTTGAGCGAACAGAGGTATAAAACCGGGGATTGATAATGTCTGCTGCATCTTGGCCGGTTATGGTCAAAAGGCGTCCCTGCTTGTTAACATGACAATAGACTCTGTCTCTTTAACAATGGGTTTTACGGTAAGTTTTTGCCTTTTCAAGGATCACCTCAACCCTGTCTCAGTACAGATGATACTTATATTTCCATTTCCGGAATTCTTCAAGTTCAGGCAGCCATCTTTCCCTTAAGCCTGTTAAGCCTGATCCCGCCTCGAGATGAAGCCTGACAGATGAGTCTCCCATTATGATATCGATAGGCATTTTTTTGTATTCATATTCATATGGTGGAGATTTCCATTCAAAGGAATCAGGGTACAGTTCCATTATCACCTTTAGAATAGCCATTGATGTGTAAAACGGGCGGTATGTGACAGGATCGAGTATATGTATCATAAGCCCGTGGCATAATTGATTTTTCCATTTATTGAAAGTTGGACGGAATGTATATTTTCTGATATGACAGCCTGTTGTGGCATCAGGGTCAAGTTTTTCAAGGACTGCCCTGGAGTCAATGTACGGGGCACCAAAAATCTCAAAGGGCCGACATGTTCCCCTTCCTTCCGAGATGTTTGTTCCTTCCCATATAACCTGGCCGGGATATACATATGCAGTTTCAGGAACAGGCATGTTGGGAGACGGCATTACCCATCTCAGACCGGTATCATGCCACAGCATTCTTCTTTGCCATCCCTGCATTTTTACTATTTCAAGATCGCACCTTAGGTTAAAAACCCTGTTGAACAGCACGGCCATCTCTCCCATGGTAAGTCCGTGCCTCATGGGAAGATGGTATGGTCCTACAAAGGAAAAAAATCCGGCCTTAAGGATATTTCCTTCTACAATTTCACCCCCAAGGGGGTTAGGCCTGTCGAGAACAATTACCTTTTTTTTCTTTCTTGCAGCGCTTTTCATGCAGTTAAGCATGGTGGAAGCAAAGGTATACACCCTTGTTCCTACATCCTGCAGGTCGATTACAAGCAGGTCTATCATGTCAAGCATGTTGTTCTGAGGCTGTCTTGTTGAACTGTACAGGCTGAATATGGGGATATTCATATCCTCATCATGACCATGGCCGGTTTCTATCATGTTGTCCTGGTCTTCTCCTCCAAAACCGTGCTGTGGGCCAAACAGGGCAGTTAACTGGCCGGGAAGACGTGAAATAATGATCTCTTTTGCAGGGGTCAGTCTGCTGTCCAGGGATGCCTGGTTGGCCAGCAGACCTATTCTGAATCCTCTCAGATTTTTCCAGTATCCATCTCTAAGGATGTCAAGACCCGTTTTTATATTGTTCATGATAATCCAGTTGAAAGGCTCTGTTGTTGTGCTTGAATCCAATTTATAAGTGCAAGTTTGATTGGCCGGTGAATATCTGGTTTTTATCCATAAACGACTGTTCCTTGCAATATCAGGGTCAATCTGCATGATCATTTGTGAATATGAAATTGGATGAAATGATCATATATTACAGAAATACAGGGGTTTGGCCGATATTGTTGCAGGATGCGGTCAGTTTATGTGGGTCCAAGGTTTTTGTTTTTATATCAATATTTCTTGACATGTTATCATTTCATGCAAGATTATTATACAGAAAGTTGATTTTGTTTCCATATACAAATGGCCTTTTACATTGGCACCTGCAGGTTTGTTACGATCTTGTCAGGGTTGATATCCTGAAACCGGTCTATGTATGAAAGACAGAAAAAACACCTTAAACCCCTGTATCCGGGCTGTTGTCTGTGATTCATGTGATATGCTGCTTGAGGGCATTGATGTGAAACCGGGATATACGGCTGTTTGCCCAAGGTGTGGTACTAAGCTGTATGCTCCCAAAAAGGATTCCTGCACCAGAACCCTTGCATTTACTATTACAGCGCTGCTTCTTTTTTATCCTGCCATGGTCATGCCCATTATGACACTGTATGTCTTTGGTATGGAAGAAAACGCCTCTATTGTGGACAGTATATTCAGGCTGTTTGAAAAGGGATACATCTTTGTATCTGCTACGGTGCTGTTTACTGTTTTTATCTTTCCTCTTTTAAGGCTGTTGCTTCTTTTCTGTGTTTCAGTGAGCCTTAAATGCAGAAAGAGGGTTTTCAAGACACATCTTCTGATGCGCTGTTGCCATTACCTCGGCGAGTGGTGTATGGCTGAAATATATATGCTTGGTGTTTTTGTTACGGTTATCAAGGTATACCATATGGCATATATCAAATATGATGCCGGGTTTTTTTGTTTTGCAGGATTGATTATTTCAACTGTATTTGCATCAACTTCCATGGATGAACGTTTTTACTGGGATTCCATAGAGAAGCTGCAAACAGGCAACAGGTAGCGCATACATAGTTGTCTGTTGCCTTTATTGATTGACGGACAGATATTGGGCTGTACATGGCAGTGGCCATGTAATAATGCCTTCATACCCATCAGTTATGCCGGGAAAGCAGGGGATGACAATGACAGAGACTGAACATGACAAGACGGTCAGGAAAGAACCGATCTGTCCTGACACTGCAATATCGGCAGGCCTTGCTCTCTGTCATGTATGTAAAAAGGTTTGCCCTTTTGAAGAACAAGGAAAACTTCTTTGTCCAAGATGCGGGGCAAGGATACATCTTCGCAAGACTGACAGCATGGCAAGGACATGGGCATTTCTTATAACGGCGGCTGTTTTGCTGTTTCCCGCCAATATTCTGCCTGTTATGACGGTAAACAGCTTTGGAGTATATGAATCATCTACCATATTGAATGGTATCATATACTTTTTTCAAAATGGTTCTTATGGCATAGGCCTGATTATCCTTGTTGCGAGTATATTTGTGCCTGCATTTAAAATCATTGGTATCGGCATGGTATTGCTGTCTGTTCATTTCAGATGGAAGAGCTGGTCCAGACATAAGACATTGATGTTCCGGTGTATAGAATTTGTAGGACGATGGTCAATGCTTGATATCTTTGTTGTAACCTTGCTCCAGGCGATTGTTGATTTTGCTCCCTTGACATCTGTAGAGGTTGGGCCAGGAGCGAGATACTTTGCAGGTGTTGTTCTGTTTACCCTGTTTGCTACGGTTAGTTTTGATTTGCGTCTGATTTGGGATGTTTAAATCTGTAAACGGCTTTGCTTTTTTTTGCAGTTTTCACATTTGCCGTGCGCTGTATGCCTGCTTTTAATGTGAGACAGGTGTTGCATACAGACAGATGAGAAGTGTATGTATCTCCTGTGTTTGGTCTTTTGATCTTGCACGGAAATTCCTTTTGACAGTATGCATACCTTGTGAATGCATGTAAACTGTCTTGCATATAGATGCTGCCCCCTTCAGGCATATTTGTTTGTGTTCTGTATGTTTTATCTGTTTTTACCAGGAAAGGATTTATGCGTAAACCAGTTGTAAAAAAGGAACATTTACCATCACCTGTATGGATTTTGCCTGTCCTTGCCCTTATTATTGGTGGATGGCTTCTTTACAAGGCTGTTCGTGATGCCGCTATCCCTATAACAGTGCATTTTGAAAATGCTGAAGGAGTTGTACCAGGCAAGACCAGGGTCGTTTACAAGGGTATTCCTGTTGGCATTGTCAGAAAAATCAATATTGATTCTGATGTTAAAAGTGTCAGCCTTACCATAGAGATAAACAGCAAGGCCAAACATGGTCTTGTAAAAGACACCCTGTTCTGGCTTGTAAAACCGGAGATTTCAGCGGGCAGGATAAAGGGTTTGGAGACACTCTTTTCAGGAACCTATATTGGAATGAGGCCAGGAAGTTCAAATGTGACCTGTGTTGAATTTTATGGCCTTATGGAGCCTCCTTCTGTTCCTGCAGATGCACCGGGACTCCATATAAAACTTAAGGCTGATTCTCTTGGCTCTCTACAGAAGGGGTCCCGGATATATTTTAAAAGCATATCTATAGGTTCTGTACAGGATTATATTCTGGAAAGAGACGGGACTGTTTTTATTAGTGCCTACATTAAGCCAGAATATGTCTATCTTGTAAGGGAATCTTCCCTGTTCTGGAATGCAAGCGGATTGACCCTGACTGGTGATCTGTCCGGATTCAGACTTCATATGGAGACGCTGGCAAGCCTTGTTTATGGAGGAATAGGTCTTTATACTCCTGACCAGAACAGCCCCCTGGCCAAAAATGGAGATATTTTTATACTGCATTCAAGCATTGATAATGCCAGGTTTGGTCTGACTATGTTTTTAAGACTGCCTTCTGCCAAGGGACTGAAAGCCGGTATTTCAAAGCTGATATACAGAGGGATTGAGCTCGGCACAGTAACGGATCTTATGCTTGATAAGAATGAAAGACATACGGTTACGGCAACTATTGTGATAGATCCGATGGCAGATTTTATACTTAGAAAGCATACAAAATTCTGGGTTGTCAAGCCGAGATTTTCGATTACCGGTATTGAACATGCCGAAACACTTATTAAGGGCGCGTACATTACATTAAAGCCCGGCACAGGTGTTTTTTGCAATCATTTTACGGCCAAGGATCAGCCCAATTCTGAAGAGCCCATGGAACCGGGTACTGTTTTAAGGTTACGGGCATCTGATTCAACGTCTCTGTCTGTTGGGGCCCCTGTTCTTTACAGGAGGTTCAGGGTAGGAGAGATAACCGGTTTTGACCTTGATTCCAAGGGCAATGGTATTGTGGCCAATATCCTTGTCTATCAAAGGTATGCTCGTTTCCTGACTCCAGAATCAGTGTTTTTTAAGGTGGGTGGGATAACGGTCAATGCAAATCTGAAAGGAATCAGTGTCAAGGCAGGGACGATCACCTCAATACTGAATGGCGGTGTGGCATTTGTTAATCCTGGAAAGTCAAGGAAATCAGGCCGGTTGCATAATAAAAGGTATAACTTTATTCTCTATGAAAGCTATGAGGATGCCATAAAGGCAGTTCCTGCACTGCAATCACAGGGACGTTTGTTGCATTTCAGGGCGTCAGACCTTAAAAGCATAAGAATTGGTTCTCCTGTGCTTTACAAGAAAGTAGCAGTAGGAGAGATACTTGGATACAGGATTGCAGAAAAGGGAAGGGGAGTTGTTATTGATGTATTTATCAAGGAGAAGTATTTCCATCTTATTAATAGTGCAACCAGATTTTACAATATAAGCGGTATAGACATGAAAGGAGATCTGTCCGGGATACGCATTAAAACCGGTTCCCTTAAAAGTGTCATTGAAGGTGGGGTTGCATTTTTTACGCCTGAAGGGGGCAGGAGAATAGGCGCAGGACACATGTTTTACCTGTATGATGACTACCAGGCAGCTATTGATACAGAGAAGTTGAATTTGACTATCCGGTTGAACAGTGCAGATCATTTTAAAAAGGATATGAGAATACGCTATCGGGGTATGGATATAGGCAGGGTGAAGAATTTGAGATACAGTCCGGAAAAAGGAGTTTTTTTGGGCAATGCATTGGTTGACAGGCAATACAGAAAACTGTTTTGCAGAGGTACAAGGGTATGGATGGTAATGCCTGAAGTCAGTATCTCTGGTATAAAGCATATTGATACAGTTGTTGGAGGATCATATTTTGAGGTTGTTCCTGGTAAAGGTCCCCTGTGTAATGAGATCCTGGCCATGAATTTTCCTCCTGATGTAGAGGATGTAAAAGATGGTCTGAACATTATTCTGGAGACTCCGAGCCTTGGTTCATTAAAAAAGGGTTCATGTGTTTATTATCGTCAGATCAGGATTGGAAGGGTAACAGGTTATGAGCTTTCTCCTACAGCACGGAATGTATGGGTTCATGTGAATATCTTTCCACGGTATTTGCCACTTGTAAGAGATGTAAGCAGGTTCTGGAATGTCAGTGGAATCAGAGTGGATGCAGGTCTTTTTTCAGGCGTCAGGATCAATATGGAGTCCCTTGAGTCAGTTGTTGCAGGCGGAATTGCGATGGCAACCCCTGAAACAGAAGGGGGCAAGGTTTCAGGCCACAGTGTTTCCAATGGATATCATTTTGTTTTGTATGAAAAACCTGAAGATAAATGGCTTGAATGGAGGCCAGTAATTCCGCTTGGAGAAAACAGAAGGCCTGATGGATTTGCAACAAGTCATTAGGGAGGTTTTACAAGGCCGGCTGTTCCTTAGCTTTTCTGGATGACAAGGCCTGTGTTTTGGGGAGGGAATCAGAAGATTATGAAAAAGGCCGTATATATATGGTGTGTTTGAGTTATCCGTCTGAATGGCGGATAAGATCTTCTGTATGCTGATATCCGTTGAAACAGGCCTTGTACGTCCGGGGATGGCAACAGGATATTTTGAAGCTGTTCCGGTTTATATCATGTGTGGTTCAAACAGGATCTTGTGGTCTACAAGATTCATCCTCTTTATCTTGCCCTTTATTTCCTTTTGCTCTCCGAACAGATTGATAAACATCCAGGAGTCGTTTCCCATGTATTTTGCAGTTTCTATGGATTCCATGAACAGTTCTTCCTTATCTCCTTTAATGGTATAGACATTTGCTTCACACATTTCTGATCACCTCCTTTGTCCTTTCTACTGCCTTTTGCACAAGGTGCGGCAAAGGCTCGTCCAGTATTCCTACAATTTCGACCCTTTCCTGACTCAGGGGAATAAGTATTTTTTGGGCAGGGCTTGATATAATTGATTCTGCCATCTTTGCTGTTACCTCTCCAAGCATTGCATTGGCCCAGGTTACAGATATTGGGCCTACAATACAATCTGTCATAAATACCGTATGACAGATTGCATTTTCTCCGCTTGCGCCCCTGTTTGCACCAGCCTTGAGCATGCGGGAGGTAGCTATACCGTTTGTTCCAAGGGCGATTAATTCCACAGTTTCACCGAATGCCTGTTTCATATACTTGATAAGTGTAGCCCCTATACCGCCTCCCTGTCCATCTATAATACAAATCCTTTTTTGCATATAACCTCTTTTTTTATTGTTAAAATATCTTGCATGAATGCTTTTTGAAATTTACGGCATGTCTTGCAAGGCCTGTGTGCAGGCTGACAGCCCTTATTCAGTACCCAAAGATTGATTTGCGGATGGGACTAAATACGTTCTGCTGTGATAATATTTTTAAGTTTCTTGATGTTGTTTATGAGATCCTGAATCTGTCTGTTGTTTTGTACGCCAACTGTAAACAGTCCTATCCCCTTGTTGTCTATTGTTGTTTTTACGCTTGCCTGTATGATGTTTATGTCTTTTTGCGCCATTATGGAGCTTATTTCTGCCAATACCCCTTTGCCATCAGAACCTATGACCTTAAGTTTGGCAGGATAAGTCTCTGTTTCCTCGGGATCCCACGATACCTCTATCAGTCTGTCCGGGTCAGTGCCAAGTACATGCGGACAGTCGGGATTATGTATTGTTACTCCCCGGCCTCTTGTTATATATCCTACTACAGGATCGCCCGGTACGGGATGACAGCACTTTGGGAAATGTATCAGCACATCACTTACTCCCCTGATTCTGATCCCTCTGTCTTTTTTTCTCCATTTTATGCGATCAACTGCCTTTCCGACTAATCCCGGCCTCTTTTTTTTCCTGATACCGAGATGTACTTTTATCTGTCCGACAACGTGGCGTAAAGAGATTGTTCCCAGCCCAATCTGGGCCATCAGGTCTTCTGTGGAATTGATGGAGAATTCCTTTGCCACAGACAGGAGTGTATCCTTTTTTATGATACTTTCAAGATTTAAATGATCCTGTTTCAATGTCTTTGCAAGCAGTTCTTTTCCAAGTTTTATGGATTCTTCCCGTTCCTGTGTTCTCAGCCATTGTCTTATGCGGTTCTTTGCCCTTGGTGTACAGACATAAGTTAGCCAGTCTGCACTGGGATGCTGTTTTGGAGAAGTGATGATCTCTACAGTTTCTCCATTCTTCAGTTCATAATGTAACGGGACTATCTTTCCGTTTACCTTTGCACCCATACACCTTTTCCCCACTTCTGAATGAATACTGTATGCAAAATCAATGGGCGTGGCTCCCTTTGGCAGGGATTTTACCTCTCCTGTTGGTGTAAAGATGTAAACGTGGTTGGGAAAAAGATCCAGGCGAACACTTTCCATAAACTCCGTTGGGTCTTTAAGGTTTCTCTGCCATTCCAGAAGCTGCCTCAGCCATGAGAACTGTTCTGCTTCTGTCTTGCTTGCAATCCCTCCTTCCTTGTATTTCCAGTGTGCGGCAATTCCCTCTTCCGCAATTTTGTCCATCTCCCATGTCCGTATCTGAACCTCCATACGTTGTCCAACAGGACCAATAACGGTCGTATGTAGTGACTGGTACATGTTCTCTTTAGGGACGGATATGTAGTCCTTGAATCTTAAAGGGACCTGTTTCCACATTGAATGTATGATTCCAAGGGCAGCGTAGCATTCTTTTACACTCTGCACTATGACACGGAAGGCAAGGACATCGTATACCTGACCGGGAGACAGGTTTTGTGTGATCATTTTTTTGTAAATACTGTAAAGATGTTTGTGTCGTCCTTTTATTGTGGCCTCTATTCCTGCCTCCCCCAATTTCCGGGAAAGCATATCGGTCACATTTTTTATGAACTCTGCTCTTTCACTTCGTCTTTGTGCAACCTCTGCATTGACTTTTTTGTAGGATTCCGGATCAAGGTAGTAAAAACATAGATCTTCCAGGTTTGATCTTAGCCAGAAAATACCCATTCGGCCGGCAATAGGGGCATAGATATCGAGTGTTTCCTTGGCAATACGCTTCTGTTTTTCTTCAGACTGAAAGCCCAATGTCCTCATATTGTGTAAACGATCCGCCAGTTTTACCATGATAACCCGTATATCCGAGGCCATGGCAAGGATCATTTTGCGGATGTTTTCTGCCTGTCTCTGTTCGTGGCTGGCAAATTCTATCCGGCCTATTTTTGTAACACCTTCTACAATATTGGCGGTTTCTTCTCCAAACAGCCGTGTTATTTCATCGTTGGTGGCATAGGTGTCCTCTATTGTATCATGGAGAAGTCCCGCAGCAATGCATACTACATCCATCTTCATACGGGCAAGTATGTTGGCCACTTCAAGGGGATGTGACAGGTACGGTTCCCCGGAGAGTCGTATCTGCCCCTTATGTGCTCTTGCAGAATAGACATAGGCCTTTTCTATCAGTTCCACATTGGCATTGGGATGATATTCACATACTTTTGAGGTTATGTCGTTCAGTCTGATCATAACAATTCAGGATCTGCAGAAGATGTTTTATGATATAGATCTTTGACAGTCTCTTGTATAAAAGAAGGGCACATGTTGACAGAAAGTGTTTTTACCTCTTTCTTGTTACGTAATTTAATCTCTACTGTTCCTTTTTTTATTCCCTTGACTCCCACAGTGATACGGACAGGAATACCAATAAGATCAGCATCTTTGAACTTTACACCTGGCCGTTCATCCCTGTCGTCTAAAATAACGTCAATCCCCTGTTCAATCAAATCCTCATAAATTGTCTGTGCTGCCTTGCTGACAGACGGATCATGTATCTGCAATGGCAGAATAATCACCTCAAAGGGGGCAATGGAAACAGGCAGGATAATGCCGTCTTTGTCATTATTCTGTTCGATTGCCGCTGCAAGGCACCTCCCCACACCTATGCCATAGCACCCCATGATACAGGGTCTTTCATTGCCCTTTTCATCAAGAAACAATGCTTTCATTGCCTTGCTGTATTTTGTGCCCAGCTTGAATATATGACCAACTTCAATACCCCTCAAAAAACGAATGCTGTCCCCACATTTTGGGCATTTGTCCTTTGGGGTAATGAAACGCAGATCTCCAAACCTGTCTACATGAAAGTCTCTGTCAAGGTTTACGTTTTTAAGGTGGAGATCCTTTTTGTTGCCGCCTGTGACAAAATTAACCATATTTTTGACTGCCATGTCAGCCACTATCCTGATCTTCAGGTTCACCGGCCCGGCAAAACCCACAGGAGCATTGGTTATATCCATGACCGTTTTTTCATTTGCAAATTCTACTGACCTGGCGCCAAGAAGGTTTTTGAGCTTGATCTCATTAAGGTCATGATCTCCCCTGATCAGGACAGCGACTGTTTCTTGGTCTGATTTGACAATCAGGGTTTTTACAAGTCTGTCTGGAGGTATATCTAAAAGGGCTGTTACCTCTTCAATTGTTTTTGCATCCGGTGTTGCTATTTCTTCTATGGGAGCCATCCCGATGTCTGGCACAGGGATTGTATCTTCTGTTTTTATTTCCGCTTTTTCAAGATTTGCAGCATAGTTGCATGAACAGCAGGCTATGATCTGATCTTCACCTGTATCTGCGAGGACCATAAATTCATGGGAATAGCTTCCTCCGATAGTGCCGGAATCTGCCTCTACTGCCCTGAAATCAAGGCCGCAACGTTCAAATATTCTGCAATAGGCCCTTTTCATCTGCTCGTAACTATGATTGGCGCCATTCTCATCTGTATCGAAACTGTATGCGTCTTTCATGATAAACTCACGGCATCGCATCATGCCGAATCTGGGACGTGTTTCATCCCTGAACTTGGTCTGTATCTGATAAAAGTTTACAGGCAGTTGTCTGTAAGAGTGGATTTCATTTCGTACAAGATCTGTTATAATCTCTTCATGGGTTGGGCCAAGACATGCTTCATGGTCATGTCGATCCCTGAATCTTAACAGTTCCCGTCCGTAATAATCCCATCTTCCGCTTTCCTTCCATAGCTCTGCCGGCTGAACCGCGGGCATAAGGAGTTCTATGGCACCGGCACGATTCATTTCCTCTCTTATGATTTTCTCTATCTTTCTTATACACCTGAGACCTATAGGCAAAATGGTATATATTCCCGAGGTCAGCTTTCTTATCATTCCGGCTCTTAACATAAGTTGATGGCTTACTATCTCTGCTTCTGATGGGATTTCCTTATGTGTAGGTATAAAAAATTCTGAAAATTTCATAGGTTAAAGTTCTCCAAAGATATAATTTAAAATCATGTTTTTTAGAAAACAACATGTTCCGCCTTTTGGGTGTCAGGTTCTGGTATCCGGGTGAATGAATTTTTTTACCTCTTCTACAATGACCTTTTCAAGGTCCTTTTCCGGCACCTTTTTCACAACCCTGCCGTTACGGAAAAATATTCCCTTGCCTTTTCCGCCTGCAATGCCAAGGTCGGCCTCTTTTGCTTCTCCGGGCCCGTTAACAACGCAACCCATGATTGCCACCTTTGGTGATTCCGTAATGTCGGACAGGGCCTTATCGACACTGTCTACGAGACTGAAAAGGTCTATCTGGCATCTTCCGCATGTGGGGCAGGATATTATTTCAACCCCCCTGTGTCTGATATCCAGTGCCCTCAGTATTTCATAGGCAACCTTGACCTCTTCAACAGGATCTCTTGTAAGGGAGACCCGAAAGGTGTCTCCAATACCCTTGGCAAGAAGGAAACCTATACCGAGGGTATTTTTTACAGTACCGGGAATCAGGGTGCCTGCCTCTGTGACTCCAAGGTGCAAGGGATAGTCCACCTTTTCACTTAACAGTTCATAGGCCCTTATTGTATTTATTGCATTGGATGACTTTAAGGATATCTTGATCTTGTCAAAGCCTTTGGACTCCAGTATCCCTACATGAATCAATGCGCTTTCCACCATTGCCTCAGGGGATGGGTACCCATATTTTGCAAGTATGTCCTTTTGCAGGGAACCTGCGTTAACGCCTATTCGAATGGGTACTCCCCTGTCTGAAGCGGCCCTGACAACCTTTTCGACTGCCTGTTGACTGCCGATATTGCCGGGATTAATCCTCAGCCCATCTGCATTTCCTTCCAGGACCTTCAGTGCAAGACGGTGATCAAAATGGATATCAGCTACAAGAGGAACCTCTACCCGGGCCCTTATCTTCTTAAAGGCATTTGCGGCATCTTCATCAGGAATGGCAAGACGCACTATTTCACAACCGTATCTTGCAAGGCTTTTGATCTGGTTAACAGTCGATTGAATATCCCTGGTATCTGTATTGGTCATTGACTGTACGGCAACAGGTGCTCCATCTCCTATTGGTACTTTGCCTATATATATTCTGCGTGTGACTCTTCTTTTATGCAAGCTGAACATGTTTTGACAATCTCCATAAAAAACAAGGTCTGTTTGTAATATCCTTATTGTTATTGCCTGACCGGAAACCTGGCATTGTGCAGACCGGCATGGCCGGATCCAGGATGTTCTGTCTGCCTTTGGACATAAAAATACGGTCAGGGTTCAGGATATGCTTCCGTGTATATTCTGCAATGAAAATTGATTTGATGACAATATTGTGATCTGTGATATCTTGTGCAGCCGATCATTTTTTTATTGGAAGTGGCTAATACAAAAACATCGGTTTCCCGCCCACATGCATGACCTTTGGGCGGTACTCTTCTATATCGTACAGTTCCCTTATATCAACACGCTTTTGTCCTGTAGTTACTGTGCTGACAGGTATGTCGGTATATTTGCCGCCATTTAGAGCGACAAGACGGCCAAAGGTATCTTTTACAAAAAGATCAATGGCCATATTTGCATAGTTGAATGCCACCATGAGATCAAGGGAGTCAGGGGCGCCACTTCTCATAAGATAGGATATCCTCTGGATCAGGACATTTTCCCCTGTCAACTCTTTCAGAATCAAACCGGTCTCTTCTCCTATACCTCCAAGCCGTCTGTGGCCGAAGGCATCTCTTTCACCTGACATTATCATCTCCCCTCCGACCATTTTTGCCCCCTCAGATATGGTAATCATGGCATAATTTTTCGGGTTCGATTTTTTGTCTTTCATAATCAGGTCTGCAAGTCTCTGTGGATCAAAAGGCACCTCGGATATTACAGCCCTGTCTGCGCCAGCAAGATATGCAGAAATAAGCGATGTTTCACCGCAGTAACGGCCAAACAGTTCTATAACAGCGATACGTTCGTGGGAACCGGTGCATGTTCTAAGTGCATGTATGAAACCAACACCCCTTGTTACTGCAGTAGAAAAGCCAATACAGTAGTCTGTACCGAATACATCATTATCCATGGTCTTTGGTATTGCAATTACCGGAAAGCCCTCTCTGTGTAATCTGTCTGCAAAACTCAGGGTATCATCTCCTCCTATTGGAATGATGGTATCAATGTTCAACGCCTCCAGATTTTTAAGAACATGGGGTGTAAAGTCCTTGACCTCATCCTTGTCTTTAAAAGAGTCTTTTAGGAAATCAGGGGCGTATTTGATTGTTACTGAACTCGGATTTGTTCTTGAGGTATGGAGATATGTCCCTCCATAACGGTCAATGGTACGGACAACAGCAGGATTCAGTTCCTCGACAAGGCCTTGGGATTTTTCCGGATCATCACTGTTGTAATCCAGGATGCCTGCCCATCCCCGTCTTATTCCAAGACACCTTATCCCCTCTTCATGTGCCCTGCATACCAGTGTCTTTATACAGGCATTCAAGCCAGGGACGTCTCCACCGCCGGTCAGTATTGCAATTGTCGGTTTTTTGATGGATGCTTCTGTCATAATATTGTCCTCCTTGTCATTATTTCTGACTGCAAACCGTTTTTGCCGACACTGAACATTGCTGCTTTGACTCTGTCAAGCCGAACTGTTCTGCATGATCGGTTGCTTGTCTGCTTGACCGTTGTGTCTGATTGATATGTGCAGGGGTTTTTTTGCCCATAGCCAATAATACATATCCTGGGGTTTACCAGACGTAGAAAGTCTGCTCTGTTAAACAGGCTGTTTTTGGCGCAGGGTAGAGACAGAACAGAACTTGTAAGCATGTGTCTGCATTTGTGAAGAAAAGTTCTTGCTTTACGGCTGGTCCCCGGATGTCTTGCAGGAAAAAGAAAGGATATGCCCATAAAAGACAATCTTGAGGCAAACAGAGCAGGCGCAGGATTTGTTGATCCCGATTTTCCAGTTTTTTTAAGATAATATATCTGTTCAATTTTAACACCGTTTATTTCTCTGGTACAGTACAAATACCCTGAATTGTCTTTTTTGATTGTATGTAATTCTGTCTCTTTTGAAAAGGGCGACAGGTTACTGTTTTTACCATTACATAAAAATTTCCGGGCATGAAAGGTCCTTGCAATAAAATCCGGACTGTTTTGATTTCCGGCTTTGGTGCAGTCTGTCAGTATATAATCAATCCTCAGTATCTTTGAATGCCAGAGAAAGGGGGCGACAACCATCCTTTCTGTGTTAAAGGATCGTTTTCGATGCGTTGTTTCATTTATTATCATCCTCTTGCCGAATGGAAATTCCACCAGTGCAATATTTTGATGCCCTGCATTTATGAAGGTTACAAAAAGATCACGATTGAATTGTGTTCTGTTAATCCAGTAAGAGATATCTGCAATAGAAAGGCCTATGACAATTAAAAATAATATTTGTGCCCAAATATGTTTCCTGAAGAAAAAAACTGAAGATACAAGCATATAAAATAGCAGTATTTCAAAGATGTCAGGTGTAATAACCCATAGGCTTGCCCATGAAAAATGTGCCCAGAAATTTATCAGCCGTATCATTAAATGCAGGCCTGCCGCACTCAGGTGAAAAAGATAGGATGCGGCGTAATGAGAGAACAGGAGTGTGGTTGTGCCTAACAGGGCAAAAGGCAGAATCCACAGGCCTAAAATCGGCACGGCACAGAGGTTGGCCGGGATTGAGACCAGGGATATGCGATGAAAATAAAAAGCTGTCAGTGGGAGCAGGAAAAAGGTGGCGCACAGACTTGCAGCAAAGAGCCCTGTTACATAGTATAATACTCCTGCAAGCCATTTGTGTACAGAATGAAATTGTCCCTCTTTTTCCCTGAAAACAGATATCTTCTTTACAAAAGGCGGTACCAACCACAGGATTCCAATCACGGCGCAGAATGACAGCTGAAACGATATATTGAACAGGGCTCCGGGATTTGTTGCAAGGATTATGATTCCTGCAAGGGCAACATTGGAGGCAATATCTTTTTCTCTGCCCAGGATTATGGACAAGAGAAAAACCATGACCATTATCATGGCCCTCTCGGTTGATATGCCAAATCCGGCGATCAGGCTGTATATTGCTACCGGGACAGAGGTCATGATAGCAGCTGCCTTTTTTATGTTCCAGGCGAGCATCAGGGTGTATGAAAGGGAGAGGAGTTTCTTGAAGACAAAAAAACACGTCCAGGCAACAAGGCCGATATGCAGGCCTGAAATTGCAAGCAGATGCCCAAGGCCGGTTCTGTTGAAATTTTTCCTTATATCACGGGGAATATGTTGCTGTTCTCCGAGGATCAGGGCATAAAAAAGAGGGGCGTCTTTTTTGTCAAGATTTTCTGTTATGAGTCTTGCAATAGGGGTTCTTAGGTGTTTTGTTATAACAGACAAGAAAGAGAGGTCGCCTTGTCCTGTGAAAATGATATGCCTTCCATTATATACGTATGCGGCACAGAAGTAACCCTTTGCCTTCATTGCAGCCCTGTAATTGTATGCCCCTGGAGTTTTGGGATTTGCAAATGGTTTCAGGTAGGCGGAAAAACGTATTCTGTCACCAATATCTATTTTGGGCAGGTTGTTGCAGACCTTTACATAAACAGTCTTTTTTTCCTTAAACCATTTGTTGGCCACCTTTATCTTGTCTGTTCTGACTGCCATACGTATCATGTTTTGCATACGTTGAACAGGGCGGACAACTGTCCCTTCAATTATAACACGTTGGTGGTTTGCAGAGAGGTCTGACAGGAGGGAAGGGGCGCGGTGCATCTGATCCAACAGTATGGCTGACAGAAAAAATACGGCTGACAGAAAATAAAGTTGCGGGTTTCGGTGTGCAAGAAGAAAAAGAAGCAAGATGCCGGATACAACTGTCAGGCAAACAGGATAGTGGTTTGGCAGAAGAAGGCTGCGATCAGCAAGTATGCCTGCAGTAAAGGACAGGAGAAACCATATAAGCGGTCTTTTGTATATGATAGGCGTATCTTTTGTTGTAGGCATACAATGCTCCTGAAAACCTTGATTCTGCCGGTTCAAATGCAATTTATGCGGTGCATGCCTGTGTCAGATTATTTCCGTATCATTCAATGAATGGGAAAAACAGTGGTGTCCCTCCAGGGTAGGCCCTGAAATATAGTGCATTAATCAGCACTTGCGTCAGGAGCACCCTTTTCTTTTTATTTGGCGGGTACCTTTTCCCTCCATATGGAGGCCCCAAGACTTGCAAATTTTTTTTCTAAGGATTCATATCCCCTGTCAAGATGATATATGCGGTGGACATCTGTGAGTCCTCCTTCTGCTGCAAGTCCTGCAAGAACGAGGCAGGCGCTGGCCCTGAGGTCTGTAGCCATAACCGGAGCGGCAACAAGGTGTTTCTTTCCCCGGACAAGTGCCTGGGCACCGTTTATTTCAATGTCTGCCCCCATTCTTTTCAGTTCACTTACGTGCATGAACCTGTTCTCAAAAACAGTCTCCCTTACCATGCTCCAGCCTTTTGCTATGCACATAAGGGCCATAAACTGTGCCTGCAGGTCTGTTGGAAAGCCCGGATACGGCAATGTCCTTATATCCACGCTTTCAACGGTTGCGGAACCTTTAACATGTATATCATGATCCGAGACCTTGATTTCTGCGCCAACGGATTCAAGTTTCTCAATGAGTGCTCCAAGGTGTTCGGGACGGCATTCTGTAATCTTTACATCCCCTTTGGTTATGACTGTTGCGATCATGAATGTTCCGGTCTCAATCCGGTCAGGGATAACAGTGTGCTCAGATGGGGACAGTTCCTTTACCCCTTCAATTGTTATGATATCTGTGCCATCTCCCTCTATATGGGCGCCCATACTGCGTAACATGTCGGCAAGGTCTGTGATTTCCGGCTCTTTTGCTGCGTTTTTCAGAATGGTAAGTCCTTCTGCCTTTGTTGCTGCCATCATGATGTTTTCCGTGCCGGTTACTGTGGGGGTATCAAAAAACACCTCGGTGCCCTTCAGGCAGTCAGCTCGTGCATTGATATAACCATGTTCCAGTGTTATATCTGCACCCATGGCAGACAGGGCCTTGAGATGCAGATTGACAGGCCGTGCGCCTATTGCACATCCGCCAGGAAGGGATATCCTTGCCATGCCGTATCGGGCCAGCAGGGGCCCAAGTAACAGGATGGATGCCCTCATGGTTTTTACCATATCATACGGTGCCTCATGGCATCTTATGTCAGAGGAATCTACATACAGGCCGTTTTCTGTATCTTTAAACAGCACGCCCAGTCTGGCCATAATCCCTTTTATGGTTTCTATATCTCTCAGCTTTGGAACATTGGAGATATGATGTATGCCACCTGTCAAAAGGCATGCGGCAATATCAGGGAGGGCGGCATTTTTTGCGCCTCCTGCAGCGATCTGCCCTTTCAGGGGCTTGCCTCCTTCAATAACTATTTTATCCATAGATTCAGACCTGATAAATTTGACAGTCGATCATTATAAACGGTTGTATCATTGGCTGTGGAAAACTGCTATAAAGATTGTCATGAAAGTTTTGTCCTGTGAGGCTGTCAGGAATGACTGCGTGCCATAAGGATAACTGATATGCCAACAAGCGCAGCGCCTCCTACAGTGAACATGTCGGGAGGTGCATGCCAGAATAACAGTTCCCACGCAGTAGAAAAGATTACGCTTGTGTAACCTGCCACCATCACTATTGTTGTTTTGGAAAATCTTATTGCCTCGGTCATGAGCCATTGTGCAAGCAGGGAAAGAAGAGTAATGACAGTAATGATGAATATCTGTTCTTTTGCAGGAAAAATAAAAGACGGAATTACAAATGGAGTTGAACATATTGTTGAGACCAGCATAAAATAGAATATTATACATACAGAGGAGACTGATTTTGTAGTATGTTTAATCAAAACCGCACTTGTTGCGGCAAAAAACACTCCCATGACACATGAAAGGGAAACTGTGTCTATATTCATTTCTGCCATTGTTCTGTTAGGCTTCATTAAGAGCAGTATTCCTATAAAGGATATTAGTACAAGACGCAACTCTTTTGATGTCAGTCTTTCTTTTAGGAAAAAGTGAGCAAGTATCATGACAACAAAAGGTCTTGTTTGCATTATAACCGATACCTTTGTAAGATGCACCTTTGTAATGGCATAGTAAAAAAGGGAAAATGCGCAAAATCCGCTCAGCCCCCTCAAAACCAGAAAATGTTTTTGATCTGTTGCAAGACACGTGTCATGATGAAAGGCGGCAGGTAAGATTATTACAAGAGAAAAAAGGCTTCTTAAAAAGACTATTTCCATTGCCGGAATTTCCTGACCAAGATCTTTTACCAGTGCGCCCAGTACACTGAATACGAAACTTGCACACATCATCAGGACTACTCCGTTTTGCATTATTTTGTTTTCTGTGTTACCTTTTTTACTGTTTTTCATGACAGATTATCGCTTGACAGGCTTGCAGAAAGACGAAAACATGAGGTTGTTAGACCTTTGCATAATGTTGAATTTTGTTCAAGTTTTGTTTAGGGAGGATGGTAAGGATTTTAACATCAGACCTTGAATGTTTTATCAAGGTTCATCTTTGTGAAACATTCTCTGTAGATTCAGGCGCCTTGTTTTTTAAGGGCCCTTAAGTCTCTGTTTTTAGATGCTCTTATCTTGCAGCAAGCTTGCGAACAGAAATAAAGGAGTTCAAAACAAATGGGTTATAAAGATCACATAGCAGGCCAGATTCTTGCGTCTCATCTTGAAGAAGGGAACCTTGTTCCGGGAGAAGAGATAGGGATAAGGATTGATCAGACTCTTACCCAGGATGCAACAGGTACCATGGTTTACCTGGAATTTATTTCCATGGGGGTTGGGAAGATAAGGACAGAGAGATCAGTTTCCTATGTTGACCACAATACTTTGCAGGCAGCATGGGAAAATGCTGATGATCATCAGTTCCTGAGAACAGCGGCTGCAAAGTACGGGGCATATTTTTCCAGACCAGGAAACGGGATATGCCATCAGGTTCATCTGGAACGGTTTGGCAAACCATCAAAAACGCTTCTCGGCTCGGATAGCCACACCCCTACCGGTGGAGGTTTGGGGATGCTTGCCATGGGCGCAGGTGGCATGGATGTGGCCCTGTCCATGGCAGGAGGCCTGTTTTATATGACGGTACCTTCAGTTACGCTGGTCAGGTTGACAGGGAAACTGTCTCCATTTGTCGGAGCCAAGGATGTAATCCTTGATCTGCTCAAACGGCTTGGCGTAAAAGGAGGCCTTGGGAAAATTATTGAATATGGCGGGCCTGGGGTAAAGTCATTAACTGTTCCTGAAAGGGCTACAATTACAAACATGGGTGCAGAGCTTGGAGCGTGGACTTCTGTTTTTCCTTCTGATGAAATCACCAGGTCATTTCTTGCTGCGCAGGGACGGGAGACAGACTGGGTTAAAATAGAGGCAAGGGATAATGCCAGGTATGATGATGAAATAGAGATAGATCTTTCCTCTCTTGAACCCCTGGTTGCCTGCCCGTCAAGCCCTGACAATGTAAAGAGGGTTTCCTCTCTTGAGAATGTCAAGGTGGATCAGGTGGCTATAGGAAGCTGTACCAATTCCTCCTACAGGGATATGAGGCTTGTTGCAGGACTTTTAAAGGGCCGTAAGGTGCATCCTGATGTAAGTCTTGTGATCTCACCGGGTTCACGGCAGGTTTTGGCAATGCTTGCAGAAGATGGCAGCCTGTCAGATATGATTAATGCAGGGGCAAGGATGCTTGAGGTGGCATGCGGGCCGTGTATTGGTATGGGACAGGCGCCTCCGTCAGGAGGGGTCAGTGTCCGCACGTTTAACAGAAACTTTGAAGGCAGGAGTGGCACCCCGGATGCAAAACTGTATCTTGCAGGGCCGCAGGTAGCTGTTGCTACCGCAATAACAGGGCATCTCTGTCATCCGTCCATATTTGCCGACATTCCTGAGGTTAAAGAGCCTGACACCTTTTTTACAGATGATTCCATGATTATACCGCCTCCGGCCAGCACCGGGGATATTGTTGTACGCATGGGACCCAATATAAAACCTCTTCCAGAATTTTCTCCTCTTGCGGACTCGATGGATATAGAAGTTTTACTCAAGGCAGGCAACAACATAACAACAGATGATATTTTGCCGGGCGGCGCCAGGGTTTTGCCTCTGCGTTCAAATCTTCCTGCAATATCAGAATATGTTTACGCCCTGCTTTCGCCTGGTTTTGCAAAAAGGGCAAAACAGTCCGGTTCCTTTGCCATTGTTGGTGGAGAAAACTACGGTCAGGGGTCAAGTAGGGAACATGCAGCTCTTGCTCCGCGTTACCTGGGCCTTAAGGCGGTGCTGGCACTGTCATTTGCAAGGCTCCACAGGGCAAATCTGATAAACTTCGGGGTGTTGCCCATAATCATTGATTCTGAAACCTATGCATTTGTAAGGGAAGGTGATAAGATCAGGTTTGAGAACCTTGTTGCAGCGGTATCCAGCTCAGATGAAGTTGTCTTTACTGTCAATGATGTGGAATACAGGGCCGGAATTGTGTTGTCTGAAAGAGAGAGAACCATAATATTGAAGGGGGGGGCACTTAATCTTTATCAATAGGAAAGCCCTTCCGAGCCTGGCGATTATGTACAGCCCGTTTGCAACTCTATTTTCTGGATATAACGGGATGTTCATATGCCTTTTTGCAAAGGGAATATTGATCTATGGAAGACATGCTGCCTTCTGATACAACAGGATTTTCAAGGACAAGGGGCCTTTTTATTGTTTTTACCGGTCACGGAAAGGGCAAGACTACTGCAGCCTTGGGCATGACCATGCGGGCCGCTGGTCATGGTATGAAGATATGTTTTATCCAGTTTATCAAGGGGTCGTGGAGGTATGGAGAGTTAGATGCGATCAAACGTTTTTCTGATTGTGTCGACTTTTACGTGATGGGCAGAGGCTTTACATGGAAATCCAAGGATATTGAAAAAGACAGGGCTGCAGCACGCAAGGCCTGGGATTTTGCTGTGGAAGTCATCAATTCCGGAAAATATGCAATGGTGGTTTTAGATGAATTTACCTACCTGCCGTTGTATGAAATTGTTAATGTTGATGAATGTACAGAGGTTTTTAGGAGCAGGCCTGAAGATTTGCATATTGTTATTACAGGTCGTAATGCCTTGCCGGAGATTATAGATCAGGCGGATCTGGTTACTGAGATGAGAATGCTCAAACATCCCTTGGACAATGGGGTAAAGGCCCAGCGTGGAATAGAATTCTGATGGGTTTTATTTCCCCTTGCATTGATCCGGACATTTTTCTGGTTTGCCTGGTTTGTTTTTATCTATGGATGATCCTTTTACACAATACCGGTGTCAATTACGGGATACTTTGTGGGACGGGACGTGTATACGCCTCTGTATAACGCATTGATTTTCTTGATCTTGTATAAAATATCTCATTTTTTGGCTGGAAACTTGCTGGTGTCTACGGTCTGTTTATGGATAGGCACTGTCCTGTTATGCTCTTAAGCTTTATGTCTTTTTTGCCGTAGAAACAGATGTATATTGTTATGAAAATCAGGCTGCGATTTTCAGGACGTGGGTGGCTGGAATGTTCTGAATCTGGTTATGTCAGTTGGGGTTAAAATTAACCATTTTAGATATAAGGAGGCTTTAGTCATGTCATCAGGAAAAGGCAAGGTTTATGCAGATTTTGAAAAGGCTCTTCAAGTAGGACGTCCACCTAATATTGTTAAGCGTTTTCCCAATTCGAGGGCATTGATTGTAAGCGGCAAGGTAATAGACCGGGCCTTGAGAAAAAAAGGTAAGGCCATGACTATTGCAGCCAATGGGCGCAATAATTTTATTATTCGTGGTGTCCTTATGGCAGCTCAGCGTGCTAATGCCGCTGTTATTTTGGAGATCGCAAAATCTGAGGGTGGAGCAGAGGCATACTGTGCTACAAATTTCTGGAATCTTGCAATGCAGGCAGATACCATTATGAATGAATTGGGGATAACTGTTCCTGTTGCCATCCATGCGGATCATTATGCCATTAAAGGGCAGGAGGACATAAAGACAGGAAAGATCGAGATTCCGTCCATTTTTGATGCAGGAATTACTTCCATTGCCATTGATGCTTCCCACCTGCCTGACGATGAAAATCTGCTGGCAAATCTGGAATTGAATCCTTTTATACCAAAATGGGCAGGTTTTGAGACAGAAGTAGGGGAGATAAAAGGTAAAGCAGGTCTTTCCACTGTGGAGGAGGCGCTTTTTTTAATACAGGGCCTCAATGCCCATGGCATATTCCCGGACTGGATTGCATTGAACAATGGGACTACCCATGGCATTGAACAAAGTGATGCCGGTATTCAGGTGCCGTTGACAGCCGAGATACACAGGGCCCTGGAAAAATACAAGGTCTCTGGTGCACAGCATGGAACTTCCGGCAATAATTCAGACAGGTTGAGAAGGATTGCAGAAGAAACCCATACCACCAAGGCCAATGTTGCCACAGCCCTTCAGATGATATCTTGGGGGGTAAAGGTAAATGACTATGGTAATGCCGTACTGGATGATAATGGAGATTTCATAAAACTGCCGGACAAGGGCATGACCGATGAACAATGGGCCGAAATGGTGGCATATGCAAAAGAACGTGGAATATCAGGCGGAAACTACAAAAAATTAAACCTGCCCTTTGAGAACAAGCTGTTGCGTCAGCCGGCAGAAATAAGGGACAGGATGGCAAAGGGTGTTGAGGAATTTGTTTACGGACTCCTTGTTGATGTTTTTAATGCTACTGATACGGCGCCACTTGGTGTTGAGGCTATTCTTGAAACCGGGTCCTATGATCTTGGACCAAAGGCAGAGCGTATGGAAGATCCCTCTGAATGGACCACTGAAAAGATAAGAGAGCGTGCCAGCAAGATGGATACAGACAAAGGTCCCAGTGGGGATTTTGATGACTGATAACCGCATGGGGCGATTATGAACACCCGGGAAGATTCTTTTGTCCACGTAAAGGATATAAAAGACGGCCAGAGAGTAAAGGGTCTTTTTCTTGTTAAGGAAAAAAGGGTTTCAAGGACAAGAAACGGGAAACCTTTTGTTGCCATGATTCTTGCTGACAATACTGGCCGGATAGATGCGAAGATATGGGATAATGCAAATGGTCTCTCTCCTCTGTTTGAGGAGGGAGATATCATTGAAGTTGCAGGTATCGCAAACCTGTACAAAGGACAGGTGCAGTTAAGTATTCCCTGGCTTAAACGTGTGCCTGAAGAAGAGATAGATCCTTTGATGTTTGTGGAATCAACATCCACAGATCCGGCAATACTTGTTTCTGATCTGAAGGATTGTCTGTCGGTCATTAAAAACGTTCATCTTGCAGAACTTGTTCGTGCCTTTACAGATGATCCTCTGTTTATGGACAGATTTAAAAAGGCCCCTGCTGCCAAAAAGTTCCATCATAACTATTTGGGGGGGCTGTTGGAACATACCTTGTCTGTATGTCGGCTGGCCCTTATGATTACCTCTCATTATCCTGAATTGGATCATGACCTTTTGATTGCTGCGGCATTTTTGCATGACATAGGAAAAATAAGGGAATTGGATGCAGGTCTTGGGGGAGATTATACTGATGAAGGCAGGTTAATAGGTCATATAGTGTCAGGGATTTCCATGCTGGATGAAAGGATTTCTCTTGTAGATGATTTTCCTGTTGACCTGACGTTAAAATTAAAACATCTGATACTCAGTCACCATGGGCAGGTTGAATTTGGTTCGCCAAAGAGGCCCAAGTTTTTGGAGGCCTTTGCACTGAATCTGATTGATGATCTGGATGCGAAGATAAACGGATTGGGACGGTTTATAAAAAAAGATCAGCATGAAGGATCATGGACTGATTTTAACCGTTTGTTTGGAAGATATCTGTATAAGGACTGAGAGTCAAGTGTTTGAAAATTCTTTTTTTACTGCTTGATTCTAAGGTTTCTGTATCAATTGCCTATCGCACAATCTGACGTGAAGAAAGATCCATTATAATATCCCGAGATACAACCATCCCTCTCATAGGTCCACACATAAGTAATATCGGCACTCTATACCCTGTTTGCACCTTTAACATCAAACTGGCGGTCAACGGTAATTCCCCTGGAAAAACAGAAGTGTTCAAAAGCAAAATTCTCCTGTTCTTGAACATCCTCAAACAGGTCGAAGCCGGTGTTCCGGTTCCCGCATTATGCTGTAAGCATGGCATGAGTACCATGATATGTATATGGTGCCATCTTTTCTGTTTGCAAATAAGTTTGCAGGCAAATATCTGCCTTGAAATACTCTATAAGAAAAAATTTTTCATATGTCTGTTATGATTTTTTTGTCTTCTGCAAAGGTGTCAGTAGGTTACTGAGGGAAAAAGAGACCTGTCTGTATGGGGGAGAAACATGGCTGCCACATATTCATCCATAAAAGGCTGATATGTTGACAGGTCGATATTAGTCATTCCTCTTGCTATGTGATGTGTGTTTTCAAAGGCGCTGGCAGCAAGAATGGCCATTCTTGCTCCTATGAGTGAGCTGTTCCCTACAAATTTTATTCTATCAGGACTAATATCCGGTAACAGGCCTATACCTATTGCATGTGGGATGTTAAGATAGTTGCCAAAACCTCCTGCAACGTAAAAGGTGTCTATGTCTTCAAACTTCAACTGGACATAATCTACAAGAGATTTGATAGCAGCAAACATGGCGCCTTTTGAGCGAATCAGATTGCCTATGTCTGATTCGGTAATAATGATAGGTTTTTTTGCTTCTGTTTTTTCCGGATATTCCACAATGAATCCTTTTTCGCCTTCCAGTGTTACAATTCTGTCTTTAATACTGCTGTTGTCTATATTGTCATTAAATTTTCCGTTTCCAAGAATAATCCTGTTTCTTGCCAGTTCATATATACAGTCAATAAGGCCTGAACCACACAGCCCTCTTGGTTTTGCCTTGCCGATAGTTTTGTAAGTTACAGCGCTGCCTTCTATAACAATTTGTTCTATAGCTCCTCTTGTGGCTCTCATTCCGCAATTCATCCCCCCTCCTTCAAAGGCAGGTCCTGCAGAGGCAGAACAGCATACCAGCCATTCATTGTTTCCGAGTGCAATTTCGCCGTTTGTGCCTACATCTATCAGAATCCTTATTTTTGGTTGTGATGCAATACCGCATGCCAACACACCTGCTACGATGTCTCCCCCTACATAACTTGCAACCCCGGGGATTACTTCAAGTATTCCTTCAGGATTTATATCAATACCGAGATCCTTTGCTGATATCTGAGGGAAATCGTTTGCCGTGGGAACATATGGGTCCAGGCGGATATAACATGGTCTGAGGGCCAGGAGGAGGTGAGACATGGTAGTATTGCCTGCGGCAACAATTGCGGTAATATCATTACGGTCTATCCTGTTTTCATCTGTCAGGGTTTTTATAAGGTTGTTAATGTTTTTTATTACAGCCTCATGGAGGGGGTTTAGTCCCTCTTCTTTGCCGCAGACATAAATAATGCGGGAAATAACGTCTTCACCATAATGTGCCTGCAGATTATGGCTTCCTGCCACTCCAATAATCCTGCCTGACTGCATATCTATAAGATTGGCTACTACCGTAGTGGTTCCTATGTCAACTGCTACTCCATAGTGGTTTTGTGTTGTATCTCCTCCTTCAACCTGGAGTATCTTGCATATACTGTAGTGTATGGCAATGGTTACAGTTACTTTCCAGTCATTATCTCTTAGAGAGGATGCCAGTTGTTGCAGGCATCTGAAAGACACGTCAAATCTTCTGTAATCGGTCTTTTGTCTGAGAGCTCGCTTTACCCTGTCAATATCTGTTATATTGTCTTCCAATGTCGGGGCAGGGAGATCAAGATATATCTTTTTGACAATAGGGTCAAACGGGAATGAGGTATGGGAAAAATTATCCTCCTGTGTTTTTTCCGGCTGGCTGTAATCTATCGGGGTCTCGTCCATCATGATCTGTTCACCCTCAAGACGGGATTCAGGAGGAATTACTACTTCCATATCTTCTTCAACCCGTGTCTGGCAGGCAAGAACATATCCCTTTTCTATCTCTTCCTTTGACAGAAATCTGATAGAATGTGCGTTGGCCTTTGTTTTGCCTCCTGTGATCTGGACCTTGCACTTGCCGCATACGCCTTTTCCGCCACAAAGACTGTTTATATAGACTTCTGCCTCTTCTGCAGCCTCCATCAGGGTTATGCCGGCTTCAACATTGATCTCTGTTCCGTCCGGTAAGAATCTTATCTTGTATGTAGTCATGATAACCTCTCTGGTATATTTTGGTCGGTTTTTATCTGTAATGTGTCAAGAAACTAAAATTCCAATCAATATGATCTGATGCAATTGCACAAGGTAGCATCATTGAAAGAAATAGCTGTCTGCCGGGATTTCCTGTTACAATCAGAGCAGAAAGTTTGGTGTGTTGTTACAACAATAATGATATCTTCTGTAAAAATCAAGATTGCTTTTGCCGTATATTTAATAAAGACAAGGCGTTTGCATGGTCTTTTTGCAGACTGTTTCAAAAGCCGGTAGAAAGATCACAATCAAAAGAACAGGGTTTTGGATTTGCAGGACCCTGAATGGGAAAGATAAGGCTTTTATGGCAAGGTGTCTGTCCATCCAGGGCTTTATGGAAAGTCTTTTGTGGTAGCAAGATAGATGTTGAGTTGTGGGTTAACAGAGCAGTTGAATTTATATGTGTTAAGTGATATCCATTGTAAGATTTTCATATGTCTTGTGCGGGAACTTATGGCTTACCGATATCCTGGGTTCAGATATTATTTTTTAAAATCTAATCATAAGATTATTCTTGGCCGATAATTAATGATAAGTGTTTCAGACATTATCTGTCTGTTTTGTGGATTCAATCTGATCTGAATTGAAATAATGCTCATATTTTTTGCAGATTTGTTTTTCTGCCGGTTGTTGTAAGGTTTACAATACCGGTTTGTCTGGATTTAAACTGTTTTTGGTATGCCTATAGCTGTTTTTACGGCAAACATAAACCTGAACATGAGGAGTAATATAAAAATGGATACACGCATCAAAACGGTATGTGGAAGGCAAATTCTTGATTCCAGGGGCAATCCCACGGTTGAAGTGGAATGTTCTTTACAGTGCGGAATAACAGCTCGTGCAGGGGTGCCTTCAGGGGCATCCACAGGAACTCATGAGGCTGTGGAATTGAGGGATGGAGATGAAAAACACTTTTTTGGCAAAGGTGTCTTGAATGCCGTAAAAAACGTGAACGGACCTGTTGCTGAAAGAATTTCGGGTATGGAAGCTGTGAATCAGGGGGAAATAGATCTGGCAATGATCAGACTTGACGGGACGCCAAACAAGGCAAAACTTGGTGCAAATGCCATTCTTGCCGTATCTCTTTCCGTTGCAAAGGCGGCTGCTATGGCCACAGACATTCCTCTTTTTCATTATCTTGGGGGAGCCAATGCAGTACGTTTGCCCGTACCTATGATGAATATACTTAATGGTGGCGTTCATGCAAACTGGCAGGGGGCCGATTTTCAGGAATACATGATAGTGCCTTATGGCGCAGATAATGTCAGACAGTCCATTGAATGGGGTTCGGAGGTGTATCATGCCCTTAAGTCTGTGCTGAAGGCCAAGGGGCATAGTGTAGGAGTAGGCGATGAGGGAGGCTTTGCTCCGGAAGTAAGTTCCAACGAAGAACCCATTGAGCTGATTATGCAGGCCATAACCGAGGTGGGCCTTAGTCCCGGGAAAGATATTGGAATTGCCCTGGATCCGGCATCTACTGAGTTCTTCAAGGATGGGAAATATCTCCTTCGTACAGAAAACAGGGAATTGACATCTGAGGAGATGGTGGAGTATCATGCCGCACTTGCTGAAAAATATCCTTATGTTGTGTTGGAAGACGGCCTGGCGGAAGATGACTGGACGGGATGGAAGATACTTAACGAGCGTCTTGGCGGTATAATCGAACTGGTGGGAGATGACCTCTTTGTTACCAATGTGGAGCGTATTGAGCGGGGTATTGAGGAAGATGTAGCCAACGGCGTTCTTATAAAACTGAATCAGATAGGTACCCTGACCGAGACCATGGCGGCGGTACGTATGGCAAGACTTGCCGGATGGGGAGCAATGGTTTCCCATCGAAGTGGTGAAACGGTTGACAGCTTTATAGCAGATATGACTGTTGCCTTGGATACCGGCCATCTGAAAACAGGTGCCCCGGCAAGGGGAGAAAGGGTGGAAAAGTATAATCAGCTTATGCGGATTGAGGAGCACTTGGGTGATGCAGCCATCTTTGCAGGTAAGAATGCATTTGCAAGGCCGGTAAGGTCGTTTTGATATGTATTGTTTTCTGATAAGCTAAGGCCTGCAGGGATACAGGTCTCAATCGTATCAGCTCAATAACAGGGGGATAACAACGGACGTACCACCGGGGCAGGAGGATTTTTCTTTTGCTCCGGGTTTTCCGGCAGTCGCGTCAGAAAAACCCTCCTGCCCCTATTTGTTGAGCTGTTACTCTTAATCTTTAGCTGATGCCATATAAAAAGGCCGTATTTTAATTGTCTGCAGAGGATGACACTGCACAAAAATACGGCCTTTTTTGGTGTTGATGAATTTCTTTGTCAAGATAATGTATACGTTGCCTCCAGGATAACACTTTGTAAGGTATACTGTAATTGATTATGCCCATACCGGAAATATAGGTCCAAAACAGCATCCGCCCAAGAGTTGATCCTTGGTGTCTTTTATACCCCTGTCAAGCACTACAATCTTTTTTGTTGTCGTTGTTTCTTTTTTCATGATTGTTCCTCCTTGAAAATTTATTGTTTTAATATCAAAGGGCCTTTTTGATATTAGGTAATGCAATCAATGTGCCATAAGAATGAGATTGTAAAACAAAAAAACTGTATTGCCATATTCTTCTTGCCATAACCCTGTATGCAGATGTATTAACGTTGGGTTGCAGTGTATGTTGTATGACCCAAAGAAATACTGTATGGTTTTCAAAGATGTATGGGGAAACGTTAAATCATCCTGTATGTACAAGCCTGTATAACTGTTGCTGCATCTTGTTGGCAAGTTTGACACCCTGTGTCAAAAATATAACATGCCTGTGCCGGGTCTTTATATGGTTTTTGTTTGTACATGGCCTTTTTTGGCAGCTTGTCTGCCAGTCTTCAACATTGAAAACTTTTTTGCTGATGAATACCTGCATCAGGAATCAGGCCATATCGGCTTGGCGTGTTATCTTTTTTTTTCTTTTATTAAAAACAGCAGGGCCGTTGACAGAACAACGATAAATGAAGCCATATAAAAGAGAAAGTTGATTCCGTAAGATTTTGCCATATATCCGCTTAAGGCAAGACCCATGGCTGATGTGAGACTCACAAGAGCCCTGAATCTGCCTATTTCTTTTCCTCTGCCGCTCTTGCTGGTCAGATCGGCCAGCAGGGAAACACTGATGGTTTCAGATACGCCATTTGTGATGCCAAGGAGTGCCTGAAGCATATATAGACATGCTGTATCATGTATCACAGTGTAAAGAAAGAGCACAATGGCATCGATATATGCCGTAAGGAGCAGAAAAGGCCGTCTCCCCAGCCTGTCGGAAAACCTGCCCGCAAGGTATGATGCGGCAGACTGGCATATGATCATTATGCTGAATGCAATGCCCAGCTTTTCCATGCCGCCGCTCAGTTTTTCTACATGGACCACATAAAACGGGCCGATAAGACCGAAGACCACCCCCCAGAGAGAGCTTACAATGGTGAATATTACGAGGTTTCTTGTGCCTGACTGGTTTAGCATCCCTTGTTATAACCTGTACCTTATGTCCTGTTTGATCATGTTTTCAAGCGCTGTATCAAGGTATGCCTTTTTGCAGTCAGGGGTGTCAAGGTTTCCATGTCTTATCAGGCTTACATAACGGCAGCCCCCGAAACATAGAGGCAGGTATTCACATGCCATACAGGTGTCATTTTTCCACAGGCCCAGGTTGTAGGTTTCTGTATGATCCTTGATGCCATTTTTTACATCCCCGACCTCAAACCCCTTCATACCTAAGAAAGCAGGGCATTTGTATATCAGACCGTCAAAATTTACGGTAAAAGCACTTCTGTTTTCCACTGCACACAACAACGGTGTTACCTTCTGTGTTCTGTATCCCCTTTTCAGTATCTCCTCACGAAGCATTGAGGTGGCCTCTATTACCCAGGGATCACTTATGGTTGCACAGGCTCCATGAAGCTTGGGAGGATTGATACTGTCTTTTGATGCGCCAAGCACCGGATCAAATTTTATTGCAATGGCCCTGTCCGGTGTAATACCCTCCCTGATCAGGTAATCCATTAAAGAGGGAAAGGTCGTGTAGGTTTTTTCTGTAAAATTACCCCCTATGTGTATATTTACCATGTCGCAGATATTTTTCAGGTTTTTTATGATGATATCAAAACTGCCCCTGCCGTTTTTAAATGGTCTGGTGCGGTTGTGTTCTTCAGCAGGGCCGTCTATGGTGATCTTCACAAGTTCAAGGCCGAGAGGTATGAGCTCTTCCACTATTTCTTTTTTAATAAGGGAGCCGTTGGTAACTATGGTGAACCGTTTGGAGATATGATCAATGGCGTTCAGTTCACTGGCTATTTCCTTTAGAAGTGGCATGCTCAAAAGGGGTTCACCGCCAAAGAAATCTACAAGAAGAGAAGTCTTTTTTTCCCTTTCAACAATATCTTTCACAAGGTGTATTATGCCCTGTTTTGTGTCTTCAGACATGTAAAGATTTCCCTTCATGTCCCCTTCATAGCAATATGTACATGCAAAATTGCAGTCCATATTGAGCACAACAGTGATATGCAACTCAGGGTTGTTTGCATTAAGACGGTCAAGGCTCTGGAAAACTTCTTCTTTTTCAGTTTCCCTGTCCTTTACTGCCATGCCGAGATCTTTCAGGAGATCTGCCTCATCTGGCAGGAGAGTGTTATTTTTGAATCTTTCCCACATTTCCTGTTCAGCAATGGCTATTGACCCCCTTTTGGTGGAATAGAGAATCATACGGTTTGATTCATTTCCTTCCGGATACGTTTTGAGGTAATATGATGGTTGCATAAT